>Ga0302319_10004503_pt1 | contig 28598 bp, 31 predicted proteins | sample Bog_T0_2_FD_203319 | JGI IMG/M metagenome (GOLD analysis project Ga0302319, IMG submission 203319) | Peat permafrost microbial communities from Stordalen Mire near Abisko, Sweden - Bog_T0_2 | ecosystem: Environmental > Terrestrial > Soil > Wetlands > Peat | place: Sweden: Abisko, Stordalen Mire... | reverse complement strand
CGCCCGTCCACCGCCGGCGCTTCCGCTTCCCGCTTCCCGGCAGCCCTACAGCAGGCGGGAAGCGGTAGCGGGAAGCCCATCAAAAAACCCGCTCAGCACCCCATCAAAGAGCGCGATCGCTCTCACTTGCTGGTAGAAGGCCTCAGTATCAACCCGGTTGGCGGCGGTGAAGCCGATCAGCCGCGGCAAGTGGTGCGGCATCAAGGCGACAAGTCGGAACGACATCAGGGCTGCCGTGATGTGCGTCATCACGAAAATGTTGAGCAGGACGGCAACACCCAGGAAGTTGGTGACCAGCCACCCGTTGCTGAGGGCGAAGCCCGCGGCGATGCCGAAGGTCTGCCGGATCAGGTAGCTCATGCAGGCGAAGACGAAGTAGCCGAGGAACAGGCCGATCACCATCAGCGTCGGCCGAAAGACAACGTTGAACAACAGGCCCCAGCCCTCGATGGCGCGCCCGTGCAGGCCATCGCCGCCCACGGTCATGTGGGCAAGCATCCAAAGCGGCACGGCGATCATCGCCTCGCAGACGAGGATGAGCCAGCCGCAAACCCCGGCCATCCACAGCACCCATGGGATCATCGGTAGCACATACGCAATCAGGATGCCGGGGATCATGAGCGCCAGCAGCCCGAGGAAAATCGGAACGCCGAGGAAGCTCATGACCGCATTCAGCGCGACGGATGCGGCCGCGGCACCCCAGTTGCCGGTCAGAAAGTTGAAGATGGCCGAGCCGGTCGAGATGGTGCTCGAGGACAGCAGGGCGGCGGTGCCGAAGGCGATCATCGAGGTGATGATCAGTGTCTGCCCCATGGCCATCAGCCCGCCGAACGGGTCGCGCCACATGTTGCCGGTCGGCAGGATGAAGCCGGTGATGGAGTTCAACAGCGGCGTCGTGAGGTTCATGCTCGTGAACAGCCGGGTCAGCAGGGACTGCGACTGGTTATCCTGCGCGCCAGCCAGGGTTTGCGGCATGCCTGATGGCGGCGAGGTCGAGTCCTGGGTCTGCACCGCGATCTGCAACAAATTAAGGAAGTCCTTGCTGGCTGCTTCCAGGGGCGCGAGGTCCTGAGAGAGGGCCGGCCCGAGACCGTCATAGCTTGGCGGGGTGACCACGGGCGTGGCGGTGAGCAGCGACAGGGTGGTGGCGTTGGCCCTCGCGATCTCAAGGTAGTAGGAGCCGGCCGCCGTCCATCCGAGCGTCGATTGCTGCACCTGCCCCTGCAGCAGGTCGATATTGCCGTTGCGGGCCTGCGTCGCCTGGCTCTGTAGCGCGCTGTTGATGGCGCTCTGCACGCTGGTCGCCGCCGCCGTCAGTTCGCGCGTGTAGGCCTGGGTGGCGCTGGTGAGGATGCCTTGAAGCGGCACGAGCGAGGCGACTGTCTTGTTCTGCCACAGGTTCTGCGCGACTTGCTGCACCGGGCCCCTGATGGAGCCATTCAGGACGTCGTTGAGTGCTGCCTGCTGGATCGCTGCCATATCGACGGGCTGTCCGGCGATCGTTGCCTGGTTGCCCGCCGGCGTTTGGATCGTGACGGTGCCGCAGGCGGGCGTGCCGGACTGGTTGCCGACGGAGAGCGCGTAATTGAAGGTGGAGTAGCCTCCGCCGCTCGGGTAGGTGCCGGTCACCGGCGTGGGCGGTGGAACCATGTTCGACGTGTTGGATGCCAGGTTGACGAGGTCCGCGCAGAGCTCGTTGTTCATCAACCCGAGGATGACCTGTTCGGTTCCGGGCACCATCGGTTGCGCGATGACGACGGCGTCGGGACCGACGGCCTGGATAGCGTTCGCGTAGAGCACCTTCGCCATTCCGATGCCCCACATCGCGCTCTGGTAGACGAGGCCCTGACCGGCGGAGAAGCCATTGCCGAGCGGGAACATCATGATCCCGGCGAAGCCGACGCGGACGACGAACATCCACGTGTTGCCTGAGCCGAGGATCCGCGAGGACTCGGCTGCGCGGTGGATGTTCATGATGGTGCTGTAGCAGACGAAGGCCGCGGCGATGGCTGCCACGAAGCCGGTGAACTGGCCGACGATCTGGCCGATGACGGTGGCTTCGTTGCCGGTCGAAGGCGCGTTGCCTGCGCCGTACATCGGGAAGAGAGATTGCAGGACCTGCGCCGCCCAATCGTTGCCGGGATTGAGCGCAGCCCAGCTGACGTTATAGTTGGCCTGCTGCGCGAAGGCCGGTTCGGCGATCGCAAGGACAGCAATGGAAAGTAGGGCGGTTGGGAGCAAGCGCATGGCGGCCTCACGATGGTTGTCGTGAGGCTGCCAGTGTTGGATGCGAACGAAGGGGTCAGGCTCCCATGCTGGGCGATGGACTTGGCCGTGAGGTGGCTTCGGTCCCGGCAGCCCGGTTGAACACGCTCTTCACGCCATCCACGGCCTGTTGGAAGATCTCAGCGAGCTGTTTGGTGATGTCGTCGAGTTTGCTCATGCCATCACGCGAGGACGGTGTTTTCCCAGCGGCCTCTCCGATCTGTGCGTCCAGGGCTTCAAACTTCGCGCCGAGGCCAGCTGCCGGCGACTTGGCGATGATCGCATCCACGGCGGTGCGGCTATCACCATACTGAGCGAGAGCGGTTGAGGCTTTATCGTAGGCCGCCGCGAAGCCGCGATCGTGTTCGAGGGCGCTGTTGAACTGGGTCCGCAGACTTGCAAAGCGGCCGCCTGGGCGCATCTCGGAAAGGACACCTTCCATGCCGCCTGGATTGTTGCGGGCGGCTTCCCGGATGCGGCTCATGATGCCGGCGCCTTCGTTGTTCTGGAAGCCTTGGAGTGCGTCGAGCGCGGCCTGGCCGTTCTGTTCGGCCCGCGTGACCGCCTTGTTATCCTTGTCGGCGCGCAACCGCTCCTCGAAGTCCGCAAAACGTGCCTTCATCGGGGTATGGGGCGGCTCCCAGGGTGGCGATCGCGTTCCCCGGAGGCCCTCGACCGCGCCACGCATCCCGTCGAGCAGCACATCGACAGCAGTGCGATGGATCGTGACGTTTGCTGGTTGTTGCTGTTGCGCCGGCTGCTGGCTGCCGTCGTTCGGCGCGCGTGGTCGCTCTCCATCGGATGAATTTGCCGCGGTGGCGGGTCGTTCTTGGCGTGCAGGTTGCTCATTTGCTCCCGGGGCTTCGGGCGGGCGTGGGGCAAGACGAGCGCGGTTCTCAAGGGATTCGATGTTTGATCTGGTCTCAGGGTTAGATTGGTCGTCGGATTTCCCGATGTTAATTCCTGCCGATCGGATCGCCTGCACCAAGCCGCGATCCCCGATATTGGTCGTTGATCGCATCAACGCCTGCATGCGCTCGTTTTCGAGGCCCGGCGCTGACCCCGCGCGGTCCACCATTTCGATGCGGAGTTCGGCGGGCATCGAGAGAGGCGCGCGCAAAGCCTTCTCGGCGTCCTGCACGGTGTAGGCGAGTTGATGGCGGAACATTGGGTCGTTGTGGCGGGCTGGATCGCTGCCCTGACGCACGACATCCTGGATCGCCTGGGCGGTTGGCCGGTCGATCTGCGAGACCCTTCCGTAGGACAACGCAAGTGTGTCCAGCAATTCACGCGTGGGATCGCGTTGCGGCGCCTGTTGCTGGCCGGCCGCCTCTGGGCGCTGCGGGTCGGCCTTTTGAGTGCTGTCGGTCGCGGGACCGTCCGCCCGTTTCGGACTGTCAGACCGTGGCGTTCCGGCGTCAGGCGTGCCCGCTGTACTGCGCTGCACCGTGTCGCCGGGCGTCGCTTCCGGACGCGTTGTGCCTTTCGCGTCGGCGACTGGCGCCGACAGCGGCAGTTGGGGTGGCTGAGGCGGCGGTGGTTGAGTTGGCTGGGGCTGCGGCCCTGCACTCTGTTCGGCCATGACGTTCTCCTATCAGTTCGAGACCATTGCCGGCGCAGCCATGCGGACCGTCGGCATGAAGTTATGTTCGGCGGTTTCGGCGAGCTGCGTGGCGCCAATCGTCGCGTGCTTCATCGCCAGCTTGAAATTCTGGAACGCCAGGTAATTGCTCAGTGCCATTTCAGACGCGATCTCGCGCTCGACGGCGGCCGGAGGCATGCTTGCGAGGGTTGCGTTCCAGGTGACGTCGCTGATGCGGCGCTCGGCTTCGATCTGGAGGGCCTGGAACCACGACAAGTTTGCGGGCACAGGGAGGCCGAGATTGGTAAGATACTGTTGCTGTAGGGGCGTTGTCGGAATCGATGGCGACTGCATGCCGATCGCTTCGTCGACAAAGCTTTGCGCCAGCGACATACGGGCGTTGAAGCTGCGTCGCTGAACCGCCGCGTCCTGCCCAGCCAGGGAATTGAGTTGGTCGCCCCGAAGAGCGGCTGGGGCTACGGGCTCAATCAGGTTGATCGCAAAGTCCTTCGCCGCGACAACGGATACCTGGTCCGGGTAGGTGCCGGCCCCGAACAGACTGCTGGATCGTTGGTCGGCATCAGGTTTGGCACTCACGCCATTTGAGCAAAGCCCAGCTGCCTGGTCCGTCGTGTCGCAGTAGAGTGCGATATGGTTCGCCGCGTTCGACTGAACGCCCTGCCGCGTGCCGAGATAGGAGGGCATGCCCTGCGTCGCTTCACCCCGCATGTCGTGTGTGCCAGCAAGCGTTGCCGCCAAATCGTAAGCCTGGACCGCCGCGGCTTGTGTTCCAACGCCGCCGTCGAGCGCCGTGCATTGCGTTGGACTGGGCGCTTGTTCGTCGCGGATCTGGGCTTGGCGGATGCCGAGCTGAAACTGCGACATGACGGTGTTCGATGCGTCGACGATCTGCTGTTGCGCACCGATCTGTGCCTTGGAGTAGTTGGCATTCTGCGTAAAGCCTTGGCGCAGAAGCGTGTTGGTGTCGCCGTAGGTGTTCAGGCCAATGGCCTTGTTGAAGTCCGAGATACCTGAGTTGATTGCGTCGTTGACGGACTTAACTGCGTTCACCGCATCGATAATGCCGACCTCCTTGGCAATGGACGCGACGTCGATGACGGGCCAATCGGCAAGTGCCACGGGTGCATTGAACAAAACGGCCCCGACCACGATGCCGAATGCGGTCGAGCCGGCGAGGCTGAGTGTGCGCATGGTGAATGCTCCTTCAGAAGGTGCCTTGGGCGTTCGCCGGCAGCGTGTATCCGGGTGGCGCCTGAATGGTTCCGTTGATGTAGAGGCCGCTGCCGGAGCCGCCTGCGCCGATGCCGATTGAGCCGATCGGCGGACCGCCGCCGCCGAACGTCAGCTTCGGGCACGACAATCCACCGCCCAGGCCCCCGAACCCGAAATTGATACCGGTCAAGGTGAGGCCGCACTGCGTGGCCCCGCTCAGGAACTGGGACCAGGTCTGGTTCACGGCCTGGCAGATCTGGCTCTCGACGTTCTGCAGCAAGGTCGCCGGGTCGAGCAGGTTGGTGACGAGGTTGAGACCGGTGCCATTGAAGAAGTTGTTGAGGCAGGAGAGCGTGGTGACGCTCGCCGGCCGCTGAATGGTCTGGTTATCGGCCGCGATGCGCGCTGTCGTACCGTTGGCGGCTGCCTGCACGATAGCGGTGCAGCCGACGCTGCCGGTGGTGGTCTGCTGGGCGAGCGCGACCGCGGGAGCGCTCACGGTCATCAGTGCTGCCAGGGCGACGGTGAGTTTCATTGGAAGGCCTCCTTGTTGGCGTCGGCGATGGCCGTCCGCAGGGCTGACAGGCGCTCGGGGGAGAACATTCGCTGCAGGGTGAAGCGCCGGGAGAGCGCCCGCAGAGCCGACCGGAGGGCGAGGGCCTCGGCCGTCTCAGCGTGTGAGAGAACGACCGGGAGTGGGGCGCTTCCCGGCACCGCGTTCTCGGACAGGAAATGCATCAAGGCGAGCAGACGCGCCGATCCCACCTGGCAGATGAGCGTTCGCAGCTCGTCCAGGGCGGCAGGGTCCGCCAGAAGAGCGTGCAGACTCCCGTCGGCGCGGCTGGTGAGCTGATCGAGGTCGCAGCCGAGGTCGACCAGCGCCCGCGCGTGAACCGTTGGCTCCTCGATCGCGCGGATCGGTGGGGGCCAGTCAGGCGGGACATGGCCGGGGTGGAGCGCCCTCAGCCAGTCAAGCGCGGCGATCGTATCGAGGTTGGGCATCGCAGCCTCCAAGGCATCTTTCGTGAGCCTGGGGCACAAAGCTGCGAATGACTTCTATCGTCGGATTTCAACTTCCATTGTCGTCATGACCAGGTGCAGGCCGAGGGGCTGGACCGCGTCCCGGAGCACGTGATTCCAGGTGTCTCCCCCTTTCCAGTTGACCAGGGCCGTTCGGTCCGCACCGGGGCCGTAGGTGATTTTCACAGCGTTTGGGACGATCTGCCGGCAGGCGAAGGCGAGGGGCACGCTCTTACCGAACCCAAAAGCCATTTTGAATCGGGGCTTGTCGGGCTTCGGCTGTGCCTCTGCCTGGCTTTCGGCGTTCGGCTCGGCAGGGGTAGTCGGCGCGGGTTGTGGGACTGCGTCCGACACCCGAGCCGGTTGCGCGGTTTTGACCACAAACTCTGCGCGCGCGTGCCCTGCCATTGTCAGGCTTACGAGAGTAGTCAAAACCAGATGTCGCATGGAACAATCCCCAAAAATCTTTGCAATCCTCCCCTTGAAAGTTGCGAACGGGGTTGCGGCACCCCCACCGCTCAAAGGATAAGTTTGCTGCTTGGGTTACCTGGGAGGACGGACCCAAGCGCCGGGGCGGGGGCCTGCGCGGCGTCGACCGGTTCGCAGCGTGAGGCCTTCAAGTCCCTGCGTCCGTTGACTGGGGAAGACGATTTTTGGCGATGAGCAAGCCCGAAGAACATGATCCTGATGAAACCGCACTCTATGAAGCAGTCGCGGTGCGCATCCGCGCCGCGCGATTGAGGGACAGTCTCACGCAACAAGAATTGGCTGATCGCATACAAGCAAAGCGGTCGTACATCTTCGAACTCGAAAGCGGATCCGCCAATCCGACACTTCGTACGCTGTATCGATTGGGCAAGGCGTTCAATATTGCCCCCGCTGACCTGCTACCAGAGGCCCGTCACCCCGAGCTTAGTCATGAGAATGTAAGGATGTTGACGGATAAGTGTGACGCTATTCTTTCGATCTTAACGCGCCACAGCAGCGAGGAGCGAGAAGCCGTTACTGTCTTTCGTCGCATGTTGGAGCGGCTCGCCCCTGCGATCGGGGACGCCATCCAGCCTGCCAGCCAGGAGGCGGCTCCTCACCCACCTCCGACCTGATGTCGCTCCGCATGCTGTGAATGTTTTAACAGGCTAATTTTATCTAGACTCGCATATTATAACTTGCTATTGCCCTTTCCGGTTGCATTGCCGGAGAGGGTGGTGTCGGTCCAATGGGAAAGCCAAGCCGAGCCTGAGGTGGCCCCGATCGTCGGGGCTGGTTGGCTGCTCTCGCTCGCTGCCGCCGCCGTTTCCCTGCCGGTCGACACCCTCCTGCGCGGCATGGTCACCGCCGGTCAGGGCATCCAGGCCATTCTCGACTACCTCGGCCTCTCGCGAATGGCGCTGGAGGCGCAAATCGTTCGGCTCGGCTTGCCGATGCCGCACGATCGCCCCCGCCGTCGTGCCGCTGGGCGCAATCCCTGGGCGGACGAGGACGTTCGCCGCCTGATTGCCTGGCGGCTGGTCGGAATCCACCCCGAGACAATCGCCGTTCGATTGGGCCGAAGCGTCGGCTCCATACGATCGAAATCACGGCGCCTGGGTGTGCCGACGCCCGACCGTAAGGCGTTGCGGCGGCTTGACCCACTCAGTCTTCAAGATCCTCCGCCGGATCTCTGGGCCGGGCATCATCCGGCTCAAGCCATTGAACCGACCCCAGAGGACAAATGCGGGACAGCAGCGGGGGCGCCCTCCGTTAGCGGGACGCACCACGACATTCCTGCTGAGCCCGATGCGGCCGAAATCGTTTGCCCTGGCGCCATTTTGCCCGTTCAGGGGGTTCTCGATCTGGGCAGCATCGGGGGCGGTGCAGCGCCAGTCCCGGTGGACGGCGCCCGCAGGGCTCCGCCGGTCCGGGCTTCCGGGGGATCGAAGCAAGGGCAGCGGGATCTCGGTCTGCTACAGGTGGTTGCCGGCAAGGATACCGGCAACGTCGAGGTGCCTGTTCCCGCCTCGCACGGCGCGGTCGATCTGGCAGGAGACCTGACCTGGATGGGCAAGATGGCCAATCCGCAGAAGTGCCACATCTTCGTTTGGACGCTCGGCCTGCTGTTCCTGAGCGGATTGCACTGGCGGGAGATTGCGGAGCGGATTGGCCGTGAGCCGGGATCCGTTCGGTCCATGCGCACGCGCTTCGGCATCCCGATCGCGTCGGATCGACGGCTGATCACGATGGAGCTGGATACGCTCCGCGGCAAGATGACCTGTGTCGTCTCCAAATACATCGTCAAACGCTGCAACGAGAGCGGCACCTATTTCTGGTGTCACCGCGATGATCGCGCCTGCAATACCGCGCCGATGGTTCGCCGCAAAAAGGGCCTGCGGGATCAACGCATCGAGGGACGCAGCCCAGTCTTTCGTCTTCTCTCCCGCGCGGAAATCGATCGGCTGCCGCGGCATCTCATCGAGCCATTCGCAAACAACGAGCGGATAGTCGGCCTCGCATGAACCACTGAGGGTGCATCGATGCGCAATCAGGCCGCCGCCGTTTCCCGCCGTCTTTCCGATCCCGATTTCCAAGGCGCACTCGTCAACCGATGCATTCTCCTCACCCTTGGAATGGGCGCGGTGCTGTGTGTCTCCTTGCTCTACGACGCGTGGATGTGGACCCACCCGGTCCCGCCTCGATACTTCTTCTCCGACGGCAAGCATGCGCCACGCCCGGTCGTCGGACTCGACAGTCCGATCGTCGACGACACGCAGTTGCTGGACTGGACGGTTCAGGCGATCCTGGCACCCTATAATGTCGATTATTACAACTACCCAGTACAGCTGAACACGGCGAGCCGACGTTTTACGTTGCGCGGTTGGAACACATTCGCTGGCAGCTTCATCGGACGTGGCAATTTCGATGAGCTGAAACGTGCGCGCCTGCTGTGTCACGCGCAGTCGCAGCGCGCGGCCGTGATCCATCAGACCAACTACATGCAGGGCGCGCTCGCCTACCAGATCCAGGTGCCGATTACCCAGACCTGTGAGAACGCCAATCAAACGAGTTCGAACAATTTGATGATCACGGCCTTGGTCATTCGCACGAATGACGACGACCATCCGGACGGGCTGGCGATCGATCAGCTCGTCGCGGCGCCACACTGACATGGAGCAAAATACGATGAGGCGGCTGTTGGAAAAGACCGGCGAAGCGCGCCTCGGCATCCTGATCGCCGCTTTGGGTTTGGTCGGAACCGCGGTTCCCGCGCTGGCCCAGGCCCCCACAGCGCCGTCTGGCGCGGGCACTGCACAGAACGGTGCGAACGACAATCCCGCCGCGCAGAAGGCGGTGCAGGACGCCATTCCACTCACCCCGGAGATGATCGAGGCCCTGGCGCGGCGCTTTCGCGCCAACCAGCAGACGCAGGAGCAGGCCGTCACGGAGATGGCGGTGCCGGACAATCGGCAGATCAACACCTCTTTCGCCCCCGGCGGGGCGACCAGCATCATCCAGACGATCAAGGGCTATCCGACGGCGGTGTCGTTCTTCGACAGCACCGGGCAGCCCTGGCCGGTGCAATGGGACACCAACAGCAATCCGGCGGCGATTGCAGGCGGCGCCAACTGCAACGTTCAAACCAATGGGAACGCCGGCGGGCCTGCCGCCATGGCGGTCGGGTTCTTCGTGTGCGCCCCGACGAAAGGGTCGAACGTCCTCGAGATCACGCCTGTCTCTCTCGCGCCGCGCGGCGGCCTGGTGGTGAGCCTCGAAGGCGCGCCGAAGCCGCTGACATTCCTCCTTGTCACAGGTGGTGGGCGGTATGACGCCAATCTGTCCGTCCACGTGGCCGATCGCGGGCCACATGCGAAGGTGGAGATCCTCACCCGCCCCGATGCGCCGGATACGGGTGCGCCTTTCCTGACCGGCATGTTGCAGGGCGTGCCGCCGGCCGACGCGACGCCGCTGGCTGTCGAAGGCGTTTCACCGGATGGCATCCGTGCCTGGCGCCTCGGGCGCAATGTCTATCTGCGCACGCGCTACACGCTGCTCTCGCCCGAGTGGACGGCGTCGGAAGCCGAAGGCGGCACGACGGTCTATGCCGTGCCGAGCACGCCCGTCGTTCTGTTGTCCGTCAACGGCCGGACGGTGTCGGCCCTGCTGAAGGATCCTTCCTGATGTCCGGTGTTCTGAAGATGCGTGGCGGGGCCTTGCTGAGCAGTGCGGGCCGCGCAGGGCCCCGTCGTCTCGCGGTGATTGCAATGAGCGGCACGGCCATCGTGGCATTGGTGGTTGTGGTGGCATTGAGTGGGCACAAGGCCGTGCCCGTGTCGCAGGACGCCCGCATGAAGCCGGTGGACCCGCTGCCGGGCGGGCTCCACAGCACTCCGGAGATGAACGCGCTTGGCTTCGAGGCTGACACCCAGCAGGCCCAGGCCGCGCTCAAGCGGGGCGAGTCCTACACACCGGCCCTGGCACCCAGCGTGCCGATGTTCCCGTCGCCACCCGCGCCAGACCTAACGACACCGGCCCCTACGCCTGCACCCGCACCCCAGCCGGTGCGTCAGCCACATGCCGTGGCGCCGGTGCGTATGGTCATGCCCCAGGAAGTCGTCGAGATGCCCACGCCGACCGCCGCACCCGCGCAGGTCATTCACGTGCAGGCCGTGGTCGATCCGAAGGCAGTCGAAGCCTACAACAAGCAGATCGGAGACCTATTCAGCCAATGGGGCGGCCGGCTTCCGAGGACTGATGTGGTCCTGCCACCGACGGAGCGGGCAGCCGACGCCAATGCGTCGGATCCGCCCAACATTGCAGGCACTGGAGCAACAGCGCGCTCGGCGCGTGCTGCGACGCCGGCATCGCTGCGGTCGGACGAGCCGACAGGTCGTGTGCTCGTTCCAGCGGGACGCGGCGTGTTCGCTCACCCCATTCTGGCGCTGAGTTCGGATCAGTCGAGCCCTGTCGTCATGCAGGCCGATAGCGGCCCGATCGCCGGGGACCGGATGATCGGATCGTTTTCCAAGCAGGCTGACCGGCTGGTGATCCACATCGACCGCATCATTCATCAAGGCCAGGAGATCAGTGCAGACGGCGTGGTGACGGCGCCCGATACAATGGAAGCGGGGGTCGCATCCGAGATCGACCAGCACTATGCCGAGCGATTCATTTTGCCCGCCGCCGCCGCCTTCGTCGCGGGGCTGGGGGAGGCATTGGCGACGACGAGCAATACGACCGCGGTTCTTTCGCCGTTCGGTGGTGCCACGACGAGCACCAATCTGAATTTTCATCAGCAGCTCGGCGTGGCAGCCGGAGTAGCGGCCCAGCAGATCGGCAATACCCTCAATGCGCAGGCCCCGAAAGGTCCAACCATCTCGCTGGAAGCCAATGTCTCCGTCGGCGTGATGTTCCTGTCGAACGTGGTCGACAAGCGCTCGTAGCCGGCACCACGTCGTTCGCATTGAGAGGGGCGATGTTCACGCATCGCCCCTTTTTCCTGCGAGGCCGCCATGGACACGCATATTCACCCCGACCCCGGCAACACCGCGTCCGGGCCGCTTCACGTGTCGCTGCCGGAGGATGTCTTCGACCTGGAGAGGGGCAAATCGGACCCCGGAGCGGCCGGTGCGCCGCAGGCGCCGTCCGCGTCGCCGGAGGAGCGGCTTTCGCCCAGGGAAGAGCCGCGCCCGCGTCGTCGCCGTGGCCTGTTGCTTGGGACGGCGGCCTGCCTGCTCGTTCTGGGCGTCGGTGCCGCTTACGTCTTCTCGCCCTACAACACGGCGTATCCGGTGCCGATGATGGCGTCGACACTGCGGCAACTGGCGAACGAGGCCGGCATCGGACAACCGGCGGTTCTGGCGCCGTCGGCGCATCTGGCGCGCGTCAATGCGCCGCCCCTGCCGCCTCCCGGCAAGCGCGAAACGTACACCCCGATGCCGCGGAAGTCCGAGGTAGACGAGATCCTCGCGTTGAGGGCGGGTGCGCCCGCTGGCACTTCGGCCGACACCCCGACCCCGCTCGCACACTCGGCCGCGCAGGCTGACAGTCCTGGTCCCGCCTTTCTTCCGGGTGAGCCAGGTGGACCCCCGATTTCGTCAAATCCGGCCACGATTGCTGCACAGCAACCGACCGCCGTCGCTCCGAAGCCGGAGGCCGCGACGCCCTCGCCCGCCGCCAAACCCGATTTGACCCAATCGATCGTGGCCGGCATGCGCGATCGTGATGGAGCTCTCGGAAATGGCGCGCCGGCGACTCAGGTCGCCTCTGCCGCGGCGCCAGTTTCGCTTCGTGTGCCGGAGCCCCAGAAGCCGCTGCCGGTGCGGACGCAGGCTCAGACGCAGCCGGATACGGCCGCCGTGTCGCCGCAAGCGGATGCCGCGACATCGGCGGCGACGTTGCAAGCGGCCCCGATGAGCACGCCGGAGCAAGTGCAGGTCCTCGAGCTCGTCACCCGGCTTGGTGCGCTCGTCGCCGACCAGCGCAAGGAGGTGGATCAGCTGCGAGCGGATCTCGCACGGAGCCGCGTCGACGAGACGGCACGGATCGATGACTTTCAGCGACGGCTCACATTGGCCGAGGCGCAACGGTCCGTGGCCAGGGCGAGCGGGGTTTCTGCCGATCCTGCGCCAGCCACTCCCACCATTCCCGTCTCCGAACCGGCAACATCGGTGGTTCGTCCGACGCTCGTTGTGGCCCGCGCGGCGTTGCCTGCCGATCCCAGCCAGCCGGTCCAGCGCTATCGGGTGCAAGCGGCCTCACCGGGGTTGGCGATGCTTGCCGCGATCGACCGGGCCGGCGACGAGAACGCCCAGCTGCAGGTGGCACTCGGGGATACGGTGCCGGGTTATGGCCGCGTGAAGGCGGTCGTCCAGCAGGGCACCACCTGGGTCGTCAAGACCGAGCGTGGGACCATCGGCCAGTAGGAGGCAACGCAGCATGCAGGGCCTGGTCAATTTCACGACGGCGATCGCCGACGGCATCTCCGTCATGCTGCCGGCGTTCTGCTATTTCATGGCGTTGTCGTGTTTCGTGTTCTTCGCCTGGACCTTGTTCACCTGGTCCCAGCCGCACCGGCATCACCACCATCACTGGCACAAGCCGTGGATTCCGGTTGTCTCGATCATCATGTGCGGCGTGTTCGCGACGTTCCCGAACTTTCTGACGATGGCGAACGTGAGCATGGGCACGAACATGGTCGTGTCGATCACGCAATACACGCCCACAACGCCGCCAAACGCGGGCAACATTCTCGGCAACACGCCGCAGCAGAGCGTGCTGAATGTTGTGCAGCTGTTTCAGTATTTCTTCGAGGCCTTCGGTGCAGCCTGTGTCTTTTGGGCGCTGATCCGCTGGCGCGGTATCGTTAATGGCCATGTCCAGGGATCGCCGACCTCCTGCGGAATCCAATTCCTGTTTGGGGTATGCTGCATCAACATCGTCACAATCGCCAACGGCGTCGTCGGCATGTTCCAGACCGGCGGGTGAGGCAGGGCGACCGGGAGAGTCCAGACTTTAGTCCATATCGATTTGAGCAGCTGCCTCGCATCGATCTGCGGAAGCGAGATGCGAGCACGGCCTCAAAAGGGCCGTTTTTCTTGCTCGGTCGCCGCCTCGGAGATTTCTAAAGCATAGACGGACGCACGATCCTTGAGAGGCATCGAGCGATTCCGTCATTCGCACCCGTCTCATTCAATCTCCGCCGTCGAGGGGCAGTTCCCTCGCAACCAGGAGAACCTCACGTGAGCACTTCCATCACCAGGCGCACGGCGATCGTCCGTCGCTTCAATCCGCGGGGGAAGATCCTGCCGGCGCTTGCCGGTGGGATGTCCCTCACCTTCGCGGCCATCGGCCATGCCTTCGCCCAGGCCGCCGCGCCGGCGAATAGCATCGGCGCGCAGCTCAACACGATGTCGTCCGAGGGCATCAGCGCGTCGGGCAATATTTTCACCATGGCCTGCTATGCCGCGGCCGCCCTCTGCTTCAGCATGGGCGTCTGGAAGCTGTGGCAGAGCCGGCAGCCGCAGAACCGGGAGCAGGGCCACGTGATGGCCGGCGTCGCCGGTCTGGTGCTGTGCGGTCTGTTCGCGTCCGCCGGGGTGTGGGTGAACAAGGCAGCGGTCACCGGCTCGGGTGGCAACGCGACCGTCAACGACACCCCAGGCCTGGTGCAATTCGGCGCCGGCGGCTGATCCCGAATCGGCCCGCCACTGGGTCACGTGGCGGCCCTTTTCTTTCGGAGGCAAGATGAAGCACTCACCCTTCACCTCGGGCTTCGTACCGGCAAGCGATAGCAAGCCCCGCTCCGCGGCGATAATCGTCTTTGTGGCGTTGGCGCTGGTTTACGCCGCGAATGGCATCCTCAATGCCGTCCAGGCTGCGGCCACGCCCTCGACAGGTGTTTTGCGCGACACCGTGCTGGTCTTGCTGCCATCCATCGCTGTCGTGACAGCGCTCTGGATCACGAATATCTCGCACCTGTCGCTCAAGGCTCGCCGCTTCTCCCTGGCCGCGACCCTCATCGTGGCCGGCCTTATCGCCACGATCTCGACCTTTGGTCCCTGATGCCGCAGGCTTTGCATCTCGACGTGCAGGTCGGCGCTGTCGCCGACGGCGTGCCGGATGCCGCCCGCCGGTGCGCGTTCTGCTCCCGGCCGGGAGCGTTCCCGGGCCAAAACGGCGCCCAGGCCACCTGTCCCCTTTGCTGGTTGGTCCGCGATTTAGGCCGGCCTCGCATCGACGAGGAAGCCCGGCTGATCTGGCTTCCCGAGGCCGGCCAGAGCGTCATCAATGTTCTTTGCCGTGAAATACACATCGAGCTCTATCGCCTGATGGAGCCGCTCTCCGACGATGTGGTCCCGCGATTGGATAGCGCGGCGAGCACGCGGCTTTATTATGCTCGCGTTGCACTGGCGGCCCGTGAGGACGCCGCCGTCTCCCGTCTTGGGTCGAGCAAACCCAGCGAACTCGCCGAAGCACTGCGCCAGCTGCCGGCACCGATCCGCGCGCGCCAGTCCGATCTGCTGGCCGGTCTGCGCCTGCTCCCGCGAGGCCGCTTTTTCCTCGGCGACGAGGATATCTATCCGAGGATTGTCGGTGTTTGGTCGAATGCGCCAGCGGTCGAACCTCGGCCCCCTTACGACGAGGTTTCCGTGTGATGTCGTTCTTGTCGAACCTCTTTGCCGGGCTATCGCTTGCACTGAAGCAACCTCTCGAATCCTACTGCGACATCGACACGTCTCACGGCAACGCGCTGGTCACGAAGTCGGGTCATTACGTCACATGGCTGCGCGTCGACGGCATGCAGCGCATGGCCGAGCGGAAGGATTTCGATGCGATCAACGAGGTTATGCGCCTCGATCTCTCCGGCGCGCTGGAGACGCGCGGTCACGCGATCGTCGGTTGGTATATTTCGGACCCCGATGCGGCCCTCGTGGAGATCGAACGGCTGAACCTCGCCTCCTGCCGCAACATCGCAGGGGAGGTCGGTCTCGATCTGCACGACATTCTCGACGAGCGGGCCAAGCTTTGGCCCAAGCTCATGCGCTGGGAGGCCGCCTACCTCATCCTCTGGACCCGCACGTCGGTGCTGACCAGGGAGGAGCGCAAACAGCTCAAGGCGGAATATGCGGCCACTGCCAAGGAGCTCGGGCCCGTTGGGCAGACCCAGCGCGTGTTTCTGCGCAGCGAGGTGATGGCGGCGCGGCATGAGGCGTTCACGACGCGTGTGCTCTCGGCGCTCCGCGCGCACGACATCGCCGCCGGGGTGATCGGCCCGCACGAGGCGCTCGGCGTTGCCCGGTCCGCGATGTATCGCGAGATGGCGGGTTCCGATTGGACCCCGTCCCTGCCCGGCGATCGGGTGATGGCCCGCTGCCCGGAGGAGGACGTCAAAAAGCCGACGGCTGAGTATCTGCTCTGGCCGCCGATCCGCGAGCAGATTTTCTATGCGGACGCGGTGACGCAGGGCGGTCAACGTGTGGATTTCGGCGACAACACTTTCGCGCCGGTCGACATGAATATTGGCCCGGAGGATCCGCGGCCGTTCGTTGAACTCGCCGCCGTGCTCGGCCGCGACCGCATCCCGTGGCGCGCCGCGATCGTGTTGGAGGGGAGCGGGCAGGCGGCGATGCAGTTGAAGGACGTCGGCGCGAGTTTCCTGTCGATGTTTCCCGGTAACGCCGATCTGCGGCGGGCTTTCGCCTTCCTGCGCGAGGCGCGGGAAAAAGACAACCATATCGCGGTGCGTCTCCGCGCCTCGTTCGCCACCTGGGCGCCCATCGAAGAGCCGCACAAGCTGCGGCGGCGCATGTCGACGCTGAGCCAGCGTATCGAAGGCTGGGGCAACGCCAAGGCCACGACGGTGATCGGCGATCCGCTTGAGGGGGTGATGAGCACGGCGCCCGGCCTGGCGCTGGCGTCGACCGCCAACCCGTCTCTGGCTCTGCTGGGCGATGCGTTGGTCATGCTGCCCTGGAACCGCACGGCGTCGCCCTGGGAGGCTGGCAGCGTGCTGTTCCGTCGCCCTGATGGCGGTATCTGGCCGTATGATCCGGCTGGCGGACGCAAGCGCCCGCTTGTGGTCGACATCTTTGTGGCACCACCCGGTTCGGGAAAGTCCGTGCTCGCCAACACGATCAATATTGGCCTCTGTCTCAGCACTGCGGTGATGGGCACGAACGGGGCGAAGGTGCCGTTGATCGGAAAGGCGGATATCGGGCGCTCGGCAGAAGGCTTTGTGCGCCTCATCCAGGAGGCCCTCGGTCCGCACCGCAAGCACGAGGCGGTGTTCTGCTCGCTGCAATTCGCGCCGGGCTTCGAGTTCAACATCTTCGATCTGCAGGTCGGTTGCGAGTATCCGCTGCCGCTGGAGAAAGCGTTTCTGCAGAACTTCCTGGCGTTGGCCACACTGCCGGTGGACGAGAGCACGCCCTTCGAGGGCATGGCGCAGCTGATCTCGCTGGTCATCGATGAGGTCTACCGAAGCTGCACGGAGATCGGCGGCGGATCGAAACCTTATCGGCCCGGCCTCGATCGTGACGTAGACGAGGCGCTCCGCCGGCATCGGGTGAAGCTCGACCACGAGTCCCCCTATTGGCGCGACGTCGTCAACGCGCTCTGCGACGCCGGCGAACACCGGCTTGCCGAGCGGGCGCAGCGCCACGCCGTGCCCATCCTCGAGGACCTCATCGGCGCCGTCCGATCGGACCAGATCAAGGACCAGTTCGACGCGCTGAAACTCAGCCAGACGAGCGAGAAGGCAAGCCAGATTTTCGAGCGCTACATCTCGGACCTGATCCGCCGCTTTCCCACGCTGAATGCGCCGACGCAACTGGACTTCGGGCCCGCGCGCATCATCGTTCTCGATCTGCAATACGTCGCCCCGACCGGCTCCGCGGCGGCGAACCGGCAGACCGAGATGATGTATCTGCTGGCGCGGCATATCCTTGCCCGCAACTTCTTCCTGCACCCGGAATATCTGGTCTACATCCCCGAGCGCGTGCGCGAGCACCACAAGAAGCGCTTTCTCGAAGCCTATGAGACGGTCAAGCGTGTTGACTATGACGAGTGGCATCGGACGCAGGGCAGCGCGCTGGTGCGTGCGCAGGCCGAGCTCGATGTGCGCGAAGGCCGCAAGCACAATGTGCAGCTCGGCTTCGCATCGCAGCGCCTGTCGGACATGGGCGACGGTATCATTGCGCAATCGACCGGCCGCTTCGTGCTGGGCGCGGACGATCAGCGCGAGCGGGAGGAGATCGTCAAGCGTTTCGGGCTGACCGAGGCGAGCGCCAAGATCGTGCGCAACCGGCTGACAGGTCCGCGCCGGGATGGCGCGCCATTCCTCGCCATCTTCCGCGCGGAGCAGGCGAACTACGAGCAGTTCCTGGTGAACTCGCTCGGGCCGATCGAACTTTGGGCGCTATCGACGACGCCAGGCGACACCAGCTTGCGTAACCGGATCTACGACCGTGTTGGCTACTCCGAGGGTTTGCGTCGCCTGTCCAAGGTGTTCCCTGGTGGCTCCGCGATGGACGAGATCGAACGCCGCACCAAGGCTCGCCTGAAGAAGGGTGACGCGGCGGATCGCGTCGAGTCGGGCGTTGTGGACGAACTCGCGGACGAGCTGATCCGGGGTCACGGACTTGGGCTGGTCTTACGGCCCTACGAGAACCCGCAGGACCACGAATTGCCCGTCGCGGCCGAGTAGGTCCCTTGGCGACGTCCATTCATTTGGCGCAGCCACAGTCTATTCGCGTATACAGGGCTGGCGGTGGCTAGGTCAGAATTTGCAGGCCATGCTTCTGGACAATGGCCAGCAGCTTCAGGGCGATGCCGCTTGGCTTTTTGGCACCGGTTTCCCACTTCTCGATCGTGCTTTCGCTGGTGTTGAGATAGCGGGCGAAGACCGGCTGACTGACCTTGTTGCTCTCGCGGAGCTGCTTGATCGCTGCCGGCGCGATGGGCGGCGTGACGGACAGGCAGGTTTCATCAAAATCCCGCATCGTGGCTTTGTCGATCGTCCCGGCGCGATCCATCCCAGCGACCGCGCTATGGATTGCCTCGAAGGCGTCGCTCTTGAACTTCCGCCTCGCGGTCATTTGCAAATCTCCACCAGCTCTTTGGTTTCCAGTTCCTTTCCGATCTCGACGTCCGTTTTTGCGGCGTAGAGATCGGCCAGTTTGCGAAACGCCTTCAGTTCGTCACTCTCGATGTTCGCCCGGTCTTTCTTCGCGAAGAGGTAGGCGTAAACCCAATAACGGCGCCCCTTTGCGACGATGATGCTCCGATGTCTGTTCCTATCCAGGCGCTTCTTGAAGACACCGCCGCCGAGGTCGTCGGCTTGACCCTTTCGGACCTCAGCGATGGCTTCGCAAAGTTCCTCATCGTCGATGAGCGCCTTGCGCGCCGCTTTGGCGAACCAAGCGGTCTTGAAGGTCCGCGCGGTCCTGTTGGCATCAGCCATCAGTTTATGTAGCACTTAGTGCTATTGAAAACAAGAAGGGATTGCGACTCGACCCGACCCGACCGCGCTTTGCGCCTCGTCCCTGGCGGGCGCTTTCGTCGCCCAGCCGACCGTCCGACCTTGCCTTACGCCTTGGCCGTCGGGGAGCAGGGCAGGTTCATCCGGCTGGTGCCAGGATCGAAGCCGCCGCCCGGACGCGAAAAAGCCTTGTCGGCCTCATTCGCAAGCACGCGCGATAGCCTCACTGCATGATGGAGGCGGAGCGGATGGCACATCTGATATTGCAGATCGGTGCGGCGATTATCGTTCCTGTCGGCCCGCGTCGCCGCACGGCACGCGCCGGCGATTGGCGCAAGCGGGCGCTGCGCGAGGCCGCGATGGATCAAGGCCAGGCCACAGCGTGGCCAGCCGCGCATGTGCTGGCGGCACGCGTTCACGGGTTGAAGATCGGCCGCGCTCTCTCTTCGGCGAGGGAGACGGTCTGATGCGGCTCCTGATTCTGGTTCTTTTGGCCGCCGTGGCGTTGACGGGTTGCGCTACCCCCGTTCATCCGGTCCCGACGACGGTTGCTACCCCAGGGATGCCGAACCCTGAGGAGGCGCTGCGACAGAGCATCCAGCATGTCGATGCCGAGATGGCACAGCTGGGTCAGTTGACGCCCACCCGGGTCACGACCTCGGTTCCCGTCATGCCCGAGGACCTGCAGCGGCTGGTGACCTTCAAGTGGTCGGGTCCGCTGGATCAGGGCGTCGCGAAGCTGGCGCAGTCCGTCGGCTACACGTTCTTCGTGACCGCGCCTCCTGGCGCCCAGCCGCTGCAAGTCGCCGTCGAGCTCACCAACGTGCCGGCCTTTGAAGTGTTCAAGGCGCTGGGCCAGGAGGCAGGAACGCGGGCTGCGGTCGAGCTCGATCCTTTGCACCACCAGGTTCAGGTGATCCACCATGTCTAACGTCCGCGCCCTGCTTGCTACTGCCACGGTTTTGGCCGGACTCGCAGGCGTCATGCCGGCGCAGGCCGACGACACGCTGACCTCTCCGCGGGTCCCGCCTGACCCGACGTTTGACCAGGTCGAGAGCAACGTGCCCGATCTGGCGAATCCGCTGAACAAGCCGATCACAGGCGGCTCCGAGCAGCCGCTCGTTGTCGGCACGGAACCTCCCCCGTCGCTGGAGCAATTGCAGGCTGCACGACCGGGCGACGAGAAGGGCGACGATCTGGAACCAGGTCGCGCCGACATGGTCCGCACCGCCGCCCTGACGTATGGCGCGCAAGGCGGGCTGGCGGGTCGGAGTTTTGCGCTGAACGAGATGCTCCGCCGCCACCAGGCCGAGCTCGACACCGCCTACGATTTTCGCGTTCTCGTCCTGCCGGTTGGCGCCGGACAAACCATGATGCGTCCGCCGATCGTCTCGGCCGCGCAGATGGCGTTCGCCCTCGGCGACAGTGCCCAGGTCGCTCGCGAAACGTCGTGCATCTACCAGATCACGCGTGAGGCGCAGCTCGCTTCCGCGCCGCCGAACTGGCGCACCTATCTGGTTCGGTCCTGGTCCAACCCGCATCGCCCTCAGGACGCTACCCTGCCTCGCACCAAGCAGGAAGTCGCCTATTGGAACAAATGGGTGGCGGAGGGTTGGGCGTCCGGAGAGAAGCAGGCGGTCGACATCTTCCTCGCCGATTTGGGCCGTCTTGAACGCGATATCGTCGGCATGGCCCGCTACCGCGTGCTGCTGCGGGCCGGACTCGTCGAACAGCCGCGCCTCGCCTTCCAGAATGCCCCTGTGCAGGGTGGACGCGACAGCCTGCACGTAGGCGACGCCACCATCCGCATCACCGATCAGCCCGGCTTGCAGGCCAATCCACGCCGCTGGCGGCCGGGCGTCGGGTGCCCGCAGTGAGCAGCGCGCATAGGTCAGCAGATGTTCGACGGTCGTCTCGCTGATCTCGGGCCGGGTGAACGGCCTGCCAGTACCACCGGCGTTCGCTGGCCGGATGCCGACCGTCGGGATCTGCGCTGGGTGGAAGAGGCCCGCCGTCATGCACCGGGTCTCGACGGCCTTCTCGTGTGGGCCTTCGAGTCGAACGCCTCACGCATCGCCTTCCAGAGCGGCCATCCGGTCTGGGTGCGCATTCACGGACAGAACCATCAGGTCACCGAGCGTGCGGTGGACGATTACGAGTTCAGCCAGATCGTCAACCATGTCTATGGGGCCGATGGCATGGCCCGGCTCCAGATGGGCAAGGATTTCGATACCGCCTATTCGATTTCCTTGAGCCGCTCGAGGCGGCTTCGCTTTCGCCTCAACGCCACGCCGACGCGCACGCCGCGCCGCGACGGCGGCAACGTTGTCATGCGGCCGATCGCCGACATGCCGCCGCCGCTGAGCGACCAGGTGGTCGAGCAAGGCATTCTGGACAACTACCGTCCGGGACACGGCATGGTCATCGTGTCGGGTGCAACAGGTTCGGGCAAAAGCACGCTGATCGCCGGGATGACGGTCGCCAAGCTGCTCGACCCAACCGGCAATTTCGACATCATCGAAGGAGCGGCGCCGGTTGAATTTCTGCTGGAGCGCGTGCGCGGTCCCACCTCGACGATGAACCAGACCGAGATCCCGCGCGATCTGCCGAGTTTCGCCGCCTTCGTCCGCGGTGCGATGCGACGCGAACCGACCGACATCATCGTCGGCGAGTGCCGCGACTCCGAGACGATGGACGCGGCGATCCAGGCCGCGATCTCCGGTCATGTTCTGACCACCACCATTCACGCCAACAATGTTCCGCTGACGATGCAGCGCATCGCCAGCCTCTGCCCCCCGGGCGAGCGGGAAAACCTGATCTCCGCGGTGGCGCAGTCGCTGCGCCTGATCATCAATCAGCGCCTGGCGCGCTCAGCTGACGGGAAGCGCACGCCCCTGCGCGAATTTCTGGTGTTCGATGCCGAGCTGCGCAGCCAATTCCTGCGCACGGATCCGGGCGAGTGGCCCGCGCTGACCAGCCGCGCCGTCGAGGAGAAAGGCCAGTCATACAGGGCTGCTATCGCGAGCGCGGCGCGCACGGGTCGAATCACCGAAGCCACTGCCGCTTACGAGCTACGCCAGATCGGCTGAGCGCCACAGCGTGAAAGAGGCGCTCATTCGCAGCTTCAGCGACGATGATAACCCTCAACCTGGCGAGGAGAATGCCGCCGTGATCGCTAAGTTTGCAATGCCGGAGCTTTGCTATGTGGCGTAACACCGGCCAGCCCGTGCGAGTGCTGATGCTCGATGCGCGGGCCTGCTTTCCGTTGCTTGCCGCCTGCGTCTATTGGAGCTGGACGACGCTCTATATCGCGCTCGCGGGAATCACTTTCTTCGGAGCGATCTCTTTTGCGGGCCTGACGCTACCCGCCATGTTCCGGCTCGGGCGACGCTGGCTTGTGGGACGCACTCGGACCGCTGTGCCGGTCTGGAACCGCAGGCGGCACGCGTGAGCGCACTCGACCTCGACCGGGTGGAGCGCACCATGCAGGCCCTGCTGTCGCGCGATCCGCTTGTGGTGACCTATCATGACCACAGCACGGGTGACGTCCTTTCCGTCAGTCCGGAAGCAGCAGCGTCTCGCACTGGACTTCTCCCGGCGTTTCTCGCGGCCGGACAAGTGGTGTGGCGCGATCTGACGGGTGCGGGATTCGATCTCGATGTTGTCCGCGACCCGTCTGCGCTTTTCGGTTTCCGTGTGCGCGGCATCGGTGCGTCCAGCTTCGCGACCGTGATGCTGGCGACCATGGAGGCAACGGCGCAGGCATCACGAGCGGGGGCGATTGTCGTCAACGACTTCAATTTGATCTGGTCGGAGGCGGCACGGAGCCGGGCGACGCCGACAGCGTCCACCGGGGCGTCGCCATGAGAAGCGCCGTGCGATCCAGCCTGGCCGCTCTGTTGCTCGCCGCCGGGACGGCAAGGGCGGCCGACACAAGCAACGGCGTCGCCATCCAGGGGTGCCTGGAGGCAGCGTCCCGCGCCTATCATATTCCGCCCGCCATTCTTGTGATCCTCCTCAACGTCGAGGGAGGCTCGCTTGGCGCGGTCAGCCAGAACACAAACGGCACCGTCGATATCGGGCCGATGCAGGTCAACCAGATCTGGGTGCCGCAAGTCGCGGCGCACTGGTCGACGACGAAGGATCGCGCCTACCGCGCGTTGCGCGACAATTTCTGCGCCAATCTGGAGGCCGGAGCCTGGATTCTGCGTCAGGGTCTCGACGAGGCGCATGGCGATTTTTGGGAGGGTGTCGGCTACTACCACTCCCACGACCCTGGTCATAAGCAGGCCTATCTTCGTTCCGTGTTGCAGCAGGTCTTGCGCTTGCGGCCACATCAGCCGGCCGATCTTCGTTCTGTGGCTCAGCAGATTATTCCGCTGTTACCATATCGGCCGGCCGCTCCGGGCCGGGGATGATGATGGCCCAGCCTCATCCCCGTGCCGCATGGCCCTCGAACGACGATATGACGGTCTTCAACCTGATCGTCATCGCGCTCGGCGCGGGTGTCGGCTCCTATCTTCTCTGGACGCATTTTCACGCTGAAATTAGCGCCGCTGTCATCGCCTGGCGGCATCAAGAAATCCGCGTGCTCCAAATATTCACCGATCGCTTCGATATGGCCGACGCGCAGATGCGCGGCTCCAATCCGGCCGGCGTCACGTTGCGCGATCTCTACGGCATCAGCCACGCCATCGGCCGCACCTGGCGTTTGCCGGCGACGGTGCTGATCGTCGTGCTCGGCCTTCTTTGCATGGCGCGCAACGCGCCGTCGCAATTCCGGCGTCAGTTCGATCTGAACGGGCTGATCCGTGAGCAGGCCACGGTGTTCACCACCACCGCGGCCTTCGTGAAGCGTCAGTTACGTCTCGTGCCGCCTGCCGCGGGCTCGCCTCGTCCGGCCGACTACGCGCTGTCCCCTGCCGAATGGATCGCCCGCAACGCGCGTGCGTCCGACGGCCGGTTCAATGAGGCGAAGGCCCGGCGCGCCCTCGTCGCCCAACTGGGCGCGCGTTGGACAGGTCCGGAGGGCGCGGCTCCGGTGGTCCGAGTCATGTTCGCCGCCTTCTCGCTGCACCTCGTCGAACGGCGCGACGAGGCGCTCGCCCTGCTCGGGGCGTGCTCGCAGTCCCTCATGGATGTCGGATCGGGCGATGCCGAGGGTCCCGCCGAACCGCTGGCACTTCCTGCAGGGTGCCTCCAGGAGGTGGACGCGTTGATTGGGGAGCCGGGCGGGCCGACGGCGGCGGGCCTTCTCATCACCGACCGTCACGCATGGACCCACACGGCGTTGATGTCGCTGCTCAACACAGCACGGCTCAAGGCCGGCGTTCTCCCACCTGCCCAGTTCGCCTGGCTCAAGCTGGTCGACCGGCCGCTTTGGTACGCCTTGCATTCGCTCGGCTTTGAGACCGAGGGCGTCGGCCGCTACCTTCACCCCAATCCGCGACCCGAAGCGGCCGGCGCACGCGACCATTGGGCGCTGGAGAGGGTGGCCGGGCGGGGCATCGACACCCCGAAATTCGATCAGGCGATCGACGCGCTCCGCTGGTCACACGCGCGCAGCCCCTCATTCGCATCAGGATCTTCCAATGTGGGACCCAAGGTTACGGAGGGCCAGCAGCATGAATTTCGACGTTCCAGAGGGCACGACCGTGCAGATCTTCATCGGAGCCGCGCCCCTCGCGCCGATCCTGAACATACCCGGAATGGACCCACCGCCGGCCCAGCCGCTTGAGGCGCGCCGTCGTCGGCCACTGATCAAAGGCGTCGCGATCGCCGGGCTTGCGTTCGTCGCTTTCCTGGTCGGCCAGAAAACCGCGCCGCGCGGGAACGTTCTGACGTTGGCAGGCAATGCCTCGGTGCCCCCGGCCAGTGCCGCGCCCTCGCCGGCGGTCCCGCGCTACGAGCAGGCATTTCCCTCGCGTGCGCTCACCCCAGAGCCATCCCAACCGCTGCCTCCCGGAGGCCCCGCGACGGATCAGGTGCCGCAGGCATTCACGCAGCAACTGCAGCAGCGGCCAACGATCACCCCATCTCCCGGAAGTCCGCCGCCCCCGGCTGCAAGCTCGGGAGCCAAGCCGTTCGGGCTGGAAGATTGAGCCGTGGCCATCGCGCGCCAGATTGTCGGGCCACAGGCGCAATTCGAGCGCTCCGGCGCGCAAAGCCTGCGCGATATCCGGCCCCTGACGACGCGCCTCTCCGAGGGGTTACGAGGGTCTGGCAGCTTTCTCGTTCTGGCGGCCGCGGCGGTCGCGACTTGGTTTGAGCCCGCCGACATCGATCTGACCGTGCCGGCCTCGTTGCTCTACGCAACATGGGTCCTGACCCGCCGGCCAAGCCTGCCGATCCGGCTCCCGCGCTCGGCCGATTGTCTCGACTACGGCAATCCCCAGCCCGGCTCGCGCAAGCCGCAACGCGCCAAGGGCGACATCTTCATCGGTTGGTCCGTGGATGGCCAGGAATTGTGGGTGACGGCGGAGGACGCGCGACAGCACATCTCGATTCCCGGCACGACCGGCGCGGGCAAGACCACTGCGATTTTAAGCCTGCTCTCGAATGCCCTCGCGCAAGGCTCGGGCTTCGTACTGGTGGACGGCAAGGCCCATCGCGACCTGTTCGGCAAGGTGCTGGCGTTGGCCCGCCGCTTCGGCCGTGATGACGATGTGCGCGTGCTGAACTTCATGGTGGCGTCCGGGGTGAAGGACAGCGACCGCTTCAATCCGTTCGCCATCGGCAACGCAGACGCGATCCGCGAATTGCTGGCGAGCCAGTTGGGGGATCAGGGACAGAACGATCCCAATGGCGTGTTTCGCGAGCGCGCGGTCGCTCTCGTCGGCACGATCGCGCCCGTGCTGGTCTGGCTTCGTGACCACAAGGGCATTTCGCTCAACATCGAGATCATCCGCTCCAGCATCGAACTGCGCTGGATCTGGAAGCTCGCCATCGAGAAGAAGGTGCTGCTGCGCAACCCGGACGACGGCACAACGCGCGAACTCGATGTCAGCGGCGAGATCCCGGAGGACGTCACCTGGCCGTTGCGCGCATATCTCGGCGAGCTGCCGGGGTATGATCCGACGGTGCCGCTCGACAAGCAGAAGGGCGACGAGCCCTCCAAGCAGCACGGTTTCGCGCAGTTCTATTTCACCGCCACGTTCACCCAGCTCGCCGTCAGCCTTGGCCACATCTTCCGGGTCGAGAACGGCGAGATCGACATGCGCGACATCGTGCTCAATCGTCGCATTCTCGTGGTCAATCTGCCCGCGCTGGAGAACTCCGACGCAACGCTCGCCGCACTCGGCAAGCTGGTCGTCGCCTCGCTCCGCGGGATGATGGCGCAGCTGCTCGGCGCGTCCCTCGAGGGCGATTACAGCGAGGCCGACAAGCCCGGAATGGGCTCAGCCCCCTTCCCCGTCGTTCTGGACGAGCTCGCCTATTACGCGACGAGCGGCCTCGACCGAATGCTGGCGATGGGCCGCGGCCTGAATATCTCTTTCATGCTGGGTTTTCAGGAGACGTCGGGCATCTGGGCACGGCTTGGCGAGAAGACAGCCTCGCTGCTCGGAAATGCGAACTTCACAATCGCCATGCGTCAGCAGGATTCCGGGCGGACGCGCGAATGGCTCCAGAAGACCGCAGGCGAGACATTCGTCACGCAAGCGACCTCCTACCAAGGATCTGAGGACGGCGCCTATCGGGAGGCGCGCCACGCCGAAGTGCGGCCGGTCTCGCGAGTCGATTGGCAGGATCTCACGTCGCTGATTGAGGGCGAGGCGATCGTGCTGTTCGGCGGCCGGCGAGTCTATGCGCGCGTGTTTCACGCCGTCATCGACGATAGCGGCCCGAAGCGGCTCGGCCGCTGCCTCATGTTGCGCGAGCCCGATTTAGATCGCGTCCGTGAGTACGCGGCCCATATCGACAAGATCACCGAGACGATCGCGCGTGGATCGCTGACGCTTGGCCAGGAGGAGTCCCGCAGCGCCACGCTGGACGCGATGTTGCGGGGCTTCCAGGCGTCGCTGGTGGCGGGCAAGGCCCTCGGCACGTGCGCCCACGACGCCTTGTTGGCAATCGACCAGATGCCCGCTTCTCTCAGGCCGACGCCTCCTGCCGCTCCGGCGGACGGCACGCCTGTTACGAGCGTCACGCGTCTGCTCGATGAGGCCGCCAACAGCCGTCTTGGGGATGCCGGCTCGGACGGCTCGCCGCAGGAGCCGGTGGACGTCCTGTTCCTCCGGCGGCTGCAGGAGATCGAGCGCGATGCCGGGGCGGCGCCCGGCATTGCCCGCGACATCGCCCTCTCGATCCTGACGGCACGGGACGAGGCGTTGCAGGCGGGCGAACGGATCGAGCCGCCGCCAATGTCGGCCGAGGCATTCCTCGCTGTTGTCGAGCAGCTACGCGGCCGCGTCCGGCAAGCCGATGCGAGCGCGACCCGGGAGGCAGCCTGATGCCGCTGTCCAAGCCCCGCCCCAAAGAAAAGCGGTCCGTCGACAACGAAATCTATCGGCGCCGCACGGCAGCTGCCGGGATCGTCATGGTTTCCGTCCGGGTGCCCTCGGTCCGTGTCGCCGAGATCAAGGCAATCGCACTTGACTGGCGGCGAGAGGCGAAGCTGCTGCTCGAGAGCGATCTGCCCTCCGCCGATCAAATCCTACAGATCCACGCCGTCTGTCATGCGCTGAACCAACCAATTCCGCCGGAGGCCTTCGAGACGCGGGCGACCGCGGCCGCCTGGCTGCACGCGCACGAACGCAAGCTCGGTCATCGCCGGATTCATATCCCACGGCACCACACAGTCGATAAGTGAACTGAGGAACAGCCATGCTCGCCGATCTTTCGCCGTCCCGACGTTTCGCGCAAGCCAGCCTGATCCTGCTGCTTCCGGCGGCCGCTGACCCCGCGTTCGCGGCTCCCCTCGACTTGCGGGCGAGCAACCTCGCGCCGGCCGATGCGCGGTCCGCGGTAGCACCTGCTCTACCCGTTCCGGCTGTGGCGCTCAGTGCGCCGCCACTCTCCTTCCTTGAGGCTGCCCGCCGGGCGCTTGCAGGGGCGCGGACAGGAGAGGCGCAGGAGGCACTGGAGCGGGCCGAAACACGGCTTCTGGATGGCACCGCCCAGCCTGGCTTGGCAGCCCCATCCATGGTGCCTGCACTGGCCACTACACGCGCCGCGCGGCAGGCGCTGGCGGTTCATGACCGTGCCGGAGCTGCGCGGGAGATCGACGCGGCGATCGACGCCCTCGGGGCGTCAGCCGCGGCCGCCGCTTTCCCGCCTCCGGTCGCCGCGCCGACGCCCCTCCAGCCAGCCGCGCCCATGGTCGTCGCAGCCATACCCCCAGGGCCGCCGCCTGTGACCAAGGCGCTGCTACCGGGCCGCTGGGAGTTGCAGGGTGCGAAATATGTGTGGGTGCCCCCTGACCCTCAGCGCTCACGAGAATTGACCCACTTCTGCTCATGGAAACGGACCCAGCAGGTGCGCATGAGTTTGTGGTCAGGTGGCCTGATCGGCCGGTAGCCGGCGTGGTCGGCGGCAAATTTTCCTTGG
>Ga0302319_10004501_pt1 | contig 28609 bp, 24 predicted proteins | sample Bog_T0_2_FD_203319 | JGI IMG/M metagenome (GOLD analysis project Ga0302319, IMG submission 203319) | Peat permafrost microbial communities from Stordalen Mire near Abisko, Sweden - Bog_T0_2 | ecosystem: Environmental > Terrestrial > Soil > Wetlands > Peat | place: Sweden: Abisko, Stordalen Mire... | reverse complement strand
CCGCCTGATGTTCTCGGTGCGGTCGCCCGGGGAGAAGCCCAGGTCGTCGGACAGGCCGTGGCGCAAGTTGTCGCCGTCGAGCAGATACGCCACCCGCCCTGATTCGACGAGCGCGCGTTCCACCGCCACGGCAACGGTCGACTTGCCGGACGCGGGCAGGCCGGTGAACCAGATGGTCGCGCCCGGCTGGCCGGTGGCCTGCCAGCGGTGGCTGCGGTCCAGCGCGGAGGGATGCCAGCGGATGTCGCTGCGCGCATGGGTGCCGGGCTTGACCTCGCGCGCCTCGAGGATGGTTCCGGCGCCGATGGTGTCGTTGGTGGTCTCATCGATCAGGATGAACGCGCCGGTGTCGCGATTGTCGGCGTACGGGTCGGCGAGGATGATGGAGCTGGTTCGCAGTGTCACGGTGCCGATGTCGTTGAGCGTCAACTCAACTGGCTGGTCCAGCTCGTCGAGCGTCTCAGGATCCAGCCGTGCGTGCAGCTCCTGAACGGTGGCGCGGACGGTTTTGCTGGTTTGTTTGAGGGCCAGCCGGGCGCCGGCCCGCAGGGGTGCGTCCACGAACCAGCAGACGGTCGCATCGAGCTCCCGGGCCAGCACCGGCAGAACCGCGTCCTCTGCTCCGCTGACCAGTACGTCGCCGCGGCCCACGTCGATGTCGTCGGCCAGCTCGATCGAAACAGACAGCGGCGCAACACCTGTCGTGCGTTCGTCATCGAGAGTGTCCAGCGCCGTCACCGTCGAGGTGGTGCCGGCGGGCAGCGAGACCACCGGGTCGCCGACACTGAGTGTTCCAGCCGCGAGCCGCCCGGTGTAGCGGCGGCGCACGTCGGTGGTCGGCCGCGACACCCACTGCACCGGCAGCCGTAGCCGCGACGCCTCGGCATGCGGCGCGCCCAGCTCGACGGTTTCGAGATACTCGAGCAGCGTTGGGCCGCCGTACCAGGGTGTGCGGTCCGAGCGATGCACGACGTTGTCCCCGTGCTTGGCCGCGACCGGGATGACGGTGATTTCCAAACCGCCAAGGCGCGCCGCCAACTGCTGCAGCTCTTCCTCGACCTCGGCGAACCTGGCCTGGTCGAAGTCGACGAGATCAATCTTGTTCACCGTTGCAACAAAATGCTTGATGCCCAACAGCTTTGCGATCCGGGCGTGCCTGCGGGTCTGGCGCAGCACGCCGGCCCGTGCGTCCACCAGCAGTATCGCCACGTGCGCATTGGATGCCCCGGTGAACATATTGCGGGTGTAGCGCTCGTGGCCGGGTGTGTCGGCCAGGATGTAGCTGCGGGTTTCGGTGGAAAAGAAGCGGTAAGCGACGTCGATCGTGATGCCCTGCTCGCGTTCGGCGCGCAGACCGTCGGACAGGGCCGCCAGGTCGGCGACGCCCTCGGAATCGGTGACGGCTTCCAGGTGGTCCAGCGGCAGGCTGTCGGTGTCGTGCAGTATCCGGCCGATCAGGGTGCTCTTGCCGTCGTCGACTGAACCGGCGGTCGCGATGCGCAGCAGCTGGCGCGTCACAGGCCTTGTCGAGGTCATCGGCTCAGGCCTTTTCGTTCTTCTTCGCTGGCGCTCATCAGCTCAGGCCCTTTCGTTCTTCTTCGCTGGCGCTCATCAGAAATAGCCCTCTCGCTTGCGGTCTTCCATCGCGGCGGCCGACGTACGGTCGTCGGCGCGGGTCTCGCCGCGCTCGGAGACTGTCGCCGCCGAGATCTCGGTAATGACTCGGGCGATGTCGGTGGCGGTGGAACGCACCGCCCCGGTGATGGTCAGGTCACCAACGGTCCGATACCGGACCCACTCCACTGCGGCGGTTTCGCCATTTTGCGGGCTGGTGTAGTCCGACACCGCCAGCAGGATGCCGTCGCGCTCGAACACCTCGCGCTCGTGCGCGTAGTAAATCGACGGTATCTCAAGGTCTTCCAACTCGATGTACCGCCAGACGTCGAGCTCGGTCCAGTTGCTCAGCGGGAACACCCGCACCTGCTCGCCCTTCTTGATCCGGCCGTTGTACAGCGACCACGGCTCCGGGCGCTGAGCCCGTGGATCCCATTGGCCGAACTCGTCACGGAAACTCAGGATCCGCTCCTTGGCGCGGGCGCGCTCCTCGTCGCGGCGGGCACCGCCGAAGGCGGCGTCGAAGCCACCGGCCTCCAGCCCGTCGAGCAACGTGCGGGTCTGGGCCCGGTTTCGCGAAGCCGTGGGGCCGGGGTCGGGGACGCGGCCGTTGTCGATGGAATCCTGAACCGACGCGACGATCAGCTTGTGGCCGTGGCCAATGACCCTGCGGTCGCGGAACTCGATCACCTCGTCGAAGTTGTGGCCGGTGTCAACGTGCATCACCGGAAAAGGCAGTGGCAGTGGGCGAAAGGCCTTTTCCGCCAGGCGAAGTAGCACGATCGAGTCCTTGCCCGCCGAAAACAGCAGGACGGGCCGTTCTAGCTCGGCGACTACCTCGCGGATGATGTGCACCGCTTCGGCTTCCAGCAGCCGCAATTCGTCGACGCGCAGCGTGTCGGGCAGCGCTAGTGTCATGAGCGCCACTCCTCCTCATCGCTTCGCTCTGCATCGTCGTTGGCGCGTGTCATGTTGGTAATCCCTCTCTTTCGGCATCTGCCCGGTAGCGGTCCACCCATTCGTCGGAACGCTGGTCGGCCTGCCGCTGCAGCACTGGCTCCGGTGCCAGCCGCGGGTCGAGCCCCAACGCCGCGAGGACCTCGCCCACCACCTGAGTCAGGTTGCGCCACAACACCGGATAGGACACCTCGATCGGTTTGACGTTTTCTTCGGCGAACCAGGACTGCCAGCCCTCTTCCTGAGCTCGCAGCATGGTGACGACGTGGGCGATCGCTCCCGCGTGATACGTGGCGCGCGCGTCGCGGACCGGATCGGGCCTGCCGCGCCACACCCGGGTCTGCACCGCTCGCCAGAACGACACCGCTTGCGAGATCACATCGGGCCGGTGGATATGGATGAGGAGCGGGTCCCCGCCGACAACGTCGCGGATCGCGGCGAGCAGACCGGGACCGGATCGATCGGGTAAGCCGGCCGCGCGGTCCAACAGCAGCGGCGTCTGATTCCACATCAGCTTGCCGCCCCAGACGCCGTTGGGCGTTCTGCCGACCGTGCGGATGTAGTCCCGCCAGATGTGGGCCGGCGCGAGGTCGGGTTTGCCCGCGTCGAGCGGATCGAGCAGGCTCAGGATCGACTCGTCCTCGGTGTCGGCGAACCACTCCCGTGGCTGCGGAGACTGGCTGGTCGTGGGCAAGTACTGGAAGAACTCCTGGGGCTCGCCGGCCACGCCGGTCGCCCGCAGCGATTCGACCAGCAGGGTGCTGCCGCTGCGCTGGGATGCCAGCACCAAATACGACGACGGGCTCACGGTCACCAACGAAGCCTAGCCGGACGGAAATCCGCTGCAACACATCGAATTGCCATCACGTTGAACATAACCATTGTGCGGCACTGGCTTCTGCTCCGCGGCAACGTGCTGCGAGCAGCCGCCGAATGCGATGACAACCGCGAGTATGCGCTCATTGGTACCGGGTGCACAGTGAGCGTCCGCGCAGTCTTCGAGCGGCGTGGCAGCTGGTAAAAGCTGGATCCATCATCTTCGCGTGTGAGGTGTCCGCTGCGGGACTGCGAAGCCCCAGCGTCCAGCGTGCCGGCTTTGCATTAGTTTGTCCCGGCTTTCGCTAGTCTTCATATCTGCGCCGCTTTGAACCCGCACACTGACGCATCCTCAACGCCGAAGAAAGAAGCGCATCAAATGCCCTCACCCCGCTGGCTGGCCAGACTGATCGTCCTCATGATGGCGGGCGCTGCCCTGGTTACTGGTGCGCCGAGTGCGGCTGCCAGTCCTCTTGATGACGGATACCTCGCTCAACTGCGCGCCATCGGGTTCACCTGGCCGCCGGATCACGACGACGCCCTCGTCGGGATGGGGTGGCTCATCTGCGACGATCTCGGGTGGGGTTGGACCTATGAGCAGATCACCGATCAGGTCCACTCCACCCTGGACGGGAGAGGCGTTTCGGTCGGACAGGTTCAAGCGATGGTGGGCCTCGCACATTCGACCTACTGCCCGAACCAGAGGTGCTGGGCCGCGCACTGCTGAGCGGTCGCCAGTCTCGCTACGGTCTCTCTAAGACGCGAAGCCCCAGCGAAAACAGCAGCCGCACTTCTGGATCGCCCAGTGAGGTCGATAGCAGCTTCTCGATCCGGCGCACCCGGTAGCGCACGGTGTTGGGGTGTACCCGCAGCGACCGCGCGGCGGCGCGGATGTCGCCGAAGCTGTCCAGGTAGACCCGCAGGGTTTCAGCCAGCACTGGATCCTGCGCGCGCAGGCCAGGTATCCGCGGATCGACCAGGCGCTCGTCGCTGCCGACCAGGGTGACGATCTCGTCGAGCAAGACGGTGGTGCGCGCTTCCTCCAGCGATGTCACCTGAGCAAAAGCCGGGTGGCGCTCGGCGCTGTCCAGTACCCGGTCCACCTCGGCGCGTGCCGCGGCGACCCCGGCCAGGCCCGCGACCGGCGCGGCGATGGCGGCGCGCAGATGGACCCCGAGTTCGGTGCGCAGGGCGCTGATGGTGCCGCGGACCCAGGATGTGACCGACCGGGTCGTCGCGGTCTTGGGCAACAACACATAGATCCGTGAGCCTTTCGTCGCGACCTGCGCATCACGTCGAAAAGCGCTGGCGCTCAGCGCCAAGACCTCGGCCAGCCGAGCGGGCCGGGAACCCGGATCTGTGGGATCCATTGTGTCCCAACCGATCAGTGCGGCGGTGCCGTCGGCGGCCAGGCCGAGTTCACGGGCGATGACGGCCACGTCCGCGGGTCCCTCTGTGTCGGCCAGGCCCAGAAGTTGCTGCAGCCATCGCGTGTGCCGGGACGGCCTGGCGGCCAGTCGGGACATGATCCGGGCGGCCAGCACCGCCGCGCCTCGCAACATCTCGTCGGCGTCTTCCGCGAGGGGCCGTGAACCTTGCTGAACCCAAATGGAGCCGCCGAACAGCCGTGGTTGGCGTGCACCGGCCGCCGGCTGATGGATTCCGATCGCCAGCCGAGGCCGCAGCCCCAACTCCGGGCGCTCGGCGACGCGCACTACCTCGCCACCGGCCCGCAGCGCGTCGAAGATGCCCCACTGGCCGATCCACTTCAGATGCTCGGGCGGGCCGGCTCGGCCCAAGATGGACAACCTGCGCAGTTCGTCGGCCTCGTCGTTGGACGCCGAATAGGCGAGTACATGTGACTCGGCATTTTCGATGCTGACCATGCCGTGGATGCGGTCGGCCAGCGACTGAGCCAGACCGAATAGGTCGGTGCCCGACTCATGGTCGCCGCGGTCCTGCGACGGCTGGTGGTGCTCGAACACATGGTTGACCAGCTGATAGAGCCGCTCCCAGCGGGCGCGTGGCTCCACGGCCACCACCGCGGACCCGGCCGCGACGGCTTTGGCCACCACCGCGTCCGACGGCTGCTTGACGAAGATCGCCACCGGCGCCTGCCCGCGTGCCCGCCCGTCGATCCACCGCGACGCCTCGTCGTCGGTGACGCCCAGCAGGAAGAAGACGTCGACGGAACCGGCTGCCGGTGCCAGGCCCAGCCGCACGTCGTCGCTATCGATCAGGGCGGCCGACCCCACCGCAAGATCCAGCCCACGCGGAGCCGTCACCAGGGTCACCACGGTCGCGTCCAGCGCCAGCAACAGCTGGCCCAGTCCAACGGCAGCCACGTTGTCTGATCTTACTAGCAAGTGTGCAAGTTCTTGTCTGATCGGCCAATTATCTGGAGCGCCGTGCCGGGCATCCTGGGAGCATGGACGCGATTACTCAGGTGCCACTGCCAACCAACGAGCCGGTCCACGACTACGCGCCGCAATCCCCAGAGCGAGCCCGGCTCAGCGCCGAACTGGCCTCTCTGCAGAACACGGCGATCGACCTTCCGCACGTCATCGGCGGCAGCCACCGGATGGGCGCCGGTGCACCGATCGACGTCGTCCTGCCGCACCGGCACGCCGAGAAGTTGGGCACTCTGACCAACGCCACGCAGGCGGACGCCATCGCCGCTATCGAAGCCGCCGAGAACGCCAAGAAGGATTGGGCGGCCATGCCTTTCGACGAGCGCGCCGCGGTGTTTTTGCGAGCAGCCGATCTGCTCGCCGGACCGTGGCGAGAAAAGATCGCCGCCGCGACGATGCTCGGCCAATCCAAGTCCGTCTACCAGGCCGAGATCGACGCGCCGTGCGAACAGGTCGACTTTTGGCGGTTCAACGTGGCATTCGCCCGTCAAATCCTGGCCCAGCAACCGATCAGCGGACCCGGGGAATGGAACCGCAGCGACTACCGTCCGCTGGACGGCTTCGTCTATGCGATCACGCCGTTCAACTTCACGTCGATCGCGGGCAACCTGCCGACGGCGCCGGCGTTGATGGGCAACACCGTGGTGTGGAAGCCGTCGATCACCCAGACCCTGTCGGCCTATCTGACCATGCAGTTGCTCGAGGCCGCCGGGTTGCCACCCGGGGTGATCAACCTGGTCACCGGCGACGGCTTCGCGGTTTCCGATGTGGCACTGGCCGATCCGCGGCTGGCCGGCATCCATTTCACCGGCTCGACGGCCACCTTTCAGCATTTGTGGCAGCAGGTGGGCGCCAATATCGGCCACTACCAGAGCTACCCGCGGCTGGTCGGTGAGACTGGCGGCAAGGACTTCGTGGTCGCGCACGCCTCGGCGCGCCCGGATGTGCTTAGCACGGCGTTGATTCGCGGGGCGTTCGACTACCAGGGCCAGAAGTGTTCGGCAGCTTCGCGGGCGTTCGTCGCGCGTTCGGTGTGGGAGCGGATGGGGGACGGCTTCCTGGGCGCGACGGCCGCGCTGCGCTACGGCGACATCACCGATCTGAGCAACTACGGCGGCGCGCTGATCGACCGGCGCGCCTTCACGAAGAACGTCAACGCCATCGAACGCGCGAAAAGCGCGCCCGGCGTCACCATCGCAGTGGGGGGCGAATACGACGACAGCGTCGGCTATTTCGTGCGGCCAACCGTCTTGCTGTCCGACGACCCGACCGACGAGGCATTCTCGACCGAGTACTTCGGTCCGGTGCTGTCGGTGCACGTCTACCCCGACGAGCAGTACGAACAAATCCTCGACGTCATCGACACCGGAACGCGCTACGCGCTGACCGGCGCGGTCATCGCCGATGACCGCGAGGCCGTGCTGACCGCGCAAAGCCGGCTGCGTTTTGCCGCTGGAAACTTCTATGTCAACGACAAGCCGACCGGCGCGGTGGTCGGACGCCAGCCGTTCGGCGGTTCGCGTGGCTCGGGCACCAACGACAAGGCCGGGTCGGTGCTGAATCTCTTGCGCTGGACCTCGGCACGGACCATCAAGGAGACATTCGTGCCGGCGACCGAGCATACTTACCCGCACATGGGATCCGACTGATGGCCGGGATGTTCGCGCACACCGTGCGCCCGGCGATGCTCGCGGCCAGCCGGGCCGACAGGCTGCGCCACACCGTCGAGCGGTCGCCGGTCACCCGTCGGGTGGTGCGCCGTTTCGTGCCGGGCGACACGCTTGAAGGCGTCCTGGACGTCGTTGTCGGGCTGCGGGATTCGGGTCGCTACGTCAGCATCGACTACCTGGGCGAAAACGTGACCGACGCCGACGACGCCGCGACCACCGTGCGGGCATACCTGCAGCTTCTCGACGCGCTCGGCCAGCGGACCGAGGCCGCGCGCGATGGCGCGCGGCCGCTTGAGGTGTCCTTGAAACTTTCGGCGCTGGGTCAGGCGTTGGGTCGCGACGGCGAGAAGATCGCCCTGGACAACGCCCGCACTATCTGCGAGCGAGCCGAGCGGGTGGGTGTCTGGGTCACGGTGGACGCCGAGGACCACACCACCACCGATTCGACGTTGTCGATCTCCACCGACCTGCGGGTCGACTTTCCCTGGCTGGGCACGGTTTTACAGGCCTACCTGAAGCGCACGCTCGGTGATTGTGAGCAGCTGGCTTCAGCGCGGATCCGGTTGTGCAAGGGTGCCTACGACGAGCCGGCATCGGTGGCCCACCGAGCCGCCGCTGCCATTACTGACTCGTATCTGGGGTGCTTGCGGGTGCTGATGGCTGGGCCCGGCTATCCGATGGTGGCGTCGCATGACCCGGCGATCATCGATGCCGTGCCTGCTATCGTCTGCGAAACGGGTCGTGGGGCGGGCGGTTTCGAATACCAGATGCTGTACGGCATCCGCGATGACGAGCAGCGGCGACTGGCCGACTCCGGCAACCAGATGCGGGTGTACGTGCCGTTCGGCACGCAGTGGTACGGCTATTTCATGCGACGGTTGGCCGAGCGCCCCGCGAACCTGACCTTCTTCCTGCGGGCGCTGGCCGAACGCGGTCACTGAGCCCGCCGAGACGGCGGGCGCGTTGAATGTGCACTGGGGGTTGAAAATTCGCCTCATCCTCGCCGTAGCTACACGCCCGCCGCCAGCAGTGCACACTCGACGCGGCGCGTCCGTCAGGCGTCAAAGACTGTCGCACCGACTCCGCTGGGGCTGTTCGAGATGTAGATCGGCTCCTGCGAGAACGGATAATCACCGGTGTTGAAAATGCCGCTTGACGACACGACATCGGGCGCGTTCGCGCTGGTGATTGTCTCCGAGTACAGCTCCTGGTCGCTGCTCGTATAGACGGTCAGAGTTGTTCCGGCCGGCAGGGTACCGCCGACCGGAATGCTTGGGACTTCGTTTGAGGTGATGTCTCCGGTCAAACCACCGGAATCGATGAACGCGCCACTAGCGGTTTGCAGAGGACCGTTGTTGATCTGTACTTGCAGAGTGGTCATCGGTGCTCCGCTAACCGAGGCAACGGCGGGTAACGGGTTGGGGCCGAACTCCAGCAGACCTTGAGGTTCGTCGATGAGCACACCCTCATTGAGGCTGCCCGGCAATGCCGAGGTCAACGGGGCGGAGATTGGGTTTCCGTCATTGGGCCCGACACCCAGAACGGTGATTATCGAGGCGACCGGAACTGGGGTTGTCACACCATTGATCGTTTGGGTCGCGGACATGGCGACGTCGACACTGGTCGGCTGCGTGACGATGCCGTTTCCGAGATTCACCGTGGTGAGAAACGTTTCGTAGTGCACGGTTTCAGAGTTGAGGTCGTCGCCGTAGACGACCGCGCCCTGACCGGTGGACGCCCCGAGGCTGGCTAGGTTGACGTCTGCGCGTGAGACCAGAAGACCGGTGGATCCGGTGTCGACTATCGCGCCAAACGAGGGTCCGCCGGCGACGGAGATGTTGAGAATCGCGTCGCCGTATTGATTGACAGAAATCACGGTTTCGTTGGCCGCCAGAGGTGTGCTCCCGCCGGTGGCCCCGGCTCGGCCCGACAGCAAGCCGCCGCGGCCTCCCGTTCCGCCGACACCGCCCGGCCCGCTGGCCCCGCCGCTACCACCATTGCCGATCAGACCCGCCGCCCCGCCGGCGCCCCCGGCCGCCCCGCCATAGGTGCTGGTGCCGCCGTCGCCGCCGTTGCCCGACAACCAGCCGCCACCCCGGCCGGCCGTCCCTACGCCGTGCGAGTTGGTGTATCCGTTGGCGCCGTTACCGATCAATGGGCGCCCGGTCAACTGCTGGACAGCTCCGTTGAGCAGCTGCTCGACGTTGGCGGCTTCGGCGGCCGCATAGGAATTCGCGCCGGCCGCCAGGGTGCCGGTGAACGAATCATGAAACGCCGCGATCTGCCCCGCAAGCGCCTGGTACTGCCGCCCGTATCCGGCAAATAGCGCAGCAACGGCCGTCGAAACCTCGTCGGCGCCCGCGGCCACAAGCTCACTGGTTGGAACGGCCACCGCCGCGTGCGCCGCATCCAGTGCCGAACCAATGTTTTCCACATCGACTGCCGCCGAAGCCAACAGCCCGGGATCCGCAGCCAGAAGTGGCACGCCAGCTTCCCCTGTCATCTCGGCAGTCATTCACAGTCGTTGTCCAGGAGGTTCAGCATACGAGCAGCATGCTCGACGCGTGGCGTTATCAACGCCGCGGGCGTGGTCGATCCCCGCCAAAACCACGCACCACGTGCGCGCGCACGAACTCGGCTGCTACCTCGGGATCGTCCATGTTCATTGTCGACGACGGCGTGCTGAACAACGAGAACAGTATGCGGGCAAACCATTCGCCAGCGGCCACGACGTCGAGGTCTTTTCGAACCTCGCCGGTGAGCTTCGCCGCGGACAGGTAGGGTGCGAAGAAGTCGACGCATTCGCGCAACAACACGGCGGCGTCCTTGGTCAGCAGTAGGCTGACCGCGTCTTCGTCGAAATACTTCTCGGACGTGATGGCCCGGCGCGCTTGGGTCACGAATATGGCCGCGTGACTGAGCTTTTCTTCTAAAGAACTGCCGCGGGCCATCGCTTTGGACATCTGCCGGTAGAACAGTTCGGAAGCGTGCTCGGCGCACGCTTCGACAATGGCAGCCTTGTCGCTGAAATACTCATAGATCGTGCTGCGCGAGATACTGGCTGTCCTGGCGATGTCGACGACTGTCGTCTTCTGCAGTCCATGCTTGCGGAAGCAGACATTGGCGGACTCGACAATGTGGTCGCGGGTATCGGTGGCTGTAACCTGGGTCGTCACGGAATCAAAGCGCCTCTGGGCACCAATCCGGCGTCTGCGGACGCAAAAGCGTCGTTGACATCGGCGAGGTGGAACGGATTGGGCATCAGCCTGTCGAAGGGAAAGCTGGTGTGCTGCAGGAAGGACAATCCGACCGCCAGTGTGACCGGGTCGTAGAGCATGACGCCGCGAACCGACTTGTTGCCGTACACGAGTGCGCTCGGATCGAGCTCGAAGGTACGGCCCATACCGACATTGCCGACCTCGAGCAGGGTGCCGCCGTTGTTGAGGAAACCGACGCCGTCGGGAATCACCCCCGGCACGCCGACAACCTCGAGCACCCAGTCGGCGCCGATGCCGTCCGTGTGTTTGCGGACCTGCTCGGTAACCTCGAGCGTGGAGATGGCGCTGGCGTCGATGCAGTGCGTGGCGCCGAAATCTGTCGCGAGGTGCAGCCGTTCGGCAATCTTGTCGATGACAATAACCTGCGCGGCGCCTGCGGTACGCGCGACGGCGGCCGCGTTGATGCCCAGTCCGCCGGCGCCCTGAATCACGACGGTGTCGCCGAGCCGCATATCCCGAAACGCGAACAACACCTGGGCCAGAGCGCAATTGAGCGGCGCGACGGCTTCGTCGGACAAGTCCTCGGGCACCTTGTACAGGGGTTGCCTCCGGCTGGTGTAGTAATACTCGCCGTAGGCGGCGACGAAGTGTGGCGCCTGCTCGTGGGTTCGATACTCGCCCGCCATCAGATTCTGGCACGCGTGGGGCCGGCCCCGCGCGCACGCGTGGCATTGCCCGCAGAACCAGAAGTACGGCGTCACGACGCGATCACCTACCGCGAGCGTCTTGCCGGTCGCGTCGGTGGTGAGCCCATCACCGAGCTCGGCAATCTCGCCGACCATCTCGTGGCCCATCGCGTATGGACAAGGCAGTGGCAGCTCACCGCGGAAAATGTGCAGGTCGGATCCGCAAATCCCGGCCATCCGCAGCTTCAATGCAGCGGTACCCGGCGCCGGGGTGGTGAGTGGAAACTCGGCAAGTTCGATCGGACCTCCAATCGCACTCAGCAACGCGAGCTTTGGCATGATGCTCCTCCGTACCAGCTAGTCCGCGGGCGCGAGAATCAGGCCGCTGGTGGGCACCCCGGTACCGGACGTGACCAGTACGTGCTCGACGTTGTCCACTTGGTTATAGGACGTGCCGCGTACCTGACGCACCCCCTCGGTGATGCCGTTCATCCCGTGGATGTAGGCCTCGCCGAGCAGCCCGCCATTGGTGTTGATCGGCAGTTCACCGCCGAGCGAAAGCCGCTCGACGGTGGCGAAGTCCTTGGCTTCGCCGCGCCCGCAGAAACCGAGCTCCTCGAGCTGGGTGAACACGAACGGCGTGAAATGGTCATAGATGAAAGCGGTTTGGATGTCCGCAGGCTTGAGGCCCGAGTCACGCCACAGCCTGTCGGCGACCACGCCCATCTCCGGGAGCCCGGTGATGTCCTCGCGATAGTAGCTGGTCATCATTTCACCGTCGGCCGCCGCGCCCTGCGCGGCCGCGGTGATGATCGCCGGCGGCTGCCGGAGGTCGCGAGCGCGTTCGGCGCTGGTCACCACCAGCGCGACACCGCCGTCGCTTTCCTGACAGCAGTCCAGCAGTCGCAGTACGGGTTCGACGATCCATCGCGAATTCTGGTGGTCCTCCAGCGTGATCGGGCGCTCATAAAACCACGCGTCGGGGTTCCGGGCCGCGTGCGCGCGGTCGACGACGGCGATCCTCCCGAAGTCTTCGTTAGTCACGCCATACGTCGACATGTAGCGCTGGGCGTGCATCGCGACCCAGGCCGCGGGAGTGAGCAAGCCGTACGGCGCGTAATGCGCCATGAACAGCGGAGTCTCTGCGCTGGTGCGACCGCTACCGCCGAAACGGAATCCCGAACGTTCGTTGAAGGCGCGCCAGCACACCACCACGTCGGCGACGCCGGTTGCGACGGCCATCGCGGCATGCACCACAGTTCCGGCGGCCGCACCGCCGCCATGATGCACGCGGCTGAAAAAGCTCAGGTCGCCGATTCCCACGTTTCGGGCGATGTCGATTTCGTCGTTGGAATCCATGGTGAAAGTCACCATGCCGTCGACATCACTGGGGGCCAAGCCGGCGTCGTCGATCGCCGCACTGACTGCCTCGCAGGCCAATTGCAGTTCGCTGCGCCCGGAATCCTTGGAGAATTCGGTCTGGCCGATCCCGGCGATAGCGCAGCTTCCGGGCAGCGAGCCACTCATGCTTCGTCCTTTGCTTCGTCCTTTTCTTCGTCCATTTGAAAGGCCCCATCGAGCAGGCTGAGGACCGCGGTGCCGGAGACGTGATCGCCCAGGCTGTTTGAGCCCTTGAAGGTCACTTCGACGAAGTTCTCGCCGCCTGCGCCTTCCTTCTTGCCGGTCACGGCACCGGAGAAGCGCAGCGGATCATCCGGAAAGGATGGGACACCGAGACGAATCGACAAATTCTTGACCATCGCTTCGGGCCCCGCCCAGTCGGTGAGGAAGCGAACGCAATACCCGTTGGTGGTCAGGATGTTCATGAACAGATTGGGTGAGCCTTGCTTGTTGGCGTATTCACGGTCGTGGTGCACCGGCATGAAGTCACGTGACGCGATCGCTCCCGCGACGATCATCGTTGTGGTGATGGCGATCTCGAGAGGCGTCACCTCGTCTCCGACTGCTATGTCGCTCCACTTCAGGGTCGTGCTGCGGGCGGTGGTGGCGGTCATCGGTTTCCTTCCGAGTCAACGTAGGTGCTGCCGAGGCGGGCCAGCTGCGCAGTTGCGGAGCCGAGGGTGAGCTCGTTGTGCTTGGCCCACAAGAAGTAGCGATGCAGGGGATAGGTGGTGTCGATGCCGATTCCGCCGTGCACCTGTTGGGTGGCGGCGGCAATTCGAGCGCCGGCCTCCGCGGCCCAGAACTTCGCGATGCGGGCGGCGCGGGAAGCGGACCTCCCCTCTGCGATCAGCCAGGCTGCATGCCAGGTGGTCCACCGGATCGCCTCGACGTCGATGAAAGCGTCGGCCAACCGCTGCTGCACCGCCTGAAAACTGCCGATCGGACGCCCGAATTGTTCACGCCCGCTGGTGTAGTCGGCGGCGATCCGCAATGCCCGGTCAGCCACGCCGAGTTGGATGGCGCACAGCCCCACCAGCGCGCGGGTGTAGAGCGAACCGATCAGATCGCTGCCGGGATTGCCGAGCTTGTCCTCATCGGAAACCTCTGCCCCGTCGAGGAATACGTCGGCGTGCGGTTCCCCGTTAGTGGTCTTTGCGGGCCGGACATCGACGCCGGCGGCGTCGGAGGGCAGCAGGAAGACGCCGATATCGCCCGTATCGAAGGTCGCGGGAATCAGCACGGTGTCCGCGAGCTGGCCGGCCGGCACCAGCTCTTTGACCCCGTCGAGTCGCCAATTCGGGCCATCGCGGCGCGCGGTCGTCGCCGGGGCCAGCGGATCGGAGCGGCCGGGCTCGGCCAGGCCCGCGGTGAGTATGCGGCTTCCGCCGATGACGCCGGGCAGGAAGCGCTGCTGTTGCTCCGGACTTCCACACCGGGCAATCGGATCGGCCCCCAGGACCAGCGTCGCGTAGACCGGCACCGGAGCAACGCTGGATCCCAGCTCGGCAAGCAGCACCCCGAGTTCCACGAAGCCACCGCCGTTCCCGCCCAACGATTCCGGTAATGCCGTGCCGAGCAGGTCGGCTGCCGCGAGTTCCTGCCACAGCGCGGCGTCGTAGCGGATGTCGCCCGATTCGAGTTCGGTGAGCCGTTCCGGCGTCGCCCGGCGCTCGAAGAGGTCACGGGCAAGTTTGGCGATCGTCTCTTGATCTTCGGTGAACGTGAAGTCCATGCCGCGCTACCTAGCTGCCGGGCCGGAACTGGTGCAGCACCAGGTCGTTATCGAAGGTCTGGTAGTAGACCTCGACCGGCATTCCGACCGTGACCTCGGCCGGGTCGATCTCGCACAGGTTCGAAACCAGTCGTACCCCCTCGGCGAGTTCCACCAGCACAACGATGTAGGGATACTCGAAGAAGGGGAATTTCGGCTCGTGTGGCATCACGTAGCTGTAGACCGTTCCGCGTCCGGACGATTCGATGGTCTCCCAGGCCAGGGAGCGGCACTTGGGACACATGGGCCGGGGCGGATGACGCAGCGCTCCACATCCACTGCAGCGCTGGATCAGCAGCTTGTGCTCACGGAGCCCGTTCCAGAAGAACTCGGTGTCCGGGCTGATGGCCGGCGCCAGTCGGGTCGCCATCAGCTTGCCGGCCTGAATCGCAGCACCCGGAATCGCTGGCGCCCCAGCACTTCGCCATGCTGATCGGTGTAGGTGATCACCCAGGTCAGGAAGAAGCCGGTGCCCTTGGCCGTCTTCTTTTCCGCCGAGACCTCCTCGAACACGGACGTCGCGCTGATCACGTCGCCCAGCCGCGGATAGCGTTCGATCTCGAATTCGGAGTTGGTCGCAACGGTGCTGCTGTAGCCGGCCTCGTCGAGGAATGCCGTCGGGTTGTCTTTGATCTCGATGGGGGCCCCACCGCGATCCCCGATGCCCTCTAGCTTCGGCGACGGCATCGTCCACGTCTGCAGCATGACCGGTGGTGACACGATGCCGCCGAACCGGGATGTGGCCGCGAACTCCGGGTCGAGATAAACCGGATTCATGTCATCGAGCGCGTACGCCCAATGCCGGATCATCGGTTGGTTGACGGGGTCCGGCGCCACCGTTGGCTTGTCGGCGCCGCCAGTGGGCTGGTTGACGAGTGCACGCAGCTTGGCGTGGAATTCGCTGTCCTGATCGGTCAACTGGTTGATCCTCCTGACTTGTCTTGACCTTCTGCTGGTGCCCGAAGGTCACGAGGCGCGCGCGGCATGCCCAATCCGGCCATGGCGATGATGTCACGCTGAATCTCGTTGGCGCCGCCGCCGAACGTGTTGATTACCGCGCTCCGGTACGCGGATTCCAGGGCCCCGCGCAGGGGGGCGTCGGCGCCGCGGCGTACCCCGTTATGGTCGAGCACTTCCAACAGCTGCCGGGCGACCTGCTGGGTGAGCTCGGTACCGAACACCTTCGCGGCCGAGGCTTCTCCCATGTTGAGCACGCCCTTGGCCATCGCGGCGTTGATCCGCGTGTTGACCAGTTTGTACGCGGCGACTTCGGCTTCGACCCGGGCGAGCGACATCTGCACCCACGGCTGATCGATGACACGTCCGCCATCGAGCTCGGCGGTGCGGGCCCAGTCCAGGGTCTTCTCGAATAGTGGCTCGAGCGCGCCGAGATTACCCATGGCAGCGCGCTCGAAGTTCAACTGGGTGGTGATCAGCTGCCAGCCTTGATTCTCGCCGGCCACAATCGCGCTCGACGGAACACGCACGTCGTCGTAGAACGTGTAGAAGGTAGAGATGCCCGGCATGGTGTGCAGCGGCTGCCAGGAGAACCCGGGAGAAGAGGTGGGCACAATGAGGATGGAAATTCCCTTGTGCTTCTTGACGTTGGGGTCGGTTCGTACGGCCAGCCAAATGTAATCGGCGTACGCGGCGCCGCTGGTGAACATCTTCTGTCCATTGATGATGAAATCGTCACCGTCGCGAACCGCGGTGGTGCGCAATGACGCGAGGTCGCTGCCCGCTCCCGGCTCCGAATAGCCAATCGCGAACTCGACGCTGCCGTCCAGGATCGCCGGCAGAAACTTCCGCTTCTGCTCCTCGGTGCCGTACTGCATGAGGGTGGGCCCCACCGTGTTGAGCGTGACAAAGGGGATGGGAGCGTTGACGCGCTGCGCCTCTTCGGCGAAGATGAACTGCTCGATTGCCGAGAAACCCCGTCCGCCATACTCTTTGGGCCAGCCGACGCCGAGGAGGTCGGCCGCGGCCAACGCACGCACGCACTCCCGCAGCTCTGGTCCACCCTCGAGGCGGTCGCCGATCGCGGCGATGCGCTCCGGGGTCATCACCTTTTCCAGCGCGACGCGGATCTCGCTGCGCAGTTGCTGCTGCTCGGGCGAGTATTCCAAGTCCATGGTTCAGGCCCCCAGCCGCATTGGCATGCGCTTCACCCCGGGAACCATAGTGGCGCGCATCCGGTCTACCTCGCCGACCAGCTCCAGCTTGGGGAACCGCTGCAGCAGCTCCTCGAACAGCACCGTTGCCTCCAGGCGCGCCAATTGTGCACCGACGCAGGAATGTTCACCACATCCGAACGCGATGTGCGGGTTCGGATTCCGGGTCACCTTGAACTCTTCGGAGTCGGGACCGAAAATCTCTTCGTCGCGGTTGGCGGACTGGTAAAGCATCACCACCACGTCGCCCGCCCGAATCAGTTGGCCGCGGATTTCGACGTCGGTCGTTGCTGTGCGCGCCATATGGACGACAGGGCTGTTCCAGCGCAACATCTCTTCGACGGCGCCCGGGATCAGGGCAGGGTCGTCGACCAGCAGCCGGCATTGGTCGGGATGCGCGATCAACGCGAGGGTGCCCAACGCGATCAGATTGCGGGTTGTCTCATTGCCGGCGACCAGCAGCAGAAACGCGAAGTTGAGCAAGTCTTCGTCGTCGAGCCGGTGTCCGTCGATTTCCGCTTCGGCAAGCACCGACAGCAGGTCGTCGCGCGGTTCGGCGCGCCTGGCCGCGATCAGCTTCTGGAAATACTCAAAGAGCTGGCCCATCGCTACCAGCGAATCGAGTTCGATCTCCGGGTCGGCGTTTCCGGTGGCCGCGTCCGACCAAACCCGAAATTGCTCCCAGTCGTCGGGCGGGGCGCCGATCAGCTCGGCGATCATGCGGGTAGGTAGCGGAGCGGCGATCTCTTCGGCGAACTCGTGCACGGAGTCGGGTTCGATGCCGTCGAGGATCCCGGCGACGATCTCGCGGATTTTCGGTTCGAGCACGGCTACTTGCCGTCGGGTGAATCCCGCGTTGATCAGCTTTCGCAACTGCCGGTGCCGCGGCGGGTCGCTGAAGATGAGGTTGCCCTCCTGCACCGGGCTTGGAATGGCCGGATCCGGAATCGTGATGCCCTTTGCCGACGAGAACAACGCCGGGTTGCTGGACACATAGCGGATGTCTTCGTATTTCAGCAGCGCCCAGAAGTCGGTGACGTCGTTCCAGCACACCGGCGATGTCGCGCGCAGCTCGCGGTAGGCGGGATACGGATCGCCGGCGTAGAAATCGGGGGAGTGCAGTGGAAATGTAGTGCGCACGGCACGCCTCCCGGCTAAGTTTGATCCGACACATTGGCTGAATGTGTCCGCGGAATACTGTCTACTCCGGGCGGGGCGTCACTGTCAATCCACTCGCAACTTAGCGAAAGTGACCGGGAATTCGCGATATAAGTGATTGACGCGCGATGAAGACGGGTGAACACTGACTGTTGATCTGACCGACGTTCTGGTGAGGAAGCAGATGGCTGAGATTCAACCCGCAGGACCTCTTGGCGACACCTGCCAGCTCTACATCGACGGGAAATGGGTCGAACCCGAGGACGGTCGCTACGACGACGTCTCCCCGGTCACCGAGCAGACCATCGCCACCGCACCCAACGCCAGCGTCGCCCAGGTCGGCGACGCGATCGGGGCCGCGCGGCGAGCTTTCGACGGCGGGCCCTGGGGCCAGATGAGCAACGAGGACCGGGCCGGCTGCCTCAACCAGCTCGGCGACGCGCTGATGAAGCACTCCGACGAGTTCTTCGCCCTGGCGCAGGCCGAGTGGGGCTGCATCGCCAATGTGCGGATGATGCAAATCGACGGCGCCGGGTTCATGTCCATGCACGCGGCAAGCCTGGCCGCGCAGCTGGGCGACCAGTCGGTCACCGGAATCGGCGCGGGAACGACGCTGCTACGCCACGAACCCGTCGGAGTCGTATCGATCCTGACGCCATGGAACTTCCCGCACACCCTCAACGTCATGAAGCTGAACAACGCGCTGGCCGCCGGCAACACCGTCGTGCTCAAGCCGTCACCGCTGACGCCGCTCACCGGACTCGCGTTGGCCCGAGTGATCGACGAGCACACCGATATCCCGCCGGGTGTGGTCAACGTCGTTACGCCGTCGGGCATCGAAGCCGCCAAGCTACTCACCACCGATCCGCGGATCGACATGATCAGCTTCACCGGCAGCACGGCGATCGGCCGGGAAGTCATGTCGGCCGCCAGTGACACGCTCAAGCGCATCTTGCTGGAGTTGGGTGGCAAGTCGGCGAGCGTCATCCTCGACGACACCGTGGTGACGGACGAAATGCTGCAGCAGATGCTGTTCGAAAGCTGCTCGCTGCACTCCGGGCAGGCCTGCATCCTGCACAGCAGGCTGTTGTTGCCCGACTCGCTGCACGACGACGTCGTCGACCGCCTCGTCGCGCTGGCCCGCGACGTCAAGGTCGGCACCCCGGCGGACCCGGACGTGCAAATGGGGCCGCTGATCAGCGCCGCGCAGCGGGACCGCGTCCAGGCGCACGTCGATGGCGCGATCAACGACGGCGCGAAACTGGCAACCGGTGGCGGTCGTCCGGCCGGTTTGGAGGTTGGCTACTACTTCGAGCCGACCATTCTCACCGAGGTGGAGCCGGATTCGACCATCGCGCAAGAAGAGGTCTTCGGTCCGGTGCTCACCGTGCTGCGCTATCGCGACGACGACGATGCGGTGGCCATCGCGAACAACTCCAAGTACGGGCTTTCGGGTGCCGTCTGGGGCACTGACGTGGACCGCGCGGTCGGCGTTGCCCGCCGCATCCGGACTGGCCAGATCGCGGTCAACGGCGTCGGTCCCGGCGACGCGCCGTTCGGTGGCTTCAAGCTGAGCGGGTTCGGCCGCGAAGGCGGTGGACTAGGCGGCCTGCACCAGTACATGGAGCCGCAGGCCATCGGGGTACCCACGTGATGCCTGCGTGACGGGACCCCTGACCGGGCTGCACGTCGTCGAAATCGCCAACGAGATCTCGGGTCCTTACGCGACAAAGCTTTTCGTCGACCTCGGCGCCGAGGTGATCAAGATCGAGCCGCCGGCCGGGGACCCGCTGCGTCGCTGGGGCCCGTTCCCCGGAGGGATTGCGAACCCGGAGCGCAGCGGCTTATTCGAGTACCTCAACGCCGGCAAGCGCGGCGCCACACTTGATTTGACTCGGTCGGACGACGTGGCGGCCGCCCGCGAACTCATCGCGCAAGCGCACCTCGTTGTCGAGGGCTTCGCGCCCGGCACGCTGGAGGGCTGGGGGCTGGGCGTCGGCAGCTTGCAACAGGTCAACCCAAACCTGGTGCTGCTGCGCATTTCTGCGTTCGGTCAGTGCGGACCGCTGAGTGGCCGGACGACGACACCGCTGACCATGCAGGCCGCATCGGGCTGGATCAGCGCCAGGGATCCCGAACGCCCCCCGGTGCAAGTCGGCGCCCGGATCGCCGAGTACGTCGCCGGCGCGTACGGCGCACTGGGTGCGCTGACCGCGTTGCTGCTGCCGCCCGGCGGTGAAGTAAGGCAAGTCGACGTCTCGCAGTTCGAGGCGCTGATCGCGACACTGCCGTATCCGATGTTGATGGCCGAACGCATGCAACGTCTCGGGTTGCCAACCAACCAGAAGGGCGGCCCCTTGCTGGGTGTCGTCCAAGCGGCCGACGGCTGGGTGGGAATCAACTGCCTGACGGGTCAGCACTGGCTGGACGTGTGCGCGATGCTCGGCCTGCCGGAGTTCGGCGAGCACCAGATCTCGATCATGATGGGCGGTCCCGAGCGCGCTGAGTTCTTCGGCAAGGCCGAGCCGCTGCTCGCTGAACAAACCGTCGCCCAGATCGTCGAACTGAGCCAGGCCATGCGCATCCCGGCCGCGGCGGTCAACGACGGCGGCACCGCGCTGGACTCTGCGCAATACGCCGATCGTGGGTTCTTCGTCGAATCGGGGAGCGCAGGAGGCTGGTCGTTCCGACGCCCCGGTGCGCCGTTTCGGTTCTCGAAAACCCCGGTGGCAGCACCGCGTCCGGCGCCTCGGCTGGGGACGAGGCCGACGCCGTGGGCCACTGGCGGCGAATCGCTTTCGACAGAAACGTCGCTGCCTTTTGCCGGACTGCGGGTACTCGACCTGACCACTTTTTGGGCGGGCGCGTATGCGACGTGTTATCTCGGTGCATTTGGCGCCGACATCGTCAAAGTCGAATCCATCCAGCGGCCCGACGGTTTCCGATACTCGGGAGCCTTTCCTTTCGAGGGCGACGACTGGTACGAACGCGGCCCCTTATGGCAGGCCACCAACCTCAACAAGCGGGACCTCACTCTTGACCTGACTTCGCCGCGTGGCCTCGACATCGCCCGTCGGCTGGCCGCGCAGGCCGACGTGGTCATCGAGAACTTCTCGCCGCGGGTGGTCGAGCATTTCGGTCTGGATTACGAGTCGTTGGTGTCGCTGAAGCCCGACCTGATCGTCGTCCGGATGCCGGGGTTCGGCCTGCGCGGCCCGTGGCGCGACTACGTCGGTTGGGCACTGAACATCGAGCAGATCTCGGGCATGTCGGCAGTCACCGGCTATCCGGACGGGCCGCCGTGCAATCCGCAGGGGCCCGCTGATCCCGTCGTCGGTGTGCACACCGGTGTCGCGCTGCTGGCCGCGCTCGAACATCGGCGCCGCACGGGGGAGGGTCAGCTGATCGAGATCGCCCAGATCGAGGTCGCCGCGTGCGTGACAGCCGAACCGGTAATCGAGTACTCGATGAACGGGGCGGTGCAGTCACGCGCAGGTAACCGCGCCCGCGGCTACCTGCAGGGCGTCTACCAGACGCTCGAGGACGACGTATGGGTGGCGCTGTCGGTCTCGGAGCAGCCGAAGCCCGTCGACCACGATGTTTTCGATGAGATGGTCACGGCGTGGACTCGGACGCAGACGGCGGATGCGATCATTGAAACCCTTCGAGCACAGAACATCCCGGCAGAGCAGGTCGCCATCGGCGAGCAGATGTATCACCCTGACTTCATGGGGGGCCAACTCGATGCGCGCGGATTTTACGAAGAATTCGACCACCCGGTCACCGGGCCGCACCGCTTTCCCGGCTGGCCGTTTCGCATCGTCCCGGGGCCGGTCCGGCACCACCGCACCGCCCCGCCGACACTCGGCCAGCACAACGACGAGATCCTGCGGGGCTTGGGTTTCTCGGAAGGGGAGCTGGCAGCCCTTCGCGACGAACGGGTCATTGGCGAACGGGTGCTCAACGCCTGACGGGCCCGGTCACTCGGCGTGGCCTGGTTTACCGCGGCTTTTCCACATGGGAAGCTGCTCGATATGGCCGTCGCGAGCGCCCGCCCCAAGCTCGGGGGGAACATCCCGGTGGGGCCGAGCCGTCACATCGGCTTCGCCGAGTTCGGCGACCCGCTGGGACGCCCGGTGTTCTGGCTGCACGGCACTCCCAGCTCGCGCCGCCAGATTCCGCCGGAGGCCCGGCTGTATGCCGAACAGCACAACATCCGGCTGATCGGTGTGGACCGGCCCGGCATTGGGACGTCGACGCCGCATCAGTACGAGACGGTCTCCGACTTCGCCGACGACCTGCGGATCATCGCGGACACGCTTGGGATCGACAAAATGGCCGTCGCGGCGCTGTCCGGCGGCGCGCCCTACACGCTTGCGTGTGCCGCGCTGCTGCCCGACCGTGTGGTGGCCGCCGGCGTTCTCGGGGGCGTGGCGCCGACGCGAGGGCCCGACGCGGTTACCGGTGGCGCGATGAAGGTCGGTTTGTGGTTTGCGCCGCTGCTGCGGTTGGGCGGCCGACCGCTGCGGGTGCTGTTGAGCCTGCTGATCCAGGCCGCCCGACCCGTCGCCGCCCCAGTGCTGGACATGTATGCCCGGTTCGCCCCGCAAGCCGACCGGGAAGTCCTGGCCAGCCCCGCGTTCAAGGCGATGTTCCTCGACGACCTGCTCGGCGGAACCCGCAAGCAGTTGGCCGCGCCGTTCTGCGACGTCATCGTCTTCGCCCGCGACTGGGGCTTCCGGCTCGACGAGGTGAAAGTTCCCGTCCGCTGGTGGCACGGCGACCGCGATCACATCATTCCGTTCTCGCACGGTCAGCACGTCGTCTCCCGGTTGCCCGACGCGGAGCTGATCCAATTGCCCAGTGAAAGTCACTTGAGCGGGCTGGGTCGGGGCCAGGAGATCTTGTCGGCCGTGATGAAGATCTGGGACGAGCAGGACGTACGCACGTGTTGCTAGCCTCGCTGAATCCGTCGGACGTTGCGGCCGCCGACTTGGGAGACGCCGTGCGGATCGACGGCGTCTCGCTGAGCCGCAGCGATCTGGTCGGGGCCGCGACGTCGGTGGCCGAGCGGGTCGCGGGCGCGGGTCGGGTCGCGGTCTTGGCCACACCGACAGCCTCGACCGTGTTGGCGATCACCGGCTGCCTGATCGCCGGCGTGCCCTTCGTTCCGGTGCCCGCCGATGTCGGCGTGGCCGAACGCCGGCACATGCTCACCGACTCCGGGGTCCGGGCCTGGTTGGGCCCGGTGCCGGACGATCCAGAAGGGTTGCCGCACATCCCAGTGCGATTACACGCCCGCTCCTGGCACCGCTATCCCGAGCCGTCGCCCGATGCCACCGCGATGGTGATTTACACCTCGGGCACCACCGGGTTGCCCAAGGGTGTGCTCCTGAGCCGCCGGGCGATCGCCGCCGACCTGGACGCGCTGGCCGACGCCTGGCAGTGGACGGCCGACGACGTTTTGGTACACGGGCTGCCGCTTTTTCACGTGCACGGGCTGGTGCTCGGTTTGCTCGGGTCGTTGCGGGTCGGAAATCGCTTCGTGCACACCGGAAAACCGACACCGGCCGGCTACGCGCAGGCCCGCGCCGAAGCGGGCGGGACGCTGTATTTCGGGGTACCCACGGTGTGGTCGCGGGTGGTGGCCGACGAGGCGGCGGCGCGGGCGTTGCGACCGGCGCGGCTACTGGTGTCCGGGAGCGCCGCGCTGCCGGTGCCGGTGTTCGACCGGCTGGCCGAGCTCACCGGCCACCAGCCCATCGAACGCTACGGTGCCTCCGAATCGCTGATCACCATCTCGACGCGGGCGGACGGCGAGCGGCGCGCGGGCTGGGTGGGTCTGCCGGTGGCCGGCGTGCAGACCTCGCTGGTTGACGACGACGGCGCACCGGTGCCGCACGACGGGGAAACCGTTGGACGGCTGCAGGTTCGCGGTCCGACGCTGTTCGACGGCTACCTGAATCGACCGGATGCGACCGCCGACGCATTCGACGACGACGGCTGGTACCGCACCGGTGACGTCGCGGTCGTCGACAGCGCGGGCATGCATCGCATCGTCGGGCGCGAGTCGGTCGATCTGATCAAGTCCGGGGGATACCGCATCGGCGCCGGCGAAATCGAGACGGTGCTGCTGGGGCATCCGGGTGTGCAGGAAGCGGCGGTCGTCGGGCTGCCCGACCAGGATCTGGGCCAGCGCATCGTCGCATTCGTCGTCGGCTCCGAACGTAACCCCGATGAGCTGATCAACTATGTCGCCCAAGAGCTTTCCGTGCATAAACGCCCGCGTGAGGTGCGTTTCGTGGATTCGCTGCCACGCAACGCCATGGGCAAGGTGGTCAAGAAGCAGTTGCTGGACGGCTGACGACGGCTTTCGCTCGCCGCGACACGCAGCGTATTGCCAGGTTTCCTGAGGAGCGCAACCGCGAACCTTGACCTACCGTCGTAATCGTGTGCAGACGCAGCCGAACACGGAAACCCCATGATGGGTGAGCCGAGGGTTGACGCCGGCCCAGGTGCTGCGGCGTTGAGGCGGGTGGCGGCCTCGTGCTTTGTCGGCTCGGCAATCGAGTTCTACGACTTCCTGATCTACGGCACCGCGGCGGCCCTGGTGTTTCCCACCGTGTTCTTCCCGCAATTGGGTTCCACGGCGGGCACGATCGCCTCGTTGGGGACGTTCGCCACGGCGTTTATTTCCCGGCCGATCGGCGCGGCCGTCTTCGGGTATTACGGGGACCGGCTGGGTCGCAAAAAGACCCTGATCGCCACCCTGTTCATCATGGCTATCTCGACCGTGGGCGTGGGTCTGGTCCCCGCCACGGCTTCCATCGGTGTGGCGGCTCCAGTGATCCTGATCCTGCTGCGACTACTGCAAGGTTTCGCCGTGGGCGGCGAATGGGCGGGATCGGCGTTGCTGAGCGCCGAGTACGCGCCCTCCGGGCAACGGGGTCGGTTCGGGATGTTCACCCTGCTCGGTGGGGGAGCCGCGGCGGTGTTTTCCAGCCTGACCTTTCTGGGCGTCAACATCACCATCGGCGAAAACAGCCCCGCATTCATGGAATGGGGGTGGCGGCTGCCGTTCCTGATCAGCGCGGGGCTGATCGGTATCGCCCTGTATGTGCGGGTCAATATCGACGAGACCCCGATTTTCGTGGAGGAAAAAGCCCGCAACTTATTACCTGAAGCGCCCCTCTCAGAGGTGCTGCGCCTGCACCGCCGGGAGATCCTGCTGGCGGCGGGCAGCATCCTGGGCGGGATGGCGTTCGTCCACATGGGCAACACCTACATGACCGTGTACGCCCACAACCACCTGGGGTACACCCGCACCTTCATCTGGTCCGTCGGCGCGCTCGCCGGGCTGGCAAGCATCACGTCCGTGGTCCTCTCGGCCACCCTGTGCGATCGAGTGGGGCGCCGCCGGATGATGTTGCTGGGGTGGGCCGGGTGTCTGCCGTGGGCGTTTGTGGTGATGCCACTGATGGACACGCGCAACCACCTTCTCTACGCGGTGGCCGTCGTCGGCATGTTCGCCATCGCCGGGGTCGGCTCCGGACCGACCGGGGCCTTCATCCCGGAGCTGTTCGCCACCCGGTACCGCTACAGCGGATCGGCCCTGGCGGTGAACCTGGCCGGCGTCCTCGGTGGCGCGGTGCCCCCGCTGGTCGCGGGAACGCTGCTGGCGACCTACGGCAGCTGGTCGATCGGTCTGATGCTGGGCATTTTTGCCTTCGCCAGCCTGGTGTGCACCTACTTGCTGCCGGAGACAAAAGGAACGACCCTTGGCGCTACTGAAGACGTGAACGTCAGGGACGTGCCGGCAGACGCGTAGCTAGTTCAGTTGGCGTGCAGGTCCTCGTTGAGTGCGATGCCCTGACCATCGCGGGACACCACTTCAACGGCCCCGGTCACCGAATTGCGCCGGAAAAGAAGGTTGTTGGCGCCGGAGAGGTCACGGGCCTTGACGGACTTGCCATCGGACGTGGTGACTTTGGTGCCAGCGGTGACGTACAGGCCGGCTTCGACGATGCAGTCGTCGCCCAGCGAGATGCCCACCCCCGCGTTCGCGCCGAGTAGGCACCGTTTGCCGATCGAAATGACCTGGGTGCCGCCCCCGGACAGCGTGCCCATGATCGATGCTCCGCCGCCGATATCCGACCCGTCGCCCACCACCACGCCCGCGGAGATGCGGCCCTCCACCATCGACGTGCCCAGGGTGCCGGCGTTGAAGTTGACGAAGCCCTCGTGCATCACCGTGGTTCCCGACGCGAGGTGGGCGCCCAGCCGCACCCGGTCCGCGTCGGCGATGCGCACTCCGCTGGGCACGACGTAGTCGACCATTCGGGGGAACTTGTCGACGCCGAAGACGGTCACCGGTCCGTGCCTGCGCAGTCGCGCCCGGACGGCCTCGAAGCCGTCGACCGCGCACGGCCCGCGGCTGGTCCAGACCACATTGGTCAACACCCCGAACAAGCCGCCGGCGTTCAGCCCGTGCGGCGCCACCAGCCGATGCGACAACAGGTGTAGCCGCAGGTAGGCGTCGTACGCGTCGGCGGCGGTGTCGTCGAGTGAGCCGATGACGGTGCGGACCGCGATGGTCTCGGTGACGCGGTCGTCGTCGCGGCCGATCAACGCGGCCAGTTCCGGCGGAACATCGGACACCGCCAGACGGGATGTCGAGCTGGCGCCCGATTCGGTCAGTTCCGGTGCGGGAAACCAGGTGTCGAGGATCGATCCGTCGGAGGCCAGTGTCGCCACGCCGATGCCTGCAGCTCCAGTCACGTCTCGACACGCTACTTCCTCCGCCGAGCAGACACAGAATCGCATCCCCGCGGGTGGTGGAGTGCGATTCTCTGTCTGCTGGGCGGAGAGGGTGACTACCCTGGATGTGTGCTGGACTTGCGTGGCGATCCGATCGAGCTGACTGCGGCGCTGGTCGACATCCCCAGCGAGTCGCGGGACGAAGCGCGGATCGCCGACGAGGTGGAGGCCGCTCTGCGTGCGCAGACGTCGGGCTTCGAGATCATCCGCAACGGGAATGCGGTGTTGGCGCGCACGTCTCTGGGCCTGCCGTCGCGGGTGCTGCTGGCCGGCCATCTGGACACCGTCCCGGTGGCCGAAAATCTGCCGAGCCGGTTGGCCGATGGGGAGCTGCACGGCTGCGGCACCGCGGACATGAAATCCGGCGACGCGGTCTTCCTGCACCTGGCGGCCACCGTGGCCGAGCCGGTGCACGACCTGACGCTGGTGCTCTACGACTGCGAGGAAATCGAAGCGGCGGCAAACGGTTTGGGCCGCATCGAGCGCGAGCTGCCGGACTGGTTGGCCGCCGACGTGGCCATCCTCGGGGAGCCCACCGCCGGCTACATCGAGGCCGGTTGCCAGGGCACGCTGCGGGTGGTGATCGGCGCGACCGGCACCCGCGCGCATTCGGCACGTTCCTGGTTGGGCGACAACGCAATTCACAAGCTGGGCGCGGTGCTGGACCGGCTGGCCGAATACCGGGCGCGCACCGTCGATATCGACGGTTGCGAGTATCGCGAGGGTTTGTCGGCGGTGCGCGTTGACGGCGGGGTGGCCGGCAATGTGATTCCCGACGCGGCCGCGGTGACGGTCAACTATCGCTTTGCCCCGGACCGTTCGGCGGCCGCGGCGCTGCAGCATGTGCACGACGTCTTCGACGGGCTCGACGTGGCGATCGAGCAGACCGACGCTGCGGCGGGCGCGCTGCCCGGGTTGTCCCAACCCGCCGCCAAGGCTCTCGTCGAGGCTGCCGGCGGGCAGGTCCGGGCGAAGTACGGCTGGACGGATGTGGCCCGGTTCGCCGCGCTGGGGATTCCGGCGGTCAACTTCGGGCCCGGTGACCCCAACCTGGCGCACACCCGCGACGAACGGGTGCCGGTCGACAACATCACCGAGGCGGTGCAGATGCTGCGCCGATACTTGAGTCGGTAGCCGGTGGTCCGGACTATCACCCACCGCGAGCTGCGCGAAGATAACGCCAAGGTGATCGAGGCGGTAACGGCGGGCGAGACATTCATCGTCACCCGGAACGGTGAACCGGTGGCCGAGCTTCGCCCGATTAGAGTCGGTCGTCGACCCTTTATCCTCCGGGATGAAATCGTGGCGCTGGCGGCGGCCGCGATGCGTATCGACCGTCGTCAATTCCGTGCCGATCTGGACCGGTCGATCGACCAAGGGCTCTGAGGTTGGGCGCGGTCTTCTCGAAACCTCCGTCGTGGTCGACTGGCATGACCTGACGGTGATTGCCGCGCTGCCCGACGAGGTGGTGATATCCACGATCACCTTGGCCGAGTTGGCGGCGGGGTCCACGGCTGGCCACGAGCGCGGTGGAAGCCGCGAAGCGCCAGGCTCGATTGCAGGAAGTTGTTTCGCTACTCGAGCCGATCCCATTCGACGAGGCGGCGGCACGCGCTTACGGACTCGTCGTCCCTGTGGATTTGTCGAGCTACGGCGCTGTTCTTGGGAGCTCTTAGCTAATCACCGACACCGTATCGTCTTGAGAATTGGTGACATAGATGTCGCCGGCGTCGGGGCCAATGGGGTTGACCGCCACACTGCTCGGTTGGGAGCCGACGGCGATGGTGGCGATGACGGTGTTGGTGGCGGGGTTGATCACCGATACCGTGTCGCTGCCAATGTTGGCGACGTAGATGTCGCCGGCGTTGGGGCCGGTGGGGTTGACCGCCACCCCGCCCGGTTGGGGGCCGACGGGG
>Ga0302319_10004498_pt1 | contig 28620 bp, 28 predicted proteins | sample Bog_T0_2_FD_203319 | JGI IMG/M metagenome (GOLD analysis project Ga0302319, IMG submission 203319) | Peat permafrost microbial communities from Stordalen Mire near Abisko, Sweden - Bog_T0_2 | ecosystem: Environmental > Terrestrial > Soil > Wetlands > Peat | place: Sweden: Abisko, Stordalen Mire... | reverse complement strand
CTGGCGGAACTGCTGTTGGAGAAAGGCTACTTCGTCCACGGCCTGAAGCGCCGGTCCAGTTCCTTCAACACGGGCCGCATCGACGGGATCTACCAGCACCCGCGCTTCAAGGCGCATTTCGGGGACCTCTCCGACAGCAGCAACATCGTCCGTCTGGTCCAGGAGATCCAACCCGACGAGATCTACAACCTGGGCGCGATGAGCCATGTGGCGGTGAGCTTCGAGGAGCCCGAGTACTCCGCGGACGTCGACGGAATCGGTACGCTCCGCCTGCTGGAGGCCATCCGCACCTGCGGCCTCGAGAAGAAGACGCGTTTCTACCAGGCCTCGACCTCCGAGCTTTTCGGTCTCGTCCAGGAGATCCCCCAGAGGGAGACCACCCCGTTCTATCCGCGCAGCCCCTACGCGGTCGCCAAGCTCTACGCCTACTGGATCACCGTGAACTACCGGGAGGCCTACGGCATCTACGCCTGCAACGGGATCCTGTTCAACCACGAGAGTCCCCGTCGGGGCGAGACCTTCGTGACCCGCAAGATCACGCGAGGCATCGCGCGCATCAAGGAGGGGCTGGACACCGTCCTGAAGCTGGGCAACATGGACAGTTTGCGCGACTGGGGCCACGCCAAGGACTACGTGGAAATGCAGTGGTTGATGCTGCAGCAGGACCACGCCGAGGATTTCGTGATCGCCACGGGCAAACAGATCTCGGTGCGTTCCTTCGTGGAACTCGTCGCCAAGCACGCGGGGATCGGCCTGCGCTGGGAGGGCAAGGGTCTGGACGAGAAGGGGATCGACATCGCGACGGGCAAAACGATCGTCGCCGTGGATCCCCACTATTTCCGGCCCACCGAGGTGGAGACCCTGCTGGGAAGTCCGGAAAAGGCGAAGCAGAAACTCGGATGGGTCCCCAAGATCACGGTCGAACAGATGGCCAAGGAAATGGTGGAGAACGACCTCGCCGAAGCGCGGCGGGAAAAGGTCCTACAAGAGGTCTGAAATTGGACAAGCACAGCCACATCTTCGTCGCGGGGCACAACGGGCTCGTGGGCAGCGCCATCGTGCGCCACCTCTTGGCGGAGGGGTTCTCCAACGTCATCGTGCGGTCGCGTCAGGAGACCGACCTGGAAAACCAGAGCGCGGTGTTGAAGCTCTTCCTGGAAGAGAAGCCCGAGTATGTGTTCATGGCCGCCGCCAAGGTTGGCGGGATCCTGGCCAACAGCACCTACCCCGTGGACTTCATCCGGTCCAACCTGATGGTGCAGAACAACATCATCGACGCTTCCTTCTACGGGGGTGTGAAAAAGCTCCTGTTCCTGGGCAGTTCCTGCATCTACCCCAAGCTCTGCCCGCAGCCCATCAAGGAGGAATACCTCCTGACCGGTGCTCTGGAGCCCACCAACGAGTTCTACGCCATCGCCAAGATCGCCGGCATCAAGATGTGCCAGGCCTACCATCGCCAGCATGGATTCAACGCCATCTCCCTGACGCCCACCAACCTCTACGGCCCCGGCGACAACTTCGACCTGAATTCCTCCCACGTGATGCCCGCCCTGATCCGGAAGTTCCACGAGGCCAAGGCCTCGAAAGCCAAGGAAGTGGTGATGTGGGGCACGGGCACCCCCAAGCGGGAATTCCTGCACGTGGACGACCTGGCCTCCGCCAGCGTGCACCTGATGCAAACCTACAACGAACCGGAAATCGTCAACGTGGGCACAGGGGAAGACGTGACCATCCGCGAACTGGCGGAGCTTGTCAAGGACGTCGTGGGGTTCTCCGGTGAGATCGTGCAGGACCTGACCAAACCGGACGGCACCCCGCGCAAGCTCTTGGACGTGGGCAAATTGCACGGGTTGGGGTGGAAACACAATATGGAATTGAGACCTGGAGTCCAAAGCACCTACAACTGGTTTTTGGAAAACCAAGGAACGTTTCGAAGCTGAACTTAGAACATATTTTGAATAAGGGATTGAAAACCCAAAGCTACTCGAAATTGGACACATACAGAATGCCTGGAGGAAATGATTAATCAGGATCCATCAGCAAAGCATAAGAAAACAAAATATTGCTTTGTGAAGAGAAATTAAAATGAAGATTCGCCCTTTACCGCCCCTGCTTCGTGGATGGGGCATGGTAGCTTCCGTGGACATTGTCTTGAAGGGAATTGGATTTCTCCTGATACCAATATACGCGAAATACATGCTGCCTGAAGAATTTGGAATTTTCAGTTATGCCGGGATGATATCGGGTGTAGCTTGCTTGGTCTTTGGATTTGGCCAATATGCGATCTTTACAAGATCGGAAACAGAGGATGATATGCAACGAGAGCATGTCATTCGTGGCGTTTTGGCAAATGTTGCCTTAGGAATAGGTTTGTGGTGGTGTGTCCTGCTTTTGATCAGTTTGTTCTTTCGGGCTGCAATATTTTCTGGGAAGGTGTCGGTCTTTGTTTGGGTATTCTTGGCTATTCAACCAGCAATTGCACTATTTACGCAGCTACTTTCAATTGATTTGTTTTTAACCCGTCGGTACTTTTTAGGGGCAATGCGAGCGTTGACTGAGTGCATTTTGACCCACGGTTTTGGAATCGCAGCAATTATTCTATTTTCCGAAAGAACGAGTGATTATAGATTAATGTCATGTTCGCTTTCTGCCGCCATTGCATTAGTTTTTTTTCTCCCTATGACTAGGTTTTGGAAAACACTTAAATACCTATTAAATCACCCGCTATCTATTCGCCTCAATCGAGAAGGGCTCTGGGAAGGCATGCCGTTATCTATGAATGGACTAATTGGATTGGCAAGCGGCAATGGGGACCGATACTTGCTTGAAAAGATGGCGAGCAAACAAGAATTGGGGATTTTCTCGTTTGCTGGAAACCTTTCAAATGTGGTGATCGTGGCGTTTTCTTCCTTCAACAACATTTGGCTCGGGATATTTTATCAACGAGAAAAAACGAATGCTTGGCGAGTCAAGAAGACGATCCTTGTAGGCTTAGGATGGGTGGGAATTGCAGGACTTTCAATTTTATTTTTTGAAATTGTTTTTATGTTTATGAAAGGATGGCTGGACAAATACCAGCATGCACGCAACTTAATTCCCTTTCTAGGTATTGCTGTCGGCTTCCAAGTTCTTGGCCAATTGGTTAATAATTTCTTCAATTTGTGGAAAAAAAACAAATATACAACGCCAATAAATCTCCTTAGCGGAATCGCAAGTATTTCATTGGGTTTGTACCTGATCCCGAAGTGGGGAGCAGTGGGGGCGGCTATCCAAGCCGTGTTCACCTCAGCGATAAGCTTTATTATGATATTAGCAACTAGTATTTGGGTGAGTTCAAAAATAAGGAACAGATCTGATGTTTGACTTGAGATCAGGCACCGTAAATTGCCCAATTTGCAAAATGGAAACTCCTGTTGGAAAAGTTGTTGTCATTGGCTCCCATGTTTGCTCCAGACAAACGTGCGAGAGCTGCGAAACTGATTTTCTTTGCGATTTGCCGACTGCGCATGGAACACTATTTCCAAATCAATTAGACGCAAAAACGAATATACTTTACGGGGATGTGATAGCGAAGTCTTGGTTTGGAATTCCCCTCCAAGAAGCTTGGAAAACCCCAAACCATAAGCAGGTCGATGTTGGTGTTGAAAAGCTAACAACCGCTGAAGATGTGGTTTTTGTTCCGTGTATTGATTATTACTATGGCCATGCGGTGTTGAAGCTTTTATCCATATCTGGTTTGTTAAAGGGAAATGCTTCAGTGATTGTTCTTGTACCAAAATGGCTTCGATGGCTGGTCCCTGAAGGTGTGGCGGAAATTTGGACAGTTGATATCCCTTTGAGGAAGGGTCAAAACTACTTCCCCAGTGTATCGGAACAAGTTTGCAAGGAATTAGCACGTTTTAATAGCGTAAAATTAGGGGAGGCGAGAGCGCATCCAGACGTAGGAAATCCTGAAGAATTTACAGGAGTTAAAAAGCATTCTTGGGATGATGAAAAATTTCGAATCTCCTACATTTGGAGAGATGATAGATTATGGGTTCCAGAGGGAATTTTGGGGAAAATTTTTTATCGCTTTCCCAGGCTGGGTCGCTTTGTTCAGAAAAGAAGGATTGTTAGCATAATGAAATTGTTACAGAAAGCAAAATTATCAAATGTAAAATTTACAATGATCACTATAGGAAACTCTCCAAAGATGCCCAAATGGATCGACAACCAGACCTTTTTGCCGCCATTGCAAAAAAAATCGGAGCAGGAGCTTTGTCGGTTATATTCAGAGTCGAGAGTAGTAATCGGGATTCATGGCTCGAACATGTTGTTGCCGTCTTGGCATGCCGGAGCAACGTTTGATTTGATGCCAAATGATCGCTGGGGAAACTTTGGGCAAGACATTCTTTTTAATGAGGAAAACCCTCGACACGCGGCCATCAGATATAAATTTTCTCCAATGTCCTGTTCGATTTCTAATCTGGCAATTCAAATATATTCTATAATTCGCGATTATTCTGTGCAACGCGAGTCATTCAAATAATCCGCAAACAAAAAATGAGAAATAACAAATCAAGCAAAAAATGCAAACAATTTGGCAGCCTGTCAACGGCAGGAGCAAGCTTGAATATTTTCCACAACTGGAGCCATTAAGCAAATGCACTGTAGCAGAGTGCCTAATTCAGAGCGCGTCGCCTCGGGGGGGGGGGCAGCATGCGAGGATTGACTATGATTGGGATCACGTCAGTCAACAGACCATGCCGATGACAGCAAAATATTCAACAATGCACGTAGGTGAGATTTGATCTATTTTAACCAAGAAATGTTTCAAGAGGTGAAGCTTGGAAGGGTACCTGTCCAAAGAGAGTGGTGCAACCACCTCAGAAAAGTTTGTAACAAATTGACAGTCAAAAATACCAAGGGTAGCTAAGCGGATGACCCAATCACCGATCTTGTTTTTGATCTTCAATAGACTTGACTCAGCCACCCGAGTCTTCAAGGCGATCCGTATGGCTCAACCGGGACGTCTGTATCTCGCCGCCGATGGTCCGCGGCCGTCAAAGTTGGGTGAAGCAGAAAAAACCTTGGCTGTCCGATCTCGTATTTTAGAGATGGTCGATTGGCCTTGTACTGTGAAGACACTTTTTCGTACGGAAAATCTTGGCTGTGCCATTGCTGTTAGCCAAGCAATTACATGGTTCTTTGAACAAGAAGAATCGGGAATTATCTTGGAAGACGATTGTGTTGCAAGTCAGGATTTTTTCAAATTATGCGATGATTTACTTTTGAAATATTCTACAGATTCTGCCATTGCAGCCATCTCCGGGACAAACATATCGGACGATATGAAATCGGTAGATTCAAGTTATTTTTTTTCGCTTCTAGGGGGCAATTGGGGCTGGGCTTCGTGGCGACGTGAATGGAAAAAATACAAATTGGATATCAACGCTGATCTTACGTTGGAAAATATTGAAAAGATTTGCGATAACTTAGGTGATAGAAAAGCTGCTATTGTATTGCTCAAAGAAATGCGGGCTGCATTGGCTAATCCAAAAATTAGTGCATGGGACTATCAATGGCTATTTTTGCGGTTATTGCATAATAAGGTAACTATAATACCGAGATCAAATCTGATTTCTAATATCGGTTTTGGGGACGATTCAACCCACACGGCGGGAGCGGAACATCCGTTGGCAAGACTACCGGTTGGATCATTGAAGTGGCCGTTACTCCACCCAAGTTCAATTATTCCTAATCGAAAGTTTGATTCGGAATATTTGCGGTTTCGTGCAAAGGGCATACCATTACACACTAAATTTCTCACCTCTTTTAAAAGAAGGTTGGCAAAGTATGTTTCATAAAATTTTACGAAAATTTGTTCGGGAAATATTGTCAAAAATACATCGACTGAGGAGTCGACTCAACGTTCTTTTGGCTTCAGATCAATGCACAATGGAAACAGGGGTGATGATCATTGGGGAGGGAGTGGTTAGAAATTTTCATGGCCCAAGTAGCGCAATAAAAATTGGAGCAAATACGGTTATTCTCGGTGAATTGTGCGCCTTCTGCGCTGGGGCAACAATAGAAATTGGTGAAGATACATATATCGGACCACGATCAAACATTATGGCATTTGATTCAATTCGAATTGGGTCGCGTGTACAAATTTCTCACGGAGTTAACATTTATGACAATAACAGTCATTCTACGAGTGCAAGTCTACGGTATGCGCACATGAAGACAATTCTTACAAAAGGACATCCACCAATCGTGGAGGATCTTGATCGTGCTCCTATAGTAATTGAAGACGATGTATGGATAGGATTTGGAACAATAATTTTAAAGGGCGTACATATTGAAAAGGGAGCAATCATTGGAGCTGGATCGATTGTCACAAAAAATGTACCCCCGTTTGCCAAAATTGTGGGAAATCCTCCACGTCAAATTGGAGAATCTCGAAATTGATGAGATCATCTTATCCCCAAAAAGACAGGGAAAGTCATAATATGGTCGGCGATGACAATCTTAAGGGTATAAGTTATATTAACTACTCATTTACTCAGAAAAGCCATGACATAGTAATCAAAAGGGAGATTCTCTTATGAAACGGATCCTCATCACCGGTTCCTCGGGCTTTATTGGAAGTTCTATCTGCCGGCATTTTGCAAAGTTGGGCTACGAAGTGTTCGGATTCGATCTGGCGATTCCGATTGTCGGCGCGACTTGGCAGCAGCAGCAGTGCGATCTCGCGACGGCGGACCTGGCTGAAATCCTCAAGCATACTAGACCTGATATCCTGGTTCACTGTGCAGGCAATGCCAACGTCGGCCTGTCGATCCAGGATCCGTTGATGGACCTAAACGGCAGCTATGTGCTCCTAACCAAGCTCTTTCATGCTCTGGAATCCGTACAGGTCCTGCCACGCGTCCTCTTTCTCTCGAGCGCGGCCGTTTACGGCAATCCAGAAAGCCTTCCGATCAGAGAAGATGCCAAACGCCAGCCAGTCTCTCCCTATGGACTGCACAAGGCAGCTTGCGAGGATCTATGCGAATATGCGACCCGCGTCCAAGGACTAGACTGTCGCGTTCTGCGCATTTTTTCCGCTTATGGGGCGGGACTTCGTAAGCAGATTTTGTGGGATCTTTGCGGCAAGCTGTCGAGGTCGGGAGAGGTAACTCTGTTTGGTACCGGCGAGGAGACGCGCGATTTCGTGAACGTCCACGATATCGTTCGTGCGGCAGAACTCGTGCTCAAAGCCGGTGAGCCAGGGATCTTCAACGTAGCTAGCGGTCGTGAAACGCGCATCGCGGATCTTGTGGCGGTACTCCTGAAGACTGCAGGGGAAGATCCGACAAGAGCACGCTTCAACGGTCAGAAGAAGGAGGGCGACCCACTAAACTGGAGGGCCGACATTTCGCGGATCGCAGGGTTGGGTTTTTCTGCATCGGTGGATCTCGAGGCTGGGGTATGGGAGTATTGGGACTGGTTCCGACAGGAAATATCAAAATGAGAGGGAAGATTCAGAGGCCCATTCGCATCGGCTTCTTCCCTCCGGGCGACTCCTCCTGGCTTGGCGGGGTCAATTACTTTGGCAACCTGCTCTCCGCGATCGCGGAGCATGGAGGGTCACGCTACGAGAGTGTGGTTTTCGTCGGCCGTCAGGCGGAAAAGGAGATCGTTTCCAAATACGCGAGGCACGCCAAGATCGTCCGTACTTCGGTCCTGGATCCAGGAACGGCGGCTTTCTGGTTGAGAGCCGCCATGAAACACCTCAGTTCCTTTACGCCCGTGACCTGGCTGCTGCACAGGCAGAGGGTCGACGTCGTTTCCCATGTGACAGGATATTTTGCAGACATGGGGGTTCCGGCCTGCGGGTGGATCCCCGACTTCCAGCACAAGGCGCTGCCGAACCTGTTTGCTCCGGAAGAGATCCGCAGCCGGGATCGTGATTACGCCAATCTGGGGTGGCGGGGCGATCTCGTGATCCTCAGTAGCGAGTCCGCCCTGGAGGATGCCTTGGAAATGGAGGGCTTCCGCAAGGAGCGAACAAGGGTTCTGCGCTTTCCTTCCCCGGAGGACGTACCGCTCCTGGACGAGGCGAACCTTGCCGCCTTGCGGGAGCGCCACGGTCTCCCGGAGCACTATATCCATCTGCCCAACCAGTTCTGGCCCCACAAGAACCACCTCACCGCCTTCCGGGCCATGCGGGAGGTCGTGAGAGCAGAGCCGAGCGCTCTTCTCGTCTGCACCGGACGACTCGATCCGGTCGCGAACCCCGAGTATGCCCGCGAGATCGATAGCTATCTCACCGCGGAAGGTCTTTTGAAGAACGTCCGACTGCTGGGAGTCGTCCCATACATTGACATGCTTGGGATCATGCAGGGAGCGATCGCGGTACTTAACCCGTCGCGTTTCGAAGGCTGGAGCACCTCGGTGGAGGAGGCGCGTAATCTTTGCAAGCGTCTGGTCCTTTCAGATCTTCCGGTTCACAGAGAACAGAACGTGCCGGGCAGCCTCTTCTTCGGGCAAGAAAATTCGCAGGAACTGGCGGTCCAGCTGCTTCGGTGCTGGAAGGGTGAGATTCAGGAATTGAAGCCTTCCGAGTTCGAGGCGGGCAGGATTTCGCGTCGGGACTTCTTCGCCAACTACGAGGCGATTATCAAGGAACTTCTGGGGAGGGGCTGAGTTGGCGAAAATGCAGATCAGCGTCATCACAGTCACTTTCAATGCGGCTTCGACTCTCGAATCCTGCATCGAGAGTGTGTTACGCCTGAAGCGCGAGGATGTCGAATTCGTAGTCATCGACGGCGGATCGAAGGACGGTACCCTCGGGATCCTGGAGCGGTATCACAATGCCATAGACGTGCTCGTCTCCGAGCCGGACAAAGGCATCTACGACGCGATGAACAAGGGCCTGGAACGGGCGAGCGGGGACTACGTGCTCTTCCTCGGCGCGGACGATTTGCTCCTTCATTTCCCGAGATTGGAACTATCACAAGAACCCGATCTGGTGCTGGGCGACGTGGACTGCGGCAACTGGACCTTCAGACACCTACGCCCCGAGGCGGCCTTACGAGCCCGGATGCGGCATCGCAATGGGATCCATCCACAGGGGACCTTCTACCGGAAGACGGAAATTCGTTATTGCCTCGACTACCGCTATAGTGCTGACTATCTCTTCAACGTGAAGCATCTCGACCACGCAGCAAAGGTGACCTACTGCGACGCCGCGATCTCCCGCTTTTGCACACAGGGAGCAAGTGCCGGATGGGCGGCCAAACGGGAGGCGATCACCATCGCGACGCGCCGCTTCGGCAGACGTGAGGGCCTGCGGTCGCTCGGCTACCACCTCGGGTCACATTTCCTAAATTGGCTGCGAAAGCACCATAATTCATGATTGCCCGGATCTGCAAAATCCATGTGAGTTCGGGAATCCTTTCTCCTCACTTATGCTACTACGCGCCGCTTCTTGCTTCTCTCGCTCTCTATTACCTGGGATTCTCGACGCTATTCACTTCCGGATACGGAGTCGAAGCCGCATTGGGGTTGCTGCTGATCCTCGGTATTCCACTAACTCTGCTATTTCAGCGTCCAGCATCAATTCCAGAAACCTGTGTCATCGACTTTCACCCGGGGCGGATGCTTTTTCCGTTGACGGCCATTTCGACCTTGGCATTTCTCGGACAGCTAGCCATTCTAGGCCCGCCACCGTTATTCAAAGCACAAAACAAGTTGAATTACTTTGTTTTTGGACTTTCGCTTTTCTTCTATCTTTCCCAGTTCATTGCTCCTATGGCGTATGCATGGTGGAGAATTTCTGGAAGAAAGATTTATTTCCTGCTATTTGGGTGGAACCTTTTCATGCTAGGAACATTGATGAACAAGAATCCGGTCATGCAGGTTTTATGCGTATCATTCATATTACATTTGCTGTTTGGCAAAAAAAGAGTGCGATTCCTTTGGTGGAAAATTGCATTCTTCAGCATCGCCGCTTTCGTCATAATGTATTCGATGTTTTATTTCAATCCTGTCTTTGCAAATTACGAAGGCTACTTCTACTTACTCCAGCAACAGCAAGGTGTTCGAGGGATTTCAGATCCGATTATTTCACTTATATATATGTACATCGCGTCGGGCTGGGAGAATTTTTTTCATTATTTAGTCACACCTATTGGAAACACCTACGGCACCATGTTTTTTCAACCCATCGTAAAGCTGTTCAAGTTCGATGCGATTTTTCCTGAAGTCGGATACGTCGATCTGGTGGTCAAAACTCTAAAGGACAAAAACTTAACAGTTGCCACGGGGTTCTTTCGAATGTATTCGGATTTCGGATTCTTTTCGATTGGGCTTTATGTTCTTATCTATTTTGGCTCGGTATATCGTATTTACATGTCTGTCATGGCGAAATGCACCCTTTCCCGAGTATTTTTCCTGGCCTATCTGAATGTCTTTCTGATATTCATGTTTTTCGACAATTATTTTTTTCTGACAATTTCAGGATTTGGTATCCTTTCAATGTTTGTGGCAATGAAAGCTTCGCGTTTCCGTCTCGTTTGGAGGCGCCCATGAAAGAATTATCCATCGCGGTTGTGACTTGGAACTGTCGAAACTTCATCGAGCGTTTTGTAACCGAGCTCGAAAGGTCATTACGTGCACGAGATGAATACGAGGTTCTAATTTGCGACAATGCCTCGACAGATGGCACTGCGGACTTACTGGCGACGTCCTTACCACGGCATTTTCGCCTTGTCCGTTCCGAGGAAAATCTCGGATTCGCGAGGGGGAACAATCTCCTGATCCGCCAAGCAAAGTTTGGACAAATCGCTCTACTCAATCCGGATGTATTCGATTTCCCTGAAGACTTTTGGACAATAATTGAAGCGGAGATGGCACATGTAGGGGCCGATGTAGGTTTCGTAAAACTGCGCAATCCCGACGGCTCCTTCCAGGACTGCATTGGAAATTTCCCTTCACCAACTCGCGCAATCACCTCGCTTATAGGAAAGAAAATAGATTTTTCCACCATAGGTGTAGCAACTAGAGTTGAAGTCGGGATCATGGCGTTTATGATGACGAACAAAAAGGTCATTGATGAAATTGGCCTAATCGACGAGGATTTTCACATGTACTGCGAGGATGTGGAGTGGTGCTTTCGTGCAACGCGAGCGGGCAAGTCGATCATGTATTTCCCAGAACTTTCCTTGACGCACCTTGGGGGGGCGAGTGCGGAGTCGCGTTGGAAGGGGTTGCGGAAGGAACTAATAAAATACCGGAGTGAGGGTCTATTTGTCAGAAAGCATTTCCATGGGATTGGATTTTTGCTGATGATGATGATCAATTTATTAAAACGTGTAATTATTCGCATTCGGATTATCTGCGCGTGAGCAAGAATACGGATAGGACTACGAACATGCTCCGTATTCCGCTAATTAATTTGTCTTCGCACGGAGGAGTGCGCATACTTGTCGAATTGGCAAATGAATTTTCAAGGGAGGGGTTTCGTGTTGAGATACTTATACCTCCAGGGAAAAGTAATAGCGTTTATCGAGTGGACGATTTAGTAAATGTACGGGAAATAGGCGTTGCTACCGGATATAAATTTATCGACTATTCCATATTTTTGTTAATCCTGCCATTTTACCTCCGAGGGGGAGTGATTATTGCAAACTTCTTCGTGACATACTTTCCCTGTCGGTTGGGATCGCTTGTTTGGAGGGAGTCATACATCTACTTTGTACAGGATATCGAAAGTAAATACACTGGATTGGTGGGGAGAATTCTGAACTTCTTTTGCGAAATTTCTTATCGTTCGAAGCGAATTGTCACGGCGAATAGTTACCTAGCCTTTGCTTTGAAGGAAAGGCGCCGCCACCTGTATGATACGATCAGTATCGGTCCGACTGAACCGTTCTACAAGATCCCAATCAGCAACGAAAAACGCCCATACCGGATCATGTATATGCCTCGTCACGAGCAATGGAAACGGATGGACCGGTTCGAGGAAATCTACCGTTTCCTGCCTAGGCTTTCTCCTCAGGAGATCTTGTGTGTTGGCCAAGATGAAGATATTCTTGAGCGCTTGGCACGACAAGGATATGCAATTTGCAGACCTAAAAACGACGAGGAGCTAGTGGAATGCTATGATCGCACACAGGTCTTCCTTTTGACCAGTGATCGAGAAGGATTCGGCTTGCCGCCACTTGAGGCCATGGCGCGGGGAGTTCCGGTGGTTTCATTCCGTTGTGGAGGCCCTGACTTCTACATTGAAGATGGAAAGAACTCGTACCTTGTGGACGACGTTTCCCAGGCTGTGGCCCGAATTTGCACGCTCCTGGACGATACAAAAAATTGGAGCTCACTCTCAAGCGAAGCACGTGAGACTGCCGGTCAGTATCGGCTCGCCAGAGGATTGGAGAAGTTCGTGGAAATTGTTCAAAGTGAGCTAGGGCGGCCATGAAGCAAACTTATGGAACTTCGAAGAACCAGGGTGGAGCTTGGCAAGGAATGGAGTCTCAACCATGAATGTCGGACTGTGCATTCCCACTTATAACGCTGGATCGAGCCTCGATCAGCTGCTGCCCGCATTGGCTACGATTCGGCATCTGTTTTGTAGGATCTTGGTGATTGATTCCACTAGCACGGATGGAACAAACGAGCGCTTCCGGAATGAGGGCTACGAGGTCCTAAGTATTGAAGGGATTGAATTCGATCATGGCGGCACCCGGCAGAAGGCTGTTGAAATGCTCGACGAGTGTGAAGTTGTGGTCTTCTTAACTCAAGATGCCATTCCTCTCTCGGAAAAAAGCATCACTCGATTGATCGATACATTCGATGATCCAGAGGTGGCCATTGCTTATGGGCGGCAACTTCCGAGGGTTGGTGCCGGGCCCATCGAAGCACACGCTCGCATTTTCAATTATCCGGTTGAATCTAGATTGAAGTCACAAAATTCAATTCCTCTGCTTGGTTTACGGGCAGCTGTGGTTTCCAATTCTTTTGCTGCCTACCGGCGCGCTACCCTGTTGAATCTAGGAGGCTTTCCATCCGGAACACTTTTCGGTGAGGATACTTTGACTGGAGCGAAGGCGATTCTTGCTGGATACACAATCGCTTATGTTGGAGATGCAACAGTTTATCATTCGCACAATTATTCTCTAATTCAAGAATTTCGGCGGTATTTCGATAATGGTGTGTTTTATTCGCGAGAAAAATGGATTTTAAATTCCTTTGGAAAGGCCGAAGGAAGTGGCAAGGCATATGTAGTTTCGGAAATGAAATACCTGTATAAAGAAGCGAAATGGCTGATTCCAGTTTCAGTGGCGAGTGTATTTGTCAAATTTTTAGGCTATAAGATTGGCGGCATGGAGCGCTATATTCCCGCTAGATTGAAATTTCACCTATCAATGAATAAATCATACTGGTGCAAGGAAATTTTGGAATTAAAAAGTTAATTTCTCATATTTGCTCAGAGTGGCTAGGAGATCAAAAATGCCTTCCAGCCCAGCACCCCAACACAACTCCCCAACAATCCAACCACCAAGCCCAACGCCATAATCAATGATCGCTTCGGTTTGCTCTTGTGCGCAGGCAAATTAGCCGGATCCAGAATCATCATCGGCGGTGTCGCCTTGGCGTTCTCCAAGGCTTGCATGTCATATTCCTTTCGAACAAGGAGATACTTCTGCTCCTTGGCTTCCTTTTCAATCTCCAATCGGGAGAGTTGAAGCATCTGGTCAGGTAATGCAATGGAGCGATTTTGGTCTTTGTACGCAGTCAGTGTTCGCGCACTGGATTCCCACTCAGCCTTGGCCTGATCAACGACGACAGCAAGACGAGACAAGATGACATTCGACCGCTCGATCCTCACCAAGCGCAGTTCTTCCTGCCCAATCGCGAGTACTGAAGTACCGATCTGTTGGGCCAACCAAGGGGTGCCGGCATCGAATTTGATTTCCAACAAGCCTCCCGCGCCGCTTTCCTTGGAGTCTACGACAATGGATTTGGCGAGCCCTTCGACCGCATTGTCCACCTTGATTGGTTTAGTGGTGTCCAATCCAAGGATCTGGAAGAGGGGCTCGACTTTTCCTTGACCCGTATCGCTTTCGTTGTGTATGGGTTCTAAAAGGAGCTTATGGATCACTGTGCGTGAAGTGAGAAGACTTTGGTAGAGGTCGACATCGCCGGACCCCCCACTTTTTTTTCCGAGGAGCGCCGCAGCGGCACCCAGTTGATCCACCGTGGGTGCTTGGGTAGGCAGGAGCAGCGCGCTGGACTCGAAGGTCGGCTTGGCGATGAGGAAGGCATAGATGGCGGCCAAAACAAGTGTTCCCAGGCTGGAGAGGACGATGGTCCATCGCTTGTTCCAGAGGGTCAGGAACAGCTCTCGGAGATCGATCTCGTCTTCGGTTGCCACGGGGGCTGGACACGTCTGGGTCATCTGCGACAAAGGTAGGAATGCCAACCCGTCCTACACCGTATCCCATCCCGGTCGACACGGGCATGACCGGGCTCGCCGGGTACCGCATGTCCGTGACCGTTGTCACAAATGCCCATGCACCAAACTTCCCCTTTGACTACTGTTTGTCGGATGCGTGTTGTGATTTTCGGCGGCACAGGGTTCGTTGGCGCCCACTACGCTCGCCTGCTCCTGGAAAAATATCCCGAGGCCCTGGTGGTGCTCTGCGACTGCGTTCCTCTGGACGAATCCCGGTTCGCTCCGTGTCTCGTCCAAGAGTTGAGGAGCCCCAGGCTGCAGTACCGTAAGGTGGACATCCGGCAGCACATCCCTGATGACCTCGCCGTAGGAGGCGTGGACCTTGTTGCGAACTTCGCGGCCATCCATCGCGAACCGGGGCACGAGGCATGGGAGTACTTCGAGACCAACCTCCTGGGCGCGGAGAACGTTTGCAAGTTCGCGGAGACCGCAGGGGTTCGCCGTCTACTCTTCATGTCCTCCATCTCGCCGTATGGCATCTCGGAGAAGGAGAGGGACGAAAGTTCCCTTCCAGTACCTTCCACTCCCTACGGTGCCTCCAAGCTCGCCGCCGAGAAGATCCACTTGGCTTGGCAGCGGGGCGGCGCCGATCGACGGATCCTGATCGTTCGCCCGGGAGTGATCTTCGGGGCCGGAGAAGGTGGAAATGTCACGCGGATGATCCGCTTCCTGCGCAAGGGAATGTTCGTCTACCTTGGCAACAAGCATGTCCGGAAGGCTGGAGTGTTTGTGAAGGCGCTCTGTCAGATGTGCGAATGGGGGCTTTCGCGGCTGGACGATCCCGAGTTCTGCAACATCCGGCCTGGTGCCGCATTCTTCAACGCGAGCTTCGCACCGCCACCGTCCGTGGAGGACTACGTCAAGGCCATCCGCAAGGTGGGCGGTTACACCCGTCCGGTCTACTCGGTACCCTACCGGTTCCTCTTTCTGGTCTCGCATCTGTTCATGGGAATCGGTGGCATCCATCCGGTCCGGGTGCGCAAGCTCATCCGACCCAACCTGATCAACCCCACTTTCCTGACCGAGCTCGACTACGACTGGACATGGACTCTGGAGCAGGCCCTCGCCGACTGGAAGGCAGAAAAGCCGGACGACTGGGCCTGAGAGCCTGAGAAACAATCATCCAACCGTTCGTGCTGAGCTTGTCGAAGCACGGAAACAAACGGGATTCGCCCAGAAATAGGCCCTTCGACAGGCTCAGGGCGAACGGATTTCGGGTCGGATCGGTTTCTTCTCACCCTATGAGTCTACCTGGGTACCTGGTCGACGATCACCACCCCACGATTCCCTCCAGGCTCCATTGCCAACCCGCGTACCGTGTGGAGTCGCTCCAGGCATAACCCGCGGAGGCCGTAAGCCGTTTGCCGAACCATGGTTCCAAGGAGATCCGTCCCGTCAGGGTGCGGGTGATCCAGCTTTTCGCCAACAAGCTGGCGCTGTCCGAGTCTCCAGGTCCATGCAACGCTCCAAGGGTCGCCCGGCGACCGATCCCCTTCTCCTGCTGATCGTACTCGGGTCCCAATTCCAGAAGCCGCTGCGGGCGCCACAACGCCCGCACATGGAAGGACCGGCTGTCCGGTCCGCCTTCCGTGCCCAACACCGTCCCGTCATTGGAGAAGGTGTAGCCGTTCCCTCGCTCCTCCGTGAAGGTCCAGGGGCGCACCCAGGAAACCTCCGAGGTCAGATCGGCATCGAAGTCGCGCCAGGGAGAGACCACCCGAAATCCCGCCAGCGCGGCCCAGCGATTGAGCCAGTGGTTGTTGAACATCGTCGTGGGTCCGTCCAGATCGTCGATCAGCAACGCGCCCCACACCGATGTGAAGGGGATCCGGTCCACGCGGGCATCGAACTGCATGGCGGCATTGGCGGCGTTTCCGGCAAGGTCCTGGATGAAGAAAACCGGAACCAGCGGCAGCAGATACTCCGGCTGGAGTCCTCCCGAATCCGGATAGACGACCTGGTCCTGGAAGGCCACCTCAACGCCTTGGAGCGGGCGCAGTTCGAACCGTTGGATCTGCATCCATTTCTGGGAATCGCCGGGAAACCATGTGGGGAGACTGGGACCGCCCGCCGCATCCGTGGGCATCAAATGGAGGGTCGTCGACTGGACGGACAACCACGGAAACGGCTCGATCCGAACGTCGAAAAATGTCACCGGCGCGGCGAAGCGCGAGGTGGTGAGGCCAGTCCATTCACCCGGGCCGTGTTGAAGATGATCCCGCCCGTATTTGAGTGTCAACCAGGAATGCTGCCACTGGGCCCAAGCGACGTACCGGTTGAAGGTTCGTTTCTGGTATAGGCCGTTGTGTGTGGGATCTCCGAAAGGAACCTCGGAGGGCTCCCCGTCCGGGTCCTGGTATCGGTCGTAGTAGATGAATTGGTTCGCCCACTCGGTGCTGATGAAGGCCTGGCTGTACCACTGGATTTCGCCCCCCAGGCTGCCGTACATGGTGCCACCCAGCGAGAGCAGTCTTCGGGTGAGCGAAGAGTCTCGGCGGATGTCGCCGGCCACACCAGGCTCGATGGCCAGGAAGGTGCCGTCGTCGTGGCGGGTCCAGCGCTTCAACTCCCGAGGCGCGACCAGGAATTCCTTCAGGTTCGCACTGTCCGCGGCTGCAAGGCCTCCCCGATCGCCGACCTCGCGGAGAAAGCGACGGATCTCGTCCGTGGAGAGGGGCCACGATTGCCGGGGCAGTCCGATGCCCGTGCGCGCCGAAAGCCGTTGGAGGGTGGGAAAAAGCGAAGGCTCCCCGTCCCAGTCCAGGCCCGCCGGAAGCGAAGTGCCCGAAGCGGACTTCAGCGTGGAGTCGGGGGCAGGTGCGTCTGCGTGGCTCAGACCGGAAAAGGCAAGGAACATCGCGACGACGACATGGGAACCGAAAACCCTTGGCCCGCTAAAGCTCATATCAATGGACCGGTTCAAGCTACAAGACGCGGACGGAGAGGATGGTGCCGGAAACGAAGCATGGCTTCGAATGGTAGAAAGCCCTGAACAAGCACCGATCGGTAAACTCGCCATACCGTGGCCCGAAGGACCGCGATGCCCTGAGAGAGCGAGAAAAAAATCATCCAGCCGTTCGCGCTGAGCTTGTCGAAGCACGGAAACCAGCGGAATTACCCCAAAATAGGCCCTTCGACATTGCTCAGGGCGATCGGACTCCAGGCCGAATCGGTTTCTTCTCAGGCTCTGAGCCTGCCGAAGGGTATCGAAGTCCCCGGCGGCCCCTGAAAATGACGGGGAGCGAAGCTCCCAAAAAAACCAGAGACTACGCCGCCGCCAGCTCCTCGGGCTTGATGCCGGTGATGTCGGTGATCGCGCTCCAGTCATACCCACGGTCCAGCATCTTGCGGGCATTTTCCAGGGACGTCTGCCGAAGGCCCTGCTCCAAGCCCCGTTCAAGACCCTTTTCGAGGCCGCGATCTTCCCCGATTTTCAGAATCTGCTCTTCCATCGTCATGGTCACCTCCCTCGTGGCTGGGTGGAGCTTCAGGGTCAGGGCTTCCTGTACCCCATAGTCGCTCCTCTTGAATATATACCGCAGCACCACGCGGAGAAAACGCATCGCCAATTCCGTGTCCATCGGGCCGTCTTCAGGCGTCAGCCGTTCCATCAAGGCCGCCACCTCCGCAGGGGCAAAGATGGCCTTCATCAACTCCATGGCCACCAGCACGGATCGGTTCCCGTAGGACTCGCGCAGAGTCTCCCGGGAAGTGCGTGCAAGATCCACCAGCAGGAAACCGAACTCAGGCAGGAAGGGGCGCAGGCGGTCGGGGATCCCCGGGAAGGACTGGGACAGCGTACGGACGGTCCATCGTTCCTTGCCCTGGTACAGAACAATGGGGATTACGGGAGGTAGGAGACTTCCCTCGCTTTCGGCGCGTTCCCAGATCCCGAGCATGTAGGAGAGCAGTTGCAGGTGCGGGTGCTTGGGCGCCCAGCTCTTGTGCTCCAGAAGAATGGCCACCAAGGCTTTGGAGCCGGAGAGCGGGCAGGAGAACACGAGATCCGCGTAGGTCTCGGCCAGTTGTGGAGACAGGAACGATTCGGTCTCGCGCTGGATTTTGGAGAGGTCCAACAGTTCGCGGATTTCCGGCGGCAACGTGTCGCGCAGGAAGTCACGGGCGCGATCCAGATCGCCAAAAATTCTCCCGTGCAAAAACACCAATATTCGAGCACATATCTTCATAAATAGCTATAATACTGGCATTATGCCCAAGAAAACAGCCCAACTCCTTCCGTCGACCGAGGCATTGCTCCTGCAGCTCGGCGTGCGACTGCGCCTAGCTCGTCTGCGCCGGAAACTGACCGCGAAACAGGTGGCCCAGCGGGCCGGAATGGCACCAATGACCTTGCGCAGTCTGGAGCGGGGGGGTGCGGGGGTAACCATGGGGGCCTACCTGTCCGTGATGCAGGTGCTCGGGATCGAAAAGGACATCGATCAGCTCGCGAAGACCGATCCGCAGGGGCGCGACCTCCAGGACGCTCGACTGGGATCCGCGGCAAGAACATCGGCAAAAACGAAGATGGTCTCGGCCCCGATTCCCTCATCCGCTTCATCATGGAGTGTGCTTCCGATCACGGAGGCAGGTAAAGGAGCCTGGATCCCGAGCGAGGACTTCGCGACCTCGGATCGGCTGGCGAGGCTTTTGACCGAACCCACGGCGCCGTCGCAAAAGCGGAGGCGGTGAGCAAGTGGGCGATGTGATGGGGGTCTACGCGGACTGGGACGGGTTGGACGTTCCGCTCCGTTTGGGTCTGCTGCATGCCCAACAAGGTGGGCAACGAGAGATTTTCGAATTCGAATTCGATGCGGCGGCACTGTCCCATCCGGCCGTGGCCGACCTGCATCTCGATCCAAGACTTGGACTCTTCCAAGGACGGCAGCATCCGGCGCAAGGACGGGAGACCTTCGGAGTCTTCGCCGATGCGAGCCCCGATCGCTGGGGTCGCATGTTGATGCAACGACGGCTGGAGCGGGAGAAACGGGCCGGGAAGGTGCCCGCGGCGACTCGCCTGCGCGAGTCGGACTACCTCCTGGGGGTGCATGACGCCTTTCGCGTCGGCGCACTTCGGTTCCGGCAAGACGATGCGGGGGATTTTCTGGACAACCATCACGGCGTCGCCGCCCCGCCAATGGTGCAATTGCGCGCGTTGGAGGCGGCCAGTCTCGCTGTGGAACGCGACGAGAACAACACGGCTGCGGCAGGCGACGACTGGTTGCGCATGTTGATCGCACCGGGAGGATCGCTGGGAGGAGCGCGGCCGAAGGCGACCGTGGTCGATCCGAAGGGACATCTGTGGATCGCCAAGTTTCCCAGCGTCCGAGACGAACACGACGTGGGCGGGTGGGAAATGGTTGTGCATGCATTGGCCCGTGGATGTGGATTGCGCGTGCCAGAGAGCATGGCACGAAGGTTCGCGAACCCGCACCACACATTCCTCGTGAAGCGCTTCGACCGCACCGGGGCGGGACGACGGCTGCATTTCGCATCGGCCATGACTCTGACGGGCCACCAGGAAGGCGACGATGCCTCCACGGGTGCGAGCTACCTGGAATTGGCTCGCGTCCTGATGGATCGGGGCATGCAGACCGACGCCGATCTGCGGGAGTTGTGGTCGCGCATCGTGTTCAACGTGCTCGTATCGAACACCGACGACCATCTGCGCAACCACGGATTCCTACTTGCCCCCGGCAGGGGATGGGGCTTGTCGGAGGCCTTCGACATGAACCCCGTGCCACAAGCGCAAGGGTTGAAGCTCAACATCAGCGAGGCGGACAACGCCTTGGATCTCGAACTGGTTCGGGAGGTGGCGCGGTACTTCCGGGTCTCACCGGGGGAGGCGACCGAAGTGATCGGAAGGAGTCGGTCCGTCGTGAAGCAATGGCCCAAGATCGCCAAAGATTTGAAATTGAGCGCCCGGGAACTGGAACGCATGGCACCGGCCTTCGGGCTGGCCGGATGAGAAAGCTGCCGAAGGAGAAAACGAGAAGGCCTCCCTGTGCGGGAGGCCTTCCATCGGGACAGCGGGATTCGAACCCACGACCTCTTGAACCCCATTCAAGTACGCTACCAGCTGCGCTATGTCCCGGGAGCGGTCAAAGATAACGCATGATTGGTCCCAGGGAAAGGGGGCCGGATCCTATCTGAAGATCGTGTTGTTGACCGTAAGCCCGATGAAGAACACGAACACGAAGAAGTACCAGATCACCGAGAAGCCCACGCCCACCCACCCGCCGATGTCGTTGCTCTTGGGAAGATGGGTCTTCTGGCCAGCCCACCAGTTGCGGGTCGCATGCCAATTGTACCAGAGTCCCAAGATGCTCAGGACGATCAGGATGAGGATCTTCATTCGGAGGCCTCGGCCAGCAGGCCTTCCAGGTAGGACTTGTACGAGGATTTCGGCATGGCGGCGAGAATTGCGACGAATCCCGATCTGTCCAAGTAGCCTTGCCGGTAGGCGACCTCTTCCGGGCAGCACACCTTGAGCCCCTGGCGCGCCTCGATGGCGTGGATGAACTGGCTCGCCTCCAGGAGGCTCTCCGTCGTACCCGTGTCCAGCCAGGCGATGCCGCGACCGAGTTTCTCCACCCGCAACGCTCCTTCCGCCAGGTAGGAGTTGTTGAGATCGGTGATCTCGAGCTCTCCGCGCGGAGACGGCCTCTGCGCCCGCGCTCGGGCCACCACCGTGTTGTCGTAGACGTAGAGTCCCGGCACGGCGTAACGGCTTTTCGGGAGGGAGGGCTTCTCCTCGATGGACAGGACCCGTCCGGTGGCGTCGAACTCCACCACGCCGTACCGCTCGGGATCGTTGACGGGATATCCCCACACCAAGGCGCCTTGTCGAAAGCCTTCCATCGCCTCGGCGAGTCCCATGCGCCCGTAGAAGAGGTTGTCGCCCAGGATCAGGGTGACGGGATCCGTCCCGATGAAGTCCGCACCCAGGACGAAGGCCTGGGCGAGCCCGTCCGGGGAGGGCTGCACCACGTATTCCAGGCGGATTCCCCACTGTGAGCCGTCGCCCATCAGATCCCTGAACCGCGGCGTGTCGTGGGGAGTGGAGATGACCAGGATCTCGCGAATGCCCGCCATCATGAGCGTCGCCACGGGGTAGTAGATCATGGGCTTGTCGTAGATGGGCTGCAACTGCTTGCTGGCCACCTTCGACATCGGATACAACCGGCTGCCGGAGCCTCCGGCCAGGACGATGCCTTTCATCTGGGTCGATTCCTCCGTGGGTCCGGACGGACCGCTGCGGGAATGTAGAACCTGGGCGACGGGGCCGTCGGCGAGGTCCCTACTTCTTCTTGAGGGGGTGCCCGAAGATCTGGAGCTTGATCAGGCTCGGCTCGTAGCCATGGCGGTGCGCGAGCGCCTCCACGGCCTTCTCCACTTCCACGGAATCGTCTTCGATGATCACGCCGGTCGCTTCGTCGATGAGATGGAAGTGCTGGTGGTGCCCGAGGACGTGCTCGTATTGGATATGCCGATTTCCGAGGTCCACTTCGGCGAGGATTCCCGCCTCCTTGAGACTGACCAGATTCCGGTAGAGCGTGGCGCGGCTCACCTTCTTGCCGGAGCCTTTCAGGCTGTCGTGCAGCTCCTCCACGGAGAAGTGGTCGTGGCGAGCCATCACCTCCTCCAGGATGGCGATCCGCTCGCGCGTGAACAGGAGCTTCTTCCGCTTGAGGTAGTCGCGGTATCGTTCCAGCGCCTCGTCGAAGTCGACGGGCTTGGAGGGAGGCGCCGAGATGGGCTTTTTCGTGGACATATGCTGGACCGACAAGGTAGTTTATCTCGTTAAAGAGATCCAATCTCGAATCTATGCAAGGAGTTCCCATGTCCGCCATCCGTTGCTTGATCCTGGCATCCCTGACCGCCACGGTCCTGATCGCCTGCTCCACCTACAAGCAGGTGGACGACCCATCCGACGGCAGCAACGGGAAGACGAAGCTCCAGCCCTCTTCCATCGCCCGCTGAGGGCGGGGTGTACGAGAAGGAACGCAGGAGGTTCGGGCAGAACTTCCTGGTGGACGATTCCGTCTGCAGGGCCATCGTGGACGACGCCGACCCCCGCGATGGCGGAACCGTGATCGAGATCGGTCCGGGTGCCGGCGCGCTGACACAGCACCTGGTCCGAGCCGGTCGGGTGGTGGCTGTGGAGATCGACCCCAAATGGGCCGAGAAGCTTCCCCGGAAGGTTCCGGAGGGCGCCGATCTCGTGGTGCTGCAGAAGGACGCCCTGTTCGTGGACCTGGAGCCGTGGATGTCGCCTGGGCCCACCGGACTGCTTCCGGTCCTTTGCGGAAATCTGCCCTACAACCGCGCTTCTGCGATCCTGATCCGGTTCCTGCCCCAGATCCACCGATTCCGCCATCTCACGTTCATGGTGCAATGGGAAGTGGCCAAGCGGGTGTGCTCCGGTCCGGGAAGCCGCGACTACGGATCCCTCTCCGTCCTCGTGGCCAACTGGGCGGTGCCCCAGATCCGGCTGAAGATCGGACCGGACAGTTTTCGACCGCGACCCAGGGTCCATTCCGGGACCTTCGTCCTGCGCGCCCGCGAGGTCCCGCTCTGCTTGGATCCCCTGTTTTCCTGGTTCGTGCGGGCCTGCTTCCGGCAGAAGCGCAAGACCCTGCGCAACTCGCTGCTGATGACCTTTCCGGCCGCGGTCATCGACGCCGCCACCGAAGCTTGCGGCATTCCCTCCGGGATCCGAGGCGAACAGATCTCCCCGCAGGAATTCGCCGACCTGTTCCAGGCGTTCCTGCCGCATCTGGAAGAGCTGCGTGCGAACCTGGTGGTAGGGGACGGAGACGTGTCGACGGAGGATTGAGGCCCGACGACGAACGAAGAATCCCTTCGATCGTTCAGTAGAGCAGGAACGGTTTCCTTCGCTCCAACCACGCCTCTTCGCTCCGTTCCCAGGCCTGCGCGAGATCCCGCGGCGCCGCGCCGGCTTCCAGCATCTCCCTCCAGAGGGAATGCCCCGCCAGGATGTCGACGGGGAGCTTCACCGCTTCGTACTCGTAGGGTGGCGCCTTCCAGGCGAAGGTGTCCGGGAGATTTTCCGGATGGAGGGGGTCGATGGGGACGGGTTCGTCCCAGCAACCTTGGCGGCGCAGGGCCCAGAGGGCCGCGAACCCGGTCAGGACCGGACGGAAGGCGACAGGATCCGTCACATGGATCTGGACCCCGCCGCACAGGCGCCCGACCCCCTTGTGGAAGGTGGGCTGGAACCCGAGTTCGCGAAAGCGCACGCCGGGAAGGTCCAGGGAATCGAGGTCTGCGCGCAGGCGCGAGGCCTCGATCCATGGAGCCCCGAAGATCTCGAAGGGACGCGTGGTGCCGCGTCCTTCGCTGGGCGTGCAGGCTTCCAGGAGGCACATCCCGGGGTAGACGCGCGCGGTGTCGGGCGTGGGCATGTTGGGGCTGGGCATCACCCAGGGAAGGCTGGTGTCTTCCCAGAGCATGTCCCGGGTCCAGCCTTCCATGGGCAGCACGTGGAGCTGCAGGCCCGGGAATTTTTCCGCCACCAGGAGCCTGGCCATCTCCCCATTGGTGAGGCCGTGGCGCACCGGCACGGTGTGCAGGCCGACGAACGATTGGAAGCCGTCCTCCAGGGTCGGGCCCTCCACGAGCGCCCCGCCCAGGGGATTGGGTCGGTCGGGAACCACGACGGGAATTCCCTTTTCCCAGGCGGCTTCCATGCACAGGAGAAGGGTCCAGACGAAGGTGTAGTAGCGCGCACCCACGTCCTGGAGATCCACCAGAAGAACATCCAACCCCTCGAGCATGGGGACGGTGGGTTTGCGCACCGCGCCGTACAGGGAGTGCACGGGTACCCCCCATCGGGGGTCCGGGTCGCCTTCCCACTCGATCATGTTGTCCTGGGTGTGGCCCAGGATCCCGTGTTGCGGTCCGAACAGGGCCGCCAGGGTCCAGGGGTTTCCGGGAGCCTTCAGATGGTCGGCCAGGTGGGAAAGGTCTGACAGGACGGAGGCGGGATGGACCACCGCGCCCAGGCGTGCCCCCCGCAAGGACGATGGCCAGAGTTCGGCGAGACGTTGGTGGGAGAGGCGGACCCCGGGAGCGTGCATGGCGGGAACGTAGCACAGGGATCGGCGTTGCCGGAAGTGGCTATTTTACCGGCATTCCCGGGAAAAGCCGGGACGCAACCAATACGTGCACAAAGGAGAGTCGTCATGGCGGGATCGCTCAACAAGGTCATGCTCATCGGAAACCTGGGGGCCGACCCGGAGATCCGCAACACGCCCGGCGGCGCCCAGGTGGCCAATTTCCGGGTGGCCTGCACCGAGAACTGGACGGACCAGGCGGGCCAGCGCCAGGAACGCACGGAGTGGGTGACCATCGTCGCCTGGCGTAAACAGGCCGAGATCGCCCAGAAGTACCTGCACAAGGGCTCGAAGGTCTACGTGGAGGGGAAACTCCAGACCCGCTCCTGGGAAGACAAGAACGGCGGCGGAAAGCGCTACGCTACCGAAGTCCTTTGCGACTACTTCCTCATGCTCGACGGACGGCCCCAAGGAGGGGGCGAGGGTGGCGGTTACGAGCCCCGGGCGGCGGCAAGCGCAGGGCGGGTCCCGGCGCGATCCGCCGGGATGGGCGCGGCGGACGAGTATCCGGACTACGCGCCACAAGCACCGTCGGGCGGCGGTTCCGCCGCGGACGACGATTTGCCGTTTTAGAACCGGCTGCGGCGGGCGATACTCGCTCCCCCGACCATCGGCGTACCCCACACGTACGCCTTCCGATCGGTGTCGCTTCGTCTCATCCCGCCTCGCTCGGTTCTGTTTGGTGATGGGCTCCCGAAGCTTCCGGCTGCGCCGTCCCAGGGTTCCCATTTCGAGATGGCGAAATGGGAGGGCTTCACGGATGGACGGCTGCGGGGAGCAGAGAATCCTGATAATCCCCCACATTTCGCTTGCGTTTCGCGACGTCTTACTCTAAGTTGGAATATCTCAATTCGGAGTATAGGCGGGGATTGATGGATCGCTACGATCTGGTTCTGCTCGGATTTATCGCCGAGAAGGAATCCAGCGGCTACGACATCGTGACCACGATCAAGCGGCGGGAGCTCGATCGGTGGGCCAAGATCAGCACAAGCACGGTCTACCACCGGTTGCTCAAGCTGGAAAAGAGCGGGCACGTCGTTGGCCGCGCCGAACGCGACGGCGGTCGGCCGGAACGGATCATCTACGCCATCACCGACAACGGCCGCAAAAGGCTTCGCGAAGAGGTGGTCGAACATCTGGTGGGTTTCAACGACGACCCCCGTCAGTTGGGCTTCGCCTTCCTGTTCGCCACCGACGCCCAGGACGCCGCCCAGCGGCTGGCGGACCACGCCGGGGAACTGGAAGCCCAATTGGCGACCATCGAAGCCATGATCCGGGACGAGCCCCGCCCCACGCTCTACGAGCCGGGACCGTTCCTGAACTGCATGTCGCGCGACCACATCGCCGTCGAATTGAAATACACCCGGGCGGCCATCGAGATCCTCCGGGATCCCCTCAAGTCCGCGAAGCTGGACGGCTGGTTCTACCTCAACTTCGGCAATCGCGATTTCCAGAAGGTCCCGACCGATGCGTCGGCGGCCGTCCATTGAAACCTCACGCACCCACCCTGACAAAGCAGCACGGAGAGGCCATGTCCAAGTACGGTTATTTCGACGACGCCCAGAAGGAATACGTCGTCACCAACCCCGCCACCCCCATCAAGTGGTGCAACTACGTGGGGACGCTGAAGTTCGGGGGCATCGTGGACACCACGGGGGGGAGCCTGATCTGCAAGGGCGATCCGGCCCTCAACCGCATCACGAAGTACCTGGCCTGGACGCCGGCCTCCGACTTCAAGGGATCCACCGTCTACATCCGCGTGAAGGACGCCGCCGGAAACGTGGACCTGTTCACGCCGTTCTTCACGCCGGTCCTGGCCGCGCTGGACAAGTGGGAGTGCCACGTGGGCCTTTCCTACAGCCGGTGGGTGGCGGAGCGCAACGGCATCCGAGTCCGGGTGACGGTGTTCGTGCCCACCGGATCCAACACCCTCCTCCAGGACATCGTGGTGGAGAACATCTCCACCGAGGAGAAGACCGTCGACATCGTCCCGGTCTACGAGTTCAGCCACTTCGACGCCCTCAAGCAGCTCACCAACGCCGACTGGGTCCCCCAGACGATGACGATGAAGGCGCACTCGGAGCCCTCCGGACACGTGGTGCTGGAGCAGTACGCCTTCATGAAGCGCGACTACGCGGTGAACTACGCGACGGCCGACAAGCCCGTGGTCGCCTTCGAGGGCGACCGCCGCGTGTTCCTCGGCCGAAACGAGCTGGGTTCCTGGGCCCATCCCCTGGCGCTGGACAACCCCAAGCTCTCCAACTCCCAGCCGTTGCGCGGCGACAACATCGCCGCCTTCCAGATCGGTGCCGGAGTCCTCAAGCCCGGAGCTTCCTTCCGCACCGCCACCCAGCTTGGACAGGAAGCGTCCATCGCCGAGGCCCGGCCCGCGATCGAGAAGTACCGCGACCTCGCGAACGTGGATGCGGCCTTCCTGGAGCTTTCGAAGTTCTGGGAGGACTATCTCCAGGCGGTCCAGGTCCGCACCCCCGACTCGTCGTTCAACTCCATGGTGAACGTCCACAACCCGCGCCAGTGCCACACCACCAAGAACTGGTCGCGCTACCTGTCGCTCTACCAGCTCGGGTACGGCTCCGACCGCGGCATCGGGTTCCGGGACAGCTCCCAGGACCTCCTGGGCGTCATGTCCCACATGCCGGAGGAAGCGCGCGTGCTCGCCGAGAACCTGCTCTCGGTGCAGAAGATCGACGGCTCCGGGATGCACCAGTACTTCCCCTCCACCATGGAGGCCAACGAAGGCGATTCCCGCGAGAAGGAAGACCGGCCCAAGTACTACGGCGACGACCATCTCTGGATCGTGCTGACCGTGGCGGGGTACCTCAAGGAGACCGGAAACCTTTCCTTCCTCGAGAAGCGGATTCCGTTCTACGACAAGGACAAGCACACGGGCAAGGCCATCGAGTCCGGCACCGTGTGGGAGCACATCATCCGCTCTCTGCGTTTCTCCTGGAACCACCGCGGCGCCCACGGCCTTCCCCTGCTCGGATTCGCCGATTGGAACGACACCGTCAACCTGCCCACCGGCGCGGAATCCCTCTTCAACGCCAACCTGTTCGGGAAGGCGCTCCTGGAGGCCATCGACGTGGCGAATGCCGCCGGCCATTCCGCCGAAGCCAACGAGTTCCAGAAGTACTACGACGAGATGAAGAAGATCGTCAACGACGTGGCCTGGGACGGGAAATGGTGGAAGCGCTGGTTCGACCACGAAGGCAACGCCATGGGGTCCGCCGAGAACAAGTACGGCAAGCTCTACACCAACGGCCAGAGCTGGCCGGTCCTCTCCGGTTTCGCCGAGGGGGAACGGGCGGTGGCGGCGATGGATTCCGTGCACCAGCACATGAACACGCGCAACGGCATCAAGCTCTCCTGGCCGGGATTCAACGGATTCGACCCGAACCTGGGCGGCGTGAGCACCTACCCTCCGGGCGCCAAGGAGAACGGCGGAATCTTCCTGCACGCCAACCCCTGGGTGATGATCGCGGAAACCATCCTGGGCCGCGGCGAACTGGCCTTCCAGTACTACAACCAGATCAATCCCGCCGCCAAGAACGAGATCCTGGACGAGTTCGAATCCGAGCCCTACTGCTATCCCCAGAACATCCTGGGCGACGAGCACCCGCAGTTCGGGCTGGGACGCAACGCCTGGCTGTCGGGCACAAGTTCCTGGACCTACCAGGCGGCCACCCAATGGATACTCGGCGTTCGCTCCTCGTTCCAGGGCCTGATCGTGGATCCATGCATCCCCAAGGCCTGGGACGGGTTCGAGGTGGTGCGCAAGTGGCGCGGAGCCACCTACCGGATCGTGGTCAGGAACCCGGGCCACGTCAGCAAGGGCGTGAAGTCGTTTTCCGTCGACGGCAAGGCCGTGGGCGGAAACGTGGCGCCCATCTTCGCCTGCGGCGAGCACACCGTCGAGGCCGTGCTGGGGTAGGTCCCTCGCGGGATGACATGGATCCGCAGGGACGCAAAAATTCGCGTCCC
>Ga0302319_10004497_pt1 | contig 28621 bp, 26 predicted proteins | sample Bog_T0_2_FD_203319 | JGI IMG/M metagenome (GOLD analysis project Ga0302319, IMG submission 203319) | Peat permafrost microbial communities from Stordalen Mire near Abisko, Sweden - Bog_T0_2 | ecosystem: Environmental > Terrestrial > Soil > Wetlands > Peat | place: Sweden: Abisko, Stordalen Mire... | reverse complement strand
CGCCGTCGAGCACCCCGGAGGTGCCGTTGCCGCCCGCCCCACCGTTGCCGGCGAGCCCGCCGGCCCCACCGTGCCCACCGTTGCCCAACAGCAGCCCGCCGGCACCGCCATCGCCGCCGACTCCACCGGTGCCACCTACGCCGCCGTTCGTGCCCGCGGCGCCCGCTGTGGCCGCGGTGATTCCGATGGCACCGGTAATGCCTGCTCCGCCTGCTCCGCCGGCCCCGCCGGTCCCGGCCAGCCCGGCGTAGCCGCCGGCCCCGCCGCTGCCGCCGATCGACCCGGTCCCGCCGGCGCCACCGTCGCCGGCGTTGCCGACCAGCAAGCCGGCGCGGCCTCCGACACCGCCGTCCCCGCCGCGGTTATTCAGATCGCCGGCGCCGCCGGTGCCTCCATCGCCGCCATCGCCGAAAAGCCAGGTACGACCGGCGCTTCCACCAGCGCCCGCGCCGTCCCCACCGGAGTTCCCACCGGTTCCACCGCCGCCGCTGTTTCCGAACAGAAAGCCACTGTCGCCGCCGACACCCCCGGCCCCGCCCCTTACTACCGCGTCGCCGGCCCCGCCCGCGCCGCCCGCGCCACCCGCGCCCCACAGAAACGCGCGACCACCCGCACCACCCGTCCCGCCCGAAATCCCACCCGCGCCGCCGTGACCGCCGTTGCCGAACAACAACCCGCCCGTGCCACCCGCCCCGCCGGCAGCACCCGCCCCGCCCACACCACCGGAACCACCGGAACCGATCAGACCCGCTGCGCCGCCGCCGCCACCGCCCACACCCGGATTCACCCCGGACATGCCGTTACCGCCATTGCCGTACAAAAGGCCGCCGGCACCACCGGCCTGCCCCGGCGAGGTCGCGTTCGCGCCATTACCAATCAACGGGCGACCCAACAACGCCACCGCCGGCCCATTCACCGCATCTAGCACACCCTGAGCCGCCGCGGCAGCCTCGGTCTGCACGTAGGCGGCCGTACCCGCGCTCAACGTCTGCACGAACTGGTCGTGGAACCCCGCCACCTGCGCACTGGCCGCCTGAAACTGCTGGGCGTGGCTGGAAAACAGGGACGCTATCGCCGCCGACACCTCATCACCAGCCGCCGCCACCACCCCCGTCGTCGGGACCGCTGCGGCGGCATTCGCGGCACGCACACCCGACCCGATCCGCGCCAACTCCTCAGCCGCAGAATCCAATACATCCGGCCCAACCACAACAAATGACATGACGCCCTTCCATCCCCGACTATTGCTCGCGCAAAACCTAGCGCCGCTGGGGGGAGAAGACCCCCGTGGCGCACTACCTGGATTTCAACCCGAAACCGGTGACTACTACCTGCTTTGATTCAGGCCTGAGGACTCGCACAGACCCCGGGTGATGACGTTTGCCCCCACCCTTTGATCCGACCGAAAAGCAGGTAGTCGGGTATGGAAAGCATTCGCAAATCAGGTAGTGGGGTACGGGTCAAAGCGGTGCGCAGTGCGGCATCTTTGGCGAGACCGGGATGGCAGCGTGGTGGCGGGATTGGTCGTGACAACGGACGAATACGAGGCGGCTCTGCGCAGCTTGCCCGAAGCGCATTCATTGGCGCTTCGCTTGCAGGATGCCGGCGCGGCGGACGAGGTGATCTGCGAGTACCTCCACATCGAGCAGGAAAGCCTCGGCACACTGCTCGACTTGGCGCACCGCAAGTTGGACAGCGCTATCCAGAGCCGCCGCGGGTCGGCAGAAAATGACACGCATTCCTGACGGCGGGGCCTTCGGGACTTTCGGTGGGGTGCCTCACCCGTTGGTCTCGGCTTCTCCGTCGCTGAACTGCTGCACCAAGGCGGATAGTTCTGAACGCGTAGAAACACCGGCCTTAGTGCTGGCCTGATAGACGTGGCCCTCGATAGTGCGAATCGACAAGGAAGTCGCTTCGGCGATATCCCTGTTGGACAACCCTCGCGACACCAGATTCGCAACCTCATGCTCGCGTCGCGTGAAGGGCAGCGACACCTTGCTGGCGGCCAACGCCGGACTGACCGCGCCCCCGCACTGCCTGGCCAGCAGCTGCGCCCGGGCACTCGCGGTGAGCGCACTGCCGCGTCGCCCGCCCGAACGGTGGGAGGCGGCCGCCTGCGCCGCGGCATCGGCCGCGGCCAGAACGTCGCCCATCGCCTCGAAGTCGCGCGACACCGCATCCAACCCCGCAGCGTCGTCGTCGGCCAGCGCGCGGGCGTAGCGGGCTGACAGGGGTGCCCTGGGGCCCTCTACCTGAGTGGACAGCTCCTCGAGTCGGGACGCGGCGCCGACGTCGCCGAACTGTACCCCGGTCTGTAGACAGAGGACCTCGCGCGCACATTGTCCGTGATTGTTAGCGAATTCTGTTGCGCGCTCAGCGAATTCGCGGGCATCAGTAGTTCTGCCCTGTGCTGCGCTTACCCAGGCGGTCGACAAGAGGTATCCGGATTCGACGTACCTGTATGCCGGATGTCGGCTCCGTTGAGTCATTTCCAGTGAAGCCAGGGCGGCATCGACGGCGCCGGACCGTGCCAGCGCCTCGGTCTGCAGGATCCTGAATCGATAGAACAGACCGGAGATCTCGCCGTAGCCGCCGAAACTCTCGGCCGCCGATTTCAAATACCCCAGGGATGCAGCCAAATCACCCTGCCCAAGCGCAACCATTCCCTGGGCAGCAACAGCCATCGACCGCGACATGCCAGGCAGATCGGCGTACTGGCGAGACTGCTCGTCAGCAACGGCCACCGCCTCGTCGACGTACCCTGCGGCCATCAGCGCGTAGGCGTGAAACTCCGCCAGACCTGTGCCGTGAAACGACTCTTCCAGCGGTGCTTCGGCCAGCACGCGGTACCCGACGCCTGCCCGCTGAGCGGCGTCCTTTGCGCGCCCGAGGTCGCCGAGCGCAATGGTCTCCGCGGCGCACCCGACGACACGGCCGAATTCATCCAATCGGTCGTGGTCGACCGCGGCCATCGTCTCGATCGCGACTGTCGGTTCAGCGGCCATCACTTCGATCGTGGCGCGGAACGTGCGCAGCGAATGGTTGCGGTTGTCATCACCGAGTCGTATCGCGTCGTCGATCACGACGCGGGATTGGTCGGGTTTCTTCAACAGCCGCAACAGATTCGACGCACGCAGGATGGATCCGTCCAAGAACCCGCGCGTGGCGAGCTCCGACGTGCCGAGCGTGTCGAGGATTTCTTCGGCGGCATCGCCCTTCTCCTGCAGGAACAGGATGTAGGCCAGCGGGATCTTCGTCTCGGGACTGGGTTGTGCCGTCACGGCCGCCCGCGCGAGCCGTTCGGCGAGTCCGACGTCCAGTCGCGATGCGGCGATCTTCGCGGCCTGGGTCAGGATCTGCGCGTCAGGCAGGAGATCGGATTCCAACCACAGCAGTCCGAGCCGAAGCAAGTCGACGTCAGCTGTCGTCGCCATAGCGGCGGCGACGAGTCCGCGTAGCCTTCTCAGCCGGGATGGCCCGCAGTGGCTCAGCCGAATCTCGGCATACAGCGGATGGCCGACGAAAACGGCATCAGTGGTGGCGGCTCCCACGATCAGCCCACGTTGTTCGGCGGATTCGATCGCCTGCGGATCTGCCAGCGCGGCCAGCAGACGACGGTCGATGGGCTCGGCGATCGCCACCAAGTCCACGACGTGCTGTAAATCGTCGGGCACCTCGCCGATTTGTTGCTCCACCAATTCGGCCAGTGACGGTGATGCCGATGGTGTTCCGGTCCAACGCCATTCGCCGTCGACACGCGCGAGACTGCCCAATTCACAATGGTGTTCTACGAGATGGCGCAGATACAGGACGTTCCCGTGGCTCAACTTCCACAGCCGTTCGGCGCCCTCGGCGCTAACGGGACCGTCCAGAACAGTCTGCAACAGACTTTCGGTCTCGTTGCGGGACAACGGCTGCAACTCCAACCGTCGCAGCAGGCTGTCCTTCCACAGGGCCCTAACAGCGTCGGGTGTGGGCTCGCCAGTGCGGATGGTGGCGATCACACTCGCCACATCTTGCAGCACCAGTTGATGCACGATCAGTGCCGAGAGGTCGTCGAGCAGATGCGCGTCGTCGACGAGTACCAGCAAAGGCGCACCGTTGGTGCCTTCGGTCAGTCCAGCGAATACTTTGCGTGCCAACGCCAGTGACGATGTGTCGGTGGCGTCGGCCCACCGCGCGAATGCTCCCAGCGTCACCGCGCGACCCGTTGCTGTGCCGGCCACCCGCCGCACCGACCACCCGGTTTGCGCCGCCGCACTGGCGGCTTCACGCGTCAACCGTGTCTTGCCTACCCCGGCCGCACCGGCGACAACAATGCCCTTGTATTCGCCGTCACCGAGAGCCTCGCTGATGAGACGAAGTTCCTCCGCACGGCCTGTCAAAGGCCAGCGGTCTTTCATAAAGCAGATGCTAGTCGGTCGGCTACCAACTGACAGTGTTGCGGATCATCTCGACACCGCGATTCAAGCTAGCGGGGGCAGACTCTCAGGGTTAACCGCCTAAGTACGCCCTGACCTGCCCAAACTCTATGGGGAGCTAAGCAAATTTTCGGAGACTGGCCGCCAAGAGCTAGCCCTACGCCGCGGTACTCAGTGAACCGCTCAGCTAGCTCTTCGGGCGGGCGAATCCTGTGCTTCGGCAGCCAATTCGGCCAGCTGTTCGAGCCGCGTTCGCGCGAACGCCTGTTGGTCGGTGATGGTCAGCTGGCCTCGCCGGTTGCTCAGGAATGTCATAGTCCAGGACAACAGCGTGGTGATCTGGCTCTTGAAGCCGACCAGGTACACGAGGTGCAGCACCAGCCACATCAGCCAGGCAATGAAGCCGCTGAACTCCAGCGGACCGATCTTGGCCACCGCGGAAAACCGCGACACCGTGGCCATGGAGCCTTTGTCGAAGTACTGGAACGGCTCCCGCTGCGCGGGGTCGGCCCCGGCGAGTTCGCCCTTGATTGCCCTGGCCACATACTTAGCGCCCTGAATGGCGCCCTGCGCCACCCCCGGTACGCCTTCGACGGCGGCCATATCACCCACGACGAACACGTTCGGGAACCCCGGGACGGACAAGTCGGGAAGCACCTTGACCCGCCCGGACCGGTCGAGCTCGGTTGGTGACTGCTCGGCGAGATCCCGGCCCAACCTGCTGGCCGATACACCGGCGGACCACACCTTGCAGGCCGACTCGATGCGCCGGATGGTGCCGTCGGAATCCTTCACCGTGAGACCGTCGCGGTCCACATCGGTGACCATGGCACCCAGCTGTATCTCTACACCCATCTTCTCCAGCCGGGCGGCCGCCCGCTGACCCAGCTTTTCGCCAAACGGTGGCAATACGGCCGGCGCGGCGTCGAGCAGGATCACTCGCGCCCTGGTGGAATCGATGTGCCGGAACGCGCCCTTCAAGGTGTGGTCGGCCAACTCGGCGATCTGCCCGGCCATTTCGACACCGGTGGGACCGGCCCCGACGACCGTGAACGTCAGCAGCTTGGCGCGGCGTTCCGGATCGGTTGACCGTTCGGCCGCCTCGAAGGCGCTCAGAATCCGGCCGCGCAGCTCCAGCGCGTCGTCGATCGACTTCATGCCGGGTGCGAACTCGGCGAATTGGTCATTGCCGAAGTAGGACTGGCCGGCGCCGGCCGCGACGATCAAACTGTCGAAAGGAGTCTCGTAACTGTGGCCGAGCAACTCCGAGACCACGCACTGGTTGGCCAGGTCGATATGGGTGACATTGCCGAGCAACACCTGAACGTTGCGCTGCTTACGCAGAACAACCCGGGTCGCGGGGGCGATTTCGCCCTCGGAGATGATCCCGGTAGCCACCTGATACAGCAACGGCTGGAACAGGTGATGGGTGGTGCGGGCGATCATCTTGATATCGACATCGGCGTGCTTGAGCTTCTTTGCCGCATTGAGTCCGCCGAACCCCGATCCGATGATGACGACTCGGTGTCGACGCTTCGGTTCAGCTGGGGTTTCGAGCTGGGGGCTCATCTCTGCACTGCTCCTGACTGGGCGCGTTTACGCGTGCCGCTCAACTACTAAGGATAGTGAAGTGAATACCCAAAAACCCAGGTGAGAGCCTGTGTAATCAACCACACCGAGGATCGACTCTGGTTGCAGGAGCGTGATGTCCGTCATGGTTGGTACGCGTTATGACCTAGCCCACCTAAACACGTTGCCCAACCCGAGAACTAGCCGACCTGGAGGCCGACCAGCGGTCGGAGCGTTTCGCCTACCGCGTTGATGACGCCGGGCGTGTAGTACGGCATGTTGATGATCACGCTGTCGATTCCCGCGTCGATCACTTTGGTTTTGATCTGGTCGGCGATCGAGTCAGGGCTGCCGACCACCATGCGCTGGCTCATCTCGGCGGGGATCTGGTCGGCTTTGATGGCGTCACTGACCATCGCTGTGATCAGCATGCTGGTTTCCAGCGTGGCCGGATCGCGGCCGATCTTCTCGCACTCCTGCTGGACGACCTGCACCTTGCGCGGCAGTTCGTCGAAGCCGGCAATCACGTTGAGATGGTCGAAGTGCCGCGCGGCCAGCGGAATGGTCTTCTTCTCACCACTGCCGCCGATCATCAGTGGAATGTGATCGCGGAAGCGCGGATTGGCCAGTGCCTGGCTGGCCCGGTAGTAAGTGCCCGAGAAGGTCGGTCGCTCACCCTTGATCATCGGCAGAATGATCTCCAGCGCCTCGTCGAGGCGGTTGAACCGGTCGGTGAAGGTGCCGAAATCGAAGCCCAGTTGATCGTGCTCGAGTTCGAACCAGCCGGTGCCGATGCCCAGAATCGCCCGGCCCTGACTGATCACGTCCAGCGTGGTGATGATCTTCGCCAGCACGGTGGGGTTGCGGTACGTATTGCCGGTCACCAAGGTGCCCAGCTGCACCCGTTCGGTGGCGGTGGCGAGCGCGCCCAGGGCGGTGTAGGCCTCCAGCATCGGCTGGTCGGGGTCGCCCAGCATGGGCAGTTGGTAGAAGTGGTCCATCACGAAAACCGAGTCGAATCCAGCCGATTCGGCTTCGCGGGCCTGAGCGATGACCGTCGGGAAGAGTTGCTCTATCCCGGTGCCGTAGGAGAAGTTGGGGATCTGGAAACCAAGTCGAATAGCCACGGTGTCCACCGTAGCCATCAACCCCGAAAGGCTAAATCAGCTCTAGGCGAAACTAGCCAGTGCGCCGTGGCTGACGTGCAGCGTCTGGCCGCTGATGTGTCGAGCCGCTGGGCTGGTCAAGAACAGGGCCAGACGGGCCACCTCGGGTCCGACGGACGGCGGTGTGCGCGATAGGCCCTCGTATCCGGGCTGCGCGCTGCGCCCGGCGGCAACGGCGTTGACGGTGATCCCGCGCGTACCGAAGATGACCGCCTGGCCAGAAATCCAGCTCGAGAGTGTCGCTTTGATGGCGGCATCGACACTGCCCGCGGTCGGGTTTTCCGCCACCACGCTGATGATGGAGCCGCCAGAGCACAGATTATCGCCAACGGCCTGCACCGTCAGCACGGCTGAGAGCACTGTCGCGTCGAGCTCGTTGCGCCAGGCTTTGGCCGTGTCGGCGATCGAGTAGGTGCGCGGGTCGCCGGCCTCCCAGGACGGCGCCGGCACGTTGACGATGGTGTCCAGGTGGTGGGGGAACAACCCGCGAGCCTCGGTGAGGCTGGCCGCGTCGGTGGCATCGCAGACGATCGCGTCCACGTCCAGTTCTTTGGCGGCGACCTCGAGGTCGCTGCGCCGCGCGCCCACGAGAGTCACCTTGTGACCGTCATCGCGAAAGCCCTCGGCTACTGTGCGCCCCAGCTCGGTGTCCCCGCCAGTGACCAGCACGTCCACGGCCATGACCTCCTCGTGTTCAACGTTGAACCCAGACCTGGCGTGGTTCCGATGGTGACACACCGCAGGACCAATGCCCGGGATCTCAGCGTGTTATGGCGTCAATCCCGGTAGATGTTACTGGACAGTAGCTCTAAGGGGAAATTAAGGACTTCACGACGCGCCGAGGACTTCCGGTAGCTATTCCGACGTGCATCCTCGCCGCGTTTTGGCCGCCTGCCTGTGAAGCGCGACGGTTAAGGTTTGACGCATGCGTGGGATCGGGATCTTGGGCAGTTCGGTATCGACGATGCTGGTGGCGGGCTTGTCAACGGGGATGGTGGGTTGCAGTTCAAATTCCCAGCCCCCGCAGGCCACCGGAAAGATCGTGGTGATGGCCGCGGCCTCGCTGAAGTCCGCGTTCACCAAGATCGGGCAGCAGTTCAAAACCGATAATTCTGGCAGCAGCGTCGATTTCGAGTTCGCGGGTTCCTCCGAGCTCGCAACGGAGCTGACCCAGGGTGCAACCGCCGACGTTTTCGCATCAGCGGACACCGCGCAGATGGACAACGTCGCCAAAGCCGGGCTGCTCGCCGGGGACCCGAAGAAGTTCGCCTCTAACAGCTTGGTCATCGTGACCGCGCCGGGGAACCCGAAAAAGGTCGGATCCTTCGCCGACCTCGCCAAGCCCGGGCTCGACGTGGTGGTCTGCCAAAAACCGGTGCCTTGCGGATCTGCTACCCAGCGAATCGAGGACAGCAGCGGCGTGCACCTCAACCCGGTCAGCGAGGAACCCAGCGTGACCGATGTCCTGAACAAGGTCACGAGCGGACAGGCCGACGCCGCGCTGGTCTATGTCACCGACGCGCTCAGCGCCGGGAACAAGGTGACGGCAGTCAACTTTCCCGAGGCCCCTGGCGCGGTGAATATCTACCCGATCGCGGTGCTCAAGAAGGCTCCGGAAGCAGCGTTGGCGCAGAAGTTCGTCACCTTGGTAACCGCAGACGCCGGCCAGAAGATCCTGGCTCAGTCCGGCTTCGCCGAGCCCTGACGACCAACCGTGCACCGGCCTACGGATCTGCCCCGCTGGGTGTATATCCCTGCTGCCGTGGGGACCGTCTTTGTAGTACTGCCGCTGTTGGCCGTCGCGATCAAGGTCGATTGGCCGAATTTCTTGTCGCTGATCACCAGCTCCTCATCGACGACCGCGCTCTTACTGAGTCTGAAGACCGCCGCTGCCAGCACCGTGGTGTGTGTGCTACTCGGGGTGCCGATGGCACTGGTGTTGGCCCGTAGCAAGGCACGGGTGGTGCGGTTGTTGCGACCGCTGATTCTGCTGCCGCTTGTGCTGCCGCCGGTGGTCGGCGGAATCGCGTTGCTGTACGCGTTCGGCCGGCTCGGATTGATCGGCCATTACCTCGAGGCCGCCGGCATCAGCATCGCGTTCAGCACAACCGCCGTGGTGTTGGCGCAGAGCTTCGTCTCGTTGCCGTTTCTGGTGATCTCTCTGGAGGGCGCCGCCCGCACCGCCGGGGCCGACTACGAGATGGTGGCGGCGACGCTGGGGGCGCGGCCCAGCACGGTCTGGTGGCGGGTCACCCTGCCGCTGCTGCTGCCGGGCCTGGTGTCGGGAGCGGTGCTGGCGTTCGCCCGCTCGCTGGGGGAGTTCGGCGCGACGCTGACCTTCGCCGGTTCCCGGGAAGGCGTCACCCGCACACTGCCGCTGGAGATCTACCTACAGAGGGTGAATGACCCGAACGCGGCTGTCGCATTGTCGATCCTGCTGGTGGCGGTCGCGGCAGTGGTGGTGCTGGTGTTAGGCGTCCGCGGGCTGACCGGGCCGGACCCGAGGTAGCCGGCGATGAGTGAACTGCAGCTACGCGCGGTCGTGGCAGACCGCACTCTGGATGTGGAGTTTGCTGTGTCGGCGGGCGAAGTGCTCGCGGTGCTGGGGCCCAACGGCGCGGGCAAATCGACCGCGTTGCATGTCATCGCCGGGCTGGTTCGCCCCGACGAGGGTCTGGTGCGGTTGGGGGACCGGGTGTTGACCGACACCGCGGCCGGGGTGGACGTGGCGACCCACGATCGCCGGGTGGGACTGCTCCTGCAGGACCCCTTGTTGTTCCCGCACATGAGCGTCGCAGCGAACGTGGCTTTCGGGCCGCGTGGCCGTCACAAGCTGTTCCGCGCGCGCGCCCAAGAAAAGTCCCGCGCGCTGCGCTGGCTGCGTGAGGTGGACGCCGAGGAATTCGCCGACCGCAGACCACGTCAGCTGTCCGGCGGTCAAGCGCAACGGGTGGCGATCGCGCGGGCGTTGGCGGCCGAACCCGATGTGCTGCTGCTTGACGAACCGCTGGCCGGGCTCGACGTGGCGGCGGCCGCGGCCATCCGCACGGTGCTGCGCACGGTGGTCGCCCGCAGCCGCTGCGCGGTGATCCTGATAACCCACGAGTTGTTGGACGTGTTCACGCTGGCCGATCGAGTGCTGGTGCTCGAGTCCGGCAAGATCTGCGAGATCGGTTCGGTCGCCGAAGTGCTCACCGCGCCGCGCAGCCATTTCGGGGCTCGGATTGCGGGCGTCAATCTGGTCGGCGGGACCATCGGGCCCGACGGCGTACTGCGCAGCCGGTCAGAAGTCCACCTGCACGGGACCCTTGCCGACGAGTTCGCCGGGCAGGTCCCCACAGGGCAAGAGGCGATCGCGGTGTTCGCGCCCGCGGCCGTCGCCGTGTACCAAAGCCCGCCGCAGGGCAGCCCGCGCAATACCCTCGAAGTGACCGTGGCGGCCCTGGACACCCGCGGATCGGCGGTTTTAGTGCGCGGCCAGGAGCAACCCGATGGCGCACCTGGCCTGGCCGCCGAGATCACCGTGGATGCCGCCACGGAGCTGCGGCTGACGCCCGGAGACCGAGTGTGGTTCACCGTCAAAGCTCGGGAAGTGTCGCTGTACCCGGCGCCGGCGCGACACGCCCATCCGTAAGCGGCCTCCCGCGATCCTCGCTCATTGGCGGTGAACTGCGTAGACGGTGACGAAAAACCATGGCACGTCGCCAGCAAGGCATCCTTGCGTCCCGGCCGTTAGACGGTAGGTTCGTCGCCATGGATGAGGACCCGAAGTCGACACGTCGCCGCGGACTGTGGGCGACACTGGCGATCGTCACGGTGGCCGGTGCCAGCGTCGTCACCATCGCATTACCGGCGACGTCGAAGGCCGATCCCGAGGTCCCAACCCCGGTACCGCCCACCACGACGGCGGCCCCACCGGCAGCTGGCGCGCCTGCACCGCCCGCGGCCGCCCCTGGCGCGTCCGTGGCACCTCCGGCTGTGCCCGGCGCACCCGTGCCACCTCCGGCTGATCCGAATGCGCCACCACCGGCGCCGGTCGATCCGAACGCACCGCCCCCTGACCCGAACGCGGGCCGGATTACCAACGCCGTCGGCGGGTTCAGCTTTGTCCTTCCCGCGGGCTGGGTGGAGTCAGATGCTTCTCACCTCGACTACGGCTCGGCGCTGCTGAGCAAGTCGATCGGTCAGCCGCCCATGCCCGGGCAGCCGCCGGGGGTGGCCAACGACACTCGCATCGTTCTCGGCCGACTGGACCAAAAGCTTTACGCCAGCGCTGAAGCCGACAACGCCAAGGCCGCAGTCCGGCTGGGCTCGGACATGGGTGAGTTCTTCATGCCGTACCCCGGCACCCGGATAAACCAGGAAGCCTCGCCACTCAACGCCAACGGGGTAGTGGGAAGCTCGTCGTACTACGAGGTCAAGTTCAGCGATTCCGCGAAGCCGAACGGCCAGATCTGGACGGGCGTAGTCGGTTCGCCGGCGGCGACCTCGCCTAACGCCGGTCCTCCGCAGCGCTGGTTTGTGGTGTGGCTGGGGACCTCGAACGACGCGGTGGACAAAGCCGCGGCCAAGGTGCTGGCCGAGTCGATCCAGCCCTGGACGGCGCCGGCGGCCCCGGCTGTGCCGGCACCGGTTCCGGGAGTTCCGGGTGCCCCGGGTGCTCCCGCTCCGGCGCCTGCCCCCGTGGCGCCCGCCCCAGCACCGGGTCAGGCCCCCGCAGGTGAATTGACTCCCACTCCTACATCCACCCAACAGCGGACCGTGCCTGCCTGATTAGGTTCCCTACCTGGGGATTTGGCCCGGGTTAACCCACGTCGCGAGCCGTTACAACCAAGATGGTTGGCCGGACATGCGCCGGGTATACCCTGGGGATTTGCGATCGCCCAACCAATACTCCTGAGGAGTGGCCGCCGTGGACTTGTTTTGGAACATCTTTTGGATGATCGTGATTGGTCTCATCGTCGGCTTTATTGCGCGGTTTATCGTGCCGGGAAAGCAACCGCTGGGTTGGATCGCGACCGCGGTGCTCGGGATTGCCGGATCCTACGTCGGCGGCACGCTGGGCAGCGTGGTGTTTCCTCCGCACCAATTCGATATCCACCCGCCGATCAAACACGCGTTTTTGGGTGCTCTGGTCGGCGCGGTGATCCTGCTGTTGATCTACAACGCCGTCAGGTCGCGCTCGCGGACTCGGTAGGCATCTTGCTAAGCATCACCGCGTGATGTCCGCGGCGTCGAACACCACCACGATGCGTGCCTGGCGGGTGCGTCGGCCCGGGCCGATAGACACTGGCCCGCTCGAGCAAGTCACCACCGAAGTACCGCACCCCGGGCCGTCGGAGTTGTTGGTGGCGGTGCGCGCGTGCGGGGTATGCCGCACCGACCTGCACGTCAGCGAAGGCGATCTGCCCGTGCACCGCGAGCATGTGACTCCGGGCCACGAGGTGGTGGGCGAGGTCGTCCAGGTGGGCGCTCAGGCCGGTGCCGACTTCCAGCTGGGGGACCGGGTGGGCATCGCCTGGCTGCGCCACACCTGCGGTGTTTGCAAGTACTGCCAACGCGGCGACGAGAACCTGTGCCCGAAGTCGCGCTACACCGGCTGGGACGCCGATGGAGGATACGCCGAATTCGCCACCGTCCCCGCGGCTTTTGCGCATCACCTACCGAGCGGGTACAGCGACAGCGAACTTGCGCCGCTGTTATGCGCGGGCATCATCGGCTACCGCTCGCTGCTGCGCGCCGAATTACCGCCGGGTGGCCGACTGGGTATCTACGGCTTCGGCGGCAGTGCGCACATCACGGCGCAGGTCGCGTTGTCACAAGGCGCTGAAGTGCACGTGATGACTCGCGGCACCGCGGCACAAGAGCTGGCGATGCAGCTTGGTGCCGCGTCGGCGCAAGGCGCCGCCGATCCGCCGCCGGTGCCGCTGGATGCCGCGATTCTGTTCGCCCCGGTGGGCGAACTGGTGCTTCCGGCAAGCGAGGCCCTGGACCGTGGCGGCACGTTGGCGATCGCCGGGATTCACCTGTCGGATATCCCGAGCCTGAACTATCAGCGTCACTTGTTTCAGGAGCGGCAGATCCGGTCGGTCACGTCAAACACCCGGGCGGATGCGCGCGCCTTCCTGGAATTCGCCGGACAACATCACATCGAGGTGACCACGCCCGAATATCCCCTCGACCAAGCCGATCGAGCGCTGTCCGATCTCAGCGCCGGCCGGATAGCCGGTGCCGCGGTGCTGATCGTCTAAGCCGAAAGATGCCACACAAGCGCGGCGGCCAATGCGCCCAGCCCGTTCAACGACCAATGCAGCGCGATCGGCGCGATCAAACTGCCGCTGCGGCGGCGCAGCCAGCTGAACACGAAGCCAGCCGTCCCGGTGGCCAGCACCGCCAAAATCACCCCGGCCAGCATTCCGACGATCCCGCCGCCGAACAGCCGGGTAAAACCGACATTGCTGCTCGTCAACCCCAACGACGTGCCGACATGCCAAAGGCCGAACAGCAGCGAACCCACCAGCGCGACACTGCGAAACCCCCAGGCCCGGTTCAGCGCGCCGTGCAGCACACCGCGGAACGCCAGCTCCTCGGGGATCACCGTTTGCAGCGGGATGACGACCATCGAGGCGATCAGCGCGCCCGAGATCGTCACATAGTGATTGTTCATGAACATCGGCCGGGTCATCGGCAGCAGCACTCCGACCGCGATCACCGATCCCACCACAGCCACGGCGGCCAGCGCGTAACCCATGCCGGACTTCCAATGTTCGCGGCCCAGGCCGAGATCGGTCCAGTCCAGACCATTGGCGCGCATCAGGAACACCAGGCCGACGGCGACGGCCGGGACGGTGGCGACGTTCGCCCAAGGCGTGGTGAAATGCGCGACCAGGTTGGTCAGCACCAGCACCATAACGACAACCGCGACGTCGACCTGCGTCCGGAACTGGTGCAGCGCGGACAGCTGCGACACCAGCGGGTGCGGTTGGACCGCATCAACAGCGGCCGTGGCGTGGTCTGACATCGTCAACCGAGTCTACCTGCGGGCGACTAACCGCCCGGCCGGTCAGCCGCCGCTCGATGCGACCCGGCGTCGCGCGTAAGCCTGCAGGTCTGCTGAGAGCGCGTCCGCCAACAACAGTTGCGGAAGTAACTCCGGTTCGGTCATTCGGGCGCGAAACGCCAGGCCAATGGTCACGTCATGGTCGGGGCGGTAATCGATTGTGATTGGGTCGCCCGCGCACACCGCGCCCGGCGAGATCACGCGTAAGTATGCACCGGGCTTCCCCGCCTGGGTAAAGGTTTTGATCCACTGATTCAGGTTCAGGAATGCCGCGAATGTGCGGCACGGCGTGCGCGGCGCGGACACTTCCAGCACCAAGCCGGCGGTACCGATTCGCCAGCGTTCACCGATCCGCGCCCCAGTCACATCGATGCCCAAGGTCGTCAGGTTCTCGCCGAAGATCCCGTTGCTGAGTTCCTGCTTGAGTTGAACCTCCCACCCGTCGAGGTCTTCGCGCGCGTACACGTAGACGGCCTGGTCGTCACCGCCATGGACTTTATGGTTGCCGATGGTGTCGCCAACCAATCCGCTGCCGAGACCGGCATGCATGGACCCCGGCGCCCGCACCATGACCGGCTCAGTTGCCGCGACCTTATCGATGCCTGTCAGCTTCGACTGCGCGCGCAGATCGGGATTTGCCCGGACACGAGCCACGTTGACCGACAAAACATTCGCCACCCAGCAAGCCTAACGCCGGGTGCTCTATCCTTCCTCGCCGCGAGCCCGCGCCTCGTAAGCCTGACGTTTAGCGACATCGACATCATCGGTGAAGACGTGGTCGCCGCCGAGCATTCGGTTCAGCCCCTCGGCCAGCGCGCGGGGCATGAACTTCGTCGACGCGATCATGGCGCCGGCTGCTTTGGTGACGCGCACTCGGGGCTTGGGGCGCGCAATGAGTCCGACGATCGCGTCGGCGATGTCGGCCGGTTCGGCGTTCTTGAATCCCTTCATCCCGGCAGTACCCGCGACGAGTTCGGTGTTGACGAATGTGGGCGCCACCACCGAGAACTTCACACCGGCAGAGCGGCACTCCACCCTCGCCGAGTCGGTGAACGCGATGACCGCATGCTTGCTCGCACAGTACGTGGCCAGCCCGGCGACGTAGAGCTCCCCGGCCAGCGAGGCGACGTTGATCACGTGCCCGGATCCGCGGGGGACCATCCGCTGCGCCGCCAGTTTGCTGCCCAGGATCACCCCGTAGACGTTGATGTCCAGGATGCGCCGGGTCACCGCGTCCGGCTCGTCCACAATCCGGCCGACGGGCATGATGCCGGCGTTGTTGATCAGCACGTCGATAGGGCCAAGTTGGCGCTCCACCGAGTCGAGAAAGTCCGAAAACGAATTCCGTTCTGTCACATCTAGTTTGCCGTATACTTCGAGGCCCAGATCGGCGCCCTCCTCTTTCACTTTCAGCTCGTCGATATCGCCGATCGCGACTTTGGCGCCCAGATTGTGCAGCGCGGCCGCGGTGGCCAATCCGATTCCCCGTGCACCACCCGTGATGACTACTACTTTGTCGCGAATCTTGACGCCGATGGGTCCCGTGGCTGCCATCCGCCAAGCACAGCACTGGACGTCGGGCGGCGCAATACTGCAACGATGACGGAGGTGCGAGCGGCAGTCGCAATGGATTCGCTTGCCGTGGCTCGCGTGCACATCCGGTCGTGGCAATCGGCATATCGGGGACTGATCGCCCAGGATTACCTCGACAGCCTCACCCCCGAGGCCTGGGCTGGCAGATACAACTTCGGTCGGATGGGAATTCAGCAGCCGTCCACCATCGTCGCGGTCGACGGCGCGACCGTCCTGGGCTTGGCTACCACTGGTCTGAGTCGGGACACCGAAGTATCGAATTTCGGTGAGCTGATAGCGATCTACGTCGATCCCGCGCATATGCGTACCGGTATTGGGCGTCTGTTGATCGGCGCCGCCCGGGAGCGGTTGCGCCGGGTTGGCGTCGGGGACGCGCTGCTGTGGGTGCTGGACGGAAATGTTCGGGCCCGGCGGTTCTACGAACGCGACGGATGGAGGTTCGACGGAACGCGCCGCACATCGACGTACGGCACTGCGGCGGCGGAGGAAGTGCGCTATCGACGCACCTTGTAGTCGGGCGAATCAGCGCAGGGTGAGCCACGCCAGGCTGGCGGCCCCGGCCAGCGCGCAGTAGATGGCAAACGGTGTGAGGGTGCGGGTTTGGAAATACTGGGTAAGAAAGCGCACGGCCAGATAGGCGCAGACGAACGAAGCGATGCTGCCGGCCAGAACCTGACCGCCGATCCCCGCCCCAAGAGGCCCGAACAGCTCCGGGATTTTGTAAACCCCGGCGGCCAGGATGATCGGTGTCGCCAGCAAAAAGGAGAAGCGGGCGGCGTCTTCATGTGACAGGCCGCGCCAGAGCCCGGCCACCATGGCGATGCCGGAGCGGCTGATGCCGGGAAGCAACGCCAGGATTTGCGCGGAGCCGATCAGCATGCCCTCGGGCAGCGGCAGTTGGGCGAGTCTGCCGTCGATGGCCTCGTCGCTGTGCACGGGTTGGTCGTCGGTGGCGGCGACCGTTGCAGGTGCAGTGCGCCGGCGCAAGACCTCGGCCGCGTAGAGGGTCATGCCGTTGAGGATCAGAAACACCGCTGCCGGAATCGGTTTGCCCAGTGTGGTGCGGAACAGCTGTTCCAGTACCAACCCGGCCAGGCCCACCGGGATGGTCGCGGCCACGATCAGCCACGCTAACCGCTCGTCGGAAGTCTGGATTCGACGGTGTCGCAGCGAGGACACGAATCCCGCCAGGACGCGCAGCCAGTCCCGCCAGAAGAACACCAACAACGCGGCGGCGGTGGCGACATGCAGACCGACGATGAAGGCGAGGTAGGGGGATTGGGGTGCAGAGACGTTGAGGTCTCGGGCCCATTGGCCACCGATGAGAGCCGGCACCAATATGGAGTGCCCGAGGCTGGATACCGGGAACAACTCCGTGACGCCCTGGAACGCGCCGACGATCACGGCTTCCAGGTAGCTCAAGTGCGCACTCATGTGTCGAAAATCTCCATTCGCTTGCCGGCGACGCCATCGCCGGACGTCACGCTGGCGTGACGCTCGGCAACGATAGTCACGCTGGCGTGACGCACGCCAAGCCACCCCATTAGGTTCGTCCCTATGCCCGTCGACCCCAGGACACCAGTATTGGTCGGCTACGGCCAGGTCAACCATCGAGACGACATCGACCCGGATTCGCGATCGGTCGAACCGGTCGACTTGATGGTTGCCGCGGCGCGGCAAGCCGGAGATTCCCGCGTTCTCGATGCGGTCGATTCGATTCGCGTGGTGAACGTGCTGTCGGCCCGCTACCGCGATCCCGGGCTGCTGCTCGGCGAGCGGATCGGGGCCGCAAAATTCAGCACCCTCTACAGCCCGGTCGGCGGCAACGTGCCGCAGTCGTTGGTCAACCAAGCCTGCCTGGACATTCAACAGGGCAGGGCCGGCGTGGTATTGCTCGCCGGTGCCGAGACGTGGCGCACCAGGAGGGGTCTTAGGGCCAAGGGCGGCAAGCTCATCTGGACGGTTCAGGACGACTCGGTGCCGATGGCTGAGGTCAGCGGCGACGACGTGGAAATGGGCGGTGACGCGGAGAGCAGGATTCAGCTGGATCGACCGGCCTACATCTATCCGTTGTTCGAGCAGGCGCTTCGCATCGCCAACGAGGAGTCGGTCGGGGATCACCGCAGGCGAATCGGCGAGCTGTGGGCTCGGTTCAACGCGGTTGCGGTCGGCAACCCGCACGCGTGGATCCGCAAACCGGTGACGGCCGAGGAGATCTTCGAGCCCGGCCCGCGGAACCGGATGATCAGCTGGCCGTACACCAAGTTGATGAATTCCAACAACATGGTCGATCAGGGCGCCGCGCTGATCCTCACATCGGTCGAGAAGGCGACCCGCCTGCGGATTCCCGCCGAAAGCTGGGTTTATCCGCACGCCGGCACCGACGCGCATGACACCTCCAGCATCGCCGACCGCGACGAACTGCATCGGTCTCCGGCGATCCGGATTGCCGGTGCGCGGGTCCTGCAACTGGCCGGCCTGGGTATCGACGACGTGGACTACGTCGACCTGTACTCCTGTTTTCCCTCCGCCGTTCAGGTCGCGGCAGCCGAACTCGGATTGGGAATCGACGACCCCGCCCGTCCGCTGACCGTCACCGGCGGATTGACCTTCGCCGGTGGCCCGTGGAGCAACTACGCCATGCACTCCATCGCCACCGCGGCCGAACTACTGGTGGCCAATCCTGGTCGACGCGCCCTGATCACCGCGAACGGCGGCTACCTGACCAAACACAGCTTCGGTGTCTACAGCACCGACCCGCCGGCCCAATTCCGTTGGGAAGACATGCAATCGACAGTAGATCGAGAACCCACCCGGAACGGGTTGGTCGAGTGGGAAGGCACCGGCACCGTCGAAGCATGGACGACGCCGTTCGACCGGGACGGCCAACCGGAGAAGGCTTTCCTTGCCGTACGCACCCCCGACGGCTCGCGCACATTGGCGCTGATCAGCGATCCCACTGCGGCCGAGCTGACAGTGCGTGAAGATATCGGTGGCGCCAAGGTTGTCGTCACACCGACCGGCACCGCGACGCTGCAGTAGCCAGCCGGAGCATCGCGCCTGGCCAGAGCGCAGCGGTCGCACACTACCGATTGCCTGCCTATTGTCGAAGTTGGACGTTGGGGGAGGTGAGTCCAGGTGCACATCCTGGTTACCGACGCCATCGGCACAGTCGGGCGGATGGTCGCACGGCAGCTGATCGCAGCCGGGCACACGGTCAGCGGCATCGCCGAACATCCACACCCGTGCCTGGACCCAAACGTGGAGCTTGTTTGCGCGCCCTTGTCCGACCCCATCCTGCAACAGCTGGCCAGCGAAGCCGACGCGGTGATCCATCTGGCCCCGGTCGACACCACTGCACCCGGCAGCGCCGGCATCGACGGCGTTGCGCGGGTTACCCACGCGGCCGCCCGCGCGGGCGCCCGGCTGATGTTCGTGTCCCAGGCCGCGGGCTCGCCCGATCTCTACCAGCCAGCCGAAGAGCTGGTGTCCACCGGTTGGGGACCCAGCCTGGTCATCCGGATCGCGCCGCCAGTGGGCCGACAGCTCGACTGGATGGTGTGCCGTACCGTCGCCACGCTGTTGCGCACCAAGGTCTCGGCGCAGCCGATACGGGTGCTGCATCTCGACGACCTGGTCCGCTTCCTGGTTATGGCAGTAGAGACCGACCGCACCGGCGTGGTGGACCTGGCCTCGCCGGATACCGTCAATCTGATCACCGCCTGGCGGCTGCTGCGATCCGTTGATCCGCGTATCCGGCTGCATCAGGTTCGCAGTTGGCCACGGTTGATCCCCGAGATGGATATCACTGCGGAGCAAGAGGATTGGGATTTCGAATTCGGCTGGCACGCGACGGACGCGGTCGCCGATACGGCGCGGGGGCTGGTCGGCCGCCGGCTCGGTGCCGCCGGCGCCACCCGTCATGGGGGCGAACTGGCGCTGCCGGTGGAGGCTCTGCCACGGTCGGGGTTGCCCGAAGGGCTCGTGTCGGCGGCACCAGACGGGCTGGAAGGCGAGTTCGACGACCGAATCGATCCGCGATTCCCGGTGTTCAGCACCAGCAATCTTGCCGAGGCGTTGCCCGGACCTTTGACTCCGATAACGCTGGACGTCCAGCTGAGCGGGCTGCGCGCGGCCAGCCGGGAGCTGGGTCAGGTGCTTGCGCTCGGCGACGTGATCGGCGACGAATGGGGCAGCAGGGCGATCGCGGTGTTCGGCCATCGCCCTTATGTCGGGGTGTCTGCCAATGTCGTCGCCGCGAAGCAACTGCCCGGCTGGGACCAGCACGCCGTCGCCCTGCGCGCCCTGGGCGACCAGCCGCAGATCGGGCCGCTCGTCCCGTTCGGTGAGCCTCAGCTCGCCAGCGGCGCGCTGGGATCGGTCGCCAAAGCCGTCAGTGCCGCGCGTTCGCTGGCCGTGTTGCGGCATCTACGGGCTGACACGCGGGCGTACGCGGCCGCAGCGCAAGCGGAACACTTAGCTGCCGAACAGTTGACCTCGCTGTCGGATGCCAGCCTGGGGGTACGGATTCCGCTGTTGCGGGACCGGATTCACCAGGGCTGGATTCTGACGGCGCTATGGCTGATCGACACCGGCGTGACGGCGGCCGTGCTGCCGCAAACTAAAGCGGGGTTCGGCGTGGCTGGATTCGGCGCGATCGTGGAAAGCGGCCAGATAGCGGCGGAGACCGATGCACTGGCGGCGCTTTTACGCAGCGACCCGCCAGTGTGCGCGCTGGCGCGGGAAGGCAACCTCGCCAGTGTCCGTGCGTTGTCCCCGGACACCGCCGGCACCCTTGACGCCGCAATCGCCCGGGTCGGGCACCGCGGGCCCGGTGAAGCTGAACTGGCCAGCCGAATGTTCAGCGACGATCCGGCGATGCTGCTGACGGCGGCCGCCACCGCCGCTGCGGCACCCGCCGAGCCTGCGGTACCGGCGACGCTTTCCCGGCGGCTGACCGCCAACGCCCGCGTTTCGCGAGAGTTGGTCCACGACACCACTATCTGGTTCACTCATGAGCTTCGCATGACATTGCGAGAGTTGGGATCTCGATGGGCGGCGAGCGACCTGATCGACGCCGCCGATCACGTGTACTTCCTGACATGCGACGAACTGGTCACTCAGCCCGCCGACGCTCGATTACGGATCAAACGCCGTCGCGCCGAGCGGGAACGCTTGCAGGCACAGCGCCCACCCGACGTCATCGACACGAGTTGGATTCCGATGAACGGAAGCGCTGACTGCCTGGAATTGCCGGCCGGGGCTGACTAATTATTTCGGCGGCAGAGTGCGCGCGTACCCGGTGCCCCTGGTTACCCAACGTGCAAGCTGACGCATCGTTTTGACGCCCTCGGCGTCCACGCGCAGCCACCCGCGGGTTTCCCGGCCGGCCATCACCATCGGGCTGACATGGGCATGCCCCAGTAACGTGTCGGTCTCCTCCGGCGGAACCCGCACCATCAGCCCGCCCTTGCTGCTGACCGCGACCGCCATATGCCCGTCGATGAGGAACGCCAGGCCGCCGAACATCGCCTTTTCGTCCCAAGTCCTGTCCGAGTCGGCCTGCCGCGCGAGAAGCTCGCGGATCCGGTTGGCAAGTTCGGTGTCATATGCCAAGTCTGCGGGTCCGTGTCAGTCCAGGTCTATGCGAATAGTGAGCAACTCGGTGCCCATCGTGCGCACCCCCGCACTATTGAGCCGGGGCAGGCTACGCAGCCGCACCCACGGGTCGTCGTCGGGCAATAGATCCGCGACGCCGCTGCGCCACTGGCCGCCAATCCGCACCCGGACCGCCGGGTCGGCTTTGATGTTGTGGACGTAATCGGAATGGCCGCCGTGTTCGGAGACCAACCAAAACTGGTTGTCGACGAGCTTTCCGCCTATCGGGGTGCGGCGTGGCTGTCCTGATTTACGGCCGATGGTTTCGAGCATGGTCACCGGCAATTGCCGGCCGATCGGATTGACCACCAGCCGTTGCACCCGATGCACGAACTGTCGTTTGAGGCTCACGCCTTCATTCAACGCCGAGCGTGACACCGGTAGGAATCCCGGGCTACGCTCGGCGGCGAACGTTCGAGATCAGGCGGCGGCGGTTACCGTCTGCGCTGCCGGTTCCAGCGCTTGCGCGACGATCTCGGCGACGTCCGTCATCGGTTTGACCGTCAAGGCGTCGAGCACTTCGGCGGGCACGTCGTCCAGATCCGGCTCGTTGCGCGACGGAATGAAAACCGTTGACAATCCAGCGCGTTGGGCGGCCAGCAGCTTCTGCTTGACGCCACCGATCGGCAGCACCCGGCCGTTCAGCGTCACCTCACCGGTCATGCCGACGTCGGAACGCACCTGACGCCCGGTGGCCATCGACACCAGCGCGGTCACCATCGTGACGCCGGCCGACGGGCCGTCCTTGGGCACGGCGCCCGCGGGCACGTGCACGTGAATCCGCCGGTCCAGTGACTTCGGGTCGACACCCAGCTCGGCAGCGTGCGAGCGCACGTAGGACAGCGCGATCTGCGCCGATTCCTTCATCACGTCGCCCAGCTGGCCCGTCAATTGCAGACCCGACTCGCCGTCGGTAGACCCGGCCTCGATGTAGAGCACGTCGCCGCCCAGACCTGTAACGGCCAGGCCGGTGGCCACGCCGGGCACCGCGGTGCGTTCGGCGGACTCCGGCGTGAACCGTGGGCGACCCAGGTAACCGACCAGATCGGGCTCGTCGATGGTCAACGGGCCCGGGGGCTCGTCCTGTTTGTGGGCCAGCTTCGTCGTCACCTTGCGCATTGCCTTGGCCAGCAACCGCTCGAACTGCCGCACACCCGGCTCACGGGTGTAGTCGGCGGCGATCTTGCGCAGCGCGGCGTCGGTGACGGTCACCTCGTCCTCACTCAACGCCGCCCGCTCCCGCTGCCGGGGCAGCAGGTAGTCACGGGCGATCGCGACCTTGTCGTCTTCGGTGTAACCGTCGATCTGCACGAGCTCCATCCGGTCCAGCAACGCCGACGGGATGTTCTCGATCACGTTGGCGGTCGCCAAGAAAACCACATCCGATAGATCCAGATCCAGATCCAGGTAGTGGTCGCGGAAGGTGTGGTTCTGCGCCGGGTCGAGCACCTCGAGCAGCGCCGCACTCGGGTCGCCACGGTAGTCGGAACCGACTTTGTCGATCTCGTCCAGCAGCACAACGGGATTCACCGACCCCGCCTCGCCGATCGCCCGCACGATGCGGCCAGGCAGCGCGCCCACGTAGGTGCGCCGGTGCCCGCGGATCTCGGCCTCGTCCCGCACGCCGCCCAGGGCGACGCGCACGAACTTGCGGCCCAACGCCCTGGCCACACTCTCACCAAGCGACGTCTTGCCGACACCGGGAGGGCCGGCCAGCACCATCACCGCGCCGGAGCCGCGGCCGCCGACGACCTGCAGCCCGCGTTCAGCGCGCCGGCTACGCACGGCCAGATACTCGACGATGCGGTCCTTGACGTCGTCCAACCCGTGGTGATCTGCGTCCAGGATCTCCCGCGCCGCTCCCAGATCCGTCGAATCTTCGCTTCGCACGTTCCACGGCAGGTCCAGCACGGTGTCCAGCCACGTGCGAATCCAGCCGCTTTCCGGGCTTTGGTCGCTGGCACGTTCCAGCTTGCCGACTTCGCGCAGCGCGGCTTCGCGCACGTTCTTGGGTAAATCGGCGGCTTCGACGCGGCCCCGGTAGTCATCGGATCCGTCGGGTTCGCCTTCGCCCAATTCCTTGCGGATGGCGGCGAGTTGTTGACGCAGCAGGAATTCCTTCTGCGTCTTCTCCATGCCTTCCCGCACGTCGTCGGCGATCTTGTCGTTGACCTCGACCTCGGCCAGGTGCTCGCTGGTCCAGTCGATCAGGACACGCAGCCGCTCGGCGACATCGGGCGTCTCCAGCAGTTGCCGCTTCTGCACGTCGGTCAGGTAGGACGCGTATCCAGACGTGTCCGCCAGCGCCGATGGGTCGGTCAGGCTGTTGACGTGGTCGACGATCTGCCAGGCTTCACGCCGCTGCAGCATCGCCAGCAGTAGCTTCTTGTACTCCGCGGCCAGGGCCTTGATTTCGTCGGTCACCTGCACGTCGGGGATCTCGTCCACCTCAACCCACAACGCCGCTCCGGGTCCGCTGGCTCCCGCCCCGATGTGCGCCCTGCGCTCGCCGCGCACGACGGCGGCGGTGCCACCGCCGGCAATCCGTCCGACCTGCAGGATCTTCGCGATGACACCGTGGGTCGGGTAGCGGTCCTCCAGCCGTGGGGCGATCAGCAGCTGTCCAGAATCACTGGCCTGAGCAGCGTCGATGGCAGCGCGCGCGGCGTCGTCAAGCGCTATGGGCACCACCATTCCGGGCAACACGATTGTGTCGGTGACGAACAAGACCGGTACTGAATTGGCTTCAGCCATTCCATCCTCCAAAGGTTAAGTCTGATGCGCTCAACCTTCACCGAACGTGGTTTGTTCCCCTGCACCCGCGAGCAGACGCAAAAGCCCCCGCACGCGCGGCGTGTCGGGGGCCTTTGCGTCTGCTCGGCAACTAGGGAACCAGCCGGCGCAGTTGCGTCACGTGCTTGGGTGACAGCTCCTCCAGGCACGTCACACCCAGCAGCCGCATCGTCCGGAGCACGCCGGCTTCCAAGATCTCGATCGCGCGGTTCACCCCTGCCTCGCCACCGGCCATCAGCCCGTAGAGATAGGCCCGCCCGACCAGGGTGCACCGGGCCCCCAGCGCGATCGCCGCCACGATGTCGGCGCCGGACATGATGCCGGTGTCCAGCAGGATCTCGGTGTCCTTGCCGAGGTCACGCGCGACGGCGGGCAGCAGGTGAAACGGCACCGGGGCACGGTCGAGCTGGCGGCCGCCATGGTTGGACAACACGATGCCGTCGACGCCGCGCTCGACGACCGCGCGCGCATCGTCGAGCGTCTGGATGCCCTTGACGACGAGCTTGCCGGGCCACTGGGCCTTGATGAAGGCCAGGTCGTCAAAGGTGACGCTGGGGTCGAACATGGTGTCCAGATATTCGCCGACGGTGCCCGACCAGCGATCAAGCGACGCGAAGGACAGGGGTTCGGTGGTCAGCAGATCGAACCACCAGCGCGGGCGGCGCGCCGCATTGAGCACGGTGCGCATGGTCAAAGCGGGCGGGATCGACATGCCGTTGCGGACATCGCGCCACCGCGCTCCAGCGACCGGGACATCGACCGTGACCAGCAACGTATCGAATCCCGCGTCGGCCGCCCGCTTGACCAACGCCATCGACCTGTCCCGATCGCGCCACATGTAGAGCTGAAACCATTTGCGCCCTTGGGGAACCGCGGTCGCCACGTCTTCGATCGCGCAGGTGCCCAGCGTGGACAGCGAGAACGGGATCCCGGCCGCGGCCGCGGCGCGGGCGCCGGCAACCTCGCCCTCGGTCTGCATCAATCGGGTGAATCCGGTTGGCGCGATTGCGAACGGCAATACGACCGGTTGCCCGAGGACATTCCATCCGGCGGTGACGTTGCTGACGTCGCGCAGGATGGTCGGGTGAAACTCGATGTCGCGGAACGCTTGTCGGGCACGCGCGATCGACAGCTCGTCCTCGGCGGCGCCGTCGGTGTAGTCGAATGCCGCCTTCGGGGTGCGGCGTTTGGCGATTCTGCGCAAGTCCTCGATGGTCAATGCGGCGTCCAGGCGGCGCTTGGTGGGGTTGAACTCCGGGCGTTTGAACCGGATCAACGGCGCCAAATCGTGAACTCGGGGCACCCGTCGCTTGACCGCTGCCATATGTGCAACCGTAGTCGTGTGCAATCGGATCGCGACCCGTTCGATCTGAAGCGTTTCGTCGATGCGCAGGCTCCCGTTTACGGCAGCGTCGTCGATGAGTTGCACAGCGGACAAAAGCGCAGTCACTGGATGTGGTTTGTCTTTCCGCAGCTGCTCGGGCTCGGCAGCAGCCCGATGGCTGCGCGCTACGGCATCACGTCGCTTGACGAAGCCCGCGCCTATCTGCACCACGAGCTACTCGGGCCGCGCCTGCGCGAGTGCACCGAACTGGTCAACCAGGTGCGGGACCGCTCGATCGCGCAGATCTTCGGTTCGCCCGACGACCTCAAGCTGTGCTCGTCGATGACGCTGTTCGCCCTGGCGGCCGATGACAACCACGACTTCGTCGAGCTGCTCGACAAGTACTACAGCGGCCGGCGTGATCCACGGACGCTGGCGGAACTGAGCGGCTAGACCGGCTGCAGGATCCGCCAGCCGTGCGCCTCGACGACCACCTCGCCGACGACTTCCTGGGGCGGTGCCGATGATCCGGCGACCACCTGCGCGCGCTCCCTCCCCAGCTCAGCCAGCACCAGGTTCATGGGCTGGTCGTCGATGTTGAGCGCGACCAACAATTCGTCGTCGCCGTTGCGGGTCGAATAAACGTAATGCCGGTTCTCCAACCGCAATGCGGCGGTGGTTGCCGCGTGCAACCACGGATGACGGCGGCGCAGCCCGATCAGGTACCGGTGCAACTCCCACACCCGGGCGCCGAACGCATCCAGCTGCACTGGGGGAGAGCCGAATTCCGGCCGCACCGCGTCGTCACCGCCGTACCGATCTTCCTTGACACCGCGAAACCCGAACTCGTCACCCGCGTAGACGCTGGGCACGCCTCCGACGGTCAAGAGGACCACCAACGCGTGGGCCAGATGATCGGGGTTTTCGAGCTGGCTGGCGATGCGGGTGACGTCATGATTGCCGATGAAGGTGAGCGGCGCGAAGCTGCCCAGAAATTCGTTGTGCCGCTGCAGCGCCCAGTCCAGTTCGAAGAAGTTGCCGTCATTGATGCCACTCCAGATTGCCTTCCACAGCTCGTACTGGGTGGCCGAGTCGAACCCCGCCGCAGTGACGACCGCGGCGTAGTCGCCGTGAATCAACTCTGCGACGAACCAGGCATTCGGATACCGTTCGCGCACCGTCGGTAGCGTCGCGGCCCAGAACCGCTGCGGTACGGCGTAAGCGGCGTCCAGGCGCCAGCCGTCCGCGCCGCGCCCCAGCCAGTGCGCCATGACGTCGGCTGTGTATTCGATGACGTCGGGGTTGTCGTGGTTGAGGGCGATGAGTTCGCCGTGGCCTTCGAACGTTTCGAAAGAACCCGAGTGCCGGCCCGGGCGCCCACGAAACCAGCGTGCCGACGCGTCGTTGTTCGCCGCCTCGAGATAGCGTGGGAAGTCCACGCCGACGTGATTGAACACGCCGTCGAGCAGTACCCGCAGGCCGCGGCGGTGCGCCTCGGAGACGACGTAGTCGAAGTCGGACTCGTCACCGAGCCGGGGATCGATGCGGTAGTGATCGGTCGTGTCGTAGCCATGCGTGCGCGCGGCGAAGATCGGCCCCAACGCGATTCCCGATGCCCCTAGTTCGATGGCGTGATCGAACCAGCCGACCAGTCGCCGGAGCCGGTGTTCTTCCGGACCCGGTGGCTGATCTGCGGGAAAGGCACCGACGAAGCCCAGGGGATAGACCTGCCACCAGATCGCGTGGCTCACCCAGGCTGAGGTCACGACGCTGGGAACAAACGGAAGATCAACCGACCGTGGCCAGTGTCTGCGAGGTGGTGATCGCCTGTGCCACGCCGGAGACGATCGCCGCGGTCTTCAGCGCCTCCAAGACAGCTTCTCGGCTGACACCCGCTTCACGCAGGGTCTGTTCGTGAGCGACCATGCAGTGCGAGCAGCCGTTGATCGAGGAAACCGCGAAGGACCAGAGTTCGAAATTCGCTTTGTCCACACCAGGATTGGCGATGACATTCATGCGCAATCCCGCGCGCAGGTCGTCATACTTGCCGTCCAGAAACCCGCGGCCACGGTAGAAGACATTGTTCATCGCCATGATCGACGCGGCTGCCAACGCCGCCTGGTATGCCTCGGCAGACAAGAGATCAGCCGCTTCGGCACCAATTTCTCTCAGCACCTCTGTGTTTCGCGTCGCCGCAGCACTGGCCAACAAGGCGCCCCAGAGCTGCTCCTCGTTGAGCACGGTGCTGCGTGTAATCGAGCCCAGGTTGAGCTTGAGGTCCTTGGCATACTCGGGCAGTGCAGCCTTGAGATTCTCTACAGTCATATTGCCTTCGATCATGCCCCAGTGCGGGCCTTTACTGAGCCTTGACTAGGCAGAAGCCTTGAGCAGCTCGCCGGCATTCAGTGTCGGGTCGCCTTTGCGCCAGTTGCAGGCACACAGCTCGTCAGACTGCAGCGCGTCGAGCACCCGCAACACCTCGTCGACGTTACGTCCCACCGAACCGGCTGTCACCGAGACGAATTGGATCTCATTGTTGGGGTCGACAATGTACGTCACCCGGTCGGCGACGCCGCCGGCATTGAGCGCTCCGGTGGCCTTGACCAGGTCTCGCTTGATGTCCGCGAGCATGGGGAACGGGAGCTGCTTCAGGTCTTCGTGCTGCGCACGCCACTGGAAGTGCACGAATTCGTTGTCCACCGAGACGCCAAGCACCTTCGCGTCGCGGTCCTCGAATTCATCGTTGAGCTTGCCGAACGCGGCGATCTCCGTCGGGCAGACGAAGGTGAAGTCCTTGGGCCAAAAGAACACGATCCGCCACTTGCCCTCGTAGTCGTCGCTGGAGATGGTGGTGAAGTAGTCCTCGGGTTTTTTAGCGTCGACCTTCGACAGGTCGCCACCAATCAGCGCGGTCAGCTCGTAAGCCGGGAATTGATCGCCGATTGTCAGCAGGGCCATGTCACTCCTTATTTCAATAAGCACAAACGATTTGGCGTTATCCGTCCATAGTGCCTTGAGTGGCGGCTAAGTGCACTGT
>Ga0302319_10004496_pt1 | contig 28622 bp, 30 predicted proteins | sample Bog_T0_2_FD_203319 | JGI IMG/M metagenome (GOLD analysis project Ga0302319, IMG submission 203319) | Peat permafrost microbial communities from Stordalen Mire near Abisko, Sweden - Bog_T0_2 | ecosystem: Environmental > Terrestrial > Soil > Wetlands > Peat | place: Sweden: Abisko, Stordalen Mire... | reverse complement strand
ATCGAACATAGGATTTTACCTCGCGAGAGTCAACACCGCGGGCATACTTGATCCTGTAGATACCGCTCAATTCATTGGCGGCCGGATACGGCGGACTAATATACCGACCCCCGGCCGCGACGACGTTTTTCCTCCGGCGACGGAGAAGTGCGTCAAAAAGCTGATAGCTGAAAGCTGATAGCTGAAAGCTGATAGCTGAAAGCTGATAGCTGATAGCTGAAAGCTGATAGCTGAAAGCTGAACCCATAACCTCATTCGGTCACGTGACCAAATACCGTCACTGGCGAATCCTGCCCGCATCTGCGACCCTGAAAGCATGAAGCTTTCGACACTGACGCCGGAACTCCTCCATCAGATGGACGCCTACTGGCGTGCGGCCAATTATCTCGCGGTCGGCCAGATCTATCTTTACGACAATCCTCTCCTGAAACGCCCTCTCGCTATAGCCGACGTGAAACGCATGCTGCTCGGACACTGGGGCACCACTCCCGGCCAGAACTTCATCTACGCACACCTGAATCGCGCCATCAAAGAGCACGACCTCGACATGATCTATGTCTCGGGGCCCGGCCACGGTGGCCCCGCCGTCGTCGGCAACACTTATCTCGAAGGCACCTACAGCGAAATCTATCCGAATATCAGCCAGGATGAAAACGGGCTGCGCCATCTGTTTCGCCAGTTTTCATTTCCCGGCGGCATCCCGAGCCACGCGTCGCCCGAATGCCCGGGCTCGATTCACGAAGGCGGCGAACTCGGCTATTCGCTCAGCCATTCCTTCGGCGCGGTCTTCGATAATCCAGGCCTGATCGTCGCCTGCGTGGTCGGCGATGGCGAAGCGGAAACCGGCCCATTGGCCACTGCCTGGCACTCCAACAAATTCCTGAACGCCGCGAACGACGGCGCCGTACTGCCCATCCTGCACCTGAACGGCTATAAGATCGCCAATCCCACCTTGCTCGCCCGTATCACCCGCGATGAACTCGAACAGCTATTCCACGGCTACGGCTGGACGCCCATTTTCGTCGAAGGTCACGAGCCCGAACCCATGCACCACGCCATGGCCGCGGCGCTCGATACGGCGATTACACAGATCAAATTCATCCAGCAGGACGCGCGCGTCAACGGCAACCTGACGCGGCCGCGCTGGCCCATGATCGTCCTCAATTCACCGAAGGGCTGGACCGGTCCGAAGGTAATCGAGGGCAAACAGATCGAAGGCACCTTCCGTGCGCACCAGGTGCCCATCACGGATCCCGCCACCAATCCCGATCATTTGAAGATGCTCGAAGACTGGCTGAAAAGTTACCGGCCCGAAGAGCTTTTCGACGAACAGGGTCGCCTGAAACCGGAACTGGCCGCACTGGCGCCCGAAGGCGACCGCCGCATGGGAGCCAATCCGCATGCCAACGGCGGCATTCTGTTGCGCGATCTCCTGATGCCGGATTTTCGCGATTACGCCGCCAGCGTGCCTGCGCCAGGCGTTCCCGGCATCGGCGACACGCACGTGCTCGGCCGCTTCCTGCGCGATGTGGTGAAACTGAACCTCCGCAACTTCCGCCTCTTCGGCCCGGATGAAACGCTTTCCAATGGCCTCGAAGCCGTCTTTGAAGTCACCAAACGTCAGTGGGAAGGCGCCACCATTCCCAACGACGACCTGCTCGCGCCCGCGGGCCGCGTCATGGAAATGCTGAGCGAGCACCAGTGCGAAGGCTGGCTCGAAGGCTATCTCCTGACCGGGCGTCACGGCCTTTTCAACTGCTACGAGGCCTTCATCCATATCGTCGATTCCATGTTCAATCAGCACGCGAAGTGGCTGAAGGTGACGTCGTGTCTGCCGTGGCGGCGGAAGATTTCATCGCTGAATTATCTGCTCGCATCGCACGTCTGGCGGCAGGATCATAACGGCTTCACGCATCAGGATCCGGGCTTTCTCGATGTCGTGGTCAACAAGAAAGCCGAGGTCGTGCGCTGTTATCTTCCGCCCGACGCGAATTGCCTGCTCTCCGTCATGGATCACTGCCTGCGCAGCCGCCATTACGTCAACGTGGTGATAGCCGGCAAGCATCCCGCCCCGCAGTGGCTCAGCATGGATGCGGCGGTCAGGCACTGTAGCGAAGGCATCGGCATCTGGCAGTGGGCCAGCAACGATCAGGGCGCCGCGCCCGATGTGGTGATGGCCTGTTGCGGCGACGTCCCCACGCTGGAGACGCTGGCAGCCGTCTCGATCCTGCGCGAGCATCTGCCCAACCTGAAAATTCGTGTGGTCAATGTGGTCGACCTCATGAAACTGCAACCACAGAGCGAGCATCCGCACGGCCTCAGCGACCGGGATTTCGACGATCTGTTCACCAAAGACAGGCCGGTGATTTTCGCGTTTCATGCCTACCCGTGGCTGATCCACCGCCTGACTTACCGCCGCACGAATCACGACAATATCCACGTGCGCGGGTATAAAGAGGAAGGCACCATCACAACGCCGTTCGATATGACGGTCCTCAACGAACTGGACCGTTTCCATCTCGTCATGGATACGATCGACCGATTACCGCAGACCGGCGACCCAGGCGTTTATCTGAAGCAGCAGTTAAAAGACAAGCTGATCGATCACAAACAATACATCGATACTTATGGCGAAGACATGCCGGAAGTAAAGAACTGGAAGTGGAGCGCGGAATAAAGTGGCCGCTATTTTCGGGGCTTGAATTCTTTGTAGGCGTTCTCGCCCATGCGGCTCAGAAAGCCCAGGCCGGTGCGCACAATAGCGTGGCTCGCGTTGGCCTCGGTGTCGGGCATCCACGTGTTCGCGAGGAAGTTACTGCCGGGTATCGCCAGCAGCCGCGCATAAGCCGGTATAGTATTTCCGGCGCGATCGCGCGCACAGAACGTCATTTTGAACACGTTCCCCAGGCGTCCGGCGAACGCCGCGCCTTCCGTGCGTTCATAGCGCGGATCTTCGCCCCAGATGCTGCCGAGGCCCACCTCCATCGTCGTCTTGACGCCATAGTTCGCCGTGATAATGCCGACGCGCTTAGCGAAACCTTCCCAGTGCGGACCGTATTCTCTCGGCGTATTCGACGCAGTGCCCACGGCTCCGGCGGCCACGTCTTCCGCCAGTTCCACGGGACCCAGATTCTGATGCACCAGCCAGCGCAGACGCTCGCCCGCGGTCATCGGATCGGCGAAGGTCTGCGCGGACGCGGCGGTTGCGAAAGCAATCATCACCGCGGTACAGCTAACCAATCTATTCATGATTACCTCAATTCGACGCGAGCGGCACGCCGATTTCGGTACCAATAACATCGCCGGAAATGACTAACTCGACACGCCGGTTTTTCTGCCGTCCATCCGCGGTATCGTTTGAAGCTACCGGCATGGTCTTGCCAAATCCCGCCGAAGTGACTGCGTCCCCGGCCATCCCCTGCGTGATGAGATCGTCGCGCACGGCGCCGCCGCGCCGTTCGGAAAGCTGCTGATTATATTCGTCGCTGCCCACGCTGTCGGTATAGCCTTCCACCGCCAGTTTCAGCCCCGGATGCCCCTCTACAATGCCCGCCACGCGCGCCAGTTTCTCGCGGGCTTCCGGACGCAGGGTGAACTTGCCCGTATCGAATAACACGTCCGACATATTTACGATCAAACCGCGAGCCGTGTCGCGCGTCTGCAGAATCGCATTGAACTGGAGCAGCAACTGCGCTCGCAAGGCAACCTTCTCGCGCTCCAGACGATCCTTGTCGCTGCCGACACGCGCCAGTTCGGCCTGTGCGGCGGCGCGCTGCGCATCGTTTTCGGCCTTGAGCCCGGCCGCTTCGTTGCTTGCCATCAGCATCTTATCGTCGTTCGCCTGCTTGAGGCGGGCGGCGTCATTCTGCGCGGCCAGCGTTTGTGCATCGCCTTCCCGTTTCAGACGGGCGGCTTCGGCGTCGGAAGCGTTCCTCGCGGCGTCGGAGGCGCTCTTCGCGGCCGCGGCTTCGCGGGTCACGCGATCAGTTTCGTTTTCGGCGCGCAGGGTTCGGTCCGCACTGGCCTTGCGTTCGGCGGCGAGGATATCGTCATCCTGTCGCTTCACCGCAATGGCGCGGGCGTCTTCGGCCGTCTGCACGGCTTCACGCGATGCCATCGTCAGCGGCTTCGAGCCGGCATTGCTGGCGCGATACGCTTCCGCCTGCTTCAGTTCGCTTACCGCTTTCTGAAACGTGTCGGCCGCGAACTGATCGGCGCCGCTGGCGCGTGCGATCTGCACGGCGTTGCGGGCTTCATAGAGTTCGATCGGCATCTTACGGTTCACCTGCAGGTCCAGAACGTTGGCCAGGTGCAGATATTGCCCTCGCTCAAACAGTTCGTACTTCGCGTCCACCGGTTCCACACCGCCATTGGTATCGCGGCGCACCACGTTTTCGAGCGCCACCACATCGCTCGGGCGCGACACCGCGAAGTAAGGCTCAGCCGTCACGATCAGCGCGAATTCCTGCAGTTCCGTGGTCGCCTCCAGCTTGGCGCTGGTGCCGTCGCGGATGATCTCGCCCAGATTGGCAGTGCGCCCATCCGGAGTAATGGCCCACAGTACGTAGGTCAGATACTCGCCGCCGAACTGCGTTGCGTCCGGCAGATTGCGGAACTCCGCCGAAATCGCAATGACGCCCTTCTTGCCTTCCACTTTCGCGGTGCCATGAGCGTCCGGCATCAGGCTCGTGCCAGTGAAATCGATCTTCGTTTCTCCGCTGCGATGCTGATAGCTGACTGCTTTCACGGTGCGCGCGGTGACGCTGACCCGATAAAGTGGCGCGGGCGCCTGCGCGGCTAAACCGGCGCATGCGATCAATAACGTTGTTACCAGCTTTTTCATAATTGTGACTCTCTCAGTTATCGGCTCGCGGTGAGCGATCCGAATAGCCGATAGAGAGGCACGCACCGCGCCGATGCGCCGAAGGTCCGATTTCGCTGACAGCTATGGGGTCGTGATGAGAAAAAAGAGAACGGGGATGGTGTCCGACTAACCGCCTGCGGTCACATGACCGTCAGGAGTCATGACTCGCGCCATGACTACAAATTGACTGATCGAATAACCCAGCGCCGCTCCGAAGAAAACGTCCGAGGGAAAATGCGCCCGCGTACTGACGCGGGAAGCGCCTATGATTCCGGCGATTCCATAGGCAGTCCATGCAGACTTCGGATAGCGCTCCGCGAAAACGGTGGCAACCGAGAACGCTGACGCCGTGTGTCCCGATGGAAAACAGCCCGCGCCATCCAGCTTGAATGTCTTCGTGCGAAACCAGGTGCTCGCGAAATCTCCACCCGCGCCCACCTCGATAGGCCGCATGCGCCGGTCGACGTGTTTCATCGTGATCGCGATAATTTCCGCGTCAGCAGCGGCTTCGAGCGCCAGCAGGCCCGTTCGCCACACGTACGGATTCCGCAGCAGAAAACCCGCGATATAGAAAGCCAGCGGCACTGTCCAGATCAGGCGCGCCATGTTTCCCGCGCTCAGCACACGATTCATCGCGAAAACTACGGGGCGTTTCTGGTACGCCGGCTGCTGAAAATACGGCGTATCCAGAGGGTCGAGCGCAATCAGCGCGGCGGTGGTACCCAGAACTGCCAGTGCCGGTTGCCATGCCGAGCCTCCCGCCACCTTCACAGGAAACGCCCAGATCCGCTGCTGATCGGCGGCGATTCGGCGTGTCAGCCGTCCCGTGGGGTGTACCGCAACGCGGCAAAACAAAGTCACCGAGGCAGCCACCCGACCGATTGCCCTGGCGAACTTCATTGCGCCGCCGCGGCCGCCGTGGATGAAACCACCTCGGCCGGTACCTGATATTGCCGCAGCAAATCGACCTCTCCGCTCGTTTTTACCCAGGCTGCGTGAGCTTTGGCGTCTTTCTTGTCCAGTTGTTTCTCCGTCTTATCCGCGGCGACGGCCGCAGTCGGCGGCTTACGGACATCGTAATAGGTCAGAATATTGTCGCGCAAATCGGCCGAGACGTTTGCAAACTTCTTATCGGTCAGCTTGTCGAGCAGTTTGTCGTAAGCGAGGTCGGCGCCCACATACTTACCGGCTTCCGTTGGCACTCCGGTGTCGAAATTCTCGTTCGGGACTTTGAGACGATCGGCTTTCTCATTCAGCAGCATCTTTCGATACTGATCGATGGTCGCGTTGAAGCTGGTCATGAACATGACTTCTACAGCCGGAGTTGGCGCGCGGAAAGCCAGCCCTTTGAACGGGCCGGACTTCGGAACCAGGCGCAGCACGAGCGCGAGCAGCCGCGCCCGAATGCCGGGTCGCTTATATTCCCTGCCCCAGTCCTTTTCATAGCTCGAACGAGAGAGGTTGAAAAGAAATTTCTTCTTTGTCATGCCAGGAATTTCCTGCACGATTTTATCTTTTCTCAGTTCCCAGGCCATGTGCGTCATATCCGGAATAATCGTGCTGGTGGTATAGCGGAACGACCCGAGCGCCAGATCCAGGCGACCGCCAAAAAGATCTTTCAGCTCCAGTCCATAGGTATCCTGAAACGCGCGCTCCAGGACGGGTTTAGCTACTTTGAATCCGATGAACGCGCGATACGCCCCCGGTGCATACCGGCCCTGAGCAACCTGCAAGACATCGAAACCGAACTCCGTCCGGATGTGCGCAAGCGGATTATCCCAGTAAGTGACGGTGGCTCCGTATTTCGTGCGCAGATTCGGATAGAGTATGGGGACGGCCTTGTTGACGGCCATGCCGTGACCGCTGATATCGGCCGCGTAATGCGCGAGCGCACCCAGGGCGAACGCATATTCGTCGATGTCCTGCGATTCCCGAATCAGTGCCATGACGAAATCGCCGCTGCGCACATAGTGCGTCAGATCGCTGAATAGCTTGTTGGCAAAAGGATAGTAGCCCATATCCTGAATGATGCAGCCGCCGTAAGCGTAGGCGTGCGCCTCTTCCAGTTGTTGCGGTGTGGCGTCGGGAAATCGCTCCACGAGTGTTTTTTTGATGGGATCGTCCCAGAGGGAGTCGACGATAGCCTCGTGGCTCAGGACAGAATAGCCGGATAACAGAGTACCCGAAAAGAGAAGCAGAAAAACGAGTTTCAATCCGATGTGGGGGCGTGCGGCATGTGGGCGTGAGGTAGTCACTGCGATTCGATTTTCGATGCACTTCGAAAAAAACAGGCTGGCCAGCTTCCTCCGATGAAAAGCAGCCAGCCTGTGTAAATAAAAACTACCCTGCGGATGAGTTAGCAACTGAAGGGCCGTTCTTACGACTTGTTTATAACCCCGTGCTCAAACCGCCCGCCGGCCCTGAATCAGCTGAATCACAAGTATGACAACCGCGACCACCAGAAGGATATGGATTAAGCCTCCCGCCGTGTATGCAGTAACCATACCCAATGCCCACAAGACGAACAGAATCACAACAAGAGTCCAAAGCATCGTTTTAGCCCTCCAATTCGGTGAATCGCAGGCAATAACTGCACCTGAGACGGAAAATACAGCCGCCGTCCGGGCGACCCGTGTTATTAGTTGCGGCTAGCGGAATCGCGACGGAGTGCGTGTTCAAACTTCATCGCAACCGCCGGAACTTTGAAGTCGCCGGTCAGCACTTCACGATTCGTTACAGAGTGTCCGTAGAGTTCCGTGTCGGCGTCTTCATCGGGACGCAGCGTCGCGCCTTCGAGCGAGATCCCGGCGAACAAACCGCGTGCCCGCGAGTACGAGAGCATTTCTGCATTCATCATGGCGTCGGTCTGGGCGGCGGCATCGCGGCCAACCGGGCCCGCAGCGGCTGTCGCTTCTCCGCCAATCGTGAACTTATCGCTTAAAAGGTGCTTCATGCCGCCATCGTTCATCACCAGCAGCACAATATCGGTCTCCGAAGCGCCGATCTGGAATCCGACGCTGCCGCCTTCGACGCGCATCGCAGCCGGCGCGCTCCAGCCGACATTACCCGGACGCCGGCAGACAGCGAAGCCGCTGCCATACTTGGCGCCGAAGATGAATCCGACCTTCTTCATGCCCGGAATCACGACTACGCATTTTGCCTTGTCCAGCAAATCGTGCGGGATGCCGTGGTCGGAGGCCCGCATCATGTCGGTTAATGTGTCTGCCGAAGCGTCCAGCCGGTCGGTGACTTTGACTTCTCTGTCTGCAGCGATCGCGGCGGTGCTCATGGCACCGGCCAACGCCAGAATACAAATACCGCTTTTAAATTGGATGTTCATAATTTTCCTTAAACTTTTTCTTGCCCAGGCCGGATGGTCAAAACGCATTCCGCTGTCACACACTTTGTGGCACTCTTCTGGCCGTTGTTGCAACTTAAGGTCGCGGAACCCGCAAAACACCGGTTCCCGCGATATTGCGGTGTCTTCCGTGATATCGGTCACGAATATCGTGCTTTATGACACCGGCACTGACTTTGACCGGATTTGGCCAGTTGACGGCCGATGGTCAATGACCGGGGCGAAAATCCTGCCGGGTACTGACCGATTCGCTCCCGCACGACTGGCGGTCCGCGTGCCCTTTGAGCCAGGCAAAGGAACCAGATGGTGAATATTACAAGAACCGCCGCCACGCCCGCGCTGTTGTTTTTCGCGACCGCATTGCTGCTGTACGGACAAAAAGAAGAGAAGGAGCAGCCGCACGAAGCGCAACCGCAGCAGCAGCATGCTCAGCCGCAGCAGCACGCGCAACCGCAGCAGCATGCGCAACCGGCAAAAGCAGCGCCGCAGCAACCTCAGCGCGCGCCGCAGGCGAAGGCGCCCGCCCAGCAGGCGAAGCCTCAGACACAAGGAGCCAAACCCCGGGCATCGGAAGCGAAACCGCGGGCAGAACAGGCGAAATCGCCCGCTCCGCAATCAAAGGGGTCGGCCCTCGCCCCGCAACAACGCGCACCTGAGCAACATGCGGCTCAGCCCCATTCACCCCAGGCGCAACACACCGCACATGCGCAGACACAGGCGGCAGTTGGCAAGCAGCAGCCCGTCCATACCCCGCAGCAGGCGCAGGCGTGGCAGCAGAAGCGAGGCTGGGCAGCCCAAAAAAGCAGCTGGCAGCCACATACTTCCTTTCAGCAAGGCCGCGACCAAAACTGGGCCGCCGACCACCGCAGCTGGGCACAACGCGGCGGCTATGGCGGTTCCTACATCCCCCAGGCCAGCTTCGGGCTCTATTTCGGCAGCAACCACTTCTTCCACATCGGCGGCATGCCCGTGATGTACATGGGGTATCCGCGCTTCGAGTACAATGGCTTCTCGTTTCTGATTGTGGACCCGTGGCCGGGTTCCTGGCAGGAAGACTGGTACGCGTCCGATGACGTCTACATCGATTACGACGGCGGCTATTACCTGTACGACCGTCGTTATCCCGGCATCAGGCTGGCAGTAACGGTAGCTCTGTAGTGGCACGGAAAGTGCTTAAATAAGGGCATGAAGAAGCAACATAGCCCGTTGACCGAAACACACACACCTGCCCGCAACACCGACAGGAGACCTGGCGCGTCATCCGCGGGCCAGTCCGGCGATACACAGGGCTTATCGAATATCGAGGACGTCGATTCCGAGAGCGTGCGCGAGTTGCTCGAGGAGGGCCAGTCGTTCGAAGCAGAGGCCATCATGGGAGTGGAGAATGCCCCCGATGCCGACGTTTCCGAAGTCCACCTGAAACAGGTTCGCGAGGACGATGTCCCGCAGGAATATCTGGACCAGCAAGACGAACCGTAGACGCCGTGACCAGCCGGGTTTATCGTTTGAAGGAGTTGGTGGCGGCGCGCAGACTCGAACTGCGGACCTACGGATTATGAGACCGTCGCTCTAACCACCTGAGCTACGCCGCCGGAAAACATCAGTTTAGCATTCGGCTGGCCGCGCCCGAAAACCCGGCTTCCCGAAAAATCACGATAACATTTGTCTGCCGGTTCCGTATTACTCAGCAGACAATATGCTGCCGCCACGAACCCTGCTCGCTTTTGCAGTCTCGGTCGCTTTCGCACAGACAGCCGCGTCGCCCTCCGGCTTCGAAGTCGTCTCGGTCAAGCCGAGCGATCCGTCGGCCACAGGGATGAAGATCGGTATCTCACCTGGCGGCGACTTCAACGCCAAAAATGTCACGCTCAAAGCGCTCATCCGGCAGGCGTACGACGTTCGCGATTTTCAGATCGCCAGCGGCCCCGCCTGGCGCGATTAGCGGCTGGTTCGATAGCGCTCGCTACGACATCATCGCCAAAGGCAGCAGCGCCGTCGCTTCCGTTTCCGAGAGCGAGCTCATCAAAATGACGGACGCCGAGCGTAACACTTTCCGCGATCGGCTTCTGGAAAAAGTCCGCACGCTCCTGGCCGACCGCTTTCAGCTGAAAGTCCACCGGGAGACGAGGGAAATGCCGGTCTATGCGCTCAACGTCGCAAAGGGCGGCCCGAAACTACAGGCTCCCGCGAATGACGACGTCACCCGTACGAGCCCAACATTCGAAGGGGAGACACAGGCAAGCCGGAGATCCCGGGCACACGAATATCGGTGGCGATTCTCGTGAAGACACTCTCCGATCAGGTGGGCCGCACCGTGATCGATCAAACCGGCCTCGAGGGAAACTACGATTTCAAGCTCACTTTCGCGACAGATATGGGCCAGGCTGCGGAAACCGAAGGCCCTTCCATCTTCACCGCGCTGCAGGAGCAACTCGGCCTGCGCCTGGAGTCACAGAAAGGCCCGGTCGAGGTCATCGTGATCGATAGTGCCCAAAAGGCGTCTGAGAATTAGAGAGAGGAACCGCAACCGAAATGAACGAAAATCTCACGATCACGCTGACGGTTTCGCCTGCGCGTGCGTCTTCGGCTGGTGCGTCTGGGTGCTCGCCGTCAACATTCGCCGCAGCCGTACCAGTAAACGAATTACAGACCTTCACGCGCGGCTGCTCGACCGCTTCACGGGCAACCAGGAGCTTATCGCTTTTCTCGAAGGGGAATCGGGACGCCGTTACTTCGAAGCGCTGGAGTCCGAGCTCAAAGACCCGCTCAGCCGGCTCCTCAACGGCATTCAGCTTGGGATTGTGCTCGTGCTGCTGGGTATTTCGCTCGTGGTCCTGCGGAACACTCAGACCGACGATGTCGCACGCAACATGCTGCTGCTGATCGGCGTACCCGCAACCGCGGTCGGCCGCGGGCTTTCTGCTTTCGTGCGCCATCTCTCACCGCCTCACCAGGTCCTGGGGTCTGCCCGATAAGAAGTAGTTCGCATGCGCGGCCGCGAACCCTATGGACGAGGAAAGCTTTCACGCCTTCTACGAACAGACCGCACGTAATTTGCGAGGGTACCTGCGTTCCATGCTCATCGACCCGGCCATGGTGGACGATCTGCTTCAGGAGAGTTACTTTCGCCTCTTCAACGCGAACCTGCCGGCCTCCGCGGAATACGGCCATCGCAGAAACTATCTCTATCGCATTGCGACCAACCTGGTTTACGATCATCGAAGAGCGCGCAGGCTGGAAGAACTGCCTGACGATCTCGCAGCCGTGCAAGCGCCCGCTACGGCGCAGGATATCGGGCGAGCCTTCCGACGCCTGAAGCCGAAAGATCGCGACGTACTGTGGATGGCTTATGTTGAATGTTTCAGCCACAAGGAAATTGCCGAAGTACTGCGCCTCCGTTCCGCCAGTATCCGACCCATGCGTATCCGACCCATGCGTATCCGACCCATGCTGGCGCGCGCCAGGGCCAGATTTGCCGATATTCTGCGGCGCAGGAATATAGGAGAATGAAATGGAAATGCCGACGCCGGAATGTCCTGAGGAATCGAAAATATCCGCGGCGCTCGCAGTTGGCGAAATACCCGCATATCTTCTCCCCCATCTGTCGACCTGCCCAATCTGCGCAGCCATCCACTCGACGGCGATGCAAATGCGGCTATTGGCAAGCCATCTGGCAGCAGAGGCCGCGCCCTCTGCCACATCCATGTGGTGGCGCGTCACGCTGCGTATGCGTCGCGAAGGAGTCCGGCGCGCCGAAAAGCCGTTGATCTGGATGACCCGAATATCCTGTGGCGTAGCCGCGCTCACCGCCGCGCTGCTTGCCCTGTCGATCCCGATGCCCTCGCACCCCGCCGCCGAGATCGGCTGCCTGGCGCTGAGCGCCGTCGTGATTCCCGTTAGTATTATTCTGTGGGGCTGGTCGCGTTCGAAGATCTGACCGCGAGCCCCTCATACGTATCGTCGATCTGATATTATACGTATATGGCGAAGCTAACCCTGAGCGTGGACGACCGCGTCGTATCGAACGCGAAACGCTATGCGAAACAGAGGGGCCTGTCCGTATCGGAGATTGTGGAGACCTATCTCTCCGCGGTCGCCGATCCGCTTCCGGCCGGCCCTGGCCGCACTCCTGTACTCCATTCGGTCCGCGGAGTTCTGCGCAAGGCGGACATCGGCGAATACCGCAGGCACCTCGCGGCAAAGTATCGATGAAGCGAATACTCTTCGATACCAACGTTGTACTGGATGTCCTGCTCGACAGGAAGCCATGGGCGGAAACGAGCGCTGCGGTTTGGTCCGTCGTGGAATCGGGAAGCTGCGAGGGGATGCTGGCCGCACACGCCGTGACCACAATCCACTACCTGCTCCGCAAGGAAAATGGCAGTGCGGGCGCAAAACGCGTTATATCGGCGATCCTGCGGGTCTTCCGCGTAGCCGCCATCGACGGTGCTGTCCTCGGGGATGCCCTGCAGTTACCTTTTTCCGACTTTGAGGATGCGGTGACCGCGGCCGCCGCCCGCCTGGCGAACTGCGACTACATTGTGACGCGAGATCCCAAAGGCTTTCGCGGATCTCCGGTGCCCCCGTTCACTCCCGAAGCCATCCTCCCTCTTTTCGAAAAGACGGCGCGGAGATAAGATGTTATTGGGACAGAGGGCCGTCACCTGGCACTGCTATGAGCATGACCGATTCTCAGCTTTATCCGGCTATAGGCCTCCCCGTATTCGCGGTTTTGATGAATATTATTGCCGGTGTAATTCAGCACAGCGCTGTCATGGCGCGATTCACCAGCATCGACACGCTGACCGGAAAAGTCATCGAAATCGATAATCGTCTGACGCGGCTCGAAGCCATCCTCGAAAGGCGCTAACCTTCACCACGCCCCACCATGCGACACTGGAAGCTGGCAGATGCCGGATGGATAGCCGCTCGCGCAAGTGAGAGGAAAGTCCGGTCTCCACAGGGCAACGTGCCGGCTAACGGCCGGGGGGGATCTCTCAAAGGGATCTTTACGGAAAGTACCACAGAAAATATACCGCCGCGCTTCCGCAAGGGAGTGAGGTAAGGGCGAAAAGGTGCGGTAAGAGCGCACCGCGGACGGAGCAATTCGTCTGGCAGGGTAAACCCCACGCGGAGCAAGACCAAATAGGGGAGGAGGAGCTGCCCGCTCCGTTATACTTCCGGGTAGGTCGCTACAGTCTGGCGCGCAAGCGTCGGGCGATGAGCCGCATAGTAATGTGTGGCCTGGATGAATGGCTATCGCCCGCAAGGGTACAGAAACCGGCTTATAATCCGGCATCTGCCAATATCCATCCCGATTCCTGTACCATGAACAACTGAGGTGACCGCGCATGCAGGTCTCGCAGCTTCCCCATACCTTTCAGACCGCCGGACCGTTTAACCTGGGTGGAGGCGAGATCATCGTAATCGCCTTCGCGTTCTTCGGGTCGACAATGCTCTTCGTACCCGCCGGTATCTTCTACATCCTGACTCTTCGCAACGCCCTGTGGAAGTGCGCGCCGGAATCGAGAACCATGAGGCCAGGCCAGCTATGGCTGCTTCTCATTCCGCTCTTCAACCTCGGCTGGCACTTTGTCGTTGTACAGAATATGGCAGAGTCGCTGAGAAATGAGTTTGTCCGCCGCAGTTTCCCCAATGCCAATCCTGAGCCGGGCCAGTCGCTGGGCCTTGCCATGTGCATCCTCCTGGCCTGCAGCTTGATTCCCCTCTTCGGCTTGCTTCTGGCGTTCGCGGGCTTCATCTGCTGGATTGTCTATTGGGTGAAAATCGCGGATTACTCGAAAGCCCTCGGCGACGTGCGCCATGAAACCCTGCCCGCGATCTGAATTATGCGCCTCCTGCCAATCTGCATCTTCGTCTCCCTGTGCCTCGCCCAAACACCGCCGCCCGCAGGCAACGGGCAGACGCACCCCTCCGTAATCTCGAAAACCGACCCAATATACAGCGAAGAAGCCAGACGCGCGCACATCCAATCCAGCGTTTTGCTCAGCATCGTGGTCAACGCCAACGGAACCGCGGAGGATATTCGCGTCCTGACCGGCGCGGGTTTCGGTCTCGACGAGCGCGCCGTTGAATCGGTTGAAAAATGGCATTTCAATCCGGGCACTTTCCTGGGAGGCGTCGTCAAAGTACGGGCACAGGTCGCGGTCAACTTTAACTTTTCCCCGGGACCGGTCAAGTCCTCACAACCACGGACGCGCCTGAACTTCAAACTGTCGCAAGGCGTCACCCGACCCCAGTTGATCTCGGGGACCATGCCGCAGGATCTGCCCGGATCTGGCCACCAAGACGTGAACCTGTCCCTGGCGGTGGATACCGATGGCGCCATCAACAGCCTGAACGTTCTCAATTCCACCGATCCCGAATGGGACGCCCGCATCCGCAAGGCCCTTGAGAAGTGGAAGTTCTCTCCCGCCACGCAGAATGGCCAGCCGATACCCGCGGAAGGCATCCTCGACGTTTCCAGCCCGACTGCCGTGCCCGTTCACTAACTCTTACAACCAAAACCGCACCTATTATGCTCGAATAAGAAAAGCATGCGCGCTCTCCCCGTCTGTGGCCTCATTCTCTGCGCTGCCTTCCTGCACGCGCAAACCAGTCCAAATGCTCAGGCTGATACCCAGCCCGGCGTCATCATCCGCAACGACCCGGAATACTCGGGCGAAGCCACCCGGGCCTTCGTGCAATCCACCGTCTTGCTGAATATCGTCGTCGGCGAAGACGGCAAAGCGCACGACATCAAAGTCGCACAGCCCTCCGGCTTCGGACTCGACGAAAAAGCCGTCGAAGCCATACAAACCTGGGTCTTCCGGCCCGGCACCAAAGACGGCCACGAGGTCGCCTTGCCCGCCAACGTGGAGATGAACTTCCACCTGCAGGTCAGAAACGATGCCGAGGATCATTCCTACCAGTTTGCGCGGCTGAACTTCACCCTCCCGCCCGGCGCCACCCGCCCCGAACTCGCTCTCGGCAAACTGCCTGGTAATCCCAACACCGCCGGCGATCAGGCCCTCCGCTTTCACCTTCAGGTAGGCGCCGATGGCGTGCCGGCTAACATCACCGTCCTGAATTCCACGGACAAGGCCTGGGAGCAAAAGGCCCTGCGCGTCATCCGCGCCTGGCGTTTCCGGCCCGCGTCGCTCGCCGGTCTCGCTATCCCGGTCGACGGCGTTTTTGAACTGGCGCATAGCGCGCCGCCCGAGCCGGAGCCCTTAATCGTCGAACAGGACGATTCCGAGCGCGCTCCGCATCGCCCCGCAGCGCCCATTGAAATCCCCGGCCTGGTCGCTCGCGCCAACCACACAGCAACGCTCCTGAAGAATGGAACGGTGCTGCTGGCTGGCGGGTCCGGGTCCGCCGCCGCCCAGACCTTCGATCCCATCACCCGCACGATCGCCACCACGGGCAGCATGCTGACCGCGCGCGAGCGTCACACGGCCACGCTGCTGAAAGACGGCACGGTGCTGATCACCGGTGGCCAGTTGAACGGTCACGCGCTCGCCAGCGCCGAAATCTTCGATTCCTCCACCGGCAAATTCTCCACCGCCGGCAGCATGCACGAAGCCCGCAGTTCCCACGCCGCCGCGTTGCTGCCGGATGGCCGCGTCCTCATCTGCGGAGGCGCCGCGGACGACGCCGCCGAAATCTACGACCCGCGTACGAAGTCCTTCCTCGCCGCCGGTCACATGATTGCGGCAATGCCCTCCGCCGAGGCCGTCACTCTGAAGGACGGCGCCCTTTTTCTGCTGGGCTCGAAGGAGGAGTCGGCTGAAATCTTTCATCCCGATAGCGGCACCTTCACGGCTACAGATTCCGACCACTTCGCGGGGCCGGCGACGCTCCTCAACGACGGAACCGTTATCATCTTCGGCACCGATGGCGTCGAGACCTTCAATCCCCTCAGCAGCACTTTCCAGGCCGATGCCCCGATGCCCGGCATACCTGCCAGGTGCGTGCTCCTCGCCAACGGCAAGGTTCTGGTCACCGGTGGACTGACTGAAATCTACGACCCGGGCACGCAATCCTTTACCGCCGGTCCCGCCCTGAAGCAGCCCCAGGCTGGCGGCACCGCGACGGTACTCGATAACGGCAGCGTGCTCGTAGCCGGGGCCGCCGCTGAGTTGCTCATCCTGAACTAACCACAGAATCCGACGGCCAGCGCTCACCCGGAAATATACTGGTCTCGGAACATGAAAACCGTCACCATTGCCGGAGCCGGCATCATCGGCCTCACCTCCGCCTGGCGTCTGGCCCAGCGCGGCTGGAGTGTCAGAATTTTCGATCATCGCGAAGCCGCCGGCGAATCCAGCTGGGCAGCCGCCGGTATGCTTGCCCCCGGGGGTGAAATCGATTCGAACGCCGCGCTCGCAAAGATGGCTCTGCGCAGCCTCGCTCTGTATCCGGCATTCGTGCGCAATCTGGAAGAGGAATCCGGACTCTCGGTCGAATACCGCCACTGCGGCGCCGTCGAGGTAGCCTTCGACGGAGAGCAGAACAAAGCTCTGACCGAAAAGGCCGCGCGTCAATCCGCCATCGGCATCGCATCGCAGCCCTGCCGTTACCGCGACTGGGACGCCCGCCATTACCCAGCCGACGCCATCGTCGACCCCCTCAGCATCAACGAAGCCCTGGAGGCCGCCTGCCGCGAACGCGGCGTGATCATCCACGAACATGAGCCCGTCGCCGAAATCCTGCCCAACGGCTCAGGCGTACGCACCGCGGTGGGAGATTATCCTTCCGATCGCGTGCTCATCTCCGCCGGCGCATGGAGTTCCGCTTTGTTGCCCGGCCTGCCGAAGGTTTTTCCCGTGCGCGGCCATCTGGTCTATTTCGAAATGGAGCCCGGTTTACTGCAGACGATCGTGCGCAGCGGCCACACCTACGTGCTGCAACGCGAATCGGGCGGTGTAGTCGCGGGCAGTTCCATGGAAGACGCCGGCTTCGACCGCACCGTGGATTCGGCCATCGTGGAAGACATTCACAAACGCGCCGCGAAACTGATTCCGCAGCTCGCCGATGCCAAACCCATCGACTCCTGGAACGGCCTGCGCCCCGCTACCGATGTGGGCCCGGTAATCGGCCGCGTGGGCGATACCAATGTCTGGACGGCCTACGGTCACTTCCGCAACGGAATCCTGCTTGCGCCCGATACCGCTCAGACTATCGCGAGCGAGTTCGGCGCTGCCTGATCTGCCGGCCTTGCGATCTTTAGCGCTTTCCTTCCGTGTCGCGGCAGCCAGACGGTGAAAACGCTGCCGATGCCAGGCTCGCTCTCCACCTCGATGTACCCACCCAGCATTTCGCAGAAATTCCGCGTGATGGCCAGGCCCAGGCCCGTGCCGCCGAACCTGCGCGTGGTCGACGAATCCGCCTGCGCGAAAACTTCGAACACGTGTTCGATCTGCTCCGCGCTCATGCCAATCCCCGAATCTCTCACCTGAAATTTGACCAGTTCGCCCGCCGGGCCGATCACGCCCTCCACTGTCAGTTCCACCGTGCCCGCCCATGTGAACTTGCAGGCATTGCCGATCAGATTGAACAGGATCTGCCGCGCGCGCATCAGATCGCAGCACATCATGCCCTCTTCGAACTCCAGCCGGAGCCGATTCCCGTTCTTCGCGGCCAGCGGCTCGCTGACCGCCCTGACATCCGCGATCAGCTCCCTGATCTCGAATTCCTCGAAATACAGGTCGATCTTCCCCGCCTCGATTTTCGAAAGATCCAGGATGTCGTTGATGAGCGCCAGCAGTTGTTTTCCGGCGCCGCGAATTCTGTACAGATCCGGTATGGCCTCCCGCAGCCCCATCCCCTCATCGTGATTCGCCTCTTCGATGAGCAGGTCGCTGTAGCCGATGATGGCGTTCATCGGCGTGCGCAGTTCATGGCTCATATTCGCCAGAAACTGGCTCTTGGCCCGGCTGCCCGCCTCGGCGGCTTCCTGCGCATACTTGCGCTCCGTGACGTCCGCCATCACGCCGGCCAGTTCAGCCCTGTCCATGGCGCTCTCGTAAATCAGGCTCATGGAGGTCTTCAGCCAGACCACGTTGCCCGCGGCCGATATCATCCTGTGTTCGAAGCACTGAGACCCGCGGCCTTCCGCCGCCGCTCTGCGGAACGACGCCGCGATTTCGCGATCCTCCGGATGCAGATGATCCAGCCAGAAATCGCCCCCGCTCAGCCACTGTTCCGGCGTATACCCGAGCAGTTCCTCCACCTCGTGATTGATATAACTGAACGCGCATGTTTCGGCATCCTGCCGCCAGATAATGATCTGCGCCGATTCCACCAGCTGCCTGTACCGCTGCTCGCTCAGGTTCAGTTCCACCGTCTGTGCCGAGAATCTCCGGTCGATCAGCGACGTGAGAATCGCCAGACTCAGCACCATGAGCGTGACGAGCGCAATGGCTCCCAGTCCGAGCGACGAGATTTCCAGTGCGTGGCTCAGATCCGGCGTCATCGCCATCGGCGTATAAGTGACCGCCGCCATCCCCGTGTAGTGCATCACCGGAATCGCCGCGCCCATCAGGATCGCACTCGCGCCTTTTCGCCACCCGTCGCTACTGCCGCCGTCCCGCAGACTGAACGTCAGCCAAAGCGCAACCAACGAGATCGCGATCGCCAGGATGACCGACAAAATCACCATCCCCGGCGCATAGTGACACATGGCCGGGAGTCTCATCGCCTCCATCCCGATATAGTGCATCGCCGCGATCCCGAGCCCCATCGCGACCCCGCCAATACCAGCGCTTACCCACCCCATGCGCTCGCGGCTGACCACGAACAGCGCCACGCCCGATGCATAAATCGCGGCCAGCAGCGAAACCGCCACGGTCGGCCAGTCGTAGAGAATCGGCACCGGCAGACTGTAGGCCAGCATCCCGACATAGTGCATCGACCAGATCCCGAGCCCCATCGCAAACGCACCACCGCAGAGCCAGATCAGCCGCACGTGCCCCCGCGCCGCCGTCACGCGTCCCGCCAGGTCAAGGGCCGCATAAGACGACAGCGTGGCCAGCAGCACCGATAAAATAATGAGCCGGTAATCGTACGAACCATGAAGCGTACCGGTGACCGCTATGGAACCCATGCCGTTGAAGAACCCCAATTGGTCTTATCGGCGGAAATCCCTGGGAACTATAAAGGTGATATCACTATCGGCGTTCGCCGCACAGGTCCGCAACCAGAAGTCCCGCAAATTGAAACACAGCCGATAAGACCCCGATATCGGGGACGCGGTCTCCCGCCAGATGCATAACAAAGTAAATGACGTACCCGGTGGCCCCTGTCCACACAAGCAGGCTGCGCAGGACCAGCAAGCGCGCGTGCGCAACGTCTGAAATCGCGGCGGAACGTGCCTGCGCGCGCAGAGGCGCCAGCCATCTCTCGAACGCCTGCAGGGCCCCTAGCAGGAATACCGCGGCGACTCCCGCCTGCGCCACTCGCCACAGCAAAGGGGTATGGAGAGGCACGCCGGCAAAGCTCCCCATCGCAACTGCTCCCCACGCGAACCCGAAACCGAACAACGAGGCGAGTATCGCAACGGCGGCATAAAAAACCTTGCCGTGCGGCGCGCTAACCGATATTCCGGCTCCGGTCATATTCGAATCGTATCAGCTGGAAATCCAGAGTGGAAACGGCTCACCCGAAGCTTTCCTGCACGCAAAAAGCAGGTCCGCCGTACGCTTCCGCCGCGCCAGCAAGCGTTCCAGCATGTTCTCGAGCGCAGCCTGATCCTCGCCGATCCATTCCGGCGGAATCTGCCGCAGCGCCCGGTCCAGCACTTCCTCGGGAAAATGCATCACCCGGCTCAGCCACGGCTCGAACGCGTCGATCGACCGCACTTTCGAGTAAACCGCTCGCCGCGGATACAGGCCCGTGATCGCGGACTCCGGAAAATCCCAGTGCGGCCCGTTGAACGCGAACCCGTGATCGATCATCAGCGCCACAAAGCCCATCTTGCGTGGCGGAATGCCGGGCTGCGCCAGCCAGTCCTTCAGCTGCGCGCGGAAAAAAACCGACTGCCTGCCATCCGCATTCGCCACCCAGCGGTCAAACACGAGAGTCGCCAAGAACTGCTCCGCATTCGCCACCTGACCCAGCAGCGCGTCGGGAATGAAATCGTAAATGGCGGTCGATTGCGGCGTGCCCGGATGCCGCGATCCGAAATGCCGGCCCGGCTCTACGCCAACCCGCCTGGTTCCCGTCAGCAGACCGACTTCCGGATTCCGTTCGAGGAACTCGCTCGACACCGCCACCATCTGCTGCACGGGCGAAGAAACCTGCAGATGCGAAAGAATTTCTCCGGCAATCCACTCATTGACGAGAATTCGGCGATGCTGCGGGTTATTCTGGAATTTGACGATGTAGAAGTGGCCATCGTCCGCTTCCAGTAAGTGTGCCTGGGCGCCTCCCCTCATCTTCCGGATGAAGCGGCGGGCGTTTATCGGCATGCGTACGCCAGGAAGATGAAGTTCAATATATATAAGGAGAGTATCACTTGCCCGAAGAAACCAAACCGGCGGCCGACGCGCAGACTGCCGAAAAAGATGCTGCAAAGAGTCGCGATGAAGTCGCACTGGAACTGATGAAATTCATTGCCGTGACCACCGGGTACGGAAAGGGAAGCTCCGCGGCAGCCGGTTTCCAGGGGAAGCCGTCCAAATCGGCGGACGAATACACCGATGCGTTGCTGCAGTTGTTTGAAAAATGCCGGTCCGTTGTCGCGAAGCCGGTACAACCGGCGAAGTAAATGGACCATAGCTGAAAACGCCCGCTCCATCCGCGAGGAGCGGGCGTTTATTTTTCCGGCTTAACGTTTTCCGGCTTAACGGCGGCCAGACTTCTTCGCGGCCTTCTTCACTGCTTTTTTCACGGCCTTTTTAGGGGCCGTCTTCTTTACAGCCTTTTTCGCCGCGGCCTTCTTCGGTGCAGCCTTCTTCGGTGCAGCCTTCTTCGGTGCCACTTTTTTCGCGACTTTCTTCGGCGCCGCTTTGCTGGGGGCTACCGTCTTCACGGCTTTCTTAACGGAGGCCTTCCTGGGAGCGGCTTTCTTCGCCGCGGCCTTCTTCGCCACAGCTTTCTTCGCGGCGACGTTCTTGACGACAGCTTTCTTCACGGCCTTCGTCGGCGCGGCCTTCTTCTTCGCCGGAGCAGCGGGCGCCGGCGCTGGCGCGGATGCCTTCCGTGCCTTCTTCGCAGGCTTCCGCGCAGGAGCGGACGAAGCTCCGGGAGCACCCTCTTCCACAATCTCAATGATCTCGGTAACGGTCACGGGAGTCAGCGTGACAACGGCCACAATTTCCTCCTCGTCATCGTCTTCAAGGTCCGAGTATTCGTCAAGTTTGGCTGGCTCGCCGCCACCCTCTTCATCGTAGTCCCGGAAATCTTCCATTTCGTCTTCGTCTCGGGCGACAAGCTTCAGATCTTCGAACATTCCATCAGCCTCCTGAACGGCGCAATCACCATTAGCATACCTGTTTTTCATTTGTCCGCAACAGTCTGCGCAAGGATTTGCCGGAAAAAATGTTTGAGAGCCGGGCTTTTCTACCGAACCAGCGTGGCCGTAGCCGCGGGATGTCCGGCCCGTACCAGCGTCGCCTGTTTAGTCGCTGGTTTAATCGCCGATTTCTTCAGCGCCGTCTTCACCAGCGGACCCGACCCGGTCGAATGCGTTGTTGCCGACGCGACGGCATGCCGTCCACTCTTCGTCCTGGTCGCTATCACCACACGCACCGGCTTCGGCGCCGCTTCGCGATACCCGCCCGGGATTACAAGACGATCGCCCGTTGCCAGGTCCCCGCCCTTTTGGAGTGCATTGGCGCTGGCCAGCAATGCCGGTGTGGATTTAAACCGCGTGGCAATCGCCGCCAGATTCTCGCCCGGCTCCACCTTGTGCAGCCGCGCCGTGGCCCGGCTCGCAGCCGGTACCGCCGCCAGCCCCGTCTTCACATCCGCTGCCATTCCCTTCGGAACGTGCAGATCGTAACCTTCGGGCGCGGTACCCCGGAGCAGCGCCGGATTCAACTGCTGCAACTCCGGAACCGGCGTCTCCGTCAGATCGCCGATCAGGCCCAGATTGACCGCGGCATCCAGCTTCAGCGTTTCGTACTCGATCGGACGGTCCGGCGTAATGTCGTAAATCCCATACTCCGGCGCGTTCTTCGACACAATCGTCATCGCCAGAATAATCGGCACGTAGTTCGCGGTTTCCGCCGGAATCACTTTGCGCGCACGCAGTTCCCAGAAATCCGCATACCCCGTCCGCTCCACCGCTTTCTCGATCACGCCGGGCCCGCAGTTATACGCCGCCATAGCCAGATACCAGTCGTGAAACTCGTTGAAAAGATCGTGCAGATGATGCGCGGCCGCACGGGTGGCCTTTTCCGGGTCCAGCCGATCGTCCGTCCATGGCGTTTGCATCAGGCCGTACTCGTTGCCGCGAAACTTCACGAACTGCCACATACCCTTCGCCGCCGCCACCGACACCGCGCGTGGCATGAAGCCCGATTCCGCCTGCGCCAGCCGGATCAGTTCCGGCGGCACGCCCTCTTCGGCGAAAATCTTCGTGATCATCGCATCGTACTTACCCGCGCGTATCAGCCCGTTTTCAATCGTCTTGTGACCGCGTCCGCTGAAATAATTCACGTAGCCGAGCACCGCATCGTTCACCGTCAGCGGCAACACCGACGACGTCGTCTTCAACTGCGTCACCACTTTATCTTTGATCGCCGGATCCACCGGAAACGTCATCTGCAGGATATCGTCGATTGGCGCCTTATCGAAACCCGGGACATCGTCGGTCTCAGCCGCGCCCATACCCGTCAGATCGAACCGGTTGATCGCGTCCACCATCTCTTCGAGCGTATGTTCGAAAAGACTCCGGTTGGTCGGCTCGTCCGACGCCCTCAGCATCAGCGCAATCGCGCCATCGAACTCCGACCGCGCGTGGTCGAAATCGCTGGCCGCGTAGAATTTGCTGCCGCTGCGAAACTTTTCTTCCGCCTGCTGAATCAGAACATCGGAGATGGTGGGGTGGAATACCGACGTACCCTGGTTCTCCCTGGTGACTTCAGTAATGTAAGGCAGATGTTCGGTTTCCGCGATGTCGGGTACAAAACCAACTGCTGCGGGGGTGTGAATGATGGCGGGCAGGAAAGAACTTTGGATGCCGGATTGCTGTGAAAACGCCGGGAGTGCGATCAATAGCGACGAAAGCCCGGCTGCAACAAAATGCCGACATCGGCCACTATGAAATATGGTGTGAGACCAGTGCGTTCTGCGCGGGTTCTTAGCCATTCAATCTCCTAAAAAAACGAACACCGGCTCCATACTACCTTAAACAGGCTATCACAGCCGTGACGGATCGGTCACACGGCTGTAACCCCGTTTTGTAAACCTTCTTAAAAATTACTACACAAGTAGCAATTCCGGTTTATTCTTCCTCGGCATCTTCTTCGCCCGTCTTAGCCGCCTTCGCGGCCGCTACTATCTTATCGGCTTGAATCTGAGGAACATAATCGTAGTGGTCGAATTCCATGGAAAAAGACGCTCGTCCCTGCGTCATCGAGGTCAGATCGCTCTGGTAGCTCAGCATCTCCGCCATTGGGACGTGAGCCTTCACAATTTGCGTTAAACCCTGCGTCTCCATCCCCGAAATCCGTCCGCGCCGGCTGTTGAGGTCGCCCATCAGGTCGCCTGCGTATTCCACCGGTGCCTGTATTTCGACATTCATCACCGGCTCCAGCAAAGTCGGCTTGGCCGTCTGCATCGCCGCCCGGAACGCTTTCCTCGCCGCCAGCTTAAACGCCAGTTCCGAAGAATCCACGTCGTGATATGACCCGTCATACACCGTCACCTTGAAATCCACCATCGGATAACCGGCCAGAAACCCGCGTTCCGACGTTTCCAGAATCCCTTTTTCCACCGCCGGAATATAGTTTTTGGGAATCGACCCGCCGAATACTGCGTTGGCGAACTCAAAGCCCCCGCCCCGCGGCAGCGGCTCCATACGGATCCAGCAATCCCCGAACTGGCCATGGCCGCCGGTCTGTTTTTTGTGCCGCCCCTGCACGTCCGCATTGCCGCGAATCGTCTCGCGATACGGAATACGCGGCGGCTTCAGCGTCACGTCCACTCCATAGCGCTTCTTGAGCCGGCTCACGGCGATCTCCACGTGCTGCTGCCCGGTCCCCGCCACGAGGAAATCCCGCGTCTGCGGATCGCGATAAAAACGCAGCGAAAGATCCTCTTCGAGCAGTTTGTGCAGCGCGTTCCCCATGCGGTCTTCGTCGTTGCGGCTCTTGGCTTCCACCGCGAAGGCGATCGAGGGCTCCGCCACTTTCACCGGAGGAAAAACCACTGGCGAAGCCTTGTCGGTCAGCGTGTCTCCGGTCAGCGTCTCCTTCAGCTTGGCGACCGCTCCGATATCTCCGGCATGCAGTTCGCCTACCGGCAGGATCGTCTTGCCCAGCGGCGCGCCAATATGCGCCAGCCGCTCCAGAGTGTCTCGCCTGGTATTGAATATGTTGGCATCATTCTTCACCACGCCGGAAAGCACCTTGAAAAACGAGATGCGTCCCGCAAAAGGATCGGCCGTCGTCTTAAATACGAAAGCCGCCACCGGCCCGGAATCGGCGCAAACCCGCTCCGTCTCTTTCCCGTTCAGCGTCACGTTCGCCGGCGGCCGGTCGACGGGCGAAGGAAATGCCTCCACAATCAAATCCAGCAGCCTGTCCGACCCCACGTCGTGCAGCCCCGACATGCACAGCACCGGAAACACCAGATCCTTGCGCATTTCCTCGTCGAGCCCGCTGACAATATGCTCTTCCGGCAGCGTTCCCGTTTCGAAAAATTCGGCCAGCAGATCGTCCTTGCCCTCGGCCACCAGTTCCACCAGTTCCTCGTGCGCCTTCTTCGCCGCCTCGGCATAAGCGGCCGGAATCTCCTGCTGCGTCGATTTCCCGTCGCCATCCGGCACAAAAACATGCGCCTTCATGTGGACCAGATCGATTACACCCGTGAAGTCCTTCTCACTGCCCAGCGGCAAATGGATCGGAATCGCGGCGCGCCCGAAGCGTTCCCGTATGCTCTCCATCGTGCGCTCGAAACTGGCGCGATCGCGGTCGAGTTTATTGATGACGATGGCGCGCGGCAGCCCGCGCTGATCCGCGTAAGCCCACATTTTTTCCGTCTGCGCCTGCACGCCCGCCACCGCGTCCACCACAATGATCAGCGCATCCGCCGCGATCAGCGTCGCGTTGGCGTCGTTGGTGAAAAGGTTAAACCCCGGCGTGTCTAATATGTTGATCTTGGTCTTTTTCCACTCGATAGCGGCGACCGAGGTGGAAATCGTCAGCTTCCTCTGGATCTCCTCCTCGTCGTAGTCGGTGATCGTATTGCCTTCATCGACCCGCGTCAGGCGATTCGTCGCTCCTGACGCAAAAAGCAGACCGGCCACCACGGAAGTCTTTCCGCAGTGGCCGTGACCTGCAATGCCCACGTTTCTGATGTCCTTTGTCTCGTATACCTTCACGGAATGCCTCCGTTATAAAAACGGAATACTATCACAGATGCGTGAATATTGCCTGGAACGGAACATCGGGTGGTGGGGCGTTAGTGCGGAGATGGCCGGGGGACCGTTTCCCGGCGATGTCAATTAAAACTACATTAAACCCAAAAAACAGCAATTCTCCGCAGTAGACTATCTGAACTATGACCCAACGCAAAATGATGCGTAGCATCGTTCAATCCTTCGGTCCAGACTGGGACCGTGTTTACAGTGAATACGCTTTGGCGGAGGCGAACGGGAGAGTTCAACGCCGTCGAAACAGGTACGCCCTGACTGGAGAGCAATACGCTCGTGCCCTGCTGCGGGACGCTCAAAGGAGGGGCTGGCTATAAGAACGGTCGGGGCGATCTCAGCGTGGATCGCCCCGCCTCTTTAAGTTTTGCCCATGCGGCGATTAGGTCGTTCCAACGTCCGGGTCCGATCCGTCACCCCGGCAGCCATCGCGGGCGAGACGCGAAGCGAGCCGTGGTTTCTGATGAAGTTGTGATAAGCAAAGTGAAGTGCCAGCGCCGACGCAGGTTCTGCCACTTTTTGGAGAATGCGTAGGCCAAGCGTGCCAGCCGTTTGCACCACTGGCGCGGCGAGCCAAAGCCCGACTAGCGCAACATCACGCCGTCTGCCGCGACCGGGGCTGGTACTCCTGCAGGACCGAAATCAGACGATCGCGATTCACCGGCTTCGCCAGATATTCTGCGGCGCCCAGCGAATAGGCCATACTCTGGTTCTCCACCATGCTGATGACAATCACGGGAATCGCGGCCAGTTCCGGATCCGCCTTCAGGCCCGACAGAACGCTCCAGCCGTCCACGCGCGGCATCATCACGTCCAGGGTAATCATGTCGGGCCTGAGCTTTCGCGCCAGTTCCAGCCCCTCCATTCCACCCGACGCAATCGTCACCAGATACCCGGCCTTCACCAGATAGGCGTGCATCAAACCCTGCGCCGCCGGATCGTCGTCAATCACCAGCACCGAACCGCTCACGTCGCATACCGACTGTCCGTCGGCCGTCGACCCCACGGCTTTCGCCAGCGCCTGCAGTGGCTCGTTTTCTGCCGATCTCTCCGCGCCAGGCACCTCCGCCGGCAGCCGGATCGTGAACGTGGTACCATCCCCGATCACGCTCTCCACGGAAATATCTCCGCCCATCATTTCGCAGAATTTGCGCGTGATCGTCAGCCCCAGGCCCGTGCCGCCATACTTCCTGGTGGTGGAGGTATCGGCCTGCGTAAACGCTTCAAACACCTTAGACACGCGCTCCCGCTCCATCCCGATGCCGGAATCCACCACCTGAAAAATCACCCACGCGCGGCCGTCCGTCATCTCCTGACGCACACGGATGCGGATCGCACCGGCTCTGGTGAATTTGCACGCATTGCTCAACAGGTTCAGCATCGCCTGCCGAACCTTGGTCAGGTCGGTATGCATGGAACCCACGCCGGCCGCCACTTCGGTGGTCAGTTCGTTGGAATTCGTTTCCACCAGCGGCTGCACCGTCGCGGCCAGATCCTGGATCATGCCCCGCACTTCGAAGGTCTCCGGATAAAGTTCCATCCGCCCCGCCTCGATCTTCGACAGATCGAGAATGTCGCTGATCAGCGCCAGCAGGTGTTTGCCCGCCGCCTGAATCTTCTGCAAATCGCCCAGCGAATCTTCCAGACCAAGATCGGTCGCTTCGTCGATCACCATTTCGCTGTAGCCGATGATCGCGTTCATGGGCGTGCGCAGTTCGTGACTCATGTTGGCCAGAAACTGGCTCTTCGCGCGATTGGCGGTCTCGGCCGCCTCGCGCAGTACTTCCAGCTTCTGCTGCCGCCGCTCCAGTTCTCCGTGCGTCGAATCCAGCCGCTCCGCCATGCCGTTGAAGCTCCGCGCCAGATCTCCCAGCTCGTCGCCGGACGAATCTTCACCGGCGGCCGCATCCAGCGCCGGAATGCGATAGTTCAGATGGCCCGCGCCCAGCGTGTCGGCTCCCACCATCAGGACATTCAGGCCGCACGTGATGCGTCTCGAAACCAGAAACCCCACCAGCCCGGCGAGCAGCCCCGATATCAGAAAAATCGCGATCGTTACCTCGTTCACCATCGCCGCGACGGTGTAAAAATGCTCGCTCGCCGCCTCCACGCGAACTCTCTCGTCCTGCTTCAGACCGGGCAGCAACACTTCCGTGGCCTGCCTTCCCAGCGGCTCGATATTGGTCACTACTTCCGTGATGGCGGTAGTCTGATCCCGCCCGAACGTGCGGTAAAAAATCTGCCACGATGCGCTCAGATGCCGGTAAACCACGGCAAACGCCTCCAGCTTCGTCCTGCCCGCCGGATCGGCCAGCGCCACCAGTTGCCGCACCTGCGCTTCCACGTCGTTCAGTATTCCGTTGAACTGCGCCACATCGTCCGCGGACGCCCCGTGGTTCTGCTCCGCCGTCGGCATCTGGCTGAGCAGCATAATCTGCTTCTGGTAATCGTTCAGCTTTTCGCTCACGCTGCCGATCAGAGCCTGTCTGGATATGGCGTGGTGCAGTTCTTCAAATGCCGCCTCGCGTTTGCGGTCGCTCCAGAAATGCAGGCCGACGTTACAGCTGAGCAATGTCAGGATCGCCAGATTGGAGAGGAGTAATCGTCGCCGGATCGTCATGTTTTTCGCCCAAACTAGAACGTGAACGCCATCTGCGTCTCGAAACCGTTTTGCTCCGGCTGATTGCGCAGATACACCCGGTTGTACTGCAATTTCAAAGCGGCATAAGTAAAGAAATCAATACGCAGCCCCGCCGACGGCCCCTCATATCGCCCCACAAACGGCGACGCCGGATCGTTGT
>Ga0302319_10004493_pt1 | contig 28629 bp, 22 predicted proteins | sample Bog_T0_2_FD_203319 | JGI IMG/M metagenome (GOLD analysis project Ga0302319, IMG submission 203319) | Peat permafrost microbial communities from Stordalen Mire near Abisko, Sweden - Bog_T0_2 | ecosystem: Environmental > Terrestrial > Soil > Wetlands > Peat | place: Sweden: Abisko, Stordalen Mire... | reverse complement strand
CCGAAGATCACCGCCAGTACAGCCACGATCCACCACCGGAAACGACCTGGGAAACGCAGCGGCCTCATGGCGTCTCCTTCGGCGGTTTAGCCCCGCCACCGGCCCTCAGTTTGACCAGAAACTCGTCGGCCTTTTGCTGCTTAACGGAGTCGGCGTATACCTGCATCTTGCGGAGCGATTCGTCCGTCAATGGTCCTTTGGAAGCTGCCGCGAACAGATTAAGGATGAGGCTACGAATCGCCATCAGTTCGGCCAACAGAATTGGGTCGGTATTCACTCGCTGAGCGGCGCTCAATCTGGCGAGTATTGCCTCGCGTATCCAGGCGGAAATGTTCGTGCCTTCGTCGGCGGCAGCAGCCTCGACTTCGGCAAACTCGGCCTCGGTCAGCCGGGTGCCGGTTTGTTTGACGCGGTACTTCTCAGAATCCCGTGCCGGGGAAATGGCTGGCGGAATCAGCGAAGTCGGCTTCGGGTCAGCGGTAGCCACAGAGAATTTGACCCCGGCGAGGACTTGGGCTTGCATCTCGTTTGATGCCGAGTCATTGAGGGCGGTTTATGTAAAGCATTCTGAATCATCATGTTCACATCTGCTAACTTTGTCGTTTGCAAATGGAAACGCTAAGTTTTCGCGTGAAAACTCGAAACTGCAAATGATTGAAACCGCACACGTTAACAAACGCAAACAAGTATCTACGAATCAGCACCCCATTGGGGATGACGTGTCATCCTACAACCGCTGCGCAGCAGCGCGGTTTTTCGGGGAGCCGGACACCACGGCATCCACAACGGGAGCACAAAGCGCAAACCGGGAGCGCATTCTGAAGCGGCACAACAGAAAGTATGCGGGTGCCGCATACGGCGCGGCCAAAGCCGCGCCCAGCTAGTAGGGGCGGGCGGACAAAGGACCGGCGAGTGGAAACTAGAGCGAAATCTTCCCGATGTAAGTATCAGCGCCAGAGTCGAAACCGTAGTAGCCTTCTCCGTCTTCGGTCATTGGCCCGGCATGTGGAATTGTGTAGCCGGACTCCGCGCGCGCAGCATCCACGATCCGCTCAGTCGTATGAGAGCCATAGATAAAGTCGAGGAGATGTCGCCATTCTGCAACATGGCCGCGCCGGAACTCCGTGTCTCGACTCGTCGGATTTTTGGCGTATTCCTCATGGAACATCGTCAGAAGCCCGGCGCCGTAGCTGCCAAGCCTCTTGATTTCCGCCTCGTCCAATGGAGTATCCCTGCGCATAGAAGCATTCTTCCTATTCTCCGCCTCAAGCAGCGGTTTATGCCATTCCCACATCGCCTCCAGCGTGTCAAAGCGTTGCGGCACGGGATTCGGTTGTTGAAAGACTTCTCCGGGCGTGACCGGGACGAATTGATGCATGAAACGCTCTCCCGTGCGGCGAGGGAAAAAAGCCAGTGAAGACTGGAAGTAACTGTTCAAGCACTCGTAGTGGTGGGTATGAATAAACCGCTGCCACCGATTCGCCAAGGTCTCCTTAGGCTGGATGTCGATGATCTCGATTTGTTCCATTTTGCGCTGGCGGGGATCGCCCCACGCACCGCTCATCAGATCGACTGCCTCAACATCCGTCACAGGAGCGCCATAACCAAAAATCGTCAGCCGTTTCGCGTTTTCAAGCCACCCCTTAAGCCGCTCCCACTCGTGCGTGATGAATTCGCTCTTGTTGTAATCCTTGTGAGTCACCGGATAGAGCAGCGGCGTTTGTATGAACTCGTCGCCGGTGGCCCTCGATCGCATTCCTACTGGCCCTGCTCTTTGGTCCTTCGCCGAGTAGCCAACCGCGACGTTGCCATGCAAGAACGACAGCCGTGGCAAGGCGTCAGTAAAGCGCCGGTTCCGAATGAACGCCTGGAAGAGGAATGGGTCCCAGTTAAAAGTGGCTATCAGATCCTTTGGTCTCAACGCCAAAAGCAAATAATCATAGATCGTGGGCGTATCGGGAAGCCGAAGGCCGCCGAAATAGTCGAAAATCTTCTGACCAATATCCTGTATTGCTCCCGAATCCGGGTCATTGGTGTAGAGACAGCTATAAATTTCCTCAAAGTTGCCGGTCTGGCAATCGGTGTCCGCCGAATCCAGAATCTTTCTCAAGCCCACAACGTCGACGAAATTGTCCATCGACGGTAGCTTCTTTCCCGATGGCTCGGGGTTGTGAATCGTCGAAGCGATACTTGCCCCTGCGCCTAGAATGACCACATGGCTTGGCCCGTCGTAGACAGTCTCGATGCCCTCTTCCCTCGTCATGTCCGAGTCGCGTGCTACGCTCACAATTCGCGCCTACCTTGACGTAACTTGATTTTACGGCGACTGTGCAGCACGATGCACAAGCCCGTCGGGTGGGCGGAAATTGGCGCTCCTGCCGGATGGCAGGAGCATCGGTCAAGGCGGGTAGACGGGCTCCAAGCAATTCTCCTGGGTACGCCGAACCGCGTCACTGAGTTGCTGTGGTGGCCATGAACGAACTTAGCATACGCGCGCTCACAACTGGCACCCCCTGTGTTTTCAGCGAGAGCGGTTCGTCGCTTGCCCGTCGGGTGGGCCAGAATGTCGCCCCGACGCTCGTCCGGGGCATCGCATGAGGGCGGGCAGACGGGCAGCGGGCATGAAAATGCGGAGCCGGTCTTGCCGGCTCCGCTAGGGCCTCTGGTTGGAAGGAAGTTACGCCGCTGCATTCTTCGCGGGCTTCGCTGCCGATTTCGGTGTGGCTTTCTTGCTGGCCTTCCCCTTATCCTTCGCGGCGAATTCCTGCTTGAATGTTGCGGAGATGGCGTCAACGTCCACCTTGTACACTTGCGCGGCATCGCGGAGAATCTTCGCAGCGTCGGCTTGGTTGTGCATGGACAGGAGAATGACAGTCTCCACCAAAATGCGGCCTAGCTTGCTTTCCTCCGCTTTGGGCAGAAAGGCCGCCAGCAGTTTCGCCGAGGCGTCACCGTCCTTCGGTTTACCCATGCCGTGTTGCCGGATGAGGACGGCAACCTTTCGCTCGTCCAGCATCGCGGAAAGCCGCGACACGACAAAAAGCAGGTCGCGTTTCATCAGGCGCACGGGAACCGCGTCGCCGATGGCTTTCAGAACGCGCAGCCCTGTGGCTTGGGCCGTTGCCTCCTCGCGGCGCTGTTTTTCCTGCGCGGCCTTTGTCGCGGCATCGGGATCGGTACGTCGCTGTTGCTTCTTGGGGTGATGCACCGGGCAATCAGGATTGGCGCACACCTTGCGGATTTCGCCCTTGTCGGTGCCGTCAGCAACAATGGCCTCGGTGGTGTACTTGCATGATTTGTATTCTGGCGCGTCCTGCTGATATTTGTTCTTCGGCTTATCCTGCCGGATTTCGACATACCGGTTGCGGGGTACAACCACGCTGCCTTCGGCGGGTTTGCCGTATGCGGTCGTGATCTGTACCAGCTTTGGTTTTGCCGCTACCGTCCGCTTCACATGCTCGTCCACCTTGGTTGCGTAGCAGACAGGATCGGATCAGGAATCGTGCTGGGCCGCGATGCCCTCGAAAAGCAGCGTGTTGTGCCCCGTGCGCTTCGGGCATTCAACGCAGGAGCCTGCCTTGGCCACCAGCGTTGCGTCCTCCTTCGAGAAGGGCGCAGTGGCAAGCTCCAAGAGAATATTGTGCTCGATCCATTCCCGCAGATGGCGAACGGGGAGCAGGATTTTCTTGGCTTTGCTGCCGCCCGTGTAGCTCTCCTGCCAACAAGCGGTCAACGCTTCCTCCTGTTGTTGTGACTGCAACTTCGCCAGCAAAAGAGAATGGCCCAAGCCGATTTCGTCCTTTGTGAAGGCTTCGACCGCTGCGGGCGCAAGCTCCGTCAAGCGAAGGCGGGAGGTTACATACCCCGGATGCTTGCCGCATTTCGCCGCAATGAGTTCGATGGAATACTTCGGCTCCTCAAGCCGCAAGAGCGCGGCGAAGCCCTGTGCCTCGTGGAGCGGATGAACGTCCTGGCGCTGGAGGTTCTCGATTAGCTGCGCCTCCAATACCTGAGCGTCTGTCATTTCTCGGATGCAGACCGGCACGGTCTCTTTCTCGGCCATTGCCGCGCCTCGATACCGGCGCTCTCCGAAAACGATCTCAAAGCTGCGCTCCGCGCGGGGCCGAACTAACAACGGCTGCAATACGCCGTTTTCGCGGATGCTGGCGGCGAGTTCCTGCATCGCATCTTCGTCAAATGTCTTGCGCGGGTTGGTGGGCGATACGACCAGCCAATCGAGCGGCAGGTCGCGGTACTCGGACTGAACTTGGACTGTAGTAGTCATGGGGAATCTCCTATTCCGGTTGAATCTTGCGTGAGGGCGCAAGCGGGCACACTCCCAAGCGCACCCGCTCAGAATGTCTGCGTTAGCTGGCCGCTGCGAACTGCTCCCGCTCCGTCGCCGGTTCCGCGATTTCATCAATGTGGATTGCAGCGAGAATCACAGCGGAAGTTCGCTGGATAACCTCAAGACTCTCGGCCAGCAATGTTGCGTTGCCGTTGTACATCTGGATGTAATCGCTCGATGCGTTGCCCATCTCCAGGCCGATTGCCTGACCCACGATGAAGGCCACGGCCTCGGCTTCGGTTTCGCGCACGGTTGCCGTCGTAAACGTCCGGCGCTCTGCTTTATGCAAGAGTTCATGCGCCGTCTCGTGAACCAAGGTGACAAACTCCTCCGCCTTCGACTGGCCGGGAAGCAAAGCGATCTTTCCGCCGTAGCTCACACCCAAGGCCGGGGCGATCCTATCGTTGAATTCAAGAGCGATGTTCTGCTGCGCGAGAAAATCAATGAGTCGGTCGCGCTGATCGCCCACTTCGCCGGAGATGTTGTGCTCGAACTCCGGCAGGTCCGCGCCTTCGGTCTGCTCCACGTCAAATACATACACGGCACGGAAACCAATCAGCACCGGCCGAGGCTTTGCGCTACCGTTGGCGTCGGTGTTCTGTGTTGCGTCGTCATTTCTCCGCCGCTGTCCGATCATCGGCGCGAGAATCTGGATGCCCTTTTCGCCGCGCTTGACGAAGCGACCCATCTCTTTCCATGTGCCGAATCCCGCTACTCGCGTAGCCGTGGGCCGCTGCCGCGCAATGGCAACGATGTTGCCAAAGCTATAGTTGTGGAAACGCGCCATCGCGGTCAGATACGCGGCGAGTGTTTCGCTCTTGCCCGCCTCAACCTGCCGGATGAGGAAGTCTACGGCCTGCTTGATGATGAGTTGGGTTGGATTGTCTTTCTGCGCTGTGCGCCCTTGGTAGGGCGAGTCGCTACGGTTGCGCTGCGCCGCATTTTTCCTGTGCGGCGTGGGTTGGCTGCTGGCTGTGCCATTGCTGGCGGGGTCGGTTGCGATGCTAGTAGTATGGCTGCTGAATTCCATGACGATGCTCCTGCGAAGCCCCGTTGGGGCCGATTGGCGTCCAGAAGCAAGAGCACCCAAACCTAATTTTTTTCGTTGAGTGCTCCCGCTTCATGGCTCTTCGCAACGGGCGGAGGCGGGAAGGTTCGGTCAAGGCCGCGCGTTCTCAAGCGCGTTCATCGAAGCGCAACGGAGAGCCTTGACGGGTTCTTCCCGCCTCTGCCAGACCGTTGCCTGAAGCGGGGCACTTGACGAAGAAAGAAATTCGGTTCACTACCTTATTGCTGAACGTTCGTGCGCTCGTCGGGCAAAGCCGATCTCTCCAGGTCATGGCGCTCCGCACCGAAAAAGTGCTTGGTGTGAAGATGGAGAAGCTGATGCGGATGTGATCGTCTTACGACATTGCAAAGTCGCGGCTGCGCGATGAAAAGCAAAATACGGCGTGTCCTGTCGTCCGTCGGCGCGCGATGAGGGGCTGTTTGGAGTGGGCTTCTCCTTCAAGTGCAGTCTCGCGGCCAAGTCTCTTAGGCGGAAATCGGAGATCATTCAGCCCATTTACACAAAGAAATCGGCGTCCTGCTCTGCGCCCTTTCGCCGATGTGGCGTCAGAAGACAGTTCTCGTCCGGGTCTGAACGTAGGAATACAATGTAGACAATTCAACAAAAGGTTCAAGAGCTGTCGGCTGGCGAAAGTTGGAATGCACAATGAAAGCTCGGCATTGCAGAGTACAAATAACGTTGTGCAGAGGCTCTCGATTTCTCAGAAGTTCCACCGAGATCTCACAAGCTTCTTCCGCCTGCGCCGGTACTTTTGTCTAGACCGGGCCACGAGCACATGGACACCTCTAGATCAATTGGCCGCAGACTCGCGAAATCTCGGCGACGCAATCAGAGAAGTTCATTGGCGGGCCAGTGAACGTGACTAGGAAAACACATTACGATTACTTGAGCAGACGCGAGCGTCAGATTATGGACGTGCTCTACCGACTGCGACGGGCTACGGCGAAAGAAGTTCACTTCAATTTGAAGAATAACTTGCATTATTCGACAGTGCGGGCCCAGCTTTCGATCTTGGAACAGAAGGGACAGGTCCGGCACACTAAGAAAAAGCTCTGCTACATATATACACCTGCTATATCCGCTGATGTCGCACGACGAGCGGCGCTGCTCCATCTCATTGATACGTTCTTCGGTGGGTCGGTGGAAGAATTCGTGTCGGAGCTTCTCTCCGACGACTGGAAAGAGTGATCTTACAAACGGTCAGAGGTTAACTCGTGCCAAGGGTCCTGCCGAATCCCGATACTTCAAATACCTCGTCACGGAAATCGCTTTGGACGCCGACAAGTTCGGCATACACCCCCGCTCTGTCCATCAATTCTTTGTGCCTACCACGCTCCACAATTCGGCCGGAATCGAACACGAGAATCAGATCAGCGTCTCGAATTGTGCTTAGCCGGTGAGCAATTACCACGCGGGTGCATTTCAACAATGCAAGGTTTTCATTTACCCTGCGCTCGGTAACAGCATCGAGGTGGCTGGTTGCCTCGTCGAGGATCAACATCTTCGGATTGCCAGCTAGCGCGCGAGCCAATGCAAGCCGCTGTCGCTGGCCACCCGACAACGAAAGCCCACGATCCGCCAGCATTGTTTCGTAACCCATTGCCATCGTTATGATGTCGTCGTGGATGGCCGCGCGTTTTGCAGCGTGAACCACTCTGTCGAATCCCATCTCGGGATTAGAAAGCGCAATGTTCCGGCGGATCGATCCTCCGAAGAGTTGAGTTTCTTGCGTCACTATGCCGAGCTGGGCTCGAACCGATCGAAGATTGAGGGTATTGAGATCTTTTCCGTCGAACAGAATTCTGCCAGTTGTTGGCTTGTACAAACCGGCCATGAGTCTTGCCATCGTTGACTTCCCAGAGCCCGTTCGCCCCACCAAAGCGATCCTCATTCCGGGCAGAACGTCCAATGACACGTCTTCGACCACCAGCGGATCTTGCGCATTGTAGCGGAACGACACGTGCTCGAAGGCAAGTGCCCCGCTTAGGGGGCCGGCGAGATTGGTCTGATGTTGATCGTGCTCCGGAGCAGTGTTCATCACGTCGTTCAGCCGCTCCAGGTAAACCTCTAGTAGTTGGAGTTGCAGAGCGGATGATATGAGATTGTTAAGCGGAGTCAGAAAGCCGCCTGCCAATGCGCTGAAAGCCATCATCTCGCCCAGGCTTAAGGTGTCGCGAAGGACCAGGTAAGTACCATAGAACATTAAAACCAGGCTTGATATTGTCCCCAGCAGACTCAGCAGAACGTTAAACGTGGCATCGAGCTTGCCGCGCTTGATTGCGATGTTCAGCCCGTCAACGAACACATTGCTCCAAGACTCCGCGGCCCTGTGCTCCAGCCCCATCGCTTTTAGCGTTTCCATGCTCGCAAGCATCTCCACTTGCAGGGTTGACGAGCGAGACTGGTTCTCCAGTGTTTCGGCTAGAAACTGCTTTTGTCTCCACCGGACCCATGCGAGTAGCGCGAATCGAGCGCCCGCAAGCAGTCCGATCAAAAGTGTGAGTGGGATGCTGGCGATTAGCAGAAAAACCAGATAGATGCTGGCCATCGAGCCGTCCATAAAGGCCGATAGCACAGTCGATGTCAGGATCTCCTTGACACTGCTGTTACTGCCAAGGCGAACCATGAGGTCGCCCGAGGTATGCTGCTGGAAATAGGAGTAAGGCAGCTCAATCAAATGATCGAGGAACCGAAGTGTGAAGCGCGCTTCCAGTTGAGTCCTGAGGTGAATGAAGAGGTGGTTGCGCACAAAACCAGCGACGACGTTGAAGATCTGAAATACGCAGAAGCCGACCGCTAAGACCAAAAGTAAGGAGTAATCCTTCCGTGGGACTACCCGGTCTATAAGGATTCCAGTTAACAGCGGCAAAGCAGCGGATAGTATCTGCACCAGGACCGAAGTTGAAACGATGCGTGCCAGCAACTCCTTGCATTCGAATACTTGCTTGAAGAGTCCCGCCCGCCGTTTCGGGCGAATTCGGTTTGGGTCAAATCCTTCGGTGGGTTCAAATAGTAGTGCCACTCCAGTAAATGCTTTTCGGAATTGTTTCATCGGGATTGAGCGTCTACCGACGGCGGGATCAACAATATCGACACTGCCTTCATGCAAACGCTCGAAAACAACGAAATGGCGAAACTCCCAGTACAGAATGGCGCCTTTGGGCAGATTATCGAGTCCCTCGATTTCCACTTGTACTCCGCGCGATCGGAACCCATGCGCGCGGCCGGTCGTCAATAACGCTTCCGCCGTTATGCCTCCTCGACCGACGCCAATTGCACTTCGAAGGTCATCGAGTGGAATCTCCTTGCCATTGAAGGCAAAAACCATAGCCAGCGCTGCCGCGCCACAGTCGGTGGCGGCAAGTTGCCTCACGATAGGTATGCGTCTATGCCCACGCCGGAGAAGCAGATTCTTCAGGCTGGGATATTTTCTGACAAGTTCGCTCGCATCTGGCATCTGAGGTCTCATTTTGCGGATTCCTTCAGGTTTCTAAGAAACTCCTTGACCCCGGGCAATATGCTGATGATCATGGGTTCTGATCGCAGGTCCACTTCCGCTTGCCCGGTCATCCCATCGTGATATTCATATGACCGGTCCCCTACCGAGAACACTTGGGACGTCAAGGGGCAATGCACCACGACCGATGGTCCAGTTACGGTGAGCTCATCGGCGCTACTTGCAAATCGCGCAGCCTCGCGAGGCCCAACAATTTCCGACCCCACGTCATCCACCGTCATTGACTCGTGAGAGTCTGTATAACCCTCGATCTTAAAACTGCCCTTCATTCCACGGTGGATTTGAGGAGCATATTGCTGAGGAAGGAAGACGATAAGCTCGTATCCGGAATCTTGGTCGACAATGCTGGCCACCTGATCACCGGAAGCGATTTGTTCTCCCGCTCTCATCCGAACGTCTCCAATGATGCCATCGCTCGGCGCCCGCAATTGTTCATGCACCTGATCCGACGCCCCGCCACCCACGCCACTTTCAAAACGCAGGATGGGGTCGCCACGTCTTACATGATCCCCTGGGGCGATCTCAACCGAGCGAACGAGTCCGCCAGAGGTCGCGACCACAGCTATTCTGTTCCGAGCCCGGATCACCGCGATACCCGTAGCTCTTTCCTTAATCTGCGCAAACACCAAAAAGGTGAAACTCGCGAGGAGCAGAGCAACCATAATCCAGTGACTTCTTCTAAGCCAGGGAGGAGGCGTCGACAGGATGTTTCCTTCTGACTCAGAAGGATTCAAGTGATACTCCAGCGCTTCGGGTCTGAAAACTTCTACCGCTGCAGGCCGCTTCAGCAGCAAATGTTCAAGGCGTTGCTTGAGCAACAAAGAAGTCAGTGGTGGACTGATGCATTCTAGTAGAAAGCCGATGAGGGCCACATCTTCGCTTGAGAATTGTGGGAAGGCCGCAGAGCGCGCCGCGGTAAGAACAGCAACAGGTGTGCCCGTCGCACCGTACACGGGCGAAACTAACAGATGATCGTCATCGGCGCCGCCAGGATTGTCAACTTCCGCGTCATAACGTGGATCGGTATTAGCATGATCGACTTCAAGGCAGAAGCCGGTGCGAGCAACGAACGCAACCAGTCCCGAGGTCGCGCTTTCGACCCTCTCCGCATGTGTGTCAGTTTCGACAGAAGAGACGGTCGCTGCCTTTGCATCATATAACCAGCACGTGGCGCGATCAGCGCCAACGGTGCGCCGTACGGTCTCGGTGAACAGAATAGATAGCGACCTCAGATCGGTCTGGCTTGCGATCTGAATCGAGAATTCGAGCGCCTCTTCAATTCGCTTTTGAATGGAGGGCGAGCCGTTGCTTTCAGCCTTACGGTACAATTCAAGCTGCTTCAGAGCCGCATCTACAATGGAGAAGATCTGCTGGGAAGAAAGGGCGCCCCGCGAAATATAATACACGCATCCCTTATCAACGAATTCTTGAACCCGCTCCGGATTGTCACTCACTCCTGCGACAATTGCCAATGGAGTATGTGCCATCGTGGCCGCGCGCGCGAGAATTGCACAGACCGTTGTCAGTTCAAGATGCGGACCGAGTACCAAGACTTCTGGCCTATCGAACTCAAGTCGATTCAGAAAATCTTCTACATCGGCCGCTTCCTTGATCTCGCAATAACCAGAATGAGGTAAGTGGATTTTGCCGATTCCGAGCGTCAGAGCAAGCGCTGAAGTCGGGCGCAATGAATTTGCTTGGTCCTGCTGCTTAGATTCGGGAGGCAGGCTCGTCGTAACTGCTCCCCCGGTCGATATCGAGGGGCCGGACTGGATAAGAACCGAACTTTTCTGAAGGAGTGACATCCTGGCTGCTTCCAGTGTTGAGATGCGATGAGTGCTGCACTCGCGTCAAGGTATCCTACGATAAACCTGAGCTGTATCGAGGCAACGGACGAGGAAATAAAATCACCCCGACGGAACGAGAAGTATCTTGTCGCCGACGGAGATGCCTTTTCTTATCTCGATGTCCGCGCCATCTTTCGCTCCAGTCACGACGGGACGCCGTTCTGGACCGTTTGGACTCTGAACGTAGAGAACCGCTTGTTGCCCGTCACGCTGAACCGTCCTCGACGGCACCACCAGCGCCTTATGCTGCGCAGTTGCAATGGAAACATTCGCAGTCATGTCAGGCTTTAGCAGATTGGCGTTTTTTCTTATGCCGATTGTTACTTCGTAGGCTACATTACCGGAGCTAGCAACGGCCTTCGGCGCAATGCTTTCCACCGCGCCCGGAAAGTCCATCGAAGGGTAGGAGTCGACCGTGAAGGAAACTGGATTTCCCGGTTTAACTGCGGCAATGTCGGTCTCGTCTACCGCTGCAACTAATTCCAGAGAATTGTCGCGAATAATCGTGACGAACGTCGGAGTTGCAAATGCAGACGCCACTGTTTCACCTTCCTGGGTGGAAACCGTGGCAACCGTCCCGCTGATTGGAGTCCGAACCTGCACGTACCCGAGATCGACTCTCGCTACATCGAGATCGCGAAGAGATTTGTCGTATTTGGCTTTTGCTTCTTTAAAGGCCAAGTCGGCGTCCTGTTGCTGTTGGAGCGGAATTAAGCCTTGCGAGCCAAGCTGATCATCGCGCTTGGCTGTCAAAGCGACCTGTTCCATAGCAACTTGATCGAGTTCCGCCTGCGCTTCGGCTTGCGCGACCTTTGCCCGAATCGACGTGTCGTCAATTTCTGCAATGACTTGGTCCGCTTCGACGTGAGAGCCGACTGTAACATAGAGCTTCTTTACAATACCCGAGAGTTGCGATCCAACCCGGACTTCTGCTCCGACTTGAAGCCTCACGGTTCCCGGCGCAGTTACGGTGTTGCCAACCATTCGTAATTCCGGGTAGACACCTTCAGGAGGTGGGTCCACAGCTGACTTTGCTTGAGCGAGGCGGAAGTGATAAAAGGCCGCAACTCCTCCCAGCAGCATTACAACGACTATCGCAAGAGCCGATCGTGCCACTGATCCACCACCTCCTTCGAGATTCATTTCTTCGAAAACGCTCGATGCAATTCCAGTGGCTTTGAATCGCAACCAGTCATCCAGAACGCCTCAATTGCTTGCCGCGCTCTGTGCCGCCAAAGTGAAGTCAACCTTCTTCATGAGCCGTTCGCCCTTATACTCGAAAGTGATCTGCGCTTCGTAGTGGCCGCCGGGCGTCAGCTTGGCTGCGGGAAATTTGGCTAGGATTGATGCCGATGCACTAGCATCTAGTGGAATCGGGCTCGGTCGACTCCTCATCACTGGCTTGCCTTCCTGGTCGATCTCAAAGCTTACACTCACGGGACCATCCGCAGGTGTGGGAGGATAAGCCACAGCATAAAAGGCGAGTGCGCCCGAGGCATCCGGAGTTACAGTGTTACTGAGTTCCGGCGTGACTGTTGCACCACGTGCCTGCAATGGATTGAAAGGATTGCCGGAACCGTCGAGCGTATCGACGCGACGAGCGACCGCGATATCGCTTATCGAGAATCCGGAGTCCTGCTCGACGTCGAGTACCGATCGGCTCACGCTGGCTTTCATGCTATTGCGGTCGACTGAAGCCACGTCGATGGTGTAATGGCCGGGTGGGAGAAAGAATGGGGCTGTGAAGCTGACGGTTCCTTGCTGCATCTCGGCCTTCCTCGCAATGGGCAGATCGTAGGGAATGTCTTTGCTGATCTTGTCGACGACTTCGCCTCTGCTGTCTTTGATGAGCGCGGTGACGCACACGTGAACCTTCGCCCAATCCTTATCTTCGGAGATGGTCAAAGTTTTGGTTGGAACCTGGAAGGCGAAGGCAAACTGATTCCGAACCGCGCCGGAGCGATACTGCAACGCTGCAGCTTGGAAAGCGAATTGGTGCAGGTCGGGGTGGGTGTTGATGACTTTGAGCGTGGCGATCTCGAAGGGATAGACTTGTTGGCCGTCGATGGTGGGGACGGCGTAGTAACCGCTGCGCGCGAACACCCTGGCCCCGGGCCGCGTCACTTTCACTTCGATCTTTCTGAAACTGCCATCCATCGCGGTGTTGACGGGTGCGTAGGTCAGCTCGTAGTGAGTTCGCACTCCCTCCATCGCCTCGTGCAATTGATCGCGCATGTCTGTGGACGACCTCAGCAGACCTCCGCCGGTCGCTTCGGTGAAATCGGCCAGGTTACCAGCCGTGTTTGCGAAGATCGAGTTGTCAGCAACGCCCAACGCAACCGCTTCCGTTGGCGTTATCGTCTGGTCGCCTCCGGTGGCCCCGGCCAACTGCTGCTGCATGCTGGCGTTAGCAGCGGTCTGCAGTGCTGCGCGCCCGGAGTCGTTAAGTCCGTAAGGAAACGGGCTTGAGTTGAACGCATAGATTGTCACGTTGGCTCGATTGGCGGCGCTGATCACGCTCTGGAGCGCTTCGACTGTATCGAGACTCATGGGCAGCCCTCCCATGAACAACAGAACTACTTTTCGACCCGGAATATTCGACTGCGCCCCGACAAGATCGTGCAAAGGCGCAATGGTAGAAATGCTGGCCTGATATACATCTTCCATTGCGTTCGCCCAGCCCAGATTCATAATGTCAGATGGAAGAGCGTACGGGGCAACAGGCCCGGTCAGGGATTTGGGGTTTCCTGTGTAGAGGCCTTCAGGAAGTGCCATGGGTGACTCTTCGTCGAGCGCGGTTTGCAAACCGATTCCTGGATATCGCATGGTCCTAGCGGAAGTCGCTGCATCAACCACTGCGGCTGTGACCTTCTCCCCATCATTCGTATAGGACTGAAGCTCGTGGACCCCGCCCCGGTCGAGCCTGAAAACACCGACATAAACTTTGGAATTGAGCTCGTTTTTAACAAACTGGCGCATAGCCTCTACGGTCAGTGCATGGTCGCGCGGGTCGAGACCCGCGATCACCACCGAAACCACGCTGATATCGCGCAGTTCATTCACGGTAATCGATGCGGCGGGAGCACTGGTGGGTCCACCATTGACGGCCGTGGGTGTCGCGGCCGAGAGAGGCATAGGCGCTTTCGCTCCGGCTCGTCCATCATAGAACTCAAAATGCCGCAAACTCTGCCGGGCCCCATCCTCGAATATCTCAACCTCCTCTGGCCGCAGATCGCGGATAATCTTCGAGTTTTTGTCACGAACTACGAAGTCCAGAAGCACCTCCGACGCTGTGGTGTGAACCGTTGCCGCTTCGTTGTCTTGTCCAATCGACTTGCCTACCAGCAGGAGCGGCGATAACAGAAGGAGCGCTACAAACGTCATCGAATGGCACTTCAGACACCAGGAACCCCAGCATTCGATGGTTTTACGATTTGGTTTGTACATTCGAGAATGTCTCATCGGCCTACCTCATTCTTGATTACGTTGTGTCGGATTCCTGGGTCCCCAATCATCGACGGAAAACGGCAGTCGCACGCCGGCCGTGAGGCTGGTGAAAGCGGGCGGCACGAGGAGCAATGACTTACTGAGGACATCGGTAACGACTCACAATTCTGCACGACATCTGAATCTCTTCAGAGAACGTACACACTATAACCTCACAGTTGTTTCTGTTCAAGAACAATCGAAGCTAAATAAGACACTCGACAATCAATGCGAGGGGGACAATGATGCAGCACTCAGTTACAAGCTCGATGGCTCTTATAAGCCAGCGGATTTGTCGCTGAGACGCTTATCACACGTAACTGTGACGGTTGTCACAGCTAGCTGTAACATTAATACCGAACTCCTTAATACAATGCGCTTTGGATTGAATCGCACTTAGTCTGCTGAAGAGATAACGTGCCATAAAGCATCAACCCACGGTAACTCTCAGTTGTTACTTATTGCATTAGATGGTAGAAAGGACCAACTCATGATCATGCCGCGTTCCAATTTGCAGATACATGATCGTGCCAATCTCAGAAAGGATTCCTCGATGAAAACGCGCCTTACGTTGAAGAAAGTCACTATTCGCGACCTCGACGACTCGAGTTTATCGACTGTCGCTGGGGGCACTGCAACCCAAGCAAGCACTTGTCCAGTCACATGTGTAGCTGGAAACACGTGTGACTTATCCACCTGCCCTCCGAATGGCACCTGCGCAGCAACGTGCGCTCTGACATGTGCTGGCCAGACATGTGTTGTAACGTGCGGTGGAATGTGTGGCCAAACCATGGCATCTACGTGCGCAGACACATGTCCTCAGACATGCGGTGGCATCCCGCCAACGTATGCTGCGAACACTTGTCCCTGTTGTTAAGTATGACGCCGGCCAGTTGAAGCTAGAAGGTTGCGGCTGAACCAGCGGGCGATCTGTTCGTGGTACTGATCAGGGCGCCCCGCTGGATTGGTTGCGCCGGCTTAGTACGGCAATTACGAGAGTGCGGATCAGAGGGCCGATCAAGCACTTGTGTGTAAGCTCGGCACAATCGTGCTTTCTGGAAACCAAGTGACACAGGGAGGTCAAGGCCTGTTATTAGTCCTCCTTAGAAAGTGTCGGGAGCTAATGTTCCGCCGATTCTGAATCGAAAAGGGAGGGATGCAGGGCTAAGGTGAGCGACGTATGCGGGTCAGCCGCCCCACGCGAGAGATAGCGAGGCGAGGATAAGTAGTTAGATAGCGGCATACTGTGTTTCCGTACTTAGTATCAAGGCATACGAACGGTCTTGGCTCTATGTTGCCTGGCGCAATATACGCTCGTAACGCATCCTAGCGGAGAGTTAGTATGAGAATCAAAGGCTAAGACGTGGACTGGGATGTGATAAGTCGAAGTATTGTGACGCATATACGGCAATCGCGTAAGATACAACAACACCGCATCGCCGCCCGGAAATAGTCTGACACCTCGAAGCGCTTAGAAGATCAAAGAAATGGAGGACATCCATAGGTGCAAGATGAGACTTTACTTGAAACGCGTTCAGGACGACCAAAGAAAGGATTGAGTTGGAAGCCTATCCTGTCAGAATCGCTGACTCATATTGCTAATGATGCTATTAATGCGACAAGCGTAGAGCTCTTGAAGCGTGAGCGAGGTTCGATCTCGCCCTTTGAGATGTGTGATATCGCCGTCATGTGCGGCTATTTGGAAGTGGTTGAACCGTCAGCCGGATGGGAAAATATTGCAGTCGAATACCTCAATTGTGCCGCCACCAGAATCTCCGCCAATCGAACTCGGTGGCCGGCGTTATTTGATGGAATCGCCGCTTGCGGATGGGCATTTGAGCATATCTCTCAAGCGCCTGGCGATGCAATGGAGGAGTGGCAGGATATTAGCGACCCGATCGAAGAGATAGACAGCTTCCTGTTGAAAATGCTGCAAGAGCGATCTTGGAAGTGGGGGTACGATCTAATTTCCGGATTAGTCGGACTTGGCGTCTATTTCCTTGAGAGATTACCGCGCGCATCGGCAATTGATGGAATTCAACTAATTCTCAATCACTTATTCGACCTGTCAGAGAAGTCATGGGGGGGGACCACGTGGCACACTCCGCCTGAGTTCCTTTCTGATGACCAGCGCAAGACCTGCCCGGCGGGTTATTACAACCTTGGGGTCGCCCATGGCGTTCCGGGTGTTGTGGGTTTCCTGGCATCGACACTCGCCGCAGGTATTGAGGTTGAAAAATGCCGGGACCTGCTGGAAGGTACTGTCCGGTGGCTAGTCGCACGGCAGGGGCCTCCAAACAGTTTAACGCGATATGATTCCTGGTTTGTGCCTGGCCGGGAACCTCAGAATACTCGCCTTGGGTGGTGCTACGGCGATCTTGGACTAGGTGCAGTACTGTATTTGGCCGGCCTTCAGTGCGGGCATGAAGATTGGTGTAACTTTGGACGTATCGCCACAGATAACTGTCTGAAGCGGACAACCAAGGACGGGTGGGTCAACGATCAAGGCTTGTGCCACGGATCGTTCGGTGTTGCTCATATCATGAATCGTATGTACCAAGCCACTGAAGATGAACGTTACGCTGACTCCGCTAACATATGGTTCGAACATGGACTAAGATCTCGAAAGTCCGGCGTGGGTGTTGCTGGATTTTACGCCTACAGACCGGATCTAACGCCGACTCTCCGGGCAGACGTATCATTGCTGTCTGGCGCATCCGGCATGGTGCTGGCGATGCTTTCTGCAATTTATCCAGTCGAACCAGCGTGGGATCGGCTGCTGCTGCTATCGGGATATGCTCCGCGCGGCGACTAGACGCGTAGCTGGAGTTTTCGACGCAGAGTGTGCCTTAGCCACATCTGGAACTTGGGGTTAACAGAGAATGCTGACATTGAGCAAAATGGAAAGAGTCCCTCAGTTGAAGGAGGTCGACCTCCCCATACAAGATTCAGGCTTCTTCGTGATCAGAACTCCCGGATTGCCGATGGACGAGTTGGTAATGTGGGCGGATTCGCTGAAGGCTCACCAAATGCAAGAGAGTGGCGCCGACGAAAAGGTTATAACTGAAGCTTGGGCTTCGGACGTTGCCCTTCTTCGATCCCGATTGAAGGAAATCGCTGACAGAGCCGAAGTTCAACATGCGCTCTTTGTTGCGTCGCCCTCTTTGGAGTCATCGTTTCGATATTGGAAGAAGGATCCAGATGGTAAACAAGGGAAACAGGCAGAGAGATCGCTGGTCAGATACTTCTCGCGAATGTGCGCCCGACCAACGCCCTTCGGCCTGTTCGCCGGATATTCCACGGGGAGGATTGCACAGGACGATGCCGAGACGACAAACCTCCTATTGGAGTCACGAGATTCCTATCGGCTCTGCTGTAGACTGGATTTCGATTACCTCTTCGCATTAACTGCGACTTTGCAGTCCAATCCAGCGATTGCCTCGGAACTGAGTTATTGGCCGAATTCAAGTCTTCGCCGGATCGGTGACGTCTGGCATTACGTAGAGTCCCGGACCAAGGGATCAAATCGAAGTCATCATCTTGTAAAGCTGCAGCGCGAGCTGATTCTCGATGCGCTCATCGAACGTGCAAGCGCTGGCCTGTCAATTGAGTCGCTCGTAGAATTCGCGCTCGGACTTTCCGGTTGTGAAGAGTACACATCCGAAGAGATTCGCGAGTACATTTTCGAGTTGGTCAGCAATGGCGTTCTCGTCTCGACGCTAGTGCCGTTAGTGACCGGCCCGCCCGCACTCGACGATTTGATTGACCAGCTCAATGCTATTCCTGCAGGTATCGACACTGCCCGGTGTCTTTCCAGAGTTCGGGAGGCAATGACGAAGATCGACCATATGGGTCCCGACGTCGGCCCTCCTCAGTATCGCGCAATCGCATCCAGCCTGGATCAACTGCATGTGGATTACGACCTATCGAAGCTCTTTCAAGTGGATTTGCTTAAGCCAGCGCCGCAGTTGGTTCTGTCTAAGCAGCTTCTAACTGAGGTGAAGAACGCGATTGCGCTTTTGTATCACGTCGGTCAATCTTCAGGGCACAACGATCTACGTGTCTTTCGAGATGCTTTTGTCAATCGCTACGAGCATGCATGGGTCCCATTGGAGTTGGCTCTTGACGAAGAGACAGGAATTGGATTCGGCGCCTCTTCGGGCGCGGAAAGCTCGCCTCTGCTCCGCGATTTGCCGGGCTTGAAACAGAATGCGCAATCGGCCTCGCCGGATGAGTTCCACTTGCTCCTTAAAAAGGCATTTGAGTCAGCGCCTTCCTCCACCGAGCCAAGGGAAATCGTAATCGAGATGCCGGATATCCCCCCAACGAAGGCGGACCGAGTGTTCCCGACGGCGTTCGATGCGTCGATGATCCTCGTCGCGCCATCAGAGGACGCTTTGCGTGCCGGCGATTTCTCGATTCATCTCAAAGGAATTTCCGGCCCGCCCGGAACCAGACTCATCGGACGCTTTTGTCTTTCAGATTCCACTCTCCAAGACTACGCAAGCGATCACATCGTCCATGAGGAGCGATGCGAACCAGACGCGATCTTTGCCGAAATCGTCCATCTACCCGAGGGACGAATTGGAAATGTTCTCTGCCGGCCGGTGCTCCGCGATTACGAGATCGTTTACCTGGGAAGATCTGGTGCACCAATCGAGCGCCAAATTCCTATATCCGATCTTTTGGTCACGGTTGAACCAAACGGGCGAATTATTCTTTATTCGCTGCGTCTGGGGAAACGAGTGATTCCGCGACTGAGTAACGCTCACGGGTACTTCAATCCAAAACTTGCCACTGTCTACAGATTCCTGAGCATGTTGCAACACGAAGAGGCCGAGGTCTCTTTCTTTTCCTGGGGCGACTTGGGTGGTCAAAGTACATTACCTCGTGTTCGAGTCGGCCGAGTGATATTAGCGTGCGCTCAATGGCGTTTGAGTGCAGAAGAGGTGAAGGCGCTCGTAAAGGGAGAGGGATGCGCAAGATTTGTGGCGTTACAGGATTTGCGGAAGCAGCGTGGATTGCCCAGGTGGGTGGAGTTCATTGAGTCCGACAACAGCTTGCCTGTAGATCTCGATAACCCTCTGAGCGTGGATGCATTTCTCCACGTCTTGAAGCGTGCCGGGCAGGGAGTGCTCCAGGAAATGTACCCCTCTCCCGACGAACTCTGCGTGACAGGTCCAGAGGGGCGCTTCTCGCATGAAATCCTCATACCTTTTGTGCGGTCTGCACGAATCAAGGATTCAGACGCAACAGGCAAAAGTGACTCGATTCGCACGGCAATCGAAGGAATTCGCAATGACGTGCCTCGCCTGGGTCGGACTGTCGCTCCAGGCGGCGAGTGGTTGTACGCGAAGCTTTATGCGGGTCCTGCCACGCTTGATGAAATAGCCGCCACATTATTGCCTAAGCTAATCGCGGATGGAAGGGAACGCGGATTGTTTTCAAGCTGGTTCTTTATTCGATATGGCGATCCAAATCTCCATCTCAGGGTTCGGTTCCGCGGAGACTCGAATCGAATGGCAGAAGAACTTATGCCTCTCATATTCAAGACAGTGGCTCCACTCATATCCTCCGGAAGAGCTTACAAGCTGCAGTTTGATACCTACGAGCGCGAGATTGAGCGCTACGGTGGGCCGGAGGGGCTTGCAGTAAGCGAAGCTATATTCCATGCCGACAGTGATGCAGTACTCGAATTGATGCAGTTGTTCGAGGGAGACGAAGGAAATGATTTGCGCTGGAGGGTTGCGCTGTTGGCTATGGAATGCCTCTACGACGATTTCCGGATCAATTTGCATGAACGTCAAAAGATTGCCCAGAGGATGCGGGATTCTTATGAGAAGGAGTTCGGTATTGGAGTGGCGGGCAGAAAGAATCTAAGCGATAAATTCCGAAAAGAACGCCGCCACCTGGAAACTATGTTCGAGAACAAGGAGACCGACAGGTCCTTTCGTTTCGTCCGCGAAGTCTTGGCCAAACGTTCCGAGCAATTGAGGAACTCAGCAGATAATCTACGCGGCCTGGCAGCGGCCGGAAAACTGAAAGTAGACGTAAACGATCTTGTTTCCCTATATAACCATTTGCATGTGAATCGGATGCTCAGAATGGAACAGCGCGCACACGAAATGGTTTTTTACGACTTTCTGCATCGATTGTATGAGGCAAGGCTTGCGCGCCTGTCGCGAGTTACGGAGACCGACTTTGCCGCGCTGCACTCTTGAAATTGGTGCTTGCGATCAAGTCTTTGACTTTAAGGCGGAGAGGAGCAACGAAGTGCCCTTCAATTCGCAAAGCAGTTCTTGCAAAGTGGACCGGGTTAATGTCGATGTGCTGTTCTTTTCACGCGGCAGGGGCAAGGGACACGCAGTTCCAGACTTGTCGATTATTGCGGAACTGCGCAGACTTAGCCCGGGCGTTCAAGTCGCGGTCGCATCGTATTCCATGGGCGCAGAGGTTTTTGATGCTGCGGGGGAGTGCCTCAATCGGATGGAACTCCCCGAAAACAATCCCTTTGCTGACACGGTAGTTTGCGCGTCCCGCGTTCTCGATGAAGTTTCAGCTCCCTTGGTCATTTGTCATGAAGAACCGGCGGCCCTACCTGCCGCGAAGCTGCATGGCGCAAAAACGATATTCTTAAGCCACTGGTTCTCCGGAATAGGTGATCCCTTTCTTCATTCATTGCGTTTTGCTGACGAAGTCCTGTTCATGGAAAGGCAAGGACTCTTTCCGGAGCCCGATGTTGTTGCAGGACGAGTCCGCTACGTTGGGCCGGTTCTGCGCAGGTTTCAGTATTTTCCAACAGATCGCGAGCGGATACGTGGTGAGCTTGGGTTCGCACAAAGCGACAAAATAATTCTGATGCTACCAGGTAATCCCTCCGAGAGCATCGCGCCGACATGCGAACTCGTCCTGGGCGCGTACGATTTGATTACCAGCCCTCACAAGCGATTGATTTGGATCGCCGGCAAGGATAAGGCGGTAGTATCTGAATCGATTGGAGCAAGAGCCAACGTTGAGGTGATTGAAGTTGATTGGAAGTTAGATCGTCTCATGGTAGCTTGCGACGTGGCCATTACCAAGGGGACGTATAATATTTCGCGAGAACTGTATGCTCTTGGCATTCCCTCAATCGCGCTGTCCTATGGGCAGAATTTCATTGACGATCTATTCGTGAGAACTTTCCCAAACACAAAATTCCTTTGGGCCAAGGAGACTGATTCAAGCGTCCTCACTGAGCAGATCGATTCTGCTCTTAGTCGTGGCATCGGCGCACCTGACGAGGCGTTATTGCACGGGGAGGGAGTGGTTGCGGCCGCTACCGCCATTCTTGAGTATATCGAGTGCGCCAAGACAGAGTTCGCACCAGGTGGCGCGCACTAATCACAGTTTTTGGGAAATGCTATTGTCGACGGGCGTCCGCAAGAGTCCTCTAACACCGAGTGAGCGGGATCATGGAACGAGTTAGTTGTTTGATGATCACTGATGATCGGCTAGGTAAGTTCACGCAGAGCTTTGCTTGTTACTGCAACCAAGAGTATATCGAGAAAGAGTTAGTCGTCATTACATCAGGATCGGATGAATATGTTGAAGGTCTCCGAAGGACAATTGGCGAGCGATCAGATGTTTCTGTTGTTCCCGTTCGCGGCCACTTCACGCTTGGGGCTCTCCGTCAGTTCTCTGTCCAACATGCCTCGGGTCCATTGATTTGCCAGTGGGACGATGACGATTACAGTCACCCCAAAAGACTGAGTCAGCAGATCGGAGCAATGAAAGAAGCTGGCGCCAGAGCAAGCTACCTCGTCGACAATCTCCATTACTTTTCCGATACGAAGAAGCTTTATTGGTGTGATTGGAGTCAATCTCCGGTTCATGTGGGACATCCGGGTACATTGCTGGCCTATAAGAGTGAGGTCCCACCCTACAACGAGACCCTGGATCGGCGGGAGGACTCAGAACTACAGCGGGAACTTATGTCAAGCACGCGTGTTGCTCTCTTACGTGGACTTGGGCATCTCTTCATCTATGTGTTCCACGGGGGGAACGTTTTCGGCCGGAGGCATCATGCGGCTCTCGCCCATGATTATGCCTTATGTGCTTCGGAAGTTATCGAAAGACGAGCTATCCTCGATCATGTTCTCAATGAGTACCAGTTCTGCCTCAAGCCACCGATCATAGTTTCTGAAAGCTCTGGAATGACTGTGTATGAATGGAACCCTCGGGAGAATGCCTATAATCCGGGGGAGAGTGCGGCACGATGTAGTAATGAAATGTTCGTAGTTTAGATGCTTGGAGTACGGCATGTGCAATCTATATGACACCACGGTTATTATCATTCCCTATCGAGACCGCGAAGATCATTTGCAGCGGATACTACCGCGTTTTGAGAAGCTTTTCTCTGATCGCGATGTTCGGATCTTAGTAATAGAGCAACTAGATACCTTGCCGTTCAATCGAGGCCGCTTGCTGAATCTGGGGTTTCACACTGCTAAAGGATTATCGAATTGGGTCTGTTTTCACGACGTGGATCTTGTTCCAGTTAGCGGAGGCGAACTCTATTCGCCTCCTGTCGGAGCAGCACATCTCGCAGGACGTGCGGAGCAATACGATTACCAGATGCCATATCAAGGATACATAGGTGGCGTTTTTGCTATCACGCGCAGGGCCTTCATTGCGATCGATGGATTTGCCAGCGAATACTGGGGATGGGGTAGAGAGGATGATGACCTATTGCTGCGACTGTGGGTGAAGAATATTCCAATAGAGTACAGGGTCGGCAGGTTTTCCTCATTACCCCACAATCGTCAGGAGGCATCCGCAGCGAGCAATGCACTATTTCTTAGCGCGCTGAAATCTCGACGCAACTATGCTACAAGTGTCGAGCAGCGCGAGTGGATAGACCGGAAGATTCGATGGATCGTGAACGTCTACGGATCACCAGATGCTGGGGCAGGGAGCGAGGCGGGCGGGCTGTCTACGACAAGCGCCGCACTCATTTCACGCAGGACATTGTTCCGGCGCAGGCCGTCGAATTCACGCAAGGCATCATTTCGCTGTGAGGTATATTCCTATGATCTGTCCTCGCCATCAACGGCCCTGAATTGCGCTAACGATTCGGAATCTCATGCTGCGGACATGAATTCTTCTGACGGTGCGTAATAGATGGAGAAGCGATTGTGATTTGGATGTGTTTCGGTTCAATCGTTGGTTCTGGCTGCCAAATCGTTCGTATTCCGCAATATGAATGTCGCGGTGTCATTCGGGAGGGTCTTCGATAATCCGAGAAGCCGTGAGTGCGCGGTTCTAGAAAGCTAAGGTCTTCCAGACCGCTATTGCACAACCGGAACACAAGGCCCCATGGCGATGGCCGAAGGATTTGATCTGAACAGTTGATATTCGGAGCATCATCAAATGGACGTGAAGCGCGGCGTGTATTTCTTAGCTCATGACGGAGTCATTGATCTTGTCATTGCATTCCTCAATAGCTTTCGAAGATTCAATCCGACACTTTCGTTGTGCCTAATTCCGTTCAATGAGGAAGTGAGTGAAATAAGTCGTTTGCGAGAGGAATACGATTTTCTGGTATACAACGGTCCGGAGTACCTCATCCATTGCGACGAGATCAGCCGCTCATTTTTCTCGACTCCGTGCGGCCAATTTCGAAAGCTCGCTGCGTGGGAAGGTCTTTTTGATGAATTCATCTACGTTGATATCGATACGGTTGTACAACATCCCTTTGACTTTTGTTTCGATTATCTGGAGTTGTATGGATTTGTGACATCGCATTCGAACCTAGGCGGCATCAGGAAATGGGTCTGGAGGGATTCCATTTATTCCGCTGACTCAGGTCTGTCTGAGGCGCAAATTGCATACTCTGCTAACACTGGATTCATCGTGTCACGACGCGGTCTACTATCCAGGAATGTAGTCTCACAGAGAGTTACAAAGGGGGCGCAGCTTGCCGAGCACATGGAATTGCAATGCACAGAGCAACCGTTTTTGAACTATTTGATCGTAACATCGGGCGTGCCATACACGAGTCTCTTGTCAATTTCGAGACAGACGGGGTCGCACGATATTCCGTTAGAGCGTTGGGCTGGAAAATCTTTAGGGAAGATAGATTCCGGAAAAATCATTCGCGAGGAGGGAGATTCCGAAGTGCTGATAGTGCATTGGGCAGGAGAGTGGCAAAGTGGGCGGCATGAGCGCAATCCTCTATGGCGATATTATCGCGACTTGGGAATCTCTGAGACATGCCCTGAACACAGTTCCGTTGATGTTTCCTAAAGTTTCTCCACAGCCGACTCACCTTCGACTGTGGCTAAAGATCTGACAACACCCAGGGCGCGGGTGAACGCTACGTCGGCGGTTCTTTGGCTCGGAATGAATCTGGCAGTTGATTTTGCAAGACGTGCTCCCGGCAGCGATGCGGAAAGGAAACTAACAATGAATGGCGTCCTCTTGGAGATACTCAATACGGGACATTCGAAAACCGCGAACGGTAGAGGTAAGGTGAGAGTTCATTCCGCGATTTCGCAATCTAAAGGGAGATTTCTGCAAGAGATAGTTCGAAAGCTGGACCCAACTGTGAGTCTGGAAGTTGGGCTGGCATATGGAATATCCGCGCTCTTTATCTGCGATGCATTGAACATCCGGAAAGGAACGCAGCACATCGCAATTGATCCAAATCAACACGAAGGGCCATGGGGAGATCCATGGGATGGGATTGGCATTGCAAACCTCCGCCGAGCCGGATTTGGTGAGATCGTGCGACTGATCGAAGCACCTTCTTACCGAGCGCTCGCCGAATTGGAGCGAACTGGGCAACGTATTGATTTTGCCTTTGTTGATGGATGGCATACTTTTGACTTCGCCTTAGTCGATTTGTTCTTTATCGATCGGATTCTGAATGTGGGAGGAGTATTAGTTTTTGATGATGCGGAGTGGCAAGCGATCAAGAAGGTCTGCGGATTTCTAAGTGCAAATCTCGCGTATATCCCTCTTGGCGTGGGCGGCTCGGGCGCGGAATTGTTATCAAAACCCTCTATCCGGAAGGGTGCTGAAAGACGTATCGCGCGTTGCGGGACTCTGCCGTCAAAAGCACCATGCCCGAAGGGCATCCCTGATTACGCTGGCACGTGTATCGCGTTTCAGAAAGCTGCTGATGATAGCCGCAAATGGAATCACTTCGTTGATTTCTGAGGGGCAGCTTCGGCATTTTGATCTGGCGACATTTGATAGTCATACATAACCCGATACACTCCGGACGTGAATTTGTAGTGGTCGCTTTGCGACAACATGGATTCGACAAAGTCATCGGACTCATCAGTGAGGGGTTTCATCGAGGTTCTTGGGAATCCCGTCTTTCTCTTTCTTGGAGGCGATACTGCAAATGCGAATTTGTCCCATGATTATCGGCATTGGTTTGGTGTTAGGCAGCGCGACTGTGATCGCGCAAGGCGCTGGTGTGCCGCCGACATCTACGCAAAGAGTGTCTGCCGCCCCGGCGCCGTGGGACTCACCTAATGAGGGCGAGCCCGAGTTCGAGGTTGCCACGATCAAACCGAGCGATCCGGCTAGATGTTGCGCCCAGGGATGGGGACGCAACGGCAGGCTATTCACTACAGTCAATATGAGCCTTCGTTATCTGATCCAGTGGGCATGGAGGCTGAATCCGAAGCAACTGGCGGGAGGGCCGCCATGGATGGACGTTGCACGCTTTGATGTCGTAGGCGAGATCGACGGGGATGGCGTTCCAACCGATCATCAGTGGAGGATCGCTGTTCAGAAGCTGCTGATCGAACGGTTTCAGATCCAAATGCATCGTGAAAAGCACGAGATGCCGGCGTTCGCCTTAGTGATCGCCAGAGGCGGCATCAAGCTCACGCCGGGTGACGGCAATGTCAGTGCCCACCAGCGGATGATGCTCGGTGGCGCGCCCGGACAGACGATGTTTGTGATTGGCGAGAACGCCTCCATTGACGATTTCGTCGGTGAGTTGGGGCGCGTTGTGGTGGACAGGCCGATTGTTGACCAGACCGGGCTGACGGGTGTCTACAACATTCGCTTTAAATTCAGCCGCGAAGAGGCGGGCGCGCTGGGCATGACGGAGTTGCCGGATGCGGCCCCGCCAAATCTGCTGAATGTCTTGCCGCTGGGACTCGGGCTGAGTCTTAAAGGAACGAAGGCTTCGGTGGACGTAGTCGTGATCGACCACGCGGAGATGCCGGGGGCCAACTAAACGCGAGTTCTAAGGTGAGAACGAGTCCCAGACTAGCATTCCGGTCGCCGTCGGAACGGTCTGCACAGGCAGCCCACAGATAGCGGGTGCCGCCTGCCTTCGGCTCCTACAGAACTTAGTGCGCGGATTCTCCTGATTGCGCTGGTCAGAGCCTGATTCGCAGTGGGCAATGGCCTGCAGGTTTGGCCAGCCAATGGGGAACTGGGGCCCTCGAATCGGACCCAGCACTCTGGCGACGATCAGTTCGTTCCGAGCACTTGCCCAACGGAGACTGACTGATTGATTGATTTCGAGCACCGCCGTTTTGGCAATTTCGCCGCCGAAGAGAATAATGAAGAGGATACCCGACTCCTTCCCGGCACAAAAGAGGTTGGAACTGCACTAAGAACAGCCGCCAGCGGCGGCACGTGCAGGATGATTTGCCGCTAAAAACACCCCAGCGGGGCAAGCGGCAAATCAGGAGAATCCCGATTAAGAGCGTCCGGGCCGGACGATGGAATGACGCTTCCCTGCGCCAGCCTCCGCCAGCGGCTCCGGCGAAAGACGGCTTCGGGAGGTTCATTGTCAGCGCGCCTTGCTGCGTTGCCCCCCTTTAGACCTATCGTGAACCTCTGCCGCCTTCACCGCCTTGGCCTTGCTATAGTCCGGTTGCGGCAGTTCCCACCCCGCCATCCCCTGCAACACGCGGTCCGCGTGCTTGATCGTGTTCACGTGTCCATAGTGGGTTTCAATCATGTGGACGGAAGTTCCCATCTGCTCGGCAAGGAAATACACGTCCACGCCTTCCTGCAATCGGAGCGTGGCGTAGGTGTGCCGGAAGCAATAGGTCGAGCGCGGCACGCCCTGCGTGCCTTCGCGCAGTTTCGCTTCGTTCAGAAGGTTTTCAATCAGCTTGCTGTAAAGTGTTTTTTCAGGCTTGCCCGTGGTGTTGGTAAAGACTCTGTCGTCCGGTTCCGTGGCTTTGGAAATAACGCGGATGCGTTCCAGATAATCTCCAACGCTCTTGGGAGCCACCAGCTTGCGCGACTTGCCCTTGCCCTGCACGAACAGCACAACGATCTCACGCCCCTCGCGGTCTTTTGCAGGCATAATGTCGCGCCAGCGCAAATTCTTCATCTCCGCCGGCCTCATGCCTGTATTGCAGGCAATCAGGATCATGTTGTAGGTGACGGTGCGATACCAGATGCTTGAAGGTTTATCTGTCTCGGCAATCCACTTCCTTCCCACGGTGTGGAGTTTGCGGTATTCCTCCAGCGTAAACTCATCGCGCCTCATCGTCTTGAGTTTGGGGCGCTCGTCGAAACGCTGGCTGGCCGCAACGTAGCGTTTCTTGATGGCGTAATTCATCACCGCACCGAAGATGGACATCTCCAGGCGGATGGTGGAATCGCTGATAAAAGGAACCGTCCGTTCTTCGGAAGGTTTGACTTCAATCGGCTTCAAAACCCGGATGCCCAGCGTTTGCTGAACCTTGGTGCGGCGTTCGGCTTCCTTATCCGCGAAGGCTTGCGCCATGTCGGTAGTGACTTCCCGAACACCGTTGCGCTTATTGCGTCCCGCGCCGTTCTCCCTCCGCCATGCTGGATAGCCACCCCAAAGCTCATCGCCAATGAGGTGGACCTGCGTTGAGCCTACATATCGATCTAAAGCGCCTTCTATAATGGCACGAACTTTCCCGGGCCGCGCGGCGCTGATCTCTCCACGTCTGGCCCGCGCCTCTTGCATCAGCAGATACTCTCGCCCCACCTCGCGGAAGGGGTGGTTGAACACAGGAACGTCATGCTTTAAGCGGAACCTGATGTCTGCGTCCTGGTCGAAGGCGCGTTCCCGCGCCACCTCGATGTCGGTCGTCTTGAGCGACACTGTCTTGTAGCGGTCGGCTTTAGGTATTTTCATGCGGCAATACCACATCCGATGATCCACGTCGCCACGCCGGAAGAGAACCAGGCCTGGCTTGAGTTCCGATTTGTCGGTGACGAATGCCATGTTCGCCTCTATCTTTTTCGATGCGTCCTGTGCAGATTCCGTGCAGATTTTTCCGGCAAGTCATTGACTCTGCGTATCTGTGCAGGACTTGTATAGATGATATCAAAATATTATGCTGCTTGTTTATATATATTTACG
>Ga0302319_10004489_pt1 | contig 28638 bp, 30 predicted proteins | sample Bog_T0_2_FD_203319 | JGI IMG/M metagenome (GOLD analysis project Ga0302319, IMG submission 203319) | Peat permafrost microbial communities from Stordalen Mire near Abisko, Sweden - Bog_T0_2 | ecosystem: Environmental > Terrestrial > Soil > Wetlands > Peat | place: Sweden: Abisko, Stordalen Mire... | reverse complement strand
GAAAACAAATTTGCCATTCAAATCCGGGGAGACATGGTCGATGCTAAAAAAGAGTTCATTGTGACCGCTTCTCTGAAGGATGCCACGGCCGGCGATAAACAGATCGCCCATGATTGGGCCTTTCACAAGGTTTACTATTTGATAAGTTTATTAAAATATAACCAAAATAATGAGATGTTGATGGGGGCGATCAATAATTTGTGTACAAAATTTCATATTATCACTCCCTATTCATTGTCATCCCCGCGAAAACCGCCATCGTCTGAGCGGGGCGAATTGCCGGTCAAGCAGCATAAGGTGCTAAAACATTAAAATGGTGAGAATTTGTCTATGAAGAATGCCCATTGGTTGTGTTTATTTGCCCTATGGCCTATTCTGTCATGTTTCAATCTTTACGCGGATGAGAGCGATCTGGTCACGGCTGACCGGCAAGCTTTAGTTGATGCAAAGGCTTCGGGGGTTTCTTCCAAGATCATTGCGGCCAAGGAACAATTGAGCGACGATCTTTGGAGAGAGGATGCCCAAAGGCGTAAGGACATGGAAGGCATTAGCATACCGCTGGCTCCAGATAGCCAGGGGCATCTTCTTGCCACCGTGCTTATCAATAATAAAGTCCAAACATCCCTGATCGTGGATACAGGTTCTCCGGTGATCATGTTGAATTCCTCGTTTATCAAGACATTAGGGCTGGATCTTAGTCAGTCTAATGTGGGGTATGTAGAGGTGCTTAATGGTAAGTACAAGGCGGCTACGGTCATATTAAGTAGTATAAAGATCGGGGATATCAGGGTCAGAGATGTCAAGGCTGCTGTTTTAATTGATGAGAATCCGGATATTAATTTTGGGATATTAGGGATGTCTTTTTTGAGCAATTTCCATTTTACCTTGGACCAGCAAGGCCAAAAATTGATATTAAAGAAAACGCAATAGATGAGGGAACTTTTTGGTGATTTATGTTGTCTAACTTGTTGGTAGGGAAAAAAAGGACTTAATTTTTTTGATGGCAAACAGGCATTGACCTCTTGATTTGATGGTTTATAATATAACTAGTGTTTCGAAAGTAAATAGAAGGAGGCAGTTATGAGGGTTTCATTAAAAATATTTTTTGTTTTCTTATTCTTAGGTTTATTGGTGGCCAGACCAACACCTTCCTATGCGTGGCATGGGCATGATGGATGGCATGGGCATGGCTATGTTGATGTTAATTTGGGTGTATGGCCGGGACCGTATTATGGATATCCCTATTATCCTTATGCAGATCCTTATTACTATCCAGGATACGCCGTAGTTACTACCTCAAATTATCAACCGGTGGTTGTCAATGGGGTTACCTATTACGTTAATAACGGCGTGTATTATCTTTATACCCAGTATGGCTATCAAGCCGTGGCAACGCCTGCGGGTGTAACTTCACCGGTAGTAGTACAGACAGCGACAGTCATGGCCCCTTCTCCAGTAGCCCCTGTTGCGGCAGTTGTTGATACGGATGATTCATATACCATTAATGTCCCTAATGATAAGGGAGGGTATAACGCTGTCCTTCTTAAAAGATCAGGGAAAGGGTTCACAGGGCCGCAGGGAGAGTTTTATCCTGATTTCCCTAAAGTATCTCAACTTAAATTAATGTATGGAAAATAAGGTGTCTTTTATGAAAAATAAATTATTGGTATTAGGTTTGTCTGTTCTGATCTTAGCGGGTTGCGCAACGAGTACAAGGTATGTCAGTTATACGCCTCAGCGTTTCCCACCGAAGGATGTTTTATATCCTATAAATGTTTATCCGATGTCACAAGCCCTGCCTACCACTAATCCTTATTATGTGATCGGTAAGGTGTCCATTGAGGGATTTGCCAGTAGCGGAGTAAATCCGGTGAGCTTGACCAATCAAGCCAAAGAACTGGCCCAAAAAAGAGGGGCTGATGCCATTATCAATGCCGGGACAGAAGTTTATCAATATTATAATGGCGATGAGTTGCTAAGGTTTAAAGGGGAATTGATCGTGTTTGCCCCGACAGCTTCAAAGTGATATGTAGGGAAAACCTGGAAACCCGGGACGTATTGAGTTTTGATGCAAAACTTAATGTGTCCCGGGTTTTTTAATATTGCGCAGAATCCTTGTAAGTCAATTTTTCTTGTTTTATAATTAAACAATCATAGGAATGAAAGTATAGGAGGCGTTTTTACTTACAAGGAGGAGCGGCGTGGGGAATAAGAAGATCGATGTGTTATTTGGTTTGGTTGTCATTGGTTTTTTGGTGGTCATTATTTTTTTGACCAGAGATTTTAACACTGAGCGCAGCAGTGATTTTAAAGAATACGCGGCCGATCTTACGGGTATCATTAAACAAAAAAATAATAAAATAAAGATCCTTGCCAGTCGGTTGACGATGATACAAAAAGAAAATGAAGATCTAAAAAATACTTTGTCAGAGACCAGGAATGATCTTGAAGCTTTAGGCAAGAGATTAGCTCAACCAGCTCCTGTGACCGCACCGGTAGCAGCGGCCGCAGCAAAATAAATCGGAGAATTTCATGCCATCTGATCCTAAAAAACAAGCGGATTGGTTTGTTTCGACCAAAGAAATGACCAAGGAAGCTTTAAAATTATCCTTCCAGACAAATCGACAATACACCCTTTCCAAAGATCAATACACGGCGACCATGCTTGACAATTATATGGCCCTGTCCATGGCTGTCAGGGACTGTATTGTTGAGCGGTGGATCAAGACCCAGCAGGGTTATCATAAAAAGAATGTCCGTCGGGTATATTATCTGTCCATGGAATTCTTGATCGGGCGCTTGATGGGCAATAATATGTACAACTTAGGCATTGAGAAACAGGCCTTTGAAGCTTTGGATGAATTAGGTTTGGATGTGGAAGCTGTTCGTGATCAGGAGGTTGATGCCGGTTTAGGCAATGGCGGTTTGGGGAGGCTCGCGGCCTGTTTTTTGGATTCTATGGCAAGCCTTGGGATCCCTGCCCATGGTTATGGAATCCGTTATGATTATGGGATATTCCATCAAAAGATCAAGGACGGTTTTCAGATAGAACTTCCTGATGAATGGCTGCGAAACGGAAACCCCTGGGAATTTGCCCGACCGGAAAACACAGTCAATGTCCGTTTTTACGGAAGGACGCATATTGATTACGATAACAAAGGTAAAGGCACAAGCAAGTGGATCGACACTCAGGATGTTTTGGCTGTTCCGTATGATTTTCCTGTTCCCGGCTATAAAAATGATGTGGTTAATACCTTGCGCTTATGGTCAGCGCGGGGGACCGAAGAATTTGACTTTGATTATTTTAAGTCCGGTGATTATGAACATGCTGTTTATAAGAAGATCCTTTCTGAGAATATTTCCAAGGTTTTGTACCCTTCAGATGAAAGAAGCCAGGGCAAGGAATTGCGCTTAAAGCAGGAATATTTTTTTACCGCCGCTTCGATCTCTGACATTATAAGACGCTTCAAGTCAGAGAATCCTGATCTTAATGATCTCCCTAAAAAAGTGGCCATTCAATTGAATGACACTCATCCCACTCTGGCGGTCGTCGAGCTTATGCGGCTTTTGATCGATCAATATGATTTTGAATGGCAAAGGGCTTGGGATATTACGACCAAGGTCTTTGCGTATACGAATCATACCCTGATGCCTGAAGCTTTGGAATGCTGGGGGATCGATCTATTCCAGAAACTTTTGCCTCGCCATATGGAGATCATCTACGAGATCAACGCCCACTTTTTAAGGGAAGTGGCCTTGCATTATCCCGGGGACAGTGATCGTCAGCGGCGCATGTCGCTGATCGAAGAAGGTGATCCCAAAAGGATCCGCATGGCGTATTTGGCCATTGTCGGCAGTTCTTTTGTCAACGGGGTTTCCAAGCTGCATTCTGATCTTTTAAAAGAAAAACTGTTCAAGGATTTTTATGAGTTTTACCCCGAGAAATTCAACAATAAAACCAACGGGATCACCCAGCGTCGATGGCTTCTGAAGGCCAATCCGCGATTATCCGCTCTTCTCATGGATAAACTGGGGGATGGCTGGGTCATGGACTTATACAAATTAGAAAAGCTCAATAGCTTTAAGTCTAGCAACGCTTTTCGCGAAAAATGGGTGGAGATCAAAAAGCAAAATAAAGAAGCACTGGTGCGTTATATCAAATCCAGCATGAATATCGATCTTGATCCGGAATCTATTTTTGACGTGCAGATCAAGCGTATCCATGAATATAAACGCCAAATGCTTTTTGCCTTTTATATCATTGCACAATATTTGCGCCTTAAACACAATCCTAAAGAATTCATTTATCCGCGCACCTTTATGATCGGCGGGAAAGCGGCTCCGTCCTACAACATGGCCAAACTGACGATCAAATTCATTAATAGCATTGCCGATATTATCAATAATGACAAAGGGGTCAATGACAAGATCCGTTTAATATTTCTGGAGAATTACCGTGTATCCTTGGCGGAAAAGATCTTTCCGGCCAGTGATCTCTCCGAGCAGATATCCACCGCCGGCACCGAAGCTTCTGGTACGGGCAATATGAAATTCATGATGAATGGAGCATTGACCATCGGCACCCTGGATGGGGCTAACATTGAAATGGCCCAAAAAGTAGGGGATGAGAATATATTCATTTTTGGCCTTAAGGCCCATGAGGCGGAAGCGCTCAAGCATAATGGTTATAATCCGCGATCCTTTATTGAGAAAAGCCCCATGCTCACGGAAGTTTTTAAACTGATCCAGAGCGGGTTTTTTAGTCCGTATGATATCAATCTTTTTGCTCCTATTGTTCATTCATTGACGGAAACTGATCCGTTCTTAGTTTGCGCGGATTTTGATTCTTATTGCCAAACTCAGGACGTGGTTTCCAATATGTATCTCAACAAAGATGAATGGGTCAAAAAATGTATCACCAATGTGGCCCAAAGCGGTTATTTTTCTTCAGATCGTACGATCCGCGAATACGCTAAAGACATTTGGAACATCCCTGTCCGTAGTTAGTCGTATTATTGATTGACATTCATCGTTAAAGGAGTATGATAAACAGAAATAATTTCTGTTTAGATTATGAACGCCGATTATATTAAAAAATTACGGCAGGACCATTTTAAGATCACCCCCAAGCGCCGGGCGATCCTGGATCTTTTTGACAAAAAAGATAAATGTTTGACGCCGGAGATCATTTGGGAGCATTTAAAAAAGACCTTTAAGCAGTCAGGATTGCCCAGCATCTATCGTAATTTGGATCTTTTTGTCAAGCAGGGGATCTTGATCAGGATCGACCGCGATGAGCGTAAACGTTATTATGCTTTGTGTCACGACCATAGCGGCCATCACCATCACCACATTGTTTGTGTCCAATGCGGCAAGGTGGATGATTTTCCTGTTTGTCATTTCCCTGATGTTAAGGACGTTAAGGGTTATAAAGTTTTGAGTCATTCCATGCAAATTAACGGTGTTTGTAAATCTTGTCAGTAAGATTATGGTTACCTATATTCAAAATATCCTTTTAAGAGGATCATTATTAGAAGTCCTGATAGCCGTGGCTTTTGCTGGAGCTGTCGCTTCTTTGAGTTCATGCACCCTTGCCCGTTTGCCGGTATTGTTGGGACTTGTTTCTTCAAGCTCACAAACAAAACACCGGGGCTTTTTTCTTTCCATAGCTTTTTCTTTCGGGCTTATTATTTCCTACACCTTTATAGGGATCCTTTTTGGGGCGATCGCCCATATAGCTTCTAAACTTGTTGCGATCAGTGAGTATCTTTATCTGGTTTTGGGTGTATTAATGATCTTAAGTGGTTTGTTTTTTGCCGGATTGATCCCTGCATTAGCCGAAGGGCTTAATACGCAGTGCGAAAAAGCGGTCAAGAGCGTTAAATCATTACCTTCGGCGTTTATATTCGGGATGCTTTTTGCCTTTTTGGAAATGCCGGCCTGTCCATGCTGTGGCGCTGTTTTATTGCTCATTGCCAGTTTGATCGCGATCAAAGGCTCATTATTGTATTCAGGAGTTGTGTTTTTTAGTTTTGCATTAGGCCAAAGCCTTCCTATTTTATTGATCGGGTTTTCGACAAGTATATTAAAACACCTGCTTCCTAAAACCCAGCATTTGGAAGGGATCATCAGTTTTTTTGTCGGCAATATTTTAATTGTTTCGGGAATATTCTTAGTAACACTTGCTTAGGGTTATCATGGATCATTCAGAACATACACATACTCATTCACATGCCAAAGACGGTGCTTGTTGCCATGAGCACGAACACTGCCATGACAAAGGACCTCTGACCCTTGTCCGTCGATGGATCTTGTCGATCTTGATCGTAGGGGCCTTGTTAATACTTTTGCGGCCCTTCATTGTAGGGCAGATGCTTGTTCGTGTGACTTCTTATTCCACCAGCTCTGCATATAGCGACGCGGTACGAATATGTAAAAAGATCATCGTCCTTGATAGTAACAATAAACAAGCTTGGAACTCTTTAGGGTATGCTTATATGGACCTTTCCCAAGTGGATATGGCCATTGCGGCATTTGAGAAGGTTTTAGTGATAGATCCTCAAGACAAGGGGGCAGCCTCTTTTGAATTGGGTCAAGCCTATTATTCGAAGGGGGACTTTATTAAAGCCATTGGGTATTTTGAACGTGTTAGGAGCGAAAGACCTCGTGCCGCAGCTTTATTGGACGCAGATATTTTAAAATATCGTCATGGCACCTTGGGTTTTCGTAGTTTGAATAGCATGCAAACCTTACTGGGGATGTTGATCGATTGTTATAAGCAAACAGGGAATGTGCTTCAAGCAGAACTTATTCAAAAAGAATATGATCTTTATAAAAATAAGCATAGTCATATAAGGTTTTAGCGAAAAAGAAATTTTTTTAAACTTCAAATAGAAATTTATTCTATTTATTAACGGTCCCATAAAGACAGGAGAGCAAGATGAGTAAATTTAAAAAGTTGTTAGATCTTGGAAAAAAAGCGCTGTTAGTATTGTTCATTATTGGTTTGGGGGTGGCACCTGCTCATGCCGATAAAACGAAGGTGATCGCAACGATCAGTATTATCGGGGACGTGGTCAAGAATGTGGCAGGGGATGCAGTGGATCTGGTTGTTTTGGTTGGCCCCGATGGGGATGCTCACGAATATGAGCCCGTCCCGGCAGATTCCGTTAATATCGCTAAAGCGGACATTATTTTTGAGAACGGTCTGCATTTGGAACATTGGTTAGAGAAATTGTATGTTGCCAGCGGCTCAAAAGCCAGACGTATCGTTGTATCTTCAGGGGTGACCCCAAGACTTTTTGACAACAATCCGCAGGAAGTTGATCCTCACGCCTGGCAGGATGTCACCAATGTTATCTTTTACACTCAAAATGTCCGCGATGCGCTGGAAAACATCGATCCGGCTAAAAAAACCATCTATGAAGCCAATGCCAATGAGTATATCCGAAAATTGCAGGCCTTGGATGCCTGGGTCAAGGAACAAGTCGCTTTAATCCCCGTTGATAAGCGTAAATTAGTCACTAATCATGATGCCTTAGGTTATTTTGCCAGACGTTATGGTTTTGTGATCATCGGTGCTGTTATTCCTTCGGCGACGACAGAAGCCTCAGATCCTTCGGCCAAGCAGACGGCTGATCTGTTAAATATCATTAAATCAAATGGCGTTCATGCCATTTTTTCAGAGAACATGGCCAATCCTAAATTAGCCCAAACGCTTTCGCAGGAAGCAGGGGTTGAAGTCGGTCCGGAGTTATATACCGATGCCTTGGGTCCTGTTGGCAGTGATGGAGAGACTTATTTGAAAATGATCAAGTACAATGTGGGGGTATTTCAGAAATATTTAAAATAATCCCAACATCAATTTGACACATAGTAAAGAATTAAAATCGCGGCGGGTGGCTCGGGATTGATGTTAAGGGGCGGACGGTGACGGCTTTCAGGGCTAATTGAGGGAAACCACATAGAGCTAAGGCTGTGACTTTCTCGTTTCAATTAGGAGCACCTTAACAGCAAGTCCGAGACAGGACCCGCTTTTGTAGTATAGTTTATTTTTTTAATCAATAAACAGAAATAATTTCTGTTTATAATGAAAGGGGTGGTTTATGAAGGATTGGTTTTTGGTTTTGTTTTTATGTTTCTTCTCTATTAATAGTTACGCGGACAATGCAACATCATCTACCAGCTTAAGTGAGGTGGACGTGATCGGGAAATTGGACCAGGCCCGAAACAGTATTCAACCCAGCCTTGGGGCAACCGATTATAATATTTCCAGCGAACAGATCGATGCTCAAGCTCAGGGGGATAATGCCTCTTTCAATCAGGTTATCTTAAGAGCCCCTGGAGTTGCCGAAGATAATGACGGGCAATTGCATGTACGAGGCGAACACACCAATTTGCAATACCGGATCAATGATGTTTTGCTTCCTGAGGGACTTACTGGCTTTGGTGAGGAGCTTGATACACGTTTTGTGGATAATGTTTCTTTGATCGATGGATCACTTCCGGCCCAGTATGGGTTTCATACGGCAGGCATTGTGGATATTCATACCAAAAGCGGGGCATTTACTAATGGAGGGGATGTTTCCATGTATGGCGGAAGCCATCGTGAAGTTACTCCTAGCTTTACTTATGGAGGCTCTGCACCGGGAGGGATCAATTATTTTACTACCGGTTCTTATTTGGAAGATGATTTAGGAATTGAAAATCCTACTAACGGTACATCAGCTATTCACGATCAGACCCAGCAGGGCAAGATGTTTGCCTATGTCTCCAAGATCATTGATGATGAAAGCCGTCTTAGTATCATGCTTAGCGCTTCCCACAGTGATTTTCAGGTTCCCAATAGTCCCGGCCAAACGGATTACTTTACTACCAATGGTATTACAAATCCTGGATTTCCGATCATTGCTTCTGGTGACCTTAATGAACGCCAGATTGAACAGAATTTTTATGGCGTTGTGGCTTACCAAAAATCCGAAGACAAGCTTAATTATCAGCTCTCAGCCTTTACCCGTTTTAGCGAGGTCAATTTCCTGCCGGATCCGATCGGTGATCTGGATTATAACGGTATTGCCAGCACGCTCGATGACAGCATTTTGACTAATGGGCTTGAATTCGATAGCAGTTATGAGTTAAACGATACTCACACTCTACGCGCAGGGGCTATGTTTACCATCAGTGATGCCATTAACGAGAATAATTCTCTGGTTTTTCCCACGGATGCCATATTCAACGGAAATCCGACGACGAATATCCCGGAATCGATCAATGTTAATAATCAAAAACAGGGAGAGCAGTACGGCCTATATTTGCAGGATGAGTGGAAGTTGACCGACGCCTTAACCCTTAATTACGGCGGACGTTTTGATCAATCCTATTCATATCTTAATGAATATCAATTCAGCCCACGCTTTAATGCCGTATATGAAGTTGATCAGGCCACCAAACTCCACGCAGGGTATGCCCGTTATTTTACTCCACCGCCACTTGAGCTGGAACAAAATGTCAACCCGGCTATTTATAATTATACAACCGGTGCCACCGAGATCACCCAAAACTCTCCGACCAAGGCAGAACGATCAAATTATTACGATGTAGGAGTGACCCATAACTTTTCAACTGAATTACAAGTTGGTTGGGATAATTACTACAAAACGGCCAGGAACCAACTTGATGATGGCACATTCGGGGCAGCACCTATTGTCACGCCTTTTAACTATAAACTTGGTCAAGTGGGGGGATCTGAATTAACGATCGACTATAAAAAAGGCGGATTTTCCAGCTATGTGAATGCTGCCTACAGCCACGCTGTAGGTAAACAGTGGAGCTCTGACCAGTTTCAATTTTCTCAAATTGATCTGGATTATGTTGCCAATCATTGGATTTCTTTAGACCATGACCAGAGCTTGACGGTTTCCTCGGGGTTAGCCTACGCATTTGATAATACCGGATACTCAGCATTAAATAATACCAAGGTGTATGCTGACCTGCTTTTTGGCAGCGGGTTGCGCCAAAGTAGCGACCCAGGTCAAAGCGACAATATCCCCAATAGTAAACGCGTGGGTTCATATAACCCCGTTAATTTGGGGATTGAACATACATTTAAACTCAACAATAAACATGACATCAAGGTCCGGTTTGATGTGGTCAATGTTTTTGATGAGGTCTATGAATTGAGAAGCGGTTCAGGTGTAGGTGTTTTTGCCCCATCATATGGCCCTCGCCGGGGGTATTATGGCGGGGTAACCTATGATTTTTAACTATGATTCCCTTAGCTATAGATAAAAATAGATCAATTTTGGTAGGGCTATTTGGGTCAATGTTGATCCATGTGGTTTTGTTTTCTTTTTCCGGAAAAACTTTCATCCCGCATGCCCAATATAGCGTACAGCCATCTGTCCAAACAGTGGAAATTAGTATCGAAGAGACAGGAAATACCAGTGTTGTGATGGACAGCCCGAAGGGCGCAGCAATGTCGATAAAGGGCGAAGCAAGGTCGATGAAAAGTACTTCGTTGAAAAAAACTTCTCACAAAGACAGAAATTCGGCTCATTGTGTAACAGGTGTAAAGCTAAAGGCAAATCCGGATTATTTTCAAAACCCACCGCCTGAATATCCCGAACTTGCCAAGCAAATGCGGCAGGAGGGGCTGGTGCTTTTAGTAGTGGATGTGGATAGGGATGGGATGCCGATAAAGGTTGAAATTAAACAAAGTTCAGGGCACCGTTTATTGGATCAAGCGGCTTTTAAGGCAGTGAGCCATTGGAAATTTCAACCGGGAAGTATTGGTAATATCCCTATAGAATCTACAGTTACAGTGCCTATTAGGTTTCGAATAGAAAAATGAAATATGTTTTGTTATGGATTCCCGCTTTCGCGGGAATGACATTTTATTATTTAGGGAATGACAAAAAGTTATAGAAAAATCTGCCTAACCAATGTTATCATATTCAAATGAAATTTCCCTACTGCCAACATCGTCATAGTTCTCCTGATCCTAAAGCGCCTGCTTTGGAAATTCAAGGGTTGGGGGTCTCGTATTCCTCAGAGGAAAAACTCGCCCTTAAGGATTTTGATATCAGCGTTTCAGCAGGCTCTGCCTTGGCCCTGGTCGGGCCTAACGGTGCAGGCAAATCAACCTTGTTCAAAGCTATTTGCGGTCTTTTGCCCGTTCGGACCGGGAGCATTCGTGTCTTTGGTCATCCTTTAGGGGATTGTCATCATCGAGTGGTTTATTTGCCCCAACGCAGTGAGATCGACTGGCAATTTCCTATCAGCGTTTTGGACCTGGTGGTGATGGGCAGATACGTTTATTTAGGCTGGTTTAGTCGTCCTAAGAAGCGAGATATTGAAATTGCCCGGCATGCCCTTAAAGAAATGAACGTCTCGGATCTGGCTGACCGGCAGATCAGTAAACTTTCCGGCGGCCAGCAGCAAAGGGTATTGATCGCGCGGGCCTTGGCCCAAAACGCGGACCTGCTTTTGCTAGATGAGCCGCTTAATGCTGTTGATGCAAGTACCCGACAGACGGTGGGAGAAGTTTTGCATAAGATCAAGGCTCAAGGGAAAACAGTCATTGTCGCGACCCATTATTATGACCAGGAAGAAGGGCGTTACGATAACGCTATTTATTTAAAAGACGGCAAAAAAGTCAGCGGTACCGATTTAAATGATCCGAGTCATAAAAATTGTGATTGTCCTTAAATATGCATTATTTAACTGATCCCTTACAATATGTGTTTATTCAAAGAGCGCTGGTAGCTGCCGTGATCATCGGCGTGCTTTGCGCGGCCTTGGGGACCTTTGTGGTTTTAAGACGGATGGCTGTTGTTGGCCATGCCCTCACGCATAGCGCTTTGCCGGGGCTCGTTATCGCGTATTTGATGGGGGGAAGTCTTTTTGCCGGAGCTTTGATCGCGACGGTGGTGACAGCTTTAGGCATTGGATTTTTGGCCCGTGATGAATCCGTGTACGAAGATACCCTGGTCGGCATGATCCCTAATATCATGTTTGCTTTTGGTATTTTGCTTATCAGCACGACTAAGTCATTCAGGGACCTTTTTTCAATGCTTTTTGGAAATATCCTGGGAATCACGCAAGGGGACTTGCATTTGATCATGCTGATCTCGGCGGTTTCTCTTATCGCTTTGTTTTTATTTTATAAAGAACTAAAATTATTTACCGTTGATCCTAATTATGCCCAAACCATCGGCATGCCGGTTAAGGTCATGCATTACGGGATCTTATTATTCTTATCCTTTACTGTTGTTGTCGGCATTCAAGCGGTGGGGACAGTATTAACCAATGCTTTGTTGGTCATTCCTGTGGCAGCCGCAAGGCTTTTGACGGACCGTTTGGGACGGATGATCGCTATATCCTGTTTTTTTGCCGTAATATCCGCTATAGGGGGAATTTATTTTTCGTATTATTTTGGTTCAGCCTCCGGCGCATCAATAGTGATGTTTGCCGCCTTGATCTTTGCGTTGGCCTGGGTTTATAAATTTTTTAAAAAATAAAATGTTAAAATTAAACAAATATACGAAATTAAGATCGATCCGTTGGGCATTTTTATGCGCCTGCATACTTTGGGCCGCACAACCAGCGTGGACCCAAAGCCAGCCGACCCAACCGAAGCTGGGGGCAGCTCCTTTAAAATTTGTCAGGAACCATATCGACTATCAGGTGGTTTCTTTTGACGATCTGTATTTTAATTATCAGCCCCCGGTGGATGTCGAACATCCGGATGGGAATGTCACCAAGGCGGCTAAAACACCCATGGTCATTCCTCCTCAAATCTTGGGCCTAAATGGCAAGAAGGTGGCTATCAAAGGTTTTGTGATCCCATTAGCGAATAGCGAAGGCCAAAATACTAAGGAATTTCTATTTGCCGATGAATTGGTGTCTTGTTTGTTTTGCGCGATGTTAGGTTATGATCAATGGATGGTTGGAGATACTGTTGATCCTAAGGGATTTAATATTAAAGACGACGATTTTGAGCAGCCGATCACGATCTACGGAACAATGGAAGTTGGTCCGAAATTTGAAGATGGTGAATTTGTGGGGATATACCGCATCAAAGCCGATGGATTTGTCGTGGAGAAGAATAAAATTCTAGGTATCTTTTAGCTGCATTATGCGTAAAGCATTTCTTAATATCCTATTCTTTACATTCATTCTTTTGAATATCATTCAAGGTGTTTCTTGGGCCTGCGCTTGCGGGTGCGGGGTTTTTGATGTGGGCACAAGTTCAATGTTTCCTTCAGGTTCTGGGGGAACTATTTTTGAGGAATACGATTTCATGGACCAGACGCATAATTGGAGCAAGAATTCTAAAGCGTCTGACGATGATAACAATGATAAGCAGATCCGCACCAGTTTTATCAATACAGGATTTCAATATATGTTTAACCGTGATTGGGGTTTTCAAGTAGAACTGCCTTATGATCATCGTTATTTTCGAACAGACAACGGGACTTCAGGCTCGCCGGATATTCAATCCTTTGTCCACAATGCTCTGGGTGATCTGCGTCTGCGTGGTATCTATACCGGATTTTCACCGGATATGTCCACCGGCGTAACCTTTGGTTTTAAAATACCGACAGGAGACTGGACCTATCCGAATTTTGACCGGGACACCCAGCTGGGAACCGGCAGCACAGATGCCTTGCTTGGGGCCTATCATCGAGGGGCCATCACTCAGGATAATATGTTTAGTTATTTTGTTCAGGATAATTTAGACCAGCCTTTTTTAACCCAGGGGGGATATCTTCCAGGTACTGAGAACGATGCTGCGTTGGGGGCCTATTACAACGGTTGGTCCGTTGCCCGTGTGAAGGTCACCCCCGTGGCAGAAGTTTTGAATTCCTATCGTTCACGCGATAGAGGCTGGGCCGCAGACCCGACAGACAGCGGCTATGAACGCGTTTTGATTACTCCGGGAATTGAATTGGATTATAAAAGAATCATGGTATATTTTGATGTGGGATTTCCGGTTTATCAATATACTAATGGTGACCAGCTGGTAGCATCAGCGCTTTATAAGGTCAGCATTAGTTATATGTTTTAGGAGTAAGATGAGGAAGGTAATATTTTTATTATTCTGTTTGCTTTGGGGCTGTGGAAATGCTTTGGCAGACACAAGTGCCGTGGTAGATAAAGGTAAGCAGCTTTATTTATCCTATGGCTGTGCGTTGTGCCATGGCAGGGATGGGACGGGTCGTGGTATCAATGCCCAGAAATTCGATCCGCCGCCGACTAATTTTCATGACCCTAAAGCTTACCTTCATGGCATTGACAGGGATAGTATCAGGAGCTCTATTCAATATGGGATCAAGGAAGATAAAAGCATTATGCCGGCCTTCGAAGATATTGCGCCGGAAGAAATAGATCAAATAATCAATTATTTGCAGTCATTGCAGAAAAAATAAATGGGAGGAGCTTATGAAGATCAGGGATCTATTTTTTTCTATTGTTGCTTTTGGTGTTTTTTCTTTTATGAGCTGTGTCTATGCTGATAGTCTGGGCAAAGATATTTTTGTCAGTGATGCCTGGGTGCAGGCTATGCCGACTTCAGCAACCAACTCAGCGGCCTATATGGTGATTGTGAATAACTCGCCTAAGGAGATTTCTTTAGTTTCGGCTTCCAGCGATATCGCGGGTTCAACGGAGATCCATCAAATGAGCGATATGGACGGGATGATGAATATGGCGATGGTGGGGCAGGTGCATATTCCGGCCCAAGGCAAGGTGGCCTTGCAGCCGGGTGGTTTTCATGTCATGTTGATCGATCTCAAAAAGCCTCTTCATAAAGGTGATATTGTTCCTATAACGCTTCGTTTTCAGGATGGAAGTACTATAATAGTAAGTGCTCAAGTGAAATCTCAATAGGAGCAAGGTATGTTGGATTTGAAGGAACAGGGTGTGCTTCCTAAGCTTATTTTTTCTATGTTAGTCCTTGGGGGTATGATCGCCTGGCAAGGATGTGAAAAAAAAGATATCCAATCTGCGGCTATGGCCGGTGCGCTTAATCCCCAAAGGGATTTTACCCTTCATGATCAGGTGGGACAAGTTTTTCATTTAAAAGATCACAGGGGAGAGATCGTTCTTTTATTTTTCGGATATACATCATGTCCGGATATCTGTCCTGCTACTTTTTCAAAATTGGCCCGTGTGTATGCGCTTTTGGGGCCTTTGGGGCAAAAGGTTTTAACGGTGCTTGTCACGATCGATCCACAGCGCGATACACCTCAGAAACTTAGAGATTATCTGCAGTATTTTGATATCAATGCCGTTGGCTTGACCGGAACAAAAGAGGAAATAGACGCGGTGGTGGATCGTTATAAGGCAACTTATGAAAAAGTGGTCACTGGTTGGTCAGCGTTGGGGTATATGTTCGATCATACGGATTATATTTATTTGATCGATACCCATGGTAATACAACCCATATTTTTCATCCGGACGATAAAGCCCAGGTCATGGCGCAAATGATCAAAGGACTTTAATTATGGCTAAGATCAAATTAGATTTGCATGATATTTTTAACCGTGGCGGGGCTATCGAATCCGAACTAAACCGGGTGATCCACGAAGCCGTGGATAAGGGGATATCCCTGGTAGAAATCATCCCTGGCAAGGGCAGCGGCCAGTTAAAAAAACACGTCCTGCGGTTTTTAGAGCAGAAGCATATCAAGGCCCTCTATCATCGCCTTGAAAAGGATGATAAGAACTTTGGCAGGGTTTTTGTTCATTTTAGATGATTTTGCTTGCCCTTTTGGGGCTGTGCGTTTAGAATTACTAATTAAGATGTTTGAAAATCGTCGTCATTTCCGTTTAAGAGAGTTTATTGACGTTGCCTGGAAGGTCACCGGCCAAGATGTTTCAGGTGAAGGCTTGGTGGTGAACATTTCCACTTCCGGTCTTTTATTAAATACGGATAGAGTTTTTAGGCCAACGGATGATTGTGTTTTGTCCATAGAATCAGCAACAGAAAATTTGCCCTTTGCCGCTAAAAAGGGTAAACTGATGTGGTTTAGACGTATTGGAACCACACAGGAGCGTTACCAATGCGGGTTAGAATTTTTGCCGGATAAAAAAGATAGTGATTTTCAAGAATGGTTTGAAAAGAAGGTCAATCAATTAAGTGAAGCAGGGGATGTTAAGATCTTAGCCAATATGGCTTTTTAAAGTAAAACAGGAGGTATCAGGTGGCAGAGACGGTATTAAATCAACAGGAACCAAAGCTTGACCCAAGTGTGGATACTCAACGTCAAAATCTTTTTTTAAAGAAGATCGTGGGAATTATCCTTTCCATTGTCATGGTCGTTATGACCGTTTATGTGCTTAATTTGCTCAACCATAACTACAATACCCTTTCTAAATCAATGGATGTGGCTTTAAGTGCCAGTGATCACGCAACGTCCAATTATAGGACCTACATGGGGAAATTCAGGGAAACCAGGGTTGAGTTGGATGAAACCACTCATAAACTGGTCATTGTCAACGGCCAGTTAACTCAAGTTAGCTCTGAATTATCTACAGCCAAGGGGGCGCTTGCCCAGACCCAGGGAATGCTGACAGAAGCGCAGGATGAAAATACGAATTTAAAGCAGGAATTACAGGGTTTGGATGATTTACAGAATTCCGAAAATGTTAAAAGCATAGGTGAGTTAGGCGCCAAGATCAAGTCTTTGAAAAACAGAGATGTCCAGATCAGTCATCAATTAGTTTACTTAACAAATCAGCTGCGCGTTTATAGCACAGAATTTTCTAATACAGATGCTGGGAAATCCTTGATCGCCTTATTTCAGAAAAAGATCAGATTGGTCAAAATCCGTATGTCTAGAATTAAACAAGAAGCGTTTTTAGCCAGGGTCGAGGCCCAAAAACAAAAAGATCGTCTGGCAGCTCTCAACGGTAACAGCGGTTTTGTTGTGCGCAATGGCCAGGTGCAAAATCCTACTGGTGCCAAGAAGTCATTTGCCATTGATGTCAAAATTGTGCAATAATTGGATGGTTTCAATTAAGGCCAAAGGGTCGTATGCAGGATCATACGCCCCTTTTTTTTTATGAAACTTGAACTCAAGGTCATTCCTGGTGCTAAAAGGACAATGTGGAAGGAAGAAGGCGGCGTTGTTAAGGTTTATTTGACCGCGCCGGCTCTGGAGGGTCGTGCCAATGAAGCTTTGATAGATGTTTTGTCAGAGCATTTTGGAGTCAAAAGGTCAACGATTGAGATCGTAAAAGGGTTGAAATCCCGTTATAAAATCGTTAATATATTAGGTCTTTAATTTAATGGAGGGTATGTATGTCTTTAGAAGATAAGATCAGTCAAGATTATGTGCAGGCGATGAAGGCCAGGGATTCTTTTAGTTCCTCTGTCCTGAGTTTTTTACGTGCTCAAATAAAGAATGTCAAGGTCGATAAACGTTTGGAAGCGGTCTCGGATGAAGAGGTCATTAGTGTCATTAAAAAGCAGGTGAAACAGCGCCTGGATTCCATCACCCAATTTAAAGCCGGCGGCCGCGAGGACCTGGCCCAAAAAGAAGAGAAGGAATTGGTCATTTTAAAAACTTATCTGCCCGCGGAAATGCCGTTGGAGAAATTGACAAGTATCGTTGAGGAAGTCCTCAAGGCAAGCGGGGCCTCATCCATTAAGGATATGGGCCGTGTCATGAAGGATGTTCTTGCTCGCACGGCAGGTCAGGCCGATAATCAAACGGTCGGCGCTCTGGTTAAAGAGCGTTTATCCAAAATATAAGGCTGTATGCGGATCTTAAAGAATATCTTTTTGGCATTAGTCGCCGTGATAGTTATTGGGACCATTGGTTTTACATTTTGGTTGCGAGACCGGTATGTTGTTCCTATATTGAGCTATCATCATGTAGGGGTCCCTTCAGGCACTAAATGGCGCCTTAATACCGTCAGTGAAAAGTCATTTGATTATCAAATGAATTTCATTAAACGTCATGGCTTTCAAGTCATCAGTCTTGCGGATCTGGTGGAAGGGATCAAGCAAGGCCGGGAGTTTGCCCGGAATACCGTCGTCTTGACCTTTGATGATGGGTATGAAGATAATTATAAATATGCTTTTCCCATTCTTAAAAAATATGAATATCCGGCTACGATATTTTTAATTTCAGACTATGTGGGTCAACCGGGATTTTTAACCTGGGACGAGATCAAGGAAATGGAAAAGTACAATATTTTAGCCGGAGCCCATACTCGGCACCATGCTTATTTGCCCAGATCGACCCCGACTGAAGCTCAGGATGAAATAGCAGGCAGTAAAAAAATAATTGAAGATAATTTAGGGCACAGCATTGATTATTTTTGTTATCCTACAGGCGGGTTTACCGAGGATATCAAGGGCCTTGTCAAGCAAGCCGGTTACAAGGCCGCTGTTACCACCAATCGAGGCAAGGGTAGATTTAATCTGGACCTTTATCAGCTTAAACGTGTCCATATGAACAATACGGATGACCAATATTCCGGATTGATCATGTGGTTTAAATTATCAGGGTATTATAATTCATTCCGCCATTTTAAGAGAGGTGGCGGATTACATCATCAGGTTTTATATGACTAAACCATATTACGTAGATAAAAACGGCACTTTTGTCATCGAAGATTATCAACATGCCAAATTGTTCTCGGATTTTTTTCCTGGCGTATCCGGTTTATACGGGATACCGATGTGGGCTTTTTATGTTAACCGTGGTCAAGCGGTAAGTTCATTTGGTATTGAATCTAAAGACAAGGCCATTTTGGAGTTTCAGCCGGCTAATAAAGCCTATCGTGCGACTTCCATCTCGGGCTTTAGGACTTTCTTAAAGATCAGTGACGGTAAAGCCCCAAAATTCTACGAGCCCTTTGCCAATAGCCTTGTTTCTGCGTATAAGGTCCATCAGCGCATGCTGATCACCAGCCATGACCTGACCATTGAAGAAATAAATTCGACCCTTGGATTAAAAGTTTCGGTGAATTATTTCACCATGCCTCAAGAGTCTTTTGCCGGGCTGGTGCGTCGTGTGACCATCGAGAATACAGGACGCAAAAAGCTAAAGATCAGTTGTGTGGATGGCTTGCCGGCGATCAATCCCTATGGGCTTAAAGATTGGCTTAGCAAAAATATGAGCCGTACCGTAGAAGCCTGGATGACGGTCCATCACCTCAAAGAACGGGCACCTTTTTATCAATTAAAAGTAGAGGTGGCTGATACCCCGCAGGTGACGCCTATCAGTGAGGGGAATTTTTATTTTGCCTTTGATTCAAATTCCGGAAAATTGTTTGATATGATCGTTGAGGCCGCATGCGTCTTCGGTCATGCCAGTGATTTTTTGGTTCCCGAGAAGTTCTTACAGCAGAAAGATTTTTCTATTCCCGCTCATCAGGAAACAGCCAATCGAACTCCGTCAGCCATGAGTGTCTGTCCAATTAATCTTGCGGGGGGCAAGAAATATAGTTTTACAGCCATCGCCGGCTTTGCCCATGATCTGACAGAATTAAAGAAGGTGGTTCGAAAATCAACGGGCCAAGGCTATATTGATAAAAAAGCCCAGGGCAATCGTGAGATCATCGATGAGATCAAGGATAATTGTTTTACTCATAGTGCTTCCCATGAATTTGATCAATATTGCGGCCAGACCTTCTTAGATAATATCTTACGCGGCGGCTTGCCTATATCGCTTCAAACGGCCGAAGGGCCCGTCTCATTTAATGTTTACAGCCGCAAGCACGGGGATCTGGAGCGCGATTATAATTTCTTTATGCTTAGTCCTACCTTTCTTTCCCAGGGAAATGGTAATTACCGGGATGTGAACCAAAACCGCCGTAATGATGTCTGGTTTAACAGGGATGTTAAGGACAGCAGTCTTGTTAATTTTCTAAACTTGATCCAGGCTGACGGGTACAATCCTTTGATCGTCAAGGGAGCCATTTTTGTCATTAAGGATGACGCTGCGATCCAGGGTATCATCGATGAATTCGGGATTGTCCAGGGAGCAGATAAGCTTAAAGGGACTATTAAAAAAGGTTTTATGCCCGGAGATCTCTTAAGCCTCGTTGCCCGTGAGATCCCCATTAAGGGACGTGCGGATGATTTTTTAACAAGGGTTTTGGGATCATGTGCCAAGTATGAATCAGCTGAACCAGGGGAGGGTTTTTGGAGCGATCATTGGACCTATAATCTGGATCTGGTTGAGAGTTATTTAAATCTTTACCCGGAAAATCTAAGAGAGCTTTTTTGGGACAGAAAAATATTCAATTTCTTTTTAAATGATTTTTATGTATTGCCCCGGGAAGCGCGTTTGCTTTTAACTCCGGCGGGCGTTCGTCAATACCATTCCATAGCTGAGCACGATCAAGAGGTCAATGCCAAATCTAAAGGTTATAAATTACGTGTGAAGGACGGGCAAGGTGAGATTTATACAACGAATTTATTGGTCAAATTGATCTGTCTATTGGCCAATAAAGCGGCGAGCCTTGATCCCAGCGGGATCGGCATTGAAATGGAGGCCAATAAGCCTAATTGGTATGATGCCCTTAATGGTTTACCTGGTTTGCTTGGTTCTTCAATTTCCGAAACATTTGAGGTCAAGCGTTTCGCTGTTTTTGTCAACGGTACGATCCAGTCATTAAAATTGGATGGTCAAACCCCGGTCATGGTTTTTGAGGAATTGGCAGACTTTATCCAGGGTCTGGCATCCATATTATCTACAGAAACTGATCCCTTAAAGTATTGGCAAAAATCCAATGATCTTAAAGAGCGCTTTCGTCAAACGATCCGCTATGGGATCAAGGGCCAGGAAAAATCATTGACCGTCGCTGATATCAGGAAATTCTTGGACGGTATCATTGAAAGATGCGATGCTGGTATTGGTCAAGCCAGGTATGATAACGGTCTTTTTGCCACCTATTTTTATCATGAAGTAACAGCCTATGATCTTTTGGATAAGTCGCATCACGGCCAGCATCATGTGCGGGCCACAGCCTTCAAGCGTCATGATCTGCCTTTATTCTTGGAAGGTTTTGTGCATGCGTTGAGGGCGGAGAAAAATTCCTCTGAGGTAAATGCTCTTTATAAGGCGGTTAGATCAAGTCAATTATTTGACCGAAAATTAGGTATGTACAAGGTCAACGCTGATCTGTCCCAAGAATCCGATGAGATCGGGCGCACCCATATTTTTCCGGCCGGATGGCTGGAAAATGAATCTGTATGGCTGCACATGGAATATAAATATCTCTTAGAGCTTTTGCGTCGCGGATTAGCCCCAGAATTCTTTGCTGAGATCCATGTGGCCTTGGTCCCGTTCTTGGATCCCATGACGTATGGCCGCAGTATTCTGCAAAATTCCTCTTTTATCGCCTCATCAGCGCATGAAGACAAGAATTTACATGGTCAGGGCTTTGTGGCCCGTCTATCCGGAAGTACGGCCGAGTTCTTACATATGTGGTTGGTGATGAATTTAGGGATCAAACCTTTTAGCCTGGACGATCAAGGTTCTTTGACGTTAAGCTTTGCTCCTTTATTACCGTCGTGGTTATTTACCAATAAAGAGCAGGATGGATTTGCGGCACGCAGCTATGCTTTCAAGTTATTTGGTAAAATAATGGTTACCTACCATAACCCTAAGTTAAAAGATACTTTTGGGCCTAAAGGAGTTAAAGCAGAAAAAATAGTGCTTAGTTACTCCAAGGCCAGGAAGGTGGAAATTACCGGAGGCTCATTAAAGGGGGCTCATGCCCTGGATGTTCGGGAAGGCGCCGTTAATAGTATTGATGTATTTTTAAATTAATCAAAAGAAAGGGCATAATATGGAAAAACCATTGGTGAGTATTATCATGGGCAGCCAATCTGATCTCATTATTATGGGTCTTGCGGCGGATGTATTAGATGAATTCGGTATTCCTAATGAGGTCACGTCTATCTCTGCGCATCGCGCGCCAAAACTGATGTTTGATTATGCTTCAAAATTAGCTTCCCGGGGCGTCAAGGTCGTTATTGCCGGTGCCGGCGGAGCAGCCCATTTGCCAGGGCTGATGGCTGCCATTACGACGATGCCTGTCATTGGCGTGCCGATCAAATCATCTAATTCCATCGATGGGTTGGATTCTTTATTTTCCATCGTCCAGATGCCTGAAGGTGTCCCGGTGGCTACGGTTGCCATCAACGGGGCCAAGAACGCCGGTATCCTGGCGGCCCAGATCATCGCGACTTATGATAAGGCTGTTGCTGCCAAATTAAAGGCCCATAAAGAGAATTTACAGAAAAAAGTGGAAGCTACTGTCAAAACCATAGCCAGTCGGGGACATCGTTCTCTACGCGGTTTATAGTATGTTCAAAGAAGAAATCATTCCATTTGCCCCATCCCCAGATCAACTGCGGCACGATATCCGTTTTTTAACCAGACTTTTAACTGAAGTCATCCGCGAGCAGGAAGGTGAAGACCTTCTGCTAAAGATCGAAGAGATCCGTACGCTGGCCCAAGAGATCCGCGTCAATCATAATCCATTGATGATCGAGTCCCAGAAAAAGTTGATCGATTCTCTTTCTCTGGATGAGGCTTACAATGTTGCCCGTGCCTTCACGGTATATTTTCAGATGGTCAACATTGCCGAGGAAGTTCAACGTATCCGCCGTCTACGGGATTATGAACGCTCCCCGGAAGTTTTTCAGGAAATGTCCCTCAAGAAATTGTTCAAGGACCTTATGGAAGAAGGGTACACACCTCGGGAAATCCTGGACTTCTTAAGCCAGTGTGATATTGGCCCGGTATTAACAGCCCATCCGACCGAGGCTAAGCGCCGTACGGTCTTAGACCATCTATTTTCTATTTCCGGTCAATTGATCCAATTAAACCGCCAAGACCTGACGCTGGCTGAGACAGACACTCTGACTAAAAGCATCAAGGAGACCTTGGAGATACTTTGGCAGACCTCTGAGGTGCGAAGTCGAAAGGTGGAGGTGCTCGATGAAGTAGACCAGACCCTTTATTATTTTGAACGCACCATCATCAGCCTTTTAGCCAATATCCATGAAAAGATCCATCGGGAATTTATCAGGCTTGGCGTCGGACCCCAAGAGGATATTGATCCTTTTATTCATTTTGGCTCATGGGTGGGGGCGGATCGCGACGGGAACCCTAATGTGACGCCTGCCATCACCATGACAACGGCCAAGAAGCAGAGAAAATTGATCATTAATTTTTATTTGTCCTCCATTGAGGGTTTTATCAGAAAATTCAGCCAGTCATCGGATTATATTCAAGTCAGCAAGAAATTCCTGGATTCCCTGGAACTTGATAAAAAAGCTTTGCCTGATCTGGCGCGAGAGCTGGAACGTTATGAAAATACTGAAGTTTATCGTAAAAAATTCTCATTTATTCACCACCGATTGGAACATGTCCTGGCAGATAAAAAAGGCAGGTATAAGGATGCAAATGAATTTATTTCAGACCTATTGATCGTTCAGGAAAGTTTAAGGAAGAACCATGGATATAGCGCTTCTGACGGAGATCTAAGGCGTCTCATCGTGCAGGCCAAAGCTTTTCGTTTCCATCTGGCACGCTTGGATTTTAGGGACCACGCTCAGAAGGTCCACAAAACGATCGAAGAGCTTTTAGGCCCTAAGGGGCTTGAGATGCAAGTTTTATTAAATAAGATCGCCGCTCCTAATACTCGCAAGGGAACTGTCAGTTCGTCTGATGCCAAGGATATCCTGGCCCAATTCAAGACCTTTCGACAGCTTAAGGAATTGTTTGATGCCGACGTGGTGGATACCTATATCCTCAGCATGACGCAGACGCCGGTGGATATGCTGGCCTTACTTTTTTTGGCCAAAAATGAAGGACTGGTCCATGTCGCCCACAAAAGGGTCAAAAAAGCTGCTATTGGGATCGTGCCTTTGTTTGAAACGATCCAATCCTTGCAAAATTGCCATGAGATCATGGATGAACTTTTAGCCATACCATTATACCGTTCCTATCTTAAAGCCCGTGGGGATGTGCAGGAGATCATGCTGGGCTACTCGGATAGCAGTAAAGATGGTGGATATTTGGCCGCCAATTGGCATTTATACCGGGCCCAGCTAAGTTTACACAAAATCGCAGAAAAATATGGCGTGAAGATCAAATTCTTCCATGGCAAGGGCGGCACCATTGACCGTGGCGGCGGGGAATCGCATCGGGCGATCTTGGGCCAACCCTTTTCTGCCGATGGCGGCCGCATTAAAATGACCGAGCAGGGCGAGGTTGTTTCTCAAAAATACGCCAGACCCATGGTGGCCAAACGTAATATGGAACAGTTGATCACGGCCGTGGCATGGACGAATTTAGTGACCAATCGAGAGATCAAAAAGAATTCAAAATTAGCCGGATGGGAAGAACGGATGGCCCAACTATCCCAGGATTCATTTGTTTTTTATCGTCAATTGGTTTTTGAGACACCGAGATTCTTGGATTTTTATCATCAAGCCACACCCATCAATATTTTTAAGATCACCAAGATCGGTTCAAGGCCTGCTGTGCGCAGCACATCGCAAAGTTTTGACCAGTTGCGGGCCATTCCCTGGGTCTTTAGCTGGCTGCAGTCGCGTTATATCGTTTCGGCCTGGTATGGGGTGGGGCATGCTTTAAGAAAATACATGGATGAGAATCCCGACGGACTTGACGCTCTTCGGCAGATGTACAAGCAATGGCCGTTTTTTACTTCCATTATCCATAATTTGCAAATTTCCCTGGCTAAGACAGACCTTTATATTGCCGAATTATATTCAAGCATAGTTTCCGATGAAGATCTGCGTAAGAGTATCCACGAAGCCATCGAGCGTGAACATCAATTGGCTGTTGAAAGCGTGCTTTTGATATCCGAGCAAAAGGAACTGTTGGATTATCATAAAGTTTTGAAAGATTCGATCAAGGTCCGTAATCCTTATGTGGATCCCCTTAACTATATTCAAGTCAGATTCATGCAGGAAAAAAGCCAGATAAGTCATGCTGTTATGAGCGATACAAAGCGCGCCAAGATCGATGAGATCCTGCTGTTGACCGTCAATGGTATTGCTTCGGGCATGAAAAGTACGGGTTAAAGAATTCAAATTTTCTTGAATTTTGTTTTTGGTTTTTTATAATATTATTCACTGCTGCTGCAGCTCTATTCGATCATCTAAAAAGACCATTTAAAGGAGGCTCAACATGACCAGCACAGGTGTCAGTGCCATTAATGATAAAGTCAAAAAAGAATCCGGTGTTGTCGATGCGATACGCTTTGAAACATCCAAGGTGATCGTTGGTCAAAGTGTGCTCATAGACCGTCTGTTGATCGGTATTTTAGCTAATGGCCATGTTTTGGTGGAAGGGGTGCCTGGCTTGGCTAAAACCACCGCGGTCAAGACCCTGGCGCAGACGATACAGGCCAAATTTCAGCGTCTTCAATTTACTCCTGACATGCTTCCTGCAGATCTTACCGGTACGCTTATTTATGACCAGCGTAACGGAACTTTTAATGTTAAAAAAGGACCGATCTTTGCCAATATCATCCTGGCTGATGAAATTAATCGGGCACCGGCCAAGGTGCAAAGCGCCTTGCTTGAAGCCATGCAGGAGCGTCAGGTAACTATTGGAGAAGAGACTTTAAAATTAGATGATCCTTTTTTAGTTTTGGCCACTCAAAATCCCATTGAGCAGGAGGGAACCTATCCTTTGCCTGAAGCTCAGGTGGATCGTTTTATGCTTAAGGTCAAAATTACCTATCCAAGCAAAGACGAAGAATTAAAGATCCTTAAGCGTATGGCCATCACCCGTCAGTCATTTTCCGTACAGGCGGTGGCATCTCCGCAAGATATCATTCGTCTTCGTTCAGTGGTCGATGAGATCTATATGGATGAAAAGATCGAGGATTATATTGTCCAGATCGTGGAAGCGACGCGTAATCCTGAGCAATATAAACTTAAGGACCTTAAAGGACTGATCCTATATGGAGCAAGCCCACGGGCTACGATCAATTTAGCGTTAGCGGCCAAGGCGCATGCGTTTATTCAAGGGCGAGGTTTCGTGACGCCACAGGATATCAAAAGCATCGGCATGGATGTGCTGCGCCATCGCGTCATTCCCAGCTACGAAGCTGAAGCTGAAGGCAAAACGCCGGAAGATCTGGTTAAACGTATTTTAGACGAAGTGGAAGTACCGTAGTTGTTGTTTGGCTTCAATTTATTTTTTTCGCTTGCGCATATATTCGGCCATTGTATTTCCTTCGCAGGCACGCTCGCCGAAACCAGCGTTTCGGCTTAGCTAGTCCCCAGGCCAATTTTCCCCGAACTGAACGTTCGGGGACCGGCAAAATTGGCCTTCTACTACCTTCGAAGAAAACACAATGACCTCATAAACGCATGCGTACTATTTGGATTCAATTTGTTTTTTTAGCGACAGATCGTTAAGAAAACGATGACTGGAGCGAAAAAAAATAAATTGAAGACAAATAGTTTGCGCAAGAAATACAATAGCAACTCATAAACTTCGTGGGTTTAACTATGATACCTAAGGACATACTCGAAAAGATTCTTCGCATTGATATTACGACTAACCGCTTAGTGACGGATGTGTTTGCGGGGGCTTATCATAGTGTTTTTAAGGGGCGGGGGATGGAGTTTGATGAGGTGCGGGAATATCAGCCCGGCGATGATATCCGTAGCATTGATTGGAACGTTACGGCTCGCACAGGTTTTCCCCATATCAAAAAATACGTTGAAGAGCGAGAGCTTACGGTCATGATCCTGGTGGATGCCTCGGCATCCGTGCATTTTGCCTCTAGAGGTCAGATGAAAAATAAATTGGCCGCTGAAATTGCCGCGGTATTGGCTTTTGCTGCCATCCGCAATAACGACAAGGTAGGGCTATTGATGTTCACGGATGAGCCCGAGCTTTATATTCCACCCAAGAAGGGCAAGACCCATGTACTAAGGGTCATTCGGGAGATCTTGTATTTTAAACCTAAGGCCAAGGCTACGAATTTACCCAAGGTGTTGGAGTATCTGACCAAGGTGCTGCGTCGCAGATCCACTGTTTTTGTTATTTCTGATTTTTTAGATCCTAATGCTGATTACACTCCTGTACGTAAATCCCTGCGTGTTGCCAATCAACATCATGATCTGATTGCCATTACCTTGACCGACCCCAGGGAAATTGATCTGCCGGATTGCTCTCTTGTAGAATTAATGGATGCGGAAACAGGGGCCAGAAGGGTTGTAGATACTTCTGATCAACGACTGCGTCAGGAATACCATACAAAGGCGATTGGTATGATCAAAGAGCGTAGTCGTTTATTTGATACTATTGGCATTGACCATATTGATATTTCAACGGATGTGCCTTATACCAAGGCCTTGGTGAGCTTTTTTTCTCAAAGACGTCGTCGATTAGCAAGGTAACTGATCATGAATGATATTAAAGATGTAAAACCGCCTCTTAATCTGCCTGATCTATGGCTGCTGTGGTGGCTGCTTTTAATTTTAATTGCCGTTGCTGCGGGTATTTATTTTTTCCTTCGTTTTAAAAAATCAGCTCTGGCCGCAGTCACGCCGCAAGTCCCTGAATTACCAGCCTGGGAAAAAGCGTATCAGCAACTGGAGGACTTGCGTCAGGAAAATTTATTAGATAAGGGGCTTTTTAAAGAGTTTTTTACAAGAGTGTCTGATATTGCCCGCCTTTATATGGAAAACCGTTTTAATATCCATGCCCCGCATATGACTACTGAAGAATTTTTGTATTATTTAGGGATCACCGGTCATTTGAACGATACTCAAAAGGCCGCTTTAAAGGATTTTTTAAATTCTTCTGATATGGTTAAATTTGCCCAATATGCTCCGACCACTGTCGAAGCCATGAAAAATTTTGATTGCGCCAGGAAACTGGTCGATGAAACAAGAACTTAACAGGGAATATTGATGCCCGAGTTTAAAACACCCCTAGTGCTGATCTTAATTCCTATCCTGCTGCTGGTGTTTTGGTATGAGCACAGACGACGGGAGGGGACATCGTTTCGATTTTCTTCCTTGAACTTGATCAGCCTGATTGGGAGTACTTGGCGTTCGAGATGGAGTTTTTTGCCCTGGGTTTTAAGGGCTTTGGTCTTGGTTTCATTGTTGATCGCTTTGGCCGGCCCTCGAAAACTTTTGGCACAGACCAAATTACCCGGTGAAGGCATTGATATTGTTTTGGCGCTGGATGTCTCCGGCAGCATGTCTGCCGAGGATTATGTGATCGATGGGCACAGGATCAGCCGATTGGATATTATTAAGAGTACGGTTGAGAATTTTATCAAACAGCGTACCAATGACCGGTTGGGATTAACTGTTTTTGGTTCTCAGGCCTATACGGTATGCCCATTGACCATGGACCATGAATGGTTATTGGAAAATTTGCATCAGGTCCGTGTTGGCGTCATACAGGACGCTACAGCGATCGGTTCAGGCATCGCCACCTCTTTGTTACGGTTAAAGAAAAGCAAGGCCAAAACCAGGATCATTGTGCTTTTGACTGATGGAGCTAATAATTCCGGCACCATCCAGCCGTTAGATGCTGCCAAAATGGCCAAGGCTTTAGGGATCAAGGTTTATACCATAGGAGCAGGCACTACAGGGCTTGT
>Ga0302319_10004488_pt1 | contig 28639 bp, 23 predicted proteins | sample Bog_T0_2_FD_203319 | JGI IMG/M metagenome (GOLD analysis project Ga0302319, IMG submission 203319) | Peat permafrost microbial communities from Stordalen Mire near Abisko, Sweden - Bog_T0_2 | ecosystem: Environmental > Terrestrial > Soil > Wetlands > Peat | place: Sweden: Abisko, Stordalen Mire... | reverse complement strand
AGAATGGAAACCCTGGAACACGGGGCAGCAGAAAGTAGGAGCCGAGCCGTAGGTCGAGGGAATCATCGTCAAAGGCTTCATTGCGAGCGAGTAGCGGAGTCACCACCAAATTCTTGGGATTATAAACGTCGAGGGCAAGACGCCTCAAGATCGCCTTACGTGACAAAACTGCCATCTGGTAACTCCTGTTCGTATGAAAGTAGACTCAAGTCTTCTAGGGCCTTCAAGGTCCACATTTCAACGCGTTCGGCCCACTTGCTGCGGTGGCAAAGGTTGTCCTCATCCTGTCCAGAGATTTTTTGCATTAAGTCCGGCAAGCTTTCCAGATAGAACAAGTAGGCGGCATTAATGAGCGCAACCCCGTCTGGACAGGTCTCCTTTCCGTCGGTGACCAAAGTTGACGGGACGATCCCTTGGCTGAGGTAAGTTCTTACTAGATCGACCTGCTCTCGATCAACGTCACCTCTAAACCGCCTCAACTTTCCCAGGAAAGTACTAGTCACCAAGTTCGCCACCTTGGGCCTGAGTTCAAGGAACGCGGCCAACACCGGCTGCGCAAGAGATGGCTTCTCTTCGGATCCGAATATGTAACTCGCTTCCGGCTTGGCAGCCAAATTTTTCATAAGGTCTACAAAGCTGGTGCGGGCCGCACCGTCCAACAGATCCCACCAACCGCCATGTTGGAGTTGATCCACGTGCTCCTTGAGCCGGCAAGCGTCTGCCCGGTGAGTGTCGTAGAACTCCGCTACATCTTCCGTATCGGACGTTCCCACCATGTCAAACAGCTCGATATATGCAAACGACTAGGCCGGCCCGATTAAAGCAATTGCGAACCGATCACAATAAATCTCTTCGCTCCAATACTTCAACCGTTCCCGGCACCAACTAAGATCGGGCTCGGACATGCCCTCATAACCCGGCAACACCTTCAGAGCCTCATCGATATCACGCGACAGAGGCGCTTCCAGCCCCAACTCCTCGAAAGCAAAATGGCCCATCTCGTGGCATATGACCAGATTTGGAAACAGGCTTGTCGCCTGGGAGTAAGGCATCCCGATGAGCGCAAGCTTCTTCGGAAATGCCGGTGATCCGCCAATGATCGCTTCGTAGCGTTGCGCGTCGTACCGGAGATCAGCACGTGGGTGAAAGAAATAGTTGAGAACTGAAGTATGAGAGATCACGACATCGCAGTCCTCCAACTTAGGGATCTCCGACAGCGATCTTTCCAAGAACTCCACGAATGCAACCGGGATGCTGAGCGTATGTGCATCTTCTGCGGGACGGACCAGCTCATGCAAAGTGTTCCAAAAATCGCGAATCGTTGTTAGCCCCTGCCGCTCAAACCGCATTAGACCCGGGTCTGCCGAAGTCTCCCCGACCCTTTGCACGAATCCCTGAAGGAATGTTTGTGCGTTCTCGCCCAGCTCCCGAATATATTTGAGCAGTTTTACCGTTGCCTCGCGATGGGCACGTTCAGGTTCATCGCGGCGTTTGTAGATGGAACCGATAAATTGATCTAAGGATGCGGCGTCACGGACTAAATTCTTTAGTTCGCGGGACATAACCCGTGCGTCGCCCGAGCGACCCTCGGAGACGGATGCCTGGAATTACGCAAAGCACGATTTTCGATTTTATAAAAAAACTCTATAGCCTGCAGGGCCTCAGTCCGCTGCTCTTCCAAGTTGCTCTTCCAAGTTGCTCTTCGCGGCCTCCAGAGACCTCAAGGTCTCAATCATTCGGCGTCGATCGTCTCGAGGGAAGAGTTCGTCGATCGTTCGAACTTGGTCATAGCTGGCGACGATTCGAGAAGCTGCGGTAGATAGCGCGGCGTTTCTGCTGTCCGTAGCCGCCTCTAAAGACTCAATGGCATCTGGAAGTGCTTTTCCGAGCTTCTCTCTGTCTCCGCTGCGAACCAAATCCAACAACGCGTCGATAATCTGCCGGGAAAGGAGAGCAAGCGAAAGGTATTGTGATCGCGAATCGTGAAAAGCTGCCATCGAGATTTCCCCCACGGTTCTCCAGAGTACCAAAAAAACAATCAGGCCGACCTCAAATACCTAAGTAAATTCTAAATTGACAAATATTGTTTGTCAATTTAAAATTGACAAAATGCCGAAATTACCCAAATTCACGTTCGGCACGAGCGTGAAGCAACAAATTGCGCTCCAGCTTCGAGCGCACGTCACGGCGAATTTCGGCAACAAGAGCGCCAGCGCCGCCAAGACCCTTGGAATAAGTCGGCAGCGCCTCTTTTCGTACATGAGCGGTAAGTCCTTCCCCCGCCTGCCAATGTTCGATACCTTCCGTGAGAAGTGGGGCTTGGAACTAATCGGCGAAAGCCCCAGCCATTCAGTCGTGGCGATTGATCGCGGCCGATCTTCTAATTCTCAATCGACGCAGCTCTCACTTTTCGACACGCCGGTCACCTTGAAAAGCAAAGGGCTAAAGGTGGTTATAAAACGAAAAGGCCCGGGGCTGGTCGCCAGCATTGAGATAGCGTCCGACGTGGAGATCGCTTAGGTCCAAGCTGGCGGGACGGCTAATTCTCTTCGCCGCAGTCGGGAAAACGCTCCGCCCTAGGAGTGCGGGAGCAACGCCGTTGCCGGATGTCGAAGTAGAATCAAAGTAGAATCAAACAGGTTCACCACGGGGACGTAGCTCAGATGGATAGAGCGGTCGCCTCCTAAGCGACAGGTCGGCAGTTCGAATCTGCCCGTCCCTACCATTCGCCCCCGCAGTCCCATCGTCCGTTTCGTCCCACCGGACCCCCGGAACCGCCTTTTCTCCCCAACCTCCTGAGAACCTTGCAATTCTCAACCAAGCTGCGATATCTTAAGCTCCAATGATCTCTCCAATAATCCGCGGAAAATCCCCGTTGCTGACCGCGGCGGCCCTGTTTCCTTTCCTGTCATTGCTTGCTGCCGCCCAGGACCAAAGCCAGCAAGCCGCTGGCGAGGCGAATCTGATCTTGCCGGATCTCTCGCAAGCCACCTTCTTCAACGGCGCGATTAATGGCCAAACGCTGCTCACGTTCGGCATGCTCATCGTGGCGCTCGGCCTCGTCTTCGGTTTGGTCATCTATAACCAGCTCAAGAACGCCGCCGTGCACAGCTCAATGCTGGAAATTTCCGAGCTCATCTACGAAACCTGCAAAACCTACCTCATCACGCAAGTCAAATTTCTGCTGATTCTCGAAGCCTTCATTGGCACCATCATCGTTTTCTACTTCGGCGCGCTGCAGCATTTCTCATTCATCAAGGTGTTCATCATCTTAATGTTCAGCATCGTCGGCATCTGCGGCAGCACCGGCGTCGCCTGGTTCGGCATCCGCGTCAACACCTTCGCCAATTCGCGCTGCGCCTTCGCCAGCTTGGCAGGCAAGCCGTTCCCCTGCTATGAAATCCCCTTGAAAGCGGGCATGAGCATCGGCATGCTGCTTATCAGCGTCGAGCTTGTACTCATGCTCTTCATCCTGCTCTTCATCCCGCACGATTACGCCGGTCCCTGTTTCATCGGTTTCGCCATTGGCGAATCGCTCGGCGCGGCGGCCCTGCGCGTTGCCGGCGGCATCTTCACCAAGATTGCCGACATCGGTGCGGATCTCATGAAGATCGTCTTCAAAATCAAGGAAGACGACGCCCGCAACCCCGGCGTTATAGCCGATTGCACGGGCGACAACGCTGGCGATTCCGTTGGCCCCAGCGCCGACGGCTTCGAAACCTATGGCGTCACTGGCGTCGCCCTGATTTCCTTCATCGTCCTCGCTGTGAACAGTTCGCTTGTGCAGAGCCAACTGCTTGTCTGGATCTTCGCCATGCGCGTCATGATGGTCATTTCTTCCGGCGCTTCCTACCTCATTAACGCCGCTCACGCCAAAGCTAAATACGCCAAAGCCGACGAGATGAACTTCGAAACTCCCCTCACTAACTTAGTCTGGCTCACCTCGCTCGTCTCCATCGCACTAACTTATGTCGTTTCTTACATAATGATTCCCGAACTTGGCGGCGACACCACGCTCTGGTGGAAGTTGTCTTCCGTTATTACCTGCGGCACCCTCGCCGGAGCCGTCATCCCCGAGCTGGTAAAAGTCTTCACCTCGACCGAATCAATTCACGTGCGCGAAGTCGTAGCCTCTTCCCGAGAAGGCGGCGCGTCGCTCAACATTCTCTCTGGCTTCGTGGCCGGCAATTTCAGCGCCTACTGGTTAGGCCTCGCCATCCTCTCTCTGATGTCCGTTGCGTACGGCATCAGCACTCTCGGCATGGATAATCTGATGATGGCCCCGGCCGTCTTCGCTTTCGGTCTCGTGGCCTTCGGCTTCCTTGGCATGGGTCCGGTCACCATCGCCGTCGATTCCTATGGCCCGGTAACCGATAACGCCCAATCCGTCTACGAACTCTCCACTATCGAACAAATCCCTGGTATTGAGAATCAGATCAAGCAGCAATTCGGCTTCGACGTGGATTTCGAAAAAGCCAAGGAGCATCTGGAAGAAAACGACGGCGCAGGCAATACCTTCAAGGCCACTGCCAAGCCCGTTCTCATCGGCACCGCTGTGGTGGGCGCCACAACCATGATCTTCTCTATCGTTGTCGCCTTAACCCATGGCTTGCGTCCCGACCTGCTCTCGAATCTTTCCATTCTGCATCCGCCGTTCCTTCTTGGTTTGATTGCCGGCGGCGCGATCATTTACTGGTTCACCGGCGCATCGGCGCAAGCGGTTACCACCGGCGCTTATCGCGCGGTCGAATTCATCAAGGCTAACATCAAGCTCGAAGGTGTTATTAAGGCTTCCGTCGAAGATAGTAAGAAGGTGGTCGAGATCTGCACGGTATACGCCCAGCGCGGTATGTTCAATATCTTCCTTACCGTATTCTTTGTAACTCTGGGATTCGCCTTCGTTGAACCTTACTATTTCATCGGCTACTTAATCTCCATCGCGCTCTTCGGCTTGTATCAAGCCATCTTCATGGCTAACGCCGGCGGCGCTTGGGATAACGCCAAGAAAATCGTCGAAACCGAATTGAAAATGAAAGGCACACCTTTGCACGACGCCTGTGTGGTTGGCGATACCGTGGGCGATCCTTTCAAAGATACTTCCTCGGTCGCGTTGAACCCCATCATCAAATTCACTACCTTGTTCGGCTTGCTTGCGGTCGAATTAGCCGTTTCGCTCGAAGAAGGCGGCTCCGCGGTGCTGGGCAAGATCCTCGCCGCCGCATTTATCTTGGCCTCCATGTACTTCGCTTGGCGTTCCTTCTATCGCATGCGTATCGGCAGCGGTGGCGGCGATGTGACAGCGTCCAACGAGCCAGTCGTCTCCACTGCCCACTCCCGTTAACGGCGATGAAATCCACCGCTCTCCTTCTCGTCACCTGCGCACTCACCTGTCCGGCTGCCGACCATTTCGATACCACCGTAACGGACCCGGCAGCCGTCGGTATGAATCCTGCCGTACTTGCTCAAATCCCCGGGCGTATGAAAGAATTCGTTGCCGCCGGCACCATCTCCGGTGTCGTCACCGCGCTCGCACGCCACGGCAAACTGGTCGAATTCTCCGCCGTCGGCCTGCGCGATATCGAAAGCAACTCGCCGATGCAGAAAGACTCGCTCTTCCGCATCGCTTCTTTAACCAAGCCGATAACCTGTGCCGCCATCATGCTGCTGGTTGACCAAGGCCGCGTCTCCTTGGTCGATCCAGTTGAAAAGTATCTGCCTGAATATAAGGGCATCAAAATGAATCCGTGCCGCGCCGGTGCAGGAGCACATTGCGCACCCGTCGCGCCGCATCGCTCCCCAAATCTCGAGGACCTGATGACCCACACCTCGGGCCTTCCCTCCTCGTACGATGACGGCCCTCCTCCCAAAACCCTCGCTGAACTCGTCACTCGCGGGGCAGGCAGCGAACTGCTCTTCGAACCGGGTACCAGCTGGAACTACAGCAATCTCGGCATTGATATTCTGGGCCGCATCGTTGAAATCGTTAGCCACCAGCCCTTCGATGACTTCTTAAGGGACCGCATCTTCTCGCCCCTTGGCATGAATGACACCAGCTTTGCCGTCCCTCCCGAAAAGCGCGCCCGCCTGGCCACTCTCTACAATTTTTCAAGCGGCAAACCGCAACGCATCGAGCCCGCCTGGGGCTCCGGGAGCAGCATTCCCGAGCCCGCCGGCGGCATAATCAGCACCGCTGGAGATATGCTGCGCTTCAACGAGATGATGCGGAACAAGGGCACGCTCGATGGCAAACGCGTCCTCTCGCCCGCCGCTGTCGAGCTCATGACCATCTCCCATACCGGCGATCTTGAAGCAGGCTGGGTTCCCGGCGTCGGCCATGGCTTCGGTTACGAAGTTGTCCGCGAAGTGCGCGGCATGTTCCGCTACAACTCCATCGGCACGTTCGTCAAGGGCGGCGCTTATCGCACCTACGAGTTTGTCGATCCCACTCGCGACCTGGTCGGCGTCATCATGATGCAGCGCAGCAACGGCGGCGCAGACGCTTCCGACGAAGCCAACGCCTTCATCGCCATCGGTACCGCCGCCATCGAACGTTAAATCCGCTGCTTCTTCCAACCCCCGCGCCGGAACCACACGAGCGCCGCTATCGTGAACACCAAATCCGCAATTGGCACTGCCGTAAAGGCCCCGCGCGGCCCCCAACCCATCCGTATCCCTAACCAATACGCCAGTGGAATCTGGCAAGCCCAGAACGCCAGTAGATTGATAAACGTCGGCGTCAGCGTATCCCCCGCGCCATTGAACGCCTGCATCAAAACCATCCCCCAGGCATAACTCACAAACGCCAACCCGAATATCGACAAGCACGAAACCGCCGGCAGCGAAACCGCCGGATCATGCGTAAACGCCGCCACTAACACTCCCGGAAAAAATACAAACGCCACCGAGACCACACCCATGTAGATCATGTTGTAAAAGCCTGTTCGGTAAACCGACTTCTCCGCCCTGTCTGGCTTCTTTGCTCCTAAGTTCTGTCCCACCAGCGTCGCGGCCGCATTGCTCAATCCCCAAGATGGCAAAATTGCGAAGATCAGTAGCCGCACCGCAATCGTATAACCCGCCACCACCGCACTGCCGAACGACGACACAATCCGGATCAGCGCCACCCAGCTCGCCGTCGCGATCAAAAATTGCACGATCCCGGTGAACGAAACGCGCAACAAATTCCACATCAGTCGCACATTCAAGCGCATGTCCGGCCGCCGGATCACAATTCGATTCGTCCCCGAGTTCAGCGCCCATACTTGAAACAACACACCCACCCCGCGCCCCGTGGTTGTCGCCACCGCCGCGCCCAGCACCCCCAGCTTCGGAAATGGGCCCCAACCATTAATCAAACAAGGATCAAGAATAATGTTTATGCCATTCGCCAACCACAATGTGCGCATCGCCAGTGACGCATCGCCCGCGCCCCGGAAAATCGCATTGATCAGGAACAGCAGAAAAATCACCGCCGACCCGCCCAACATCACCTGCGTATAGCGCGCATTCGCTTCCACCGCCGCCGAAGCTCCCATCACATGGAGCAGCGCCTGCGCTTTCAGTATCGCCGTCACACCCACCACCGCGGAAAGCAGTAAGCCCAGCAAAATCGCCTGCACCGACGTCTCCGCCGCTCCCTGCGGATCGTTCTCCCCAATCCGCCGCGCCACAAAAGCCGTCGTCGCCATGCTCAAGCCAATCGCCACGCCAAACACCAGCGTCAGCAGCGATTCCGTCAACCCAACCGTCGCCACTGCATCCGGCCCCAGCCGCGACACAAAAAACACATCCACCACGCCAAACAGCGATTCCATCACCATCTCTAAAATCATGGGAATCGCCAACAACACAATGGCGCGATTCATGTCGCCTTCCGTGAAGTTGTAGCGTGAGCCGAACAGTGCTTCTTTCAACATGGAAACTTCTTTAGGGCTTCTTTACGGAATGATCCCGCCGTCCGGCCGGGAGTAGAATGAGCGAAGCGCTCAGGACTCCACCATTATGACAAGCCGCCGCAACTTTCTCAGCACCAGCGCGGGCCTCGCACTTTCGTCAAGCCTCGCTCACGCCCAGCAGCCGCTCGCTTCACCCGTGCCTCCTCCCAAAAAAGCTCGCATCACCTCAAGCGTCATGCTCTGGACCCTCAAAGGTGCCTTCGATGAAAAACTCGCCACCGCCGCCGATGCCGGCATTCAATCCGTCGAACTGGTCAACGAACACGAAGACTGGTCTGACGCCGACGCCGCCAAATATAAGCGCCTGGTCACCTCCTATGGCATGCACATCGATACCATCCTCGCCTCGCGCGACTGGGTCAAGCGTCCCGTCTCTCTCGTGAATCCCGCTCACCGCGAAGCCTTCCTCGCCGATATCCGCCACGCCATCACTTGGGCTCAGAAACTCGACGTGCCGCAAATCATCTTAATGAGCGGCAACATCCAACCCGGCATGACTCATGAAGCGCAATACGCCAGCCTGGTTGAAAGCGCCAAACGTGCCACTGACCTCGCCGCCGCTGCCGATGTGACCCTCATCATCGAGAACCTCAACAGCAAAGTCAACCATCCCGGCTACTTCCTCACCAGCGCCGCCGAAGCCCTCAAAGCCGTCAGGGAAGTCGATCATCCGCGCTTCCGCTTCCTCTACGACCTCTATCACGAATATGTTCAAAACGGCGACCCACTGCCCGTTATGAAAGAAGCCGAACCCTATGTAGCCGTCTATCACGTCGCCGATGCTCCTGGCCGTCACGATCCCGGCACCGGCGAGATGAAGTGGATCGATCTCTACACCGCCATCGGTAAGTCAAGCTACGCGGGCTATGTCGCACTCGAATATCTTCCCGTTCCAGTCGATCAAGCTGCCAGCCTGATCAAAGCTGTCACCGCCATGCGCACTGCCCTAAACGCCGCCAGCGCTAATGTTTCATAGACTCACTCTCGCGATTCTTCTGACTCACTTCGCCTTCGCTCAAGCGCCCATTCGAGTCCATGTGGACGCCGCGCTAAAGTCTGGGGCCGTTCAACCAGTTTGGGCTTACTTCGGCTACGATGAACCCAACTATACCTATACTTCTAACGGCGTCAAACTCATCTCCGAATTAGGCGCTCTCCGTCCCTCTGGCGTTTACATCCGCACTCACAACCTTCTCACCACCGGCGATGGCACTCCCGCTCTCAAATGGGGCTCAACCAACGCCTATACCGAAGATTCCGAGGGACGGCCTATTTATGACTGGACCATCACTGACCGGATCTTCGGCACCTATCTCACCGCCCACGCCAAACCCTTCGTTGAAATCGGCTTCATGCCCGAAGCGTTGTCCACTCGCCCGGAGCCCTACCGTCACACTTGGCCCAAAGGCGGCATCGACACTGGTTGGGCTTATCCGCCCAAAGACTACACAAAGTGGAGCGAGTTAGTCTATCAGTGGGCCAAGCATTGCGGCGAAAAGTACGGAGTCCGAGAAGCCGAGTCCTGGTATTGGGAGGTCTGGAATGAACCCGATATTCTCTACTGGCACGGCACTCCCGACGAATATAACCAACTCTATGACTCAGCTGTTGCCGGAGTCCGCCGCGCCCTCCCAAACGCCTTGGTCGGAGGTCCCGCCACCACCGGCCCCAACGCCCCTCATGCCGCCGAATATCTCCGCCAGTTCTTAGATCATTGCGCTAAAACCAATGCGCCTCTCGATTTCATCACCTTCCACGCCAAAGGCCGTCCCGAGGTTACCAATGGCGTTGTCCGCATGGGCATCTCGAAGGAACTGCGCGATGCCGCCAAAGGATTCGAGATCGTGGCGTCATTTCCAAAATTCCACAACCTCCCCATCATTCTGAGTGAAGCCGATCCCGAAGGCTGCTCCGCCTGCTCCGCCAAAGACTACCCGCAAAACGCCTATCGCAATGGCCCTCTCTACGCCGCTTATACCGCTGCCGCCTTCGACGCCATCTCCCAACTCGCCGCCCGCTATCAGGTTAATCTGCGCGGCCTCCTTACCTGGGCATTCGAATTTGAAGGCCAACCGTATTTCGCCGGCTTCCGCACGCTAGCCACAAACGGCGTTGACAAACCCGTCCTCAATTACTTCCGCATGGCCAGTATGCTCAAAGGCGAATCCATACATATCGATAACCCCGCTGCCAGGGTAGGCGTCGAAGCAGCCGTCTCCCAACGCTCTCTCACTCTACTCGTCTGGAACTATAGCGACGATACCAACTCCACCCTATCTAGCGTTGCTCTCCACATTGACCATCTCCCCGCCAAACATCTCCAATACCGCCGCTTCGCCATTGATGAAACTCACAGCAATTCCTACTCAGTCTGGAAACAAATGGGCTCGCCGCAAACTCCTGACCCAACACAGCACAAGCAATTGGAAGCCGCCGGTCAACTCCAACTCATCGAACCCACTCGGAAACTCGCAAGTAAGAACGGTACGCTGCAATGCGCCTTTCTCATGCCCTCGGAAAGTGTTTCTCTCGTGGAGCTAACGTGGTGACTCACCCAAAGAGTGAAAGCTGCCTCGGTTCCGTGAGTGCCGCCGCCATTCTCCCAGGTATCTGTACCGGCTGGTCCCACTGTTCCAGAATCCAGCTAGTCTCCCACTCCACCTGCCCTTGCGCCGCCAAATCTCCGCGAACCTGCGTTGCACTCGATATTCGCAGCAGCAAGTCATACGCCTCGGCCAGTCGCCCATAATCTTTCAACAGAGCAACCGCCGCCGAACACAGCGTACACGCGTCGGCCCAGTATTCCTCCTGCAAGATCTCCGCCGAATCCAAATGTGACTCGACATCTCCCAAAACGGCCAGACACTTCTCCGCATTCCGCTTCCACCCTGAAAACAGCCGCAACAAATCCGCCAACGGTCTCCGCGGCGGCATCTCTCCCTCCTCAATTAACACCACCGAAGCCCGGCCGCCGAAATTCACTAACTCGGCCGCGTCTGCCCTGAGATTCTCAAACAGCAGCAGCACTCTGTGCTCGGCGCAATACTCGCGCAACGCCTGCGCATTGTCATCCCAATTCCCGTCCAGACGCAAACCTAAACCTTGCGCTACGTCTCCTAACACTCCCGCTCGTCCACGGCGCGCACAATCCACCCAAACCGCCGCCTCGAAATCCGCCTGTCGCGCATAGGCGAATGCCAAAGCCGATTCGCGGCTTTCGGCCTGCGCGCACTCCGGCCAATCTGCCAGCGGTTCCAGTGATTCAAACTCCGCCCCCGCCAGGCTCCCGGTGCGTTCCGGTAACTTCCGCGCGCCGGGCGCTGCCACCATCTCCGCCAGCAGCCACCGCTTCAAAGACCTCCGCCCATTCGAATAATCGCGCGCTAAATCAAAAAACGTTTCCTTGCGCAGCACCGCCGGAAATTTGCATTCCTCCAGCAGAACGTAAACAATCCGCGTGCGCAGTTGCTTCGCTTGTTCGAACAGTATCGATTCCCATCGCGCCCGCGCCCACGCTGGCTGCGTCGAACCCGTCGACAGCAAAACCAGCACGTAATCGAAGGAAAGCCCAATCTCCACCGCGTCCAACAGATCGCCGCCCATCTGCACCACGCCGTCTTCTATCGCTACCGGGCAATTCGTCTCGAGGTAACAACGGAGTTCAGTGGCCGCGCCGGAATCGGCGGGCGCGTAGCAGATGGCAGTGGATCGCATCCCCGTAGGATAAATCAGCCGCTACGATGGCAAGCGCGTGTCCTTGAGTACAGCCTTGATCGGCGTCCGCTTGAAATCATTCCCTTTGAACAGTAAAGGCTCTTGGCAATATTCCGCCGTCGCATAGCTCATGCAATCGCTGAAGTTGAGCGCCGCCTTATGCAGCCCTTTGCCATACTTTTTGAACGCCATCACAGCCCGCTCCGCGAGTTCCTCTGTCAACGGCTCAATGTCAGGCTGCATCCGCTGCAGCAGCGCGGCAAGCGATTTCGCCTGGCCGCGCATACCCGCCACAATTCCCGCTTCCACCAGCACCGAAGCCGGTACGATCAGATTTTGGTGTTTGGCAATGGCCCGCTCTATCGCTTCGACATAAAGCTCGCCGTCGTCTTCACCCAAGACGATGGCCAGCAGCGCCGAGGCGTCAATCACCATCGGTTTGCTTCAGCCCCAAAGGCCGTCCATCTCGGCTTTGCTGGCGGGAGCAATCTTCTTGCGCCGCGCCTCCGCCATCAAGCCCGCCGCGAACTTCCCGAAGCCGGCGCGCGTCGCCTCTTTTTGCCTGCCGGCCATGGTCTTACGGAGCAAGCGCCGCAACGCCTCGGTTTTAGTGGTTCCTTCGGACTTCGCCAAGTCCGCCACCAGCCGCACCACCTCCGGATCCGCAATGTGCATTCCCATGTACAAATTGTACAATAATCACTCCCTCACTTCAACCGTCACCGTTTTCGCCCCGGAAACCGCGTATCCCGGCAGCGCAATCGTCATCTGCCCCGCTTCCGAACCCCTGTTCGCCACGCTCAGCGTATTGCTGCTCGCCGAAGCCGACGGATCCGCCAAAATCAGCATCGCCGACGGCGGCGGATCGGGCATTTCGCTATCCGGCCCTGGTCCTCCAACCGTGAACGCCGGTTGCTGCCGCCACACCCGTACATACAACCCTTCGCTCGACCGGTATTCATTCACCGCATCAATCAGCCGCGCCGCACTCTGTACCGACGACGGCGTCAGGCCCGCAAAATCCGCGAAATTCTGCAGCGTCGCGTCGCCGATCGTAAAATTCAGAAACCCCACCGGCGCGCCAATCGGAATCTTAAATTGCGCCGAGCGCGCCGTCTCATAGCCGTTCTCTCCCGCCAGCAGCGCGGTAATGGTCACCGTGTCTCCCGCCCTCGCCTCATGGGCCGAGACCCACGCCTGACTCAGCCGCAATTGATGCTTGCTATCCAACTGCGTAATGGTAAACGTCAAACTCTTCATCTTCAAATCCGCGAACCCGCCGCCCACCACAAAACTCAACGGCACAATCGCGCTCGCCACCGCTTGTTGCGCCAGCGCATTGTCACTCACATAGACATCGCGCATCACCAATGCCGGCAGTCCGTTTTCAAACTCCGCCCGGCCCTCAATGCGCAGCGTCCCTGCGCCCAGACTCTTCTCCGTCGCGTCAATCGTCGAAAACAGCGCGGTTTGCGAAAGGAATGGTGTCAACAGCCTGTCGTTCGCCACCTGCATGTGATAGCTGTGGTTGCCCGTCGTCGTCGAATTCACCGTGATCGTCAGCGGCACGGTATGCGGCGATCTCCCAATCTCTCCAGCCACCGCCGTGCTGCGGTCGCTTACAATGGTCCCCACCCATTCGTGCGGCGCGGACAACTTGAAAGAGGAATTGAGTGTCGGAATGGAGACAATAACCTCGGAGTGGGCGAACGGCAGCTCCACAGATCCTGCATCCAGAAACCTATGCCCGAACGCATAGATGCGCTTGCCGTCCACATAAGTCACCGTGCCGTCGGCTGTCATATTCATGTCGCCCGTGATCAGCCCCACGCTGATCATCGATCCCGGCACAATCTCACTCACCGCTGCAGCTTTCTCCTTCGGCGTCACGCCTTGCTGCAGCCGGAATCCTAACTCGCTGAACCGCCGCGTGTAAGTCTCTAGCGTTGTCGCCGAAAACCCCGAGAAGGAAACCGCCACCGGTAAATTCGTCAACTCATTCGCCGAAGCTGCCAGCCGCGCCGGCAGCGCCGCTCTTTTCTCGCCCACGCCGAACGTTGCGTCCGCCACCATGTTTTCAATCGGCTGAATCCCCGCAATCGGCTCCTTCGAAAACGGAAAGCCCAACGCCACTGCACCCAACAGTTTGCCGTTTATATAAACCGGACTCCCGCTCATCCCTTGCAGCACGCCCGTTTCCGCCAGCGGCCCGCCGCTGAGTCGCGCCAGCACAATCGTCTGGTGCGGACCCAAATTCTCCAGCACGCCCAGAATCTCTACTTGAAACTCCTCAATGCGTTCACCCTGGAACACCGTGCGCCCAACGCCGTGCATGCCCGCGTGAACGTCTTTCAACGGAAAGAAACCTTGCGCCTCGCTCAAACCCGCCAACAAAAGCAGCCAAACCAACACACGCATGCTTTCATCGTAGCGGCTTATCCACTTCAAACGAAAACTGCCCCACAACTCCCGATTGCTCAATGCCTTAGCGCCGGGATCGCCTGCGCTCCCCCATTCCCCAGTAACACCGCTCAGTCGCCCGTTTTCATCCCCTCCTGTGGCGGCCGTTTTCGGGTCGCCATCCCCAGTCACAGCCCAACGAAAAAAATTATTTGCATTATTCTCAATTCCTTACAAGGCATTTACGCACCGCCCCGTTCGCCCGCATTCTAAAGTTTTATCGGGAACGATGCAAATCCTTCACTCCATTTCCGCCGCCGCCACAGCAGTACCCCATCTGCCTTCATCCCAGTCACCTGCCGCCAATCTTTCCTGGTCTTATCCCTGTCCATCCCTGTTCGTCTGCAGCCCTTCTTCCTCCCGGAAAACCCGATTCATTCCCGCGCTCCACCCCTATATTTTTAATAGGCGGGAACGAATGCCCTTTTTCGATGGGATAATCTGGTCTCCTATGCCCCCCTCCCGCCGTACTTTTCTCGGCGTCGCCGCCACTGCCGCCGCCGTCAAACTCCCAACCCTCGCGCCTTCGTCCCACACCGGCTACGCCCGCACCTTCACCGGCCGCCAACTCGCCATGCTCGCCTTCCCTCTCGGTGGCGTCGCTTCTGGTTCCGTCTCCCTCGGCGGCCGCGGCCAACTGCGCGATTGGGAAATCTTCAACCATCCCGACAAAGGTCACAACCTCGAATACGCCCTGCCCTCCGTCTGGGCGCAAGTCGGCGATGCCAAGCCCGTCGCCCACGTTCTCGAAGCCCGCTATCAACCACCCTACGAAGGCCAGGACGGTCTCGGCTCGCAAAACGCGCCCGGCCTCTCGCGCCTCGCCACGGCCCATTTTACTGGCGAATTTCCCCTCGCCCGCATCGCGTTTGCCGATCCCACCGTCCCCGTCGCCGTCAGCCTCGAAGCCTTCTCGCCCTTCATTCCCCATCAGCCCGACGATTCTGGCCTTCCCGTCGCTATCTTGCGTTATCGCGTCAAGAATCCCAACTCGCGTCCCGCCAAAGTCTCCATCGCCTGGTCCATCGACAATCCCGTCGGTAAAACCGATCAGCGCAGCAACGAATTCCGCATCGCCACCGGCCTCTCCGGCCTCGTCATGACCAACCCGTCGCTCGCCAAAGACGACGTTGCTAACGGCAGCTTCGTCGTCGCCGTCATGAACCAAGGCACCGGTACCCTTACCCATCTCACGGGCTGGCCCGCCGGCCGCTGGTGGAACTCCCCGCTCCTTTTCTGGGACGATTTCACCGCCGATGGCGCGCTCGGTCCCGATCCCGAAAAAACCAACTCCGTCGGCGCGCTCTGCCTCCAGCGCACCATTCCCGCCGGCCAATCCGCCGCTTACGAATTCCTCCTCGCCTGGCACTTTCCCAATCGCACTCCCGCCCGCTGCGGTTGGCGCGCGCCCAAAGGCCAGGAAAACACCATCATCGGCAACTGGTATGCAACCAAATTTCCCGACGCCTGGTCCGCCGCCGAATACACCGCCCAAAACCTCCCTAAACTCGAAGCCCAAACCAAGCTCTTCGTCAAAGCCATGCGCGAAAGCACGCTGCCATCCGCTGTCGTCGAAGCCGCCATGGCAAATCTCTCCACCATGCGCTCCACCACTTCCTTCCGCACCGCCGACGGTGAGTTCCACGGCTTCGAAGGCGTCGACGACCACTCCGGCTGTTGCTTCGGCAATTGCACCCACGTCTGGAATTACGAAACCAGCACCGCCCATCTCTTCCCCACCTTCGCCCGCTCCTTGCGCAGAGCCGCGTTCGGTTTTTCGCAGGATGAGCAAGGCGCCATGCATTTCCGCCAACTTCTCCCAGACGGCGTCGAGCGCAGCGGATTCGCCGCCGCCGACGGGCAAATGGGCCAGATCGTCCACGCTTATCTCGATTGGTCTCTTTCCGGCGATCGCGCCTGGCTCACCGCCATCTGGCCGCGCGTCAAAAAAGCCATCGAGTTCGCCTGGATTCCCGGCGGCTGGGACGCCAATCGCGACGGCGTCATGGAAGGCGTGCAACACAATACCTACGATGTCGAATTCTACGGCCCCAATCCCCTCTGCGGCGTCTACTATCTCGCCGCACTCCGTGCTGGCGAGGAAATGGCGCGCGTCGTCGGCGACAACGATTTCGCCAACGAATGCCGCCGTCTCTTTCAAAGCGGCAGCGCTTGGATCGACGCTCATCTCTTCAACGGCGAATATTACGAACAGCAAATCCGCTCTTTCCACAAAAACGAAATCGCCAACTCCCTGCGCAGCGACATGGGCGCGGACGATCCCGAACACCCGGAATATCAAGTCGGCAAAGGCAGTCTCGTCGACCAGTTGCTAGGCCAATCCCTCGCCGACGTCTGCGGCCTCGGCCCGCTCCTCAAGCCCGAAAACATCACCCGCACGCTCCACTCGATTTTCAAATACAATTTCAAAAACCCCGTCGCCGAACACGATAACGTCCAGCGCACCTTCGTGCTCAACGACGAAGCGGCCCTCGTCGTCTGCGACTACGCCAAAACCGTGCGCCCGCGCATCCCATTCCCGTATTTCGCCGAAGTTTTCACCGGACTCGAATACGCCACCGCTTCGCACATGTTGTCCGCCGGCCTCGTAGCCGAAGGCGTCGAATGCATCTCCTCCACGCGCCGCCGCTACGATGGCGAACGCCGCAGCCCGTGGGACGAAGCCGAATGCGGTCATCACTATGCCCGCGCCATGGCCGCCTGGTCCGCCATCATCGCCGCTAGCGGTTTCCACTACAACGCCGGCCGGCTCACCATCAACCCGCCCACCAAACTCGCCGAGTTCCGTTCCTTCTGGTCCACCGGAACCGGTTGGGGCACCTTCACCAAACGCGCCCACAAAACCGAAGTCAGCGTCCTCTTTGGCCATCTCCCTGTCGGCGATACCGATCACCAGGAAGGCGAGGTCTTCACGCTATGAATCGCCCCTGGATCATCCCCGTAGCCGGCTTCCTCGGCGCCGGAAAAACCACTCTCATCCTCGCCGCCGCGCGCTTGCTCTCCGCCCGCAATCTCAAATGCGCCGCCATCCTCAACGATCAAGGCGACGCCCTCGTCGATTCCGCCTACGTCTCCGCCAATGGCATCCACTCAAGTGAAGTCACCGGAGGCTGCTTCTGTTGCCGCTTCTCCGATCTCGTCCACTCCGCCGAACAACTGCGCTCCTTCTCGCCTGACGTCATCTTCATCGAACCCGTCGGCAGTTGCACCGATCTATCCGCCACCATTCTGCAACCACTCAAGCGCGAATTCGCCAATCAATACCGTCTCGCCCCGCTCACCGTCGTCGTCGACCCCACCCGTGCCGAAAATCTAACCGACCCCAACATCCGCTTCCTCTTCGAAAGCCAACTCGCCGAAGCCGATCTCATCGTCTACAACAAATCCGATATCCACGTGCCCGCAGCGGCAACGCGCTCCGTCAGCGCCCTTATCGGCTCAGGCGTCGCCGCTTGGCTCGATGAAATTCTCGCCGCCACTCTGCCCATCGGCGCAAAAATCTTAGAGATAGACTACGCCCAATACGCCCGCGCCGAAGCCGCTCTTGCCTGGCTCAACTGGAGCGCCACTCTCCGTCTCACACCGCCGCTTTCCCCGGCTCAACTCATCGGTCCATGGCTCGATAGCCTGCAATCGGCCTTGCGCCATACGCCCATCGCCCACCTGAAAATATTCGATCAAACGCCTTCCACCTTTCTAAAAGCCGCCCTGACCAATGATATTGACGAACCCCTCGTCGAAGGCGATCTCACCGCCTCGCCCGAAACCGAACATGCCATACTTCTCAACTTGCGCGCCGTGATCGATCCCAACGCCCTGCGCGAACTTTTCACCGTCTCGCTCGCCCAACTCCCAGGCCAAAGATCAGCTGAACATCTGCAATGCTTCAGCCCGGCGCCGCCGCAGCCGGAACATCGTTATGCGGACGTGGTGACGTGAAAAAAGTCATCGCCGCCTACTTGTTCCTCTTGCTTTTACTGGCCCCGCTGCGCCCGCTCTGGCTCGATGAGTTGATCGAACTTTCCGACACCTATCGTCTTTCGCTCGCCGACACTATCGGCCGCGTTGCCCACAATCCCGGCGGCGTGCCCCTCGTTTATCTGGCCGAAAACCTTATCGTGAATCATCTCGGCCGTGCGTTCTACACCGCGCATCTGTTTTCCATTCTCTGCGCCGTCGTTGGTCTCGCAAGCTTCATCTGGCTGGACGGGTTGTTGGAGGTGCCGAGCGGTTGGCTCACCGCCGCGTTAATTTACGCTGTTTTGCCGGTCTCGCTTCGTTACGCCGTCGAGGCTCGCCAATATGGCCCGGCCTTGGCGCTAAGTATCCTCGCTACCACGCTGCTCTTTCGTCCGCCGAATTGGCCGAACGCCGCTCTCTACGGGCTCGTTCTAGCTCTCGGCATGTACGCGCAGCCCTACGTGGCCTTTGTCGCCGTCGCTCATTTGCTCTGGTCCTGGCGGCAAGTTTGCTGCAAGTTCGTACTGGCGGGCGTTGCGCTCGCGGCTGCACTTTTCTTGCCCTGGTATTTGTATGCGCGCGGCTTCTGGCTCCACGCCGTCAGCGAAGCCGGCTATCAATCCACTCTCAATTGGAAAACCCCGCTCATGATTCTGCGCGAACTGTCGGGCGGCGGTTACCTGCTCACTTTGGCTCTGGTCGCGTTAGCCATCTGCGGCTATTGGTACACCAGCATGGCGCAGTCCGCCAAACGCCTGCTCTTGCTGTGGTCCATCGTCCCAATTCCGCTCGTGCTCGCCGCCAACGCGCTGTTCCATTATTTCTTTGCCATCCGCCAGCTCCTCTTCATCGTTCCGCCGCTTTGCATTCTGGCCGCCGAAGGCCTTGCGGCCCTCCAAAAAGGTTGGCGTCCCTGTGTCGCCGCCGGCTTGCTGCTGGCCGCCTGCGTCTACGACCTTCGCTGGTTCACCAATGCCAAAGAAGACTGGAGTTTGTCCGCCACTGCCGCGCAAAATCTGGTTCGGCCCGGCAGTTGCGCGCTCGTCATACCCGATCACGCTGCCGATCTCTACCGGCTTTATCAGCCCGATCTGCCAGTCTGTTCCGGCCCCAGCAGCGGCGCTCCTTCCATCGTCTTGGTCAGCCCCTACGCTACCGCCGCCGAGCGCGAATCTGCCCCCGGCGCACCCACCTTCGGACCCACCTTCAACCTCGGCGGCACGGAGGTCCGTACTTCGATTCCATGAAATCCTCGCCAAATCACCTTATTACCGTTACAATTGGAGTTTGCCAGACTAGGACAATGTCAGGCCGCAAATGGAAGAACTGGCCCCTAAGCCGCTGATTGATCCGGAGATCCCGAACAAGCTATACTTTCGGATCGGCGAAGTTGCCAAACTCGCGGGCATCAAGCCCTACGTGTTGCGTTTCTGGGAGTCGGAGTTTAACGGCTTAGGCCCGAAGAAGTCCGGCACCGGGCACCGCCTCTATCGCCGCAAGGATGTAGAGCTTGTGCTCGAGATCAAGCGCCTGCTGTATGAAAAGCGTTTCACCATTGAAGGCGCGCGCAAAGTTCTGGAATCTAAACCGAAGCGTAGTGAAGCCGCCCCCAAGCCTGCGGCAACCGCCGCTCGCCCCCGCCAGCAAGGAGAGTTGTTTGCCGGCACGTCTTCGTTCTATCAGGAACTGCGCAAAGAACTCGCGGATCTTCTCACGATTCTCAAAGATTAGCCGGCGTTTCTTCTTCGAGCAACTTCAAACGTCCAATCAACATTTCCGCCGCCTGCTGGCTCGCGGCCTTCTTTGACGATCCAGTGGCGCGTTCGCTGAGCAAATCGCCTACCCGCGCTTCCACGGTGAAAACCTTGGCATGCTCCGGCCCATTTGTCCCCACCGTTGCATAGCGCGGCATCGGCAGTCCCATAGCTTGCGTGCGCTCCTGCAGTACGCTCTTATGATTCATGAGCTCGATCGCCCCGTTAGCCATATGATCGATCTCCTTCAGCACGCAAGCTCTGACGAAAGTCTTGGCCACTTCAATGCCGCCGTCCAGATGCATGGCCGCCAGCACCGCTTCAAACGCGTTAGCCAGCACCGTCTTGCGCGCCCGTCCGCCGTTGCGTTCTTCGCCTTTGCCCAAGCGCAGGAAAGCTCCCAGTTCAAGAGCCAGCGCGCAATGATACAAATACTGCGCGCTCACCAGATGCGATTTCCATTGCGACAATTCGCCTTCGCGCGCCGCCGGATAGCGCGCCACCAGCGCTTCGCTCACCACGAAGCCGAGCACGGAATCGCCCAGAAATTCCAGCTGTTCATTATCGGCGCACTGATCGGGCGGAAACTCAGACGCGCACGAGCGATGGGTGAGAGCGCGCAAGAGAAGCTCCCTATTTTGAAACTGGTAGCCGAGCTTCTCTTCCAATCTCTCGATTGGAGGGGTCATATAGCAACCGTATTTCTAGTGTGGTCCTTTCATCTTGGTCGCCAAATCCTTCTGGGCTTGCACGTAGGTCTTGACCTGAGGCGAAGCGTCCGCCATGGCCAATGTCTTGTCGGCCGTGGCGATAGCATCGTCGTACTGCTTGTTGTCCACGTAAGCCTTTGTCAGGCGCGCCATCACGATCGAGTTCGGGAAGACGTCGAGACCTTTCTTATAATCGGCAATCGCATCGGCGTACTTCTTGTCTACGGAAGAAGCCAACGCCATCGCGGTCCAGGCCCTGCCGGCCAGCTCTTTCTTGTATTCGTCCGCACTGGCGGCGGGTACAGCGGCGGGCGGGGTGCCACCGGATTGAATCAGATCCAGAGCTTTGTGCGCCAGATCGTCCACTTTCTTGATGTTGTCGGCCTTATCCAGATCGTTCTCGCGTATCTGCGCGGCGGTCATTTCCGCCATGATCACGCGGGCAACAATGTCGTTTGGATCGCTGGCGATCGTGCGCTCGTACCAGGTCGCCACCTGCACCGGATCATTCGTGCGATATGCCGCGTCCATGGCCATGTCCAACAGTTGCGGCTTGAATTTGGTGTCCACAAAATTCTCGAGCACGTTCGTGATGGCAGTCAGCTCGCCCTTGAAGTTGCCGGCTTGCGCCGCGGTCTGCACCTGCATCAAGGCTTCTTGTTCTTTCGGCCCCACTTTTGGCGGTTTCGCCTGATAAGCCGCTAGCGGCAACGCGGCGGCCAGAACCGCCATTCCCAATAAACCAAATTTCATCGTGATTTGTCTCCTGTGCTTGACGTACTCTGAAGCCCTTTCTCTGCCGCCTCGCGCGCCATGGCCGATATTCCGTCGGTGGCGAGCGCGATTTTGAACTGCTCGCTCGCTTTCTTGTCGTCTCGTTCCGCCAGCGCGATCCGCCCTAAATATACGTGCGCCCAAGCCAATATGGGAGGCTCGGTTTCGCTCCCCGCCGTACGCTCGAACAATTGTTTTGCTTCGTGCAATTGGTTCTGCCGTATCGCGATACGGGCCAAACCATAATACGCCCGCCCCTGCAGCGACTTGTTGTCCGTTTGCTCAAACACCTGCTTGAAAATCTTCTCGGCAGCCTCCAAGTCGCGCTGCTCGTACAGCCCTTCGGCCTCCTGCAGCGATTGCTCCGCCGGATCGAGCTGTAGCTTCGACGCTGCCACCAACACTTTAGGGGCGGCCGATTGCACAAACTGCACGTCGTCCAGCCGTTTCTTCTCTTTCTTCACGTCTATGGCGGCAATAAGATCGGGATAGTAAAGCTTAAACGAATCCGGCGTCTTTTCGTAGCGCAGCAGCGACTCGGCAAACGAAGCCGTCAGAATAAAGCCCTCGCGCATGGCCTGGTCGACAAACGCCGCGCGTTTTTCAGCGCCGCCGTGCAGCAGCCGGCTATCGATTGCTTTAATCAGGCACTTGGTCACCAGCAACTGGAAATCGTCCTTGTACGCCAGATCGAGAGCGGGCGCATTCTCGGCGTATTTCTGCAAGATCTTCTTTTCTTTAATCGCGGCGGCATATTTGAAACTGAGCGGGTCTACCAAATAGGTCAAATAGGCATCGCGGATTTCGTCCACCAGCACGTTATAGCTCGGGGTGATCACCACATAATAGTTGGCCTTGTAGTTGCGCACCTGCGCCTGATTCGGCTCGCCCAGCAAATCGAGATAGATCTGAAAGCGCCGTCCTTCGTTGCCGGAAGGATTGCGCAGATAACCGTTGGCTTCAAAGAGCGTGTTAATCACCTGATCCTGATACTCGGTCATCGCGGCGGTATAAGCGCCGGCCGAGCGACGCCACAATGCCGCGATATCCGCCTCTTTGTAGAAACGCGCCAGCAATTCGCTGAAACCTCTGAGCGCTTCGGCGTCTTCCGGCAAAGGGATGGACGGCAGTTCGAACTTGGGCGGATCGCCGGCCAGCAGCGCGAACGAAACATATTGACCCAAGTCAGCCCCACCGGAGGGCTTGCGATGAACACGATAGAAATCCTTTATTTCCGCCAGACAGGGAATGCTGCGCTTGGCTAGTTCCCGCCTGATTTGCGTTCGCAGCTGATAGCGGTCGTTCAAGGGTGAATCGATACCACTGTCGTAACCAGCGGCGTTGATCGCCGCCAAGGTTGCGAATAACGTTTCGCTCACGCTAAATTGGTTCTCGCTGGTAGGGGGGCGCTGCGCAAAGGCCGGCGGCACACTCGCCGCTATCAGCGCGGATATCAACAAAATCACTAAGCCGAAACTGCGTGGATTCAAGAGCGGCGTCCTAACCTGAAAGATATCATTTCCGGCGCAATTCCACTACTCTAGCAGGGCACGCAGGGCCGCAGCGTATGATGGGGATTGAATCGTAGTGGTGCCTGTTAACATCAATTAGACGGAGATTGAAATGGCTGGTGATAAAACGCTAACGTTTACAGACGATGGCTTCGACAAAGAGGTTCTGGGTTCGGATGTTCCCGTGTTGGTGGATTTCTGGGCCGAGTGGTGTGGGCCTTGCCGCATGATGGGTCCTACCGTTGACCAAGTGGCTTCGGAATACGAAGGGAAGGTGAAGGTTGGCAAGCTGGACGTGGATTCGAACCAGCAAACCGCATTTCGTTATGGGATACGAGGAATTCCAACTCTTCTGCTCTTCAAGGGCGGTCAGATCATGGAACAGCGGACGGGCGCTATTGGCAAGCCGGAATTCCAGAAGATGCTCGACAAGCATCTCTAAGTCTTTACAGATTTCGAGTTTAAGAATGGGGCCAAGGGTTGAAAGCCCTTGGCCTTTCGCGTGTTAAGCAATGCCATTGAAGACGGCGGCGCGGATCGCACTCCAGCACATGGGCGGGTTAGCGCTTTTCCGGTATGCGAACCGGCGTAAGTCGGCCGTACTGGCATTCCATTCCTTCAGCGAGACCACTCAACCCAACGTCGCTGCTATCTGCGAATATTTGACCCGGCATTTCGAACTGCTTCCTCTTTCCGCGATCGTCGAGTCAGTGAGAAACCGTACCGAACTGCCCGATAACGCCCTTGCCGTCACCATTGACGATGGTTACAAAAACTATCTTGAATATGGTCATCCGATTTTTAAGCGCCACAAAATTCTGACGACTCTTTTTGCCGTTTCGGAATTTGCCGCTGGCCGTTTATGGCTCTGGCCCGATCAGCTCGAATTCGCGCTGGAACACACGGCAAGAGCTTCCGCTTCCGTGGACTTAGGAAATAACGGCGTCACTGAATTCGCCCTCAGCTCGCCTCAAGACAAAGCGGCGGCGGCCGCACACCTGACGGAAATGCTGAAAGCCGTGCCTAATCGCCAGCGCATTGATTTCATGGCAAAGGTCGGGCGTTTATGTGACGTAGAGATTCCTAAAGTTCCGCCGGCGCATCGTGCGGGCATGACCTGGGAAGAATTGCGTGCCATTGCCGCCGATGGCGTCGAAATTGGCTGCCACACCGCCACCCACCCGATTCTGACCCGCCTTGAATCGGCAGCAGAGCTACAAGCGGAAATTCGCGGCGCCAAGGAAACGATGGAAGAAAACCTGGGCTTTTCCATTCGGCATTTCTGTTATCCGAACGGCAAGGCCGCCGATTTTGACGACACGGTGGTAGCGAGCGTGCGCGCGGCGGCCTTCGATTCCGCCGTCACTTGCCTGTGGGGCCTCAATTCCGCGACTGCGGAACCATCTGACAAACCATGGCGGATTCAGCGCCTACCTTTCGATAGCGGCCTTGAATACAGCTATGCGATTGAACTGCTCGCGGGTCTTCACCTTTAGCCAAGCCGCTTGCGCGCCGCGCGCCGCGCAATTTAAGTTCATCGCTAGGTAATCAGGCCAAGCGGTCGCCCGCTGGTCGGGTATCGTATCCGTTCGACCCCTCTAGCTCCCGCCGAAACGCTGCCCGTCCCAGCGTATCGAGCAGCACTTGGACGGCCTGGGAATTCAGATCGGGCTTACGGATCACAAAATCGTACCGTTCGGTAAGCAGCGAAATAAAATCCAACCCGAACGCGCGCGCCGCGGCCTTTGTCGCAATGCAACAATCGGCCTTGCCGGCCAACACGTGCCAAGCGGCGGGCAGGTGTCCGAGGGCGATCTGGCCGTAACCGCGCACCGACCCAGCGGTGATACCCAGTTGCGCGAGATGGTAGTCCAACGTGAGCCGGCAGCCCGCGCCAGACTCACGATTCACCATCGTAATGTCCTTGCGCGCGAAGTCGGAAATCGTCCGGATTCCCTTGGGGTTCCCGCGCGCCACCACAATTCCTACTTGCCAGATAGCAAATCCGATAACGGCAACTTCACCCTTGGCAAAGCGTTGGCGGACCGCGGGAAGATTCGATTCGCCCGCGGCCTTGTCTTGCAAGTGAGTGCCGGCCACGTGCACGAGTCCTTGCTTGAGCAGGTCAAGCGCCTGAGAACTGTTGCGGTTCATCACAACTAATTCGATTCCCGCCCGCTGCACGTGACGGGAAAGAACCGAAATTCCGGGATCGCAGCCAGCCACCATCACCCGCTTGGCGAGATCCTTCTCTTCGCCAAACAGTTGCACAGTAGTCTTGGCCTTCCGCTTGCTCGAGCGTCCACCGTACACCAGCAGGCCGTCGGCCAGTGGCAAGCTCCAAGCAGTGGGCTGCGGACACGCTGCAACAAGCCGCTTGCCCACGCGGCACACTTGCACCGCTTGGCCTGGCTGAATTTCCGGCTCTCCCGGCAGAATCTCAACGTTTGACCCGCCGTGCGCGGCTGGCGCATTATCTTGTTCAAGGCAGAAGATCTCTTCGACGGGTACACCGAAAACACGCGATAGTTTGAGCGAAACGGTGGTGTTCGGGACGTAGCTCCCAGCTTCCATGGAGTAAACTGCCTGCCGGCTTAGACCAATTTCAGCGGCCAATTCAGCGGCACTCAGCCCCCTCCTTTGACGCAATTCGGCAACGCTATTCCGAACATTCAGAGCCACGCGCACTATCTTACGCTCTATCAGAAGGTGAAACGGCCACCGATTGTCGGAGCAAGGTTACTGTCGTACTTATAGGGGACTCCCGGGCCATGAGGAATGGCGATGGCCAAGCCGCCACTGACAAAGGAATAGGCAATTCCGGCAAAACCGTCGAACCGCTTGGTGAAGTGATGGTCCGCATAGAGCGACACTTCGTTCAGGGTGCCCGCGCAGGAAGCCCGGAAACCGGCTTCGGGCGAACAGGTCGACGGAACGCGGAAGTCATTCTGCTGCTGGTGATACCAGGCGAAAGTGATGTCGGTTTTGGCGTCGAGCGCGTATTTCGCCCCCATCCACCAGATCTGCACGTGCTTGGGAGAATCAAGATTGTTGTCTTCAACGCCGCTCAGGTTATAACTGCCCTGGTCCAAGGCGCCAACGCCCAACGGGTTTGTCGGGTTTGTCTGGCGGATGTATTCGTAGCCGCCAAAAAACTTGAATGGGTTCCACGTATACTTGGCAGCGCCCATGATGGCACTGTTGTCGGTCACGATGCCATAGAGGGTGTTGGTCGTTCCGATCAGATTGGCGCCGGTGATGGGGTTCGTATTAATACTGTTTGTGGTCGACTCATAGGGCTGCGTCGGACTCTGGGGCCCGAGCAAGGGGTTCAATACGCTGATTGCCTGGTTGTAATGTTGGTAGACGACGTCGGCGGAGAACTTACGGTAGTCTCCACCGAGGTCGAATCCATAGGCGTCGTTGTGCGCCTTTTCCGGCGTGCAGTTGGCGGCGGTCCAGGTTGCGGAGGCCGAGTAGCAGCCGCCGGAACCATCGGCGAATTTATACATCGCGCCGAAGTGGACCGCGCGATAAGCGAAGCGGTACTTTAGGGCGTCGTCCCAACGGCTGTCCTCAGTGTCGCCGCCGCCGGCCATCGTCCCGTTATACCCGATGTAGGAAAACGCATAGCTGCCGCCAGCCGGATCGTAAAGGAGCATCGCATCGGTACCGAGAGAGCGCTCACGACCGAAGGTGAGCGTGCCGAAAGACGCGGACGCTATACCGGCATAGAATTCGTCGTTGAAGGGTTGACCCGCGCGCGCGCCGTCGATGGCTATCGAATAGCTGCCCCTCGGCAGGCCGTTGTTGTTGAAGTCGGTGGCGGACGCGTTAGCGAGCTGGCCGGACTGCGGATTGACGCCGGTCGAAGCGTTGAACACAACCGACCAGCCAGGCAGAAACTCTTCTTTGCCCCTGATTCCGAAACCCGTTTGCTGCAGGTTGTTCGGTGCGATCAGGAATCGATGTTGATAGCCGTTTCGGTTCACTAGAGATTCGCCTTCATAGTTAGTGGCGTTTTCCGGTAAGCCGTGGCTCACCCAGCCGACGCCGACATCATACGCGCCGTACAGCGTAATGCCGTGCCACGTCAGGGCGCAATCGGTGGTGGCGAACTCGTGGCCGCTCGCGCAGGCGTCCGGGGTGCTCGACTGCATCTTAATGTTGGCGGTGGTGTCCTGGCCACCTAGCAAGCTGATTCCCGTGCGCGTTTCATTGGCAAACCCTTTTTTTGCCGCCCGAATGTGGACTCGCCCGGGCGGCAGGCCGGATGCCTGGTAGTAGCCGGCATCGTTGGTTGTGATCGTGCGCGTTTCACCTGCGTCGATCGCCTTGATTGTGACAGCGACATCGGGAATGGCTGCGCCGGTTTGGTTCGTCACCACGCCGGAAAGGCTCGCTCTTGCTTGGGACCACGCTGGCAACGCTCCCATCGCAAGCCACAAAAGCAGAAGCGGCATTGAGCGCTTCAAACATAGTTTACGAGAGATTACGGACAGTTGTGTTTTCACGGTTTGACTGTCCAGTATACACGACATTGACGCTCAAACCGGACACTGATGGCGCGCGCACACGAGTGATAGCGAGTGGGCTGACAGGCCGGGTCCATACGTTTTTCCCAGATTGACTGCGCGCGCTGCCGCCCACCCTACGGGCGAGTGTTTCTTATGGTGTCCAGGTGCCGGCTTTGATCCAGCCCGTATCTTTGCTGTTTTTATCCGCGGCGTAAAGATAGATGTTTGTGGCGCTGCTGCCGCTGAAGGTGATGGCGGCTTCCAAAGTTGCCGTGTCGCCGGCGACGCTATAGGACGAGCCGGTGCCCGAAAGCGTGCACTGGCTGTTCGATACCGTCGTTGCCGAACCCGGCGTGAGACTGCCGGCCGAACCTGTGCCCGCATCGTTTTTCAGCGAAAGCAAATTGGTCAGGGGATTGTACTCCACATAGCACGCGTTGGCGCTCGAGACCGAGGTGTTGAACAACAGGTAAGCGGCGGTAATGATCGACGCGCCGTATGGGTCGGAATACACAGTCGTAAATGTTTGCGTTGCGCCGGAGCCCGAACTGGGCGTGACGGAGACAACCGAGGGAGGCAATGCCACGCCCCACGTTCCTTCCTGCACCCAGCCGGAGTTCTTGCCGTCTTTATCGGCGGCGTAGAGATAGATGTTCGTGTAAGCGCTAGTGCTGAAGGTGAGCGCTACCTTCATCGTCGCGGTATTGCCCGAGGTGATGAAAGAGGAGCCGGTGCCGGACAACTTGCATTGACTGTTGGAAACGGATCCCGAGGAGCCGGGAGTGACACCCGTCGAGTTGCCCTGGAGGAAGAACAACTCACTGATGGGATTGTATTCCACCCAGCAAGCGCCGGTGCCGGACACGGAAGTGTTGAACAGAATATAAGCCGCGTTGAGGTTGGCCGCGCCGTTGGGATCGGCGTACTGGGCGGTGAAGATCTGCGAGGTGGCCGAGCCGGAGTCCGGAGAAACCGAGACAACCGTGGGCGGGCCCGCTATGCCCCAAGTTCCTTTTTGCACCCAGCCGCTGTTGGTGCCGTCTACGTCGGAGGCATAGAGGTAGACGTTCGTGAAGGCGCTGCTCGTGAACGTTAGGGCCACCTTTAGGGTGGCGGTGTTGCCGGAAGCGCTATAAGACGAGTCCGTCCCCGACAAGGTGCATTGACTGTTAGAGACGGTGGCGGAGGAGCCGGGCGTGACGCCGGCCGTGACACCGGTGCCGGCGTCGTTTTTCAGATAGAGCAGATTAGAACTCGGATAGT
>Ga0302319_10004487_pt1 | contig 28639 bp, 25 predicted proteins | sample Bog_T0_2_FD_203319 | JGI IMG/M metagenome (GOLD analysis project Ga0302319, IMG submission 203319) | Peat permafrost microbial communities from Stordalen Mire near Abisko, Sweden - Bog_T0_2 | ecosystem: Environmental > Terrestrial > Soil > Wetlands > Peat | place: Sweden: Abisko, Stordalen Mire... | reverse complement strand
GTCCGGCACCTCGGGCCTTCTTGTTCCCGCGGGCGACCCGGAGAGGATTGCGCGCTCCGTGGAGGAGCTGATCGGCTGTTCCGCCTTGCGGTCAAGGCTCGGGGCGGCGGCCAAGCTGCGCGCGAGGAAGTTCTTTTCGGCGGACGCCATCATCCCCAGGTACGAGGAGCTGTACAGGCGGGTGTGCGCCGACAAGGCTGCCCGCTGATGCGCTGGATCCTCCTTGTCCTTGCGGCGGCCTTTGCCGCCCTGGGACTCCTCACGGTCTTCAAGATACCGGACAGGGTGGACTGGAGGTTCTCCGTGCTCGTCGGCCAGTTCGGGTACCTGATGGCCGTCGTGCCCCTGGCGATCGGCATCCACGCGTGGCTTGCCTCAAGCCGCGGGCCCTTGGCCATTGCCACCGGGTCGTTGTCCACCCTGGCGTTCATCCTTCTCGTCCAACCCTGCTTCCAGGCGTGGGCCATCGGCCGCGACCTCCCGGCCAGGCTTGAAAGGCAGTTTGGACGGGCGGCCGTGCAGCGTCCCGCGTTCTCCTTCCTCGGCCTGTTTCGGATGTGGCCCGACGCCGCGCCGAAGACTACGTGGACGTATTCAGGTGCGGAGCAGCTCGATTTCTACCCGGCAATCGGCCGGGTCTTGGCCCCGTGCGTCATCGTGATCCATGGCGGGGGCTGGGATGACGGTGACCGCGGCCAGCTGGCTTCCTTCAACTACTTGTTGGCCCGGGACGGGTTTGCGGTTGCTGACATCTCCTATCGCCTGGCTCCCGCATCCAAGTGGCCGGCGCAGAGGCATGACGTTGCCGCGGCCGTCTCGTACGTGAAGTCCCATGCGAAGGAGTGGGGGGTTGATCCGACTCGGCTCGTGATACTTGGCCGCTCTGCAGGGGGCCAGATCTCGGAGGCCGCGGGCTACTCGCTCCACGACCCGGACGTGCGCGGGGTGGTGGGCCTGTATGGTCCCTCCGACATGAATTTCGCCTGGAAATTCAGCAGCCCGGACGACGCGCTTAACTCGCCGGAGCTCATGCGCCGCTTCCTCGGCGGCTCGCCCGAACAGCTGCCGGAGGCCTACGCCAGCGCCAGCGCCCTTCTGATGGTGAACCCGAAGACGCCCCCGACGCTCCTCGTCCACGGCGTCATCGACACGCTTGTGTGGTACCGGCACAGCGAGAGGCTCTCGGCCAAGCTCACCGAGGCGGGGGTGCCGAATCTCTTGGTTTCCATGCCCTGGGGCACGCATGCCCTCGAGCTCAACCTGAGCGGCCCCTCCGGCCAGCTGACGGCCTACTCGGTGGAGTGGTTTGTCAGCGCGGTGTGCCGCTGACACCCCGGTTGCCTTTGACCGGGGACTCGGCTCCACTTCGTCCCACACTCCCATGGACGAAGAGAAACCCCAGGTGCGGCGTCTGACGCTCAAGCCCAAGGAAATCGTCCAGACCGAGGCCGTCGCGCTGCCCGGGGACGGGACGGCGATCAGCATCAAGCTGATGCACCTGGAGAACAGGAACGCGGAGGCGAAGCCGCCGGACACGACGGGCACGCGATTCGCCCCGGTCGAGCCGCGCATTGCGCCCATCCCGTTCAAGCCGAGGCATCCGGCGGAGGACCCCGAGCCCGAGGCCCCGAGCGTCGAGGAGCACGGCGAGACGATATCCGTGCACGACATGCTCCAGGAGAACCGCGTGGCCGCGGTGGCATCGGAGCCCGAGGTCATCGCGATGCCGGTCAGAAGGCGCTCGAGGCGCCACCGGGATTTCATGCTGATCGTGGGAACCGCGGTTGTTTCCACGGGGATCCTGGCCTTCATCTTCAGGGAGAACCGCGAGCTCCTCGGGCTCGGGATGTTCATCATCGTCTTCATGACGGTCGTCCTTGCGTGGGTCTTGTACGGGGTTATGGACAGGTATTGAGACGATGGAGGAATTCGAGAAACCCAAGACGGACCACCTGGTCCTGAAGCCGAAGGTCGTGGATCCGACCGACAAGCCCGCGGGGCCGGGAGATGACTCGAGGATCAGCGTCCAGAAGATCCACGCGGAGAACGTCCTCGCGGACAAGCTGAGGGCCAAGGGCAAGCGCGGGAAGATTTCACCCACCGTTCCGGATGCCGAGCCCCAGCTACCCAAGGGATTCAAGATGACCGAATACGAGGTCTTCAACGATGTGGCGAGGCCCCACGACGAGGACGCGGTCAGCGTCGACGACATCCTCCTTGAGAACAAGATCGCCGAGGAAAGGTCGGGCTGGGGGAGGATCGTGGATTGGCGGCGCAGAAAGTCACACCGGGGGAGGGACTTCCTCATCGTCGTCGGGTCCGTGGACCTCATTATCGCCTTCGTCATGAAGATGGAGCCCGACACGGTGACGGCGGTCTACGGTGTCGCGGGAATCACGTTCTTCACCACGACCGTGGCCTGGGTCATGTTCATGATCATGGATCCCTACTGAGGCGAGGGCCGTCGCCTAATTGTGACGAAAGGACCGCCCTGCGGTCCAAATCCGGCTGGTGTCGGCGGCGCCGCCGAGGGATATTCCGGCATGCGCGCCAAAGGTGTAATCCTGTTCGTCATCGCAATCGCCATGGCATCCGTGTCCGTCCCCTGCAGCGCCGACGATGCCGCCGCACCGGCCAAGTTATCCGCGATGGACCAGCTGGCGGCAAAATTGCCGCCGGACCTCGGGGTCGCGGCCAGGAAATGGCTCCATGACAGCGACAAGGACCTTAAGGCGCTGACAGCCTTCTCCGGTGGCGACTTGGAGCGCGAGGTGATGCAGGCAATGGCCAGCGAGCCAGACGCGGCGCAGTTCGTGATCGGCCGCCTTCCGTTGGAGACCCCCGAGACGATCGCGGTCGTCCTGAAGGTCGTTGCCTTTGACTCCTTCTGGGTCGACGAGTCCGGCATCACGGAGGCCCTGGACAAGCTCGCCAAGTCAACGGCCGACGAGGACCTCATGCTCTCCTACATGGAGTCGGAGAGGGTCCTCTCCGTGAAGCGCATCCGCGAGTCCCTGACCGAGCGCATCGCCGCGGCGCTGAAGGCGGGCGACACCAAGGAATACGAGAAGCTGGCCAAGGCCGACGAGCGCTGGCTCATGGTCCAGCGCGGCGCGATGCTGCCGAGCTTCGTCCGCAAGCCGGTGCCGCTTTTCACGGTGAAGGACACCTCGAAGCCCGTTCGCATCGTCGGCATGGGCGACTTTGGCCAGGGGTCCGCGGGCCAAAAGGCCGTGGCCGCCGAGATCGTGAAGATGGGAGCCGCGGCCCCGTACGACTTCGGCGTCACCTTCGGCGACAACTTCTACCCGACCGGGATGAACGGGATCGACGACCCGAGGTGGCGCGACTGGTGGGAGAACCTCTACGGGCCACTCAAGGTGCCATTCTACCCGACCATGGGCAACCACGAGTACTACGGCGACGACGGCGCGGCCGCCGAGCTCGCGTACAAGAGCCCCACCTGGATCTTCCCGTCGCCCTATTACACCTACCTCGCGGGTCCCGTTCAGTTCTTCGCCATCGACACGACGGAGATCTCGGAGGCGCAGGCCATTTGGCTGGACAAGGCGATCGCCGCCAGCACAGCGCGCTGGAAGGTCGTCTACGGCCACCACCCGATCTTCGCGCCGGAGCACACCAAGAAGTCGGGCCGCTACATGGAGTACATGCAGGCGCGCCTCTGGCCGATCATCCGCGGCCGCGTTGACGCCTACCTCTGCGGCCACCAGCACGCGATGGCCCAGATGGAGCCGAGGGAGGGCGTACACTTCTTCATGAGCGGCGGCGGCGGCGGCGCGCTCAGCAAGGTCTCGAGGAAGGTGGACGGCACGCTCTTCGCGGAGTCCAACTTTGGGTTCCTCACCTTGGATGCCGACGCGGTGAAGATGACGATCGCGATCTTCGATACCGACGGGAAGACCTACGCCTCCGAGGTGATCACCAAGTAGGCGGGAGGCTACTTCTGGCCGTCGGGGTTGCTTCCCATGAAGACGACCTTCCACTGGCCCAGCTGGTTGCGCTTCCAGATGATCACGTAGTAGCCCATCTGGAGGATGGGCCTGGAGCCGAGTTTCTTGGTCTCGATCACGAGCTTGTACCGCCCCCACGAGTAGCCGAGGTCGCCGGATGACGACACGTCGACGAAGGAGGCGTCCCAGGTGAGCTTCACGTCCTCGGGCAGCTGGATGAACATGTCCTGCACGCCGGCGACACCCATCCGGTACTGGTTCAGGATCTTCGCATCGCTCGCAAAGTACGAGACATAGGCGGCCTTTGGCCCCTCCTTCGCCGACAGGGCGCTGAACGCCTTGTCGGCCGCCACCAGCTGGTCTGTAAGCTTCTGCGGCGTCGAGGGCGAGCAGCCGGCAAACAGCGCGGCAAGGCAGGAAAGGACTGTGGCGAGGCGCAGGTTCATCGGTGGAGTGATCGCCAGAAGGCCGAAAGCTGCGCCCGGGGGCATCCCATCGCAAACCCCAAAATTCGGGTGCCAAGGGCGCTTGCGGTCGGTCGCCCAAGAGGATTCTCTCGGGCCCATGAAATCGTTGCGACTTGGCGGCGCGTTCCTGGTTGTGGCCGGCATGATGGGAACGGGGCTAAGGGCGCAGGCGCCGTCCCTGACGGGCTTCAAGGCGGAGTCTTCGGCGGGCGAGCTTGAGACTGAGAAGGCGTTCGACGCGGCGATCGATCCGGCCGACCTGCGGTCCTGGCTAGAGCAGATGTCCTCCGAGCCGAACCAGGTGGGTTCCCCGCATGACAAGGCGAACGCGGACTTCACCCTCGCGAAGTTCAAGGAGTGGGGCTGGGACGCCAGCATCGAGACCTTCTACGTGCTCTACCCGACGCCGACCAGCGAGACGCTCGAGCTCGTCGGGCCTACGCCCTTCAAGGCGAAGCTCCACGAGCCGGTGATCGAAGGCGACAAGACCTCCGGCGCAACGGGCGGACTTCCGCCCTTCAATGTCTACGGCGCCGACGGGGACGTGACGGCGGACCTGGTCTACGTGAACTTCGGCATGGCGCCCGACTATATCGAGCTCGAGAGGCACGGCGTCGACGTGAAGGGCAAGATCGTGATCGCGCGCTACGGCTCGGGCTGGCGCGGACTCAAGGCGAAGCTCGCCCAGGAGCACGGCGCCGTGGGATGCATCATCTATTCCGATCCCCATGAGGACGGCTATTACACGGGGGACGCTTATCCCAAGGGCGGGACTCGCCCCGAGGACGGCGTGCAGAGAGGCAACGTGAGCGACATCACGCTCTACAACGGCGACCCCCTGACGCCTGGCGTGGGCTCAACGAAGGACGCCGTCCGCCTGAAGCTCGAGGAGGCGAAGACGATCATGAAGATCCCGGTGATCCCGATCTCCTACGGCGACGCGAAGCCGTTCCTCGCGGCGCTCGACGGCCCGGTGGTGCCCCCCTCCTGGCGCGGGTCCCTTCCCATCACCTACCATTTCGGCCCGGGGCCGGCGAAGGTGCACCTCGCCGTGACCTCGGAGTGGACCCAGAAGCCGATCTACGACGTCATCGCGGTCATGCAGGGCTCGACGTACCCCAACGAGTGGGTGATCCGCGGCAACCACCACGACGGCTGGGTCTTCGGCGCATGGGACCCGCTCTCCGCGAACACGGTCCTGATGGCTGAGGCCAAGTCCATGGGCGCCCTTGCGAAGACAGGCTGGCGGCCCAAGAGGACGATTGTCTATGCGAGCTGGGACGGCGAGGAGGCGGGCCTCCTCGGCTCGACCGAGTGGGCCGAGACCCACGCGGACGAATTGCAGCGCAAGGCGGTCCTCTATGTGAATTCCGACGAGAACAGCCGCGGCTTCGTGCAGATGCGCGGCAGCTTCGAGTTCCAGCATCTCCTCAACGAGGCGGCCTCGGCCGTGTCGGATCCCGAGACGGGGGCCACGGTGCTTGAGCGCAAGAAGGCCGCCATCAAGGTGGACGGATTCGAGGAACCGCCCTTCGAGCCCGAGATGGTGGGGCGCCTGCGCGCCGTGGTGGCAGGCGACGATGTCCCGCTCGAGCCGCTTGGCTCCGGGTCCGACTACACCACGTTCCTCCAGCACCTCGGTGTCGCCTCTGTCGAGGTGGAGTTCTCGGGCGAGGGGATGAACTCCGGCATCTACCACTCGACCTACGACTCGTTCGACCACTTTCTGCGCTTCGGAGACCCGAAGTTCTCCTACGGAGTCGCGCTCGCCGAGACGGCGGGCCGCGTCATCCTGAGGACCGCCGACGCCGACGTTATCCCGATGAAGTTCGGGCCGCTGGCCTCCAGGATCTCGGGCTACGTCGCGGATGTGCAGCATCTGGTCGACACGAAGCGCGAGGCCTCAAAGTCGCTCAACCGACTGCTGGGGGAGGGCGTGTTCAGGCTGGCCGGTGATCCCACGGAACCCCTGGCGGCCCCGAAGGCCCCGGACGAGGTCCCGAGGTTGGATTTTGCCCCGCTCGTCTCCGCGTCCGCCCGGCTCATGCAAAGCGCCCGGGCCTACGACGACGCCTTCGACAGGTCCTCCTCGAACGACTTCCGGCTACCCGCTGGCGAGCTCGCGGAACTGAACGGCCAGCTGCAGGCCATTGAGCAGACGCTCCTCAGCAGGCAGGGCCTGCCCGGCCGGGATTGGTACCAGCACATGATCTACGCCCCGGGCGCCTACACGGGCTACGCCGCCAAGACCATTCCCGGGGTGCGCGAGGCCGTCGAGGAGCGCCATTGGGACGTCGCCACGTCCTTTATCCAGGTGCTCGCGGCGACGCTTAACGGCGCAGCGGCGCATCTCGACCAGGCCTCTGCGCAGCTGGTGCCGCGACTTGGCGCGAGTTCTGCAAGACGCCCCTCGAACGGGCCGACACCCACGCCGCCCCCCGACAGCTGACACTCCCATGCGTATCCTCAAATTTCTCCTTCCCGCACTCCTCCTCGCCGCCGCACCGCTCTGGTCCGACCCGATCCCCGTCAAGGTGGCTGTCGTCGTGACCTTCGAGGTCGGGGCCGACCGAGGGGACCGACCTGGCGAGTTCCAGGGCTGGGTGGAGGGCGAGAACTGGACGCAGCAGATCGTCGTCCCGGGCGTGGACCACCCCGTCCTGACCGATGGCAATGGCACGATCGGCGTCGTCTCGGGCACGACGGTGCGCTCCTCCAACCAGATCATGGCACTCGTCATGAGCGGCAAGTTCGACTTCACGAAGACCTACTGGGTCGTCAACGGCATTGCGGGCGTGAACCCGGCCGCGGCGTCGATCGGGAGCGCGGCTTGGGCGCGCTACGTGATCGACGGGGACGTGGCCTACGAGATCGACTCGCGCGAGGGCGACCCTTCATGGCCGTACGGCATCATGCCGATCGGCTCGACCGTCCCGAACCAGAAGCCCAAGCGGGAGGGCTGGGAGCCTGACTCGATGGCCTACCCGCTCAACCCGACGCTGGTGGAATGGGCCTACGAGTTCACAAAGGACACTCAGATCCCGGACACCGACGCGATGAAGGCCTACCGCGCGACCTACGTCGGCTTCCCGGAGGCCATGAAGCCGCCGTTCGTCCTCCTCGGCGAGACCTTCGGCTCGTGCCGCTACTGGCACGGAAAGGCGATGACGCAGTGGGCCAGCGACTGGACCAAGCTCTGGACCGACGGCAAGGGGCTCTTCGCCATGTCCGACATGGAGGACCAGGGCATCGCCGCGGCGCTCAGCCGCCTCGCCAAGATGAAGCTGGTCGATTTCCAGCGCGTCCTCTTCCTGCGCACGGCGAGCAACTACTGCATGCAGGCCCCGAATCAGGACGTGAGCAAGAGCCTGCACGCGGAGTACGCCGGCTTCATGCCCTCGCTCGCGGCGGCCTACAGGGTGGGAAGCCTTGTCACCCACGAGCTCGTGGCGCACTGGGCGGAATACTCCGTTACGCCCCCGGCGGCCAAGTGACCCGAGGGCATGGCCGGCGTTGAGAACACCGACAGCGCGCCGCCGGTCACCCGGAAGAAGCCCTCGTTCCCGATAACGGAGGGGCTTCGCGGCTACCTGCGCACCTACAAGCGCGAGCGCGTGCTGCCGGTCACCTACGAGCGCCTGCGGGGGTTCGCCGAGGTGATCCCGCTGACCGACGCGGACGGCAAGCAGACGCTCTGGGACACGGTCATCTACGACGGCAACGAGATGCGCTCGCTCAACGAGGCGCTGAAGGAGGTCTACGCCCTCCTGAAGGTCGACGGCGACATGTCCGTCGTGCAGCACCTCTACGCGGACCGAGTGGACTTCTGCACCTTCGGCAACTCGACGCCCTTCAGGATCCGGATCGTCAACGCCTACAACGACAACCAGGACTACTTCTACATCAAGAAGGCCGACGCCTCGAGGGTCTATGGACTGGAGCTGGAGCACCTGCTCTCGCCCAACCGGCTGAACTTCATGACGCAGGGCACGACCCTCGTCGAGGAGCACATCCCCGGCATCCCGGGGGACATCTTCATAGACAAGTGGCTCAACCGGCCGGACCTGAGCCCGGTCCGCGTGGCCAAGGAGCTCGTCAAGTTCAACGAGCGCTGCTTCGTGCGCCTCCTGGGCGACATGCGCTCCTACAACTTCGTCTTCGTCGTGACGCCGGACTTCGAGGACTACCAGCTGCGGGTGCGCGCCATGGACTTTGACCAGCAGAGCTACAACGGGCGCAGGAACTTCTACAGGCCGCAGTTCTTCAAGGAGAACGCCTCCCTGGCCATGTTCTGCGCGAAGCACCTGCGCCTGGAGACGGCCAGCCAGTACCTGAGGGAGGAGCAGACGCTCATGCTCCACCGCGCGGAGCTTGCGGCCGGGCGTCTCGGCCTTCTCCTTGTGGAGATGGAGAAAGACCCGATTTCACCGCCGGACAAGGTCCACATGCTTCGCGAGTCGCTCGCCGAGCATTATGGACGGCGCGAGTACATGGCCTGCGAGTCGATGGGCGCCCTGATCCGCGAGAACCTGGAGTCCATCCGCCGCCATGTCGGCCGCCCCGCGCTCTCCGAGATAATGCCCACCGCCCGATGAAAAAACTCCTTCCCAGGCTCCTCTGCTGCGCGGTCCTTCTGGCCCTTGTTGTCTCCAGCGGATGCGACTCGACGCCCGTCCGCGTCGCGAGGACGACGCTCGTCGTCCCGCTGTCGCCGGATCACCCGAGCACGCCGGTGGACATTGAGGTCGTTACGGACATCACCGTCGAAATCCCCGCGCCCCCCGCGGGTTCCGACCTCATCTGGGAGATCGTCTCGAACAACACGAAGGTACTGGACCAGACGACGCCGCTGAAGCCCAAGGCGCCCGCCGTTGCGGGTGAATCGCCGGCATGGAGCGTCACATTCTATTCGCTGAGGCCCGGCAAGAGCGTCCTCCGCTTTGTCCTCGTCCATCCGAACGAGGCCGAGGCGACCCCGGTCGCCAAGTGCGCGCTGTCGGTGCGTGTGAACGACGACTAGTCCGTCAGTTCATCCAGTAGCCCGAGTTTCCCGCGCCGACCTCGGCCGTCTCTCCGACCTCCGCCTCCTCGGGCGGGTGCTCCTCAAGCGGTGCGAACCGCTCCGACGAGAAGCCGAGCTCCTGCTTGCCGACATGGAAGGGATCCGGGGGATTGTTGAGCTCGGAGAGCAGCAGCCCTACCGTCGCGGAGTCGCCCCCTTTGACGATCTTCTCGCGGCCAAGGAACACCTCGCGGATCGTGTAGGTGTTGCCCTTCACGGGCAGCTGCTTGTAGACCGCCTTCACGAACTCGTTGAAGGTGTCGTTGATGCAGACGACTTTCTGGCCCTTGATCATACGATCCTCCCTTCGTCGAACTCGATGAGGTCCGGTACGCTCCGGATCTCCTCGATCCTGTCGGAGCAGCCCATGGCGGTCAGGGCCTCGCCGAGGAATTCCCTGCCGGCAGGGGTCATGCCCTTCTGGACGAACTCGCGGTTCCACTTTCCGGCGCGGACATCCGCCGGGAGAAGGCTCTTCAGGCCCAGCTCCACCTCGGCCTCGTCGCTCGACTCGAGCACGAGCTTCTCGACGGATGACGGATCGATCCCGAGGTGCAGGCAGAGGAAGCGGTCCATGCCCCGCTTGAAGTTCTTGGCATAACTCGCGGGAAGGGCGCCGTGCTCCTTCACGTACCAGCACTTCGCCAGGAAGCGCGGCAGGTGCAAAAGTCCCGTTGGGCCGTGCGGCACATAGGCTGAAGGCAGGCAGGTGAGCACCTCACCTGAGGATCCGGGGATCGGCTTTGACGGCATTGGGATCCACCAGATATATCCCTAAAGCTCCAATGGACAAGAGTGCCCTTATCCGGTCGATCGTTTTGCAGCTGGAGGCGGACCTCGCCATGCAGACCGCGGCCGCGCACGCCTCCAAGGCCGAGGCCACCGACGAGGAGAGCCGGGCCGAGGACAAGTACGACATGAGGAGCCAGAGCGCCGCCTACCTGGCGGCCGGGCAGGCCAAGCTCGCCTCCGATCTGCTGGATGCCATCGCCGCGTGGAATTCGCTGGCGCCTAAGGCGTTTGAACCAGGGCAGGCGATCGCAACGGGCGCCTTGGTCACACTCGAGTCCAAGGGCAGGTCGGCAGCCTACCTGATGGGACCCGCCGCGGGGGGCCTTGAGGCGTCCGACGGATCCTCGACCGCGACCGTCGTGACAGCTGCTTCCCCCCTTGGACGCCAACTGCTCGGAAGGAGGGCCGGAGACGACGTGAAGATCGCGGACCGCCTCGGGCCCGTGATTCATCGGGTGACTTCTGTGATTTAGCACCTATGAACGGTCCTCTTCGCCTGGGGGCCCAGAGCCAGTATCAACCTTGCCTGCCCCGACGGATAAAACTACCATTGGATCATGTCCGTTTTGCAAAAGAACGACGCAGCTTTTGGTACTGAGGTCGATCAGCAGCTCGAATTAATTGCCAAGAGGGTTCTTTGGTGGAAGCCACCTGCTGAATCGCTGGCCAACCTTAACGATTTCTTATGCCGCGTGATGGCTCTGGGCCTTTGGGAAGATTGGGTTTATGTGATTAAGAAATTCGGTGAAGACTCTTTGAGGGTGGCATTGAAAACGGCACCGCCAGGGGTCTTCGATCCAAGATCCTGGCATTATTGGCACTACCGTTTTGGATATTCCGAGGTGCCGGCGATGCCGAAACGTGAATTTAGATGAATTCGTTAACGCCGCGACTCGAGACTCTGCCAACGGCTCAGCGAGACTTATGGCCGCAGCTTGGAGTAGTGGGTGACGATTTTGTATTGTATGGCGGCACCGCGCTTTCCCTTAGGGTGGGAGGAAGACAATCGATCGATTTTGATTTTTTTACGGATGGCCCGATAGACGTTAAGGAGCTGACAGGCCGCCTCCCTTTTTTGAGTAGCGCGGTCCTCGTTAGTAGAGGACCGTCCGATGCGAGCTTTTCGACTAAGGGTACTGAGCCAATAAAAATCTCCTTTTTTGGAGACCTTGCCTTTGGACGTGTTGATGAACCTTCGAGGTTTTCTGATAACGGCGTAATTGTCGCCGGGCTCTTGGATTTGGCAGCACAGAAGGCCAAGGTCGTGCAACAGAGAGCACAGGCAAAAGACTATGTCGATTTGGCGGTACTCCTGCGATCTGGGATCTCGTTAGAAAGAGCTCTGGGCGCGGCCCAAATGCTTTTTCCAGAATTTAGTCCGGCGGTCACACTGAGGGCTTTGACCTTTTTTGAGGACGGCGACCTGGCCCAAGTCCCACCGCAAATCAGAACAGAACTCGTCGCTGCGGTTTCAAGCCTCAGGCAAATCCCGTTGGTTCCGAAAATCGCATCCTCATTGCGGCCGAATGGCCCCCATCGCGTCCGAGCTCTCGACTGGCCGACAACCGACAAGACGCAGATTCAGCGCTCCAAGGATCACGACATGGAGTTGTGATCGACCCGTCCAGTTAGAGAGCGGACGCGAAATCTCTTACCGGGTTTCTAAGCCGGTATTGGGATCTTGGTAGCGTCGAACGTGAATACGTTCTTCGGAGTCTCAGGCGTCGGAGGGTGGGGGACGACCTTCCAGAACTTGGAGATCGCGGACTCCCACGAGTCGACCAGAGCCTTCGCATGCGGGCTGCCCGTCAGCTTGGCGTGGACGGTGACCAGCTGCTTCAGGGAGCCGATCTCCTCTTCGTTGTTGAGGCGCTCGATCCCGATCATCTGCGGGTTGATGCGGTCGCCGAGCGTGTTGTTCTCGTCGTGGACGAAGGCCAGGCCCCCGCTCATGCCGGCGCCAAAGTTGGTGCCGGTCGAGCCAAGGATGACAACGACACCGCGGGTCATGTACTCGCAGCCGTGGTCGCCGACGCCTTCCACCACTGCAGTGGCACCCGAGTTGCGGACCGCGAAGCGCTCGCCGGCCCAGCCGGCCGCAAAGAGCGAGCCGCCGGTCGCGCCGTAGAGGCACGTGTTGCCGATGATGACGTTGTCAGCCCACTTGTACTTCTCGGTGGCGCGAGGGCGGATGACGATCTCGCCCCCCGCCATGCCCTTGCCGACGTAGTCGTTGGCCTCGCCGTTGAGTAGAAGCTTGAGGCCGCCGACCAGGAACGCGCCGAACGACTGGCCCGCGCTGCCGGTGAAGGTCAGGTCTATGGTCCCCGGGGGAAGCGCGTGGTTGCCGCGCTGGTAGGCGATCTGGCCCGAGAGGTGGGTGCCGACGTCGCGGTTGACATTGGTGATCTTGTAGCGGGCGACTAGGCGCGCGCTCTTGCCGAGGATCACGTCCCTGGCCTCCTGGAGGAGCTGCTCGTCCAGGGAACCCTCGGCGCCGAAGCGCTCGTTGCGCTCCCTCGTGTGGTAGCGGTCGTGCTCGCCCGACGGGTCGGGGTTGTGGAGGAGGCCCGAGAGGTTGACCATCTTGGTCTTCGGGTTCGACGGGTCGTCGATTTGCTCCAGGAGCTCGGTGCGGCCGATGATCTCGTTGAGCGTGCGGGCGCCGAGCTTCGCCAGGTAGCCGCGGACGTCCTCGGCCACGGCGTTGAAGTAGTTGATGACGTTCTCGGGCTTGCCGCGGAACTTCGCGCGCAGGTCCTCGCGCTGCGTGGCAACGCCGACGGGGCACGTGTTCAGGTGGCAGACGCGGAACATGGCGCATCCGGAGGCGATGAGGGCGCCGGTGCCGAAGTTGAACTCCTCGGCGCCAAGGATCGCGGCCACGATGATGTCGCGGCCGGTCTTCATGCCGCCGTCGGTGCGCAGGACAACGCGGCCCCTGAGGCCGTTCATCATCAGCACCTGGTGGACCTCGGCTATGCCGATCTCCCAGGACGAGCCCGCGTTCTTGATGGAGGCTAGCGGCGAGGCGCCGGTGCCGCCCTCGTGTCCCGAGACCAGGATCACGTCGGCATAGGCCTTGGCGACGCCGGCAGCCACGGTTCCCACGCCGGAGCTCGAGACCAGCTTCACGCATACCTTGGCGCGCGGGTTGACCTCCTTCAGGTCGAAGATCAGCTGGGCCAGGTCCTCGATGGAGTAGATGTCGTGGTGCGGCGGGGGCGAGATGAGGGTCACTCCTGGCACGCTGAAGCGGAGCTTCGCGATGATGGGCGAGACCTTGTGGCCGGGCAGCTGGCCGCCCTCGCCGGGCTTTGCACCCTGCGCCATCTTGATCTCGATCTCCTTGGCGTTGGCCAGGTACTCGGCGGTGACGCCAAAGCGGCCCGAGGCCACCTGCTTGATGGCACTGTTGGCCGAGTCGCCGTTCTCTCTGATAGAGAAACGGGCCGGGTCCTCGCCGCCTTCGCCGGAGTTGGACTTGCCGCCGATCCGGTTCATGGCGATCGCCAGGTTCTCGTGGGCCTCTGGCGAAAGCGCGCCGAGCGACATGCCGGCGGTGGTGAACCGCTTGCGGATGTCCTCGCCGGGCTCGACCTCCTCGAGCGCCACGGGGGTGCGCTGGTCGTAGCGGATCTTCAGGAGGTCCTTGATGGCGAGCGGCTGGTGCTCGTCGGTCACGGCCTTCCAGCCCGTGAAGTCCTCCGCGTTGCCGCTCTTAGTGAAGCGGTTCATGGCGGCGACGACCTTCGGGTTCCACCCGTGGTACTCGCCGTCGCCCTTCTTGTTCACCCTGTAGTACCCCTCGTTGTGGAGGGCGACGACCGGTGCGGCCTGGCCGATATGGTCCGGGTCTGCGGAGTCGAGGGCGGGGAAGGCCCTCTCGTGGCGCCTCAGGGATTCCTCCGCGATCTGGCGGTAGTCGATGCCGCCGACAGGGGTTGGGGTGCCGAAGAAGCACTCCTCGACCACCTTGTAGCTGATGCCGATGGCCTCGAAGATCTGCGCGCCCCGGTAGCTCAGGAGCGTGCTGATGCCCATCTTGGCCATGATCTTCAGGAGTCCGGCGTCGATCGCATAGCGGTAGTTCGAGCGCGCCTTGTCGGCGGCCACGGGCTTGGAGGTCTTCCCGCTCGTGGCCAGGTCGCTCACAACGTCGAGGGCCAGCCAGGGATAGACAGCGTTGGCTCCAAAGCCCAATAGGCAGGCAATGTGGTGCACGTCGCGGGCCTCGCCCGTCTCGGCGACGATGTCGCAGCGCAGGCGAAGGCCGGCCTTCACGAGCTGCTGGTTCACGGCGCCCACGGCGAGGAGCATCGGTGCCGCGACCCGCTCGCGGTTCACGCCGCGGTCGGAAAGGATGACGATCTTGGCATTGTTGCCCTCGACCGCCGCCTGGGCGCGCTGGGCGATGTCCTTCAAGGCCTTCTCGAGGCCTTCGGGCCCGGCGACGGCGTCAAAGAGGACGCCGATCCGCACGACGCGGTTCTTCAGGAAGGGAACGTCAAAGAGGGCGGCGGTCTCGTCGGCGCCAAGGATCGGCGAGTCGAGCTCGACGAAGCCGCTCGTCTTCGGGAGTTCCTCGAAGAGGCCGAGGCGGCCGCCGAGGTACATGCCAAGCGACATGACGGACTTCTCGCGGATCGAGTCGATCGGGGGGTTCGTCACCTGGGCGAAGAGCTGCTTGAAGTACTGGTAGAGGAGGCGCGGGCGCCTCGAGAGGACCGCGAGCGGCGTGTCGTCGCCCATCGAGCCCGTGGGCTCCAGGCCCTCGGCAAGCGAGGTGAGGACCAACTCGACCTCCTCGCTGTCGTAGCCGAAGGCAACCTGGGAAGTGAGCGAGGGCTCCGTGGCCGGCTCTGTCCTTGCGTTCTCCGCGGCGAATGCCGCGAGGCTGAGGAGGTGCTCGTCGCACCACGTCTTGTAGAGGGGCTTCTGGGTAATGGCCTCAAGGATCTGCGAGTCGTGGAGCACGCGCTTCTGCTCCAGGTCGACCGCGATCATGCGGCCGGGCCCGAGGCGCCCGCTCTCGATCACGGTTCCCGGGAAGTCGAAGACGAGGCCGGCCTCGCTGGCCAGCATCACATAGCCGTCGCTGAAGACCTTGTAGCGGGCGGGGCGCAGTCCGTTCCTGTCGAGCGCCGCGCCGACGATCTTGCCGTCCGTGAACACGATGGCGGCCGGGCCGTCCCACGGCTCGATCATGCAGGAGTGGTACCTGAAGAAGGCGCGCGCCTCCGGGGTCAGGCTCTTGTCCTTCTCCCAGGCCATCGGCATCATCATGAGGCACGCGTGGAGCGCCTCGCGGCCCCCGAGCGTCAAGAGCTGCAGCGCGTTGTCGAACGACGCGGAGTCGCTCATGTTCGGCTGCACCAGAGGGCGCAGGTCGGAGAAGCGGTCGCCCCAGACGCCGTGGGCGGTGCTACGCTCGCGGGCGCGCATGAGGTTCCTGTTGCCGCGGATCGTATTGATCTCGCCGTTGTGGGCCATCATCCGGAACGGGTGGGCCAGATGCCACGTCGGGAAGGTATTCGTCGAGTAGCGCTGGTGGAAGATGACGAACGCGCTCTTGTACTTCGGGGACTTCAGGTCGTCGAAGAACTTGCGGACCTGCGGGGCGTTCAGGAGGCCCTTGTAGACGATGGTCCGGGACGAGAACGAGCAGATGTAGAACCCGTCGACGCCGGCCTCGAACGACTTCCTCTCGGAGGCCTTCTGGGCCAGGAAGAGCTTGCGCTCGAAGTCGTCGTCGGAGGCGTCGTCCTTGCGGGCCACGAGGGCCTGCACGATGACGGGCTTCGTCTCCAGGGCCTTGCGGCCGAGGCAGGAGTCGTCCGTCGGGACCTCGCGCCAGCAGAGGAACGCGAGCCCCTCGGCCTTCACCGCGGCCTCGACGATCTTCTTGCAGTGCGAGGCCGCGTAGTCGTCGCGCGGCAGGAAGATCATGCCGACCCCGAGGTCGGCCTCCCGGAAGAGGGGCTTCTTCTTCTTTTCCAGGAACTCCTTGAAGAGCTCGTGCGGGATCTGGGTCAGGAGGCCGGCGCCGTCACCCGTCACCGCGTCCGCGTCGATGGCGCCGCGGTGGGCGAGCGACTTGAGCGCTGCGATGGCGCGCTCGACCACGTCGTGGGACCTCTCGCCGGAGGTCTTCGCAATGAAGCCCACGCCGCAGGCGTCGTGCTCCTGGTCGGAATTGTAGAGAGGTGAGGGAATGATCGGGCTCATGCTGTGCGTGGAAATTGGAAGGTGCTGGTGTCTGGGCAAAAAAAGGGCCGTCTCGTGCGAGAGCGGCCCGGTTCGGTTAGGAGGTACGGAAGGCTCTCGTCAGAAGAAGCGGATCGTTTTGGTCGCCATTTTGGCGTGCTCCTCGTCCGAGCATCCCGCGTTTGTCGGAACGCCGGCCTGGAGGTCGGTTGGCTTCACGAGGTCGTTGCTCAGGAGATAGTTCTCAACTTCCTCGCCGGAGACATCAGCCAGCATGACGCCGTCGATCTCCACGCAGGGGGAGAGGGGCTGGCCGGACTTGCGGACCATCTCCGCGTAGTTCTCACGGTCGTTGATGATATCAATATCACTATAATCCAGAGCGTACTTGCGGAGCGTGGCGCGAACGCCATTTGACCATCCGCACGACGGCTTGAGGTATGCCTTGATATTCATTCTTTAGTTTATGCCCGGACAGGGTGACGGGCAAGGTATAGGGCTCGATTTGCCCCGATCAAGCATCGTCTTCTGAATTTTTCGGGAGGAGTGCACGAATGCCGAACGCGGGATTGCCCATGATCACCACAAAGCTTGGATGATGCCATATGCCCAAGGTCATCCTTCTGCTTCTCGGATCGAACATCTTCATGACGATCGCGTGGTACGGCCACCTCAAGGTCAAGTGGCTGGAGGGCAAGCCGCTGGTTGTCGCCATCCTGGTCGCGTGGGGCGTCGCCTTCTTCGAATACTGCCTCCAGGTCCCCGCGAACCGGATGGGCTACATGACGAACCACATGAGCGGCTACCAGCTGAAGGTCCTGCAGGAGGTCATTACGCTTTCCGTCTTCATCGTCTTCGCGTGGCTCGTCCTAAAGGAGCGCCTCACCTGGAACTACGCCCTCAGCTTTGCCTGCATGATGCTGGCCGTCTACTCGACGGCCTTCAGGCCGGCGTCGTAGGACGGTCAGCGTGTCGCAGGTTCGTCGTCCCAGAACCCGCCGCCCGACGCCCGGATCAGGTCGACCGTCGCGGCGTAGCGGATGCTGAGCGTCTGGACCTGGGCGAGCTCTGCGCCAAGGAGGACCCTCTCGGAGTCGACGACCTCGAAGTAGGTAAGCCCCCCGTCGCGGTAGCTGCTCTGCGAGGCCTCGAACACCTTGCGCGCGTCATCGACGGCGCGCTTGCGGGCCTCGGCCTGGAGTGCGCGCTGCTTCAGGTTGCTGAGCGCATTCTCCACCTCGCCGAAGGCGCGCAGCGCCGTCTCGTGGTAGGCGGAGATGGCCTCCTCGTTGCGGGAGCGGGCGATCTTCAGGTCCGCCGAATTGCGGCCGCCGTCGAAGATCGGGATATTGATGGCGCCCGCGATGGACCAGGTGTAGCTCTGGTTCTCCGCAAGCTGGTTGGCCTCGGAGCTTTCAAACCCGTACCCGCCCTGGACCGTGACGGCCGGGTAGAACTGGGCGCGGGCCGCCTTGACGCCCTCGCCGGCGGCGGTAATCCGCCGCTCGGCCTCGACCAGGTCGGGGCGCTGGGTGAGGAGCTGCGCGGGAATGGTGGCCGGGATCGCCGGGGGAGAAAGCTGCTCCAGGGGCACGGAATCCACATGGAACGTGCTGGCCGACTGGCCGCAGAGCACGGCCAGGGCGTTCTCGAGCTCGGCGCGCTGCTGCTGGGCGTCGATGAGATCGGCCTGCGTGTTCTCGGTTTCCACCCTTGCGCGGAGGAGGTCGACGTCGGTCGCCGTGCCGCCCTTGACGCGCTGCTCCTGGACCTGCTCGGCCTCGGAGCGCAGGTGGACCGTGCGCTCGAGGACGGAGAGCCTGGAATCGGCCCCGCGAAGGGCGAAGTAGTTCGAGGCGACCTGGGCCGTGAGGCTCAGCTTCACCCCCTGGCGGTCGGCGAGGGACGCCTCGGCGTTGGCGCGCGCCTGGCTGTAGGAATGCGACACGCGGCCGAAGACATCGACCTCGTAGGCCACCGTGAGCGGGACCTGGTAGTCGTCATAGGTGTTGGCGAGGGCCTGGCCCGCGAAGGTCACGGGTCCCGAGGTCGTCGCGGGAAGGAAGAAGGCGTTGCCGATCAGGCGGGAGGTCGTGATGGGCCCCGTGTTCGTCGTGTGCTGGCGGCTGGCGGAAAGCGGGGCCGACACCTTGGGATAAAGGTCGGACGCCACGGCGCTCGCCTGCGCGCGTGCCTCGGTCACCCGGGCTATCGCCCCCTGGAGGTCCTGGTTCGAGGCGACGGCCTGCTCCTCGAGCTGATTGAGGACGGGGTCGTTGAAGACAGTCCACCAGGCCGATCCCGCCGTGGGTCGGGTCGTCGGCGAGCCGCCCTCCTGCGGGGAGAGTGAAGGCGACTTGAACTGCTCCGGTACGGCAAAGCCGGCCGGGGGCTGCGGGTCACTGGCCATGGCGGCCGCCGCGATGCTGGCGGCGGAAAGGACCAGGAGGTGGCGGCGAAGGGCCGCTATGTGAGAGCGCGGGTTCATTTTACCTTTACGCTCACGACGGCGGAGAGTCCGGGCCTGAGGCGGTCCTCGAAGCCCTGGACGCTCTCCTTGTCGAAGATGATCTTAACCGGGACGCGCTGGACAACCTTCGTGAAGTTGCCCGTGGCGTTGTCGGCAGGAAGGAGCGCGAACTGCGCCCCAGTCGCTGGGGCCACGCTGTCCAGCTTGCCGGTGAAGACGTGGCCGCCGATGGCATCGATCGTCACCTCGACCTCCTGGCCGGCGGTCATCCCGCGCAGCTGGGTCTCCTTGAAGTTGGCCGTGACCCAGTAGTCGGGCTCGACCAGCGCGAAGAGGGGCTGGCCCACCTGGACCCTGTTGCCGACCTCGACGTTCTTGTTGCCGATCCGCCCGTCGGTGGGCGCCGTGATCGAGGCATAGGTGAGGTCGCGCTCGGCGTCACTGACGGACTCCTGCTCGGCCTTGACCTTGGCGTTGGCGGAGGCGACGAGCGCCGCCGCGGACTCGATGGCCGCGCTGTCCACGCTCACCCGCGCCTCGGCCGCCTCCACGCTGGCCTTCATCGCGGTGACCGTGGCCTCGGAGGCCGCCTTGGCACTCTGCGTCGTGTCGACCTCGGACTGCGATACGGTGCGCGTGTCGGCGTGGAAAAGCTTCTCGCTGCGGCCGCTGTTCACGTTCGCGAGGTCAAGCTGCGCGATGGACTGCCCCACCTGCGCCCGGGCCTCCGCGACCTGCGCCTTGGCCTGGATCTCCTGTGCCCTGGCCTGGTCGAGCGCCGCCTGGGCGCGGAGCGCATCGGCGCGGGCCGAGTCCAGGGCCGCCTTCGCCTTGTCGAGCGCCACCTGGGAGGAGAAGGGATCGAGGCGGGCCAGGAGGTCGCCGGCCTTCACCGTCTGGTTCTCCTCGACCAGCACCTCGGTGACGGAGCCGTCGAGGCGGGAACTTATCATGTGGACGTGGCCGGACACATAGGCGTCCTCGGTCTCCGTGTAGACGATCGCCCTGTGTATGAAGCTGGCGAGCCATAGGCCGCCGCCCACCGCCACGACGGTGACGATGCCCCAGAAGAAGGGTCCGCGCTTTTTCTTCGCGGGCGCGATGGATGAAGGGGCCTTGGTGTCGGTGTTGCTCATGGAATGTAGTGGCGGGTGGGTTGCCTGTAAGATCAGTGGACCGCGGCCTCAGCCTCGGCCTCCTCGGCTTCCTCCTCGGCAGCCGCCGCGGCCGGGACCGGCTCGGGCTTCTTGTGCTGGTCGCCGAGAAGGAGAATGAGCGGCAGCGACGCGATGAAAAGGACCGCGACGTAGAGGAAGATGTCGGAGTAGGCGAGGAGGGCGGCCTGGCCGTTTATGCTCCGGTCGACGACGGCGAGCGCCACCTGGCGACCCGCCATGCCGCCGTGGTGGCCCAGGCTTCCGCCGAGTATCCCCAGGCGCTGGATCGTCGGCTGGCTGAAGTCCGTCACCTTCTCGACCAGGATCGCCCGGTGGAGGCTCATGCGCCGCGCCAGCATGGTCGTGATGAGCGCGATGCCGATGCTGCTTCCGAGCTGCCGGGTGAGGCTGTAGAAGCCGGCGCCCGCCGGGATGTCCTTCTTGGGAAGCGGCCCCAGGGTCGCGATGCTGAGCGGCATGAACATCATGACGCTGCCAAGGCCGCGGACGACGAGGGGCCAGAAGAGCTGGTGCGTGCCGGTGCCGGGGTTGATGCCCATCAGGAGGAGGCCCGTGCATGCCGTCAGCGTGGCCCCCATGCCGATAAGGAGCTGCTGGGGCAGGCGGTTCGCGATCTTGCCGTAGGCCACCATGGCGACCGCCGAGGCGAGGGCCCCGGGCACGAGGACCAGGCCGCTCTGGAGCGCCGTGTAGTGGAGGAAGTCCTGAACGAAGATCGGGACGGCGAACATGATGCCGTAGATGCCCATGCCGAGGATCGCCGAGTAGATGCTGCCGCCGACCATGGACGGGAACCTCAGGATGCGCAGGTCGACCGCCGGGTGCTCCGTCGTCAGCTCGCGGTGGATGAAGAGCCCGAGGCCCACCACCGCGCATACCGCGGCCCACACGATGAAGCTCGAGGCGAACCAGTCGTCCTGCTGCCCCTCCTCAAGCATGATCTGGAAGGCGGCCAGCCCGACGGTCAGGTAGCCGATCCCGAACCAGTCGACCGAGGTCTGCCTGCGGGTCGAGGCCTTCTCGTCCCGAGGGAAGAGGACCAGGCAGAGCCAGACGGCGAGGAGCCCGAGCGGCACGTTGATGAAAAAGATCCAGCGCCAGCCGAGGTTGTCGGTCAGCCAGCCGCCGAGGACGGGACCGATCGCGGGGCCGGCGATGACACCCAGGCCAAAGAGTGCCTGCGCCATGGGCCTCTCCTCGCGGGGGAAGGCCTCGAAGACCAGCGACTGCGCCTTGGCAAGGAGGCCGCCCCCCGTGATTCCCTGGACCACGCGGGCGAAGATCAGCATTCCCAGGCTCTGCGAAAAGCCGCACAGGAGCGACGCGACCGTGAAGCCCACGAGGGAGAAGAGGAAGTAGTTCTTCTTGCCGAAGCGGATGCCGAGCCAGGCGGACAGCGGGATGATGACGACGTTCGCGCAGGCGTAGCTCGTCGAGACCCAGCCGGCCTCCGAGAGCGTGGCGCCCAGGTTTCCGCGGATGTCGGGCAGCGCCACGTTCGTGATCACAGTGTCGATCACCTCCAGGATCGCGCCCAGCGAGGCCGCGAGCGTGATGGCCCATTTCAGGACCCCGCGCTCCAGGAGGCGCCTCGCGATCGGCGAGAGGTACCCGGGGTCGGACCCGTAGAGGGAGCCGGCGTGGGAGGCTGGAGCAGCTTCGGCCAAGGGATTCGGGTCTCCTATCGGACTAAGCCAGGGGAAATGCGCTTCACGAGGTAGGCGGCCAGGAGGACCTTGTACTCGGCGACAACGCTGGGACGTTCCTTGGCGCGCACCTCGGCGCACAGCATGATCAGGCCCCGGATTGTAAGGAGCGTCACGGTCGCGACCTGCATGGCGTCCTCGTCGGAGAGGCTCGGGTCACGGAACTTGAACAGGGCCGCAAACTGCGCGCGGAGGCGCTCCCGGACGGCCGGGTCCTTCTTGATCGTGACCGGTGCGTTCATGATGGGGAAGAAGGCGGGCATCTCGTTCGCGTAGGCGAAGAACTTGTCGATGATCGCCGAACCCAGCTCCTCGGTCCCGATCCCCTGTGTCTCCGCCTGGAAATTGCTCCAGCGCTCCACGAAATTGGCGCCATAGGTCGCGTAGAGGGCGGCCGTGATGGCCTCCTTGTTCGGGAAGTACTGGTAGACCGACCCGATCGAGGTCTTCGCCCGCGCGGCGATCTCGGTCATCGTGGTCGCCTCGTAGCCGACCTTCGCGAGCACGGCCTCGGCGTGCGACAGGAGGCTCGCGACCCTCTTCTCCGATCGGTCCTGCACGGGCACACGACGGGCGGTCAGAGGGGAAAGTGAGGGGGTGCTCATGTTAGGATTGACAAAGGTGAGGACGGGCTCACATATTTGTCAACATGATCGCCGCGATCACCGTCCTTTCCCTCATGACCCTCCTCGTGCTGCTCGACACCACGGGGGGCTGCGACGACGCCCGGTAGGGCGGAACTCGTTGGCGCCCCGCGGCTAGCGCCCCACCACAAGGACCTCGAAGGAGCCGGGAACACCCTGCCTGCGCGGGTGCGGGTTGTCCGCCGTCGGAGCGGGGGCATCGGTGTACTTCCCCGTGCAGAGGTAGACATGCCCGGTCCTGGAATCCAGGGCGATGGTCCTGGCCCCGGGCTCCGTGGTCACGGTCTGCACGAAGCTGAAGCTGCTCGCACTGTCCTCGCGCAGCACAGTCACCGTGCCGCCCGCGCTTGAGGTGTAGATGAGGCCGGTCTTGGGATCGAAGGCGTCGCCATCGGGGTCCTCCCCGATCGCGGGCGTGGCGACGACGGCGCCCGTGTCGCTGTCCACGACCGCCAGCATGCCGTTGCCGCCCGCAGAGAAGAGCCGGTGGCTCTTCGGATCGATCGCTAGCCCTGTGCCGCCCTCGACGGGCGCGATGCTCCACTCGGCCAGGGGCTTCAGCGTGTGCGTGTCGATCACCTGGATCTCGCTCTTGTCCTCGGTGTTCACGAAGAGGCGCCCCTTCCCGTCGAAGGCCAGGCCCTCGAGCTTGCCCTGTATCGGCACGTTGGCGGCAATCTCGCCCTTCACCGGGTCGATCACCGTCACGCCGCCCGACTGGCCGTTGGCGACGTAGATCATCTTGGTCTCCGGGTCATACTCGATGGCGTCGGGCTTCATCCCGAGGCCGCCGATCACCTTGAGGACCTTGAGGGTCTCGACGTCGAACATGACGACCGTGCGGTCGCCGCCCGAGGTGATGAATCCCTTCTTCAGATAGGGCACGATTGCGATCCCGTGGACGCCCTTCATCGGAGCGATGGTGCCGATGAAGGTGCCTTTGTCGGCATCGAGAACCTCCACCTGGGTTGCGTGGGAAACATAAAGGCGGCGCATGTCGGGATCGACGCGCAGGTAGTCGAAGCGCACCTCGCCTCCGACCGGGAAATGACTGAGGACCTTAAAGTCCTCTGCAGCCGCGACTAGGGTTGTTGCCGCGAGGAGGGGTAGGAGGGCGAGGATAAAGGGATTTTTCATGGGATCGGATGAAAGACGGTTTGACCCTGGCCAAAGTTCCATTGGCCAACGAAAACTCGACGATGCGGTGGTACCCGTGGTAATTCTCGAAAGCGATGCCCAAGAAAAACACTACCCAGTTTTTTGACGTACCCCATATCCGCTTCGAGGGCTCCAAGTCCTCGAATCCCCTGGCCTTCAGGCACTATGACCCCGCTGAGGTGATCGACGGCGTGACGATGAAGGACCACATGCGGTTCTCGATCGCGTACTGGCACTCATTCAGGGGCACCGGCAGCGACCCCTTCGGCCCGGGTACGATCCAGAGGCCCTGGGAGTCGGGCAAGGACGCGGTCTCGGTAGCCAAGAAGCGCATGGACGCGGCCTTCGAGTTCTTCCTCAAGATAGAGGCGCCGTTCTGGGCCTTCCATGACCGCGACATCGCGCCCGAGGGCGCGACGCTCGCCGAGTCGAACAAGAACCTGGATGCCATCATCGCCCACGCTAAGGTCCTGCAGAAGGCCACCGGCGTTAAGCTCCTGTGGGGCACCGCCAACCTCTTCTCCAACCCGCGCTACATGTGCGGCGCGGCCACGAACCCCGACGCCCATGTCTTTGCCTACGCCGCCGCGCAGGTGAAGAAGGCGATGGAGGTCACCCACGAGCTGGGCGGCGACGGCTACACCTTCTGGGGCGGCCGCGAGGGCTACGAGACGCTGCTCAACACGAACCTGAAGCGGGAGCAGGACCACCTGGCCGCATTCCTGCACATGGCGGTCGACCACGCCAAGCGCATCGGATTCAAGGGGCAGTTCTACATCGAGCCGAAGCCGAAGGAGCCGACGAAGCACCAGTACGACTTCGATGTCGCGAGCGGAATCGCCTTCCTGCGCACCTACGGCCTGGAGAAGCACCTGAAGTTCAACATCGAGACGAACCACGCGACGCTCGCCGGCCACAGCTTCCAGCACGAGATCGAGGTCGCGGCCTCGCAGGGCATGCTGGGATCGATCGACGCCAACTCGGGCGACATGCTCCTCGGCTGGGACACGGACCAGTTCAACACCGACGTTAAGGAGATCACGCTCGCGATGGTCTCGATCCTGAAGGCCGGCGGCCTCGGCAAGGGCGGCTTCAACTTCGACGCGAAGCTTCGCCGTCCCTCGGTCGACCCGCAGGACCTCTTCTACGCGCACATCGGCGGCATGGATACCTACGCCCTCGCGTTCAAGATCGCGCGCAGGATCATCTCCGACGGCCAGCTCGGCGGGTTCGTCGCCGACCGCTACTCGAGCTACGATTCGGGCTTCGGCAAGGACATCGAGAAGGGCAAGGTCGGGTTCCGCGAGCTGGAGAAGCTGGTCCTCGGCAAGCTCGGCGAGCCGAAGCTCAGGAGCGGCCGCCAGGAATACCTCGAGAACCTCGTCAACAAGTACATCCACGGGGCCTGACGCGCTATGAGCCTCTATGTGGGCGTCGACAGCGGCACGCAGAGCGTCAAGGCGATAGCCCTGGACCTTGAGACGGGCCAGGTGGTCGCGGAGGCGAAGGCGCCCCACCACCTGATCACCGGGCTGCCCCCGGGCCACATGGAGCAGCACCCCGAGGAGTGGGTGTCCGCCATGGATGCCGCGATCATGGGCGTCGCCGCAAAGATCGACGGTTCCCGCGTGCGCGGGATCGGCGTGTCCGGCCAGCAGCACGGCTTCGTGCCGCTGGACGAGAAGGGCCAGGTGATCCGCCCCGCCAAGCTCTGGTGCGACACCAGCACGACCGAGGAGTGCGCCATCATGACGCGCAAGCTCGGCGGCACCGCGGCCGTCATCCGCAAGACGGGGCTCCCGTTCCTTCCCGGCTACACCGCGCCGAAGGTGCTGTGGCTCAAGCGCAACGAGCCCGCGAATTTCAGGAAGCTCAGGCACATCCTGCTGCCGCACGACTACCTGAACTTCCACCTCACCGGGAACTACTTCATGGAGTACGGGGATGCCTCCGGCACCGGCTTCCTCGACGTGAGGAAGCGCGTGTGGTCGAAGGCCGCCATGGATGCGGTCGATGCCCGCGTGGCGGGCTGCCTGCCGGCGCTTTCGCCGTCGCACGTGTCCTGTGGCACGCTGCGGGCCGATGTGGCGAGGCGCTACGGCTTCCCGACTTCGGTCATCGTGAGCGCCGGCGGCGGCGACAACATGATGGGGGCCATCGGGACCGGCAACGTCGTCCCCGGTGCGGTCACGGCCAGCTTCGGGACGAGCGGCACGATCTACGCATACTCGTCGAAGCCCGTTGTCGACCCAACGGGCGAGATCGCGGCCTTCTGCTCTTCCACCGGCGGCTGGATGCCGCTCCTCTGCACGATGAACGTCACGGGCGTCACCGAGCAGGTGCGCGCGCTCTTCGGATGGGAGCTCTCCGACCTGGAGAGCGCGGCCTCGGCCGCGCCCGCGGGAGCGGGCGGCCTCACGCTCCTGCCCTACTTCGACGGCGAGCGCACGCCGAACCTTCCCAAGGGCACCGGCACGTTCTTCGGGCTCAACCGCACGACGCTGCAGAAGGGCCACATGGCCCGCGCGGCGATGGAGGGGGCGACCCTCGGCATGAACTACGGCCTCCAGCGGCTCGCGAAGCTGGGCGTGAAGGCGAAGGAGATCCGCATGACGGGCGGCGGCGCCCGCTCTGCCCTCTGGCGCCAGGTCTCGGCCGACATCTTTGGCGTCCCCGTGGTCGCCATGGCCCAGGATGAGAGCGCGGCCCTCGGTGGCGCGCTCCAGGCCGCCTGGTGCGATTCACCGGGCCGCGGCTCGGCAAAGGCTCTCGCCGCACTTTGCGCGAAGAGCGTCTCCCTGGACGAGAGGACGCGCTGCGTCCCGGACAAGAAGCGCGCGGCACTCTACAAAGCGCTGCAGAAGTCGTTCGACGCCCTGACGCTCGATTTGAGGAACGCCTTCGAGGCGCGCTGAGAAACCCAGCGGAGCCACCCGATGTGCGTCCGCTACACGCTCCACAAGACCGACGCCGCGCTGAACGCGATCTCGCGGGCGCTGGGGGTTCCCCTCGACACGCCTGACTGGGCCTCCGAGCCCAGGTACAATGTCTCGCTGACGAGCACGATGCCCGTCGTCGCATTGTCGGAGGAGCGGGTGCAGGTGCGGCCGATGAGGTGGGGTCTGGTCCCGTCAAACGAGAGGTCGAACCCAAGGCCGCGTCTCCTGGCGAACGCTAGGTCGGAGACCGTCGCCAGCCTTTCGGCCTTCAAGAAGGGCACGGCATCCCGAAGGTGCCTTGTTCCCGCGAATGGGTTCTACGAGTGGAAGACAATCGGAACGCTGAAGCTTCCCTATCTCTTCACGCTGGCAGGGGACGAGCCGTTCGCCTTCGCGGGCATCTGGGACCCGGCGGGCAACAACTTTCCGGAGACCTACTGCCTCCTGACAACGGAGCCGAACGCGCTCGTCGGGCAGGTGCACAACCGGATGCCGGTCCTCCTGACGCAGGAGACAATGCGGCGGTGGATCGGCGACAAGCCCCTGCCGGAGGAGGAGCTCAAGCTGCTCTTCCAGCCCCTCGACCCAGCGCTCATGGCGTCACGGCCGGTCAGCCGGTTCGTTAGCAGCACGCGCAACCAGGGGCCGGAGTGCCTGGATCCTCCCAAGGAGGAGCCAAGGGAGCCCGAGCTCGACTTCGGCTGACGCCGTCAGTCGACGTAGCGCTTCAGCATCGTCGTGACTTCCCTGAGCTGGCGGCGGCGCTCGTCCTCGCGGACATTGGCCAGGAGGCAATGCTCGAGGTGGTCGGTGATGACCTTCTCGGCGAGGGACTTTAGCGCCCTCCGTGCCGAGACCAGCTGGTTCATGACCTCGGAGCACTCATAGTCGCCCTCGATCATCTTCTGCACCCCGCTCAGCTGGCCGGTGATCTTGCTGAGGCGCACCTGGAGCGCGCGACGGTCGGCATCTGGATCTTTGGGCGAGTGGGACACGGGCACACTTGTCTCAAACAGGGTGCCGTCGCACAACACCCTATTTTCCCCATTTTGCATTGATAAGGGGGGTGGGGGCATCATCCTTATGATTTGAAGACCACCCATGCCCAGCGCCCCTGACATCTCCCGGTACCGGCACTCGCACGATTTCATCCCTGAAAATGCGACGGCCGAGAGGAACACCCGGAGGGTGATCGCCCTCTCGGGCGCCATGATGGCGATCGAGATCGCCGCCGGCCTGCACTACAAGTCGATGGCCCTCCTAGCCGACGGCTGGCACATGGGCACGCATGTCGCGGCGTTCATGATAGCGGCCCTCGCCTACGCGATGGCGCGCCGGCACCGGGGCGACGAGAGCTTCTCGTTCGGCACCGGCAAGATCGAAGTCCTCGGGGGCTACACGAGCGCCATCATCCTCGGGGTCGTGGCCCTCCTCATGGCATTCGAGTCGGTGCAGCGCCTCTTTGACCCCGCGGCCATTCATTACAGCGAGGCCATCGCCATCGGCCTCATCGGACTCTGCGTGAACCTGGCAAGCGCCCTCGTGCTGAAGCACGACCATGGCCACGGCCATTCCCATGGGCATTCCCACGGGCACGATTGCGGGCATGAACATGGCCATTCCCATACCCACGGGCACGAGGATCTCAACTTCAAGGCCGCCTACGTGCACGTCCTGGCGGACGCGGCGACCTCGGTGCTCGCGATAGGAGCGCTCCTTGCGGGCAAGTACTTGGGATGGGCCTGGCTTGATCCGGTCATGGGCATCGTGGGGGCGGCGGTCGTCGGCCAGTGGGCCTGGGGCCTGCTCAGGGACACGGGCATCATCCTCCTTGACCGGACGCCGAAGACGGATCTCTGCGATGAGATCCGCAGGGCCTTGGAGTTGGAGGGCCAGACCTTCCTTACCGATCTCCACGTCTGGCAGGTCGGGGTGGGCCAATTTTCGGCCATCGTTTGCGTTGCGGCCCGCGACCCAAAGGAGCCTGAGCATTACCGGCGTCTATTCAGCGAGCACGAGGAGTTGAGGCATGTCACGGTCGAGGT
>Ga0302319_10004486_pt1 | contig 28644 bp, 24 predicted proteins | sample Bog_T0_2_FD_203319 | JGI IMG/M metagenome (GOLD analysis project Ga0302319, IMG submission 203319) | Peat permafrost microbial communities from Stordalen Mire near Abisko, Sweden - Bog_T0_2 | ecosystem: Environmental > Terrestrial > Soil > Wetlands > Peat | place: Sweden: Abisko, Stordalen Mire... | reverse complement strand
CAAACGAGTGGATCGGGGGAATGAAAAAATATGCGACGGCCAAGGTACTGAGGACGACAGCAAGACCTCCGGACCACTTCCCACCGAACCAAGCGCTGGCCACCACGGCTGTATAGAAGAATAGGTAGCCCGCCGTTGAAACTATATTTTGCAGCAGTAGCGTGAGGCCCAAGGCCGTTGCTACCAGCAAAAATGCCAGTCCACAGCCGAGGAAGACGTTTCTTGCGCCTCGCTCACGCGAAAGCGTCGCTGCGGAATCATGGGTCTTCACGAGGGCGTTGTTCGTCAATTCTATTCTTGAGGGTACCTGATCCTGAGCTGTATTTTAGACGATGTTCACGTCAGCTTTAGCCGGCGGATCACCACTGGCCATTCGTTCATTCTTGTCCCGGAGGCTTCAGCAGCCTTATACCAAAAGCTTCGGCTAATCCCGCGACATGGCGCAGCTGTTCATCTGACGTCGCTATGCCCGAGATCCATTCATTCAGCGGAGTTCCGGCTTCTCTTACGAATGAATCGAAACCGGCCGGCGTATGAATGGCGAGTGAATGCGCGGGCGCGCGGCCGCGGTTGCGGAGCCGGTGCGGTACGCCGCGCGGAGCAAAATACGATTCGCCCGGACGTAAGGTAAAAGACTGCCCCCCGATCACCACCTCAAGCTCGCCGTCGAGCAGATACATCGTCTCATGGTCTCGCATGTGTACGTGCAGGCCACCGTCGCCGTCGGCTGGCATAGTCCCTTCAATCAGCGTAAATTGTCCACCTGTCTGCTCGCCAGAAAGATGAATGGTTAGCGGCACCCCGAGGAAAACGTATTTCGGCGGGTGTGATTCATGAATTGCTTTAATCGATTGCATTCGTTTGAAGTTCAGCGCCGTCTCTTCCTATCGGCGCAACGACCTAAACGCAGCCCGGAGCTCTCTGCTGAAAAGTTCCGGTTGTTCCCACGCCGCGAAGTGTCCGCCTTTCGGGAGCCGGTTGTAATAAATCAGTTTGGTATGCTTTCTCTGTCCAGCTTCTCGGGGCTGCGTAAATCTCATCGGGAAAAACGCTCACCGCGGTTGGTGCCGGCACGCCCTTCGGAGCGAAAAAGGGAAGCTTGCTTTCCCAATAGAGTCGTGCGGAAGATACCGCCGTATTCGTCAACCAGTAGAGCGTGACATTGTCAAGGATATCGTCTCGCGTCAGGCCCTCGGCGCGGCCATCGAAAACACGCGCGATGAGCGCCTGACTGAGGGCGTCATGGTCCAGCATCCAGGCCGCGAGGCCGATCGGTGAATCCGCAATCCCGTAGAGCGTCTGTGGACGGTTCGCCATCTCTTGGGCGTAACCCAGGCCGTGCTTATAGAAAAAGTCGAGCTGGTCCCACGCGCTTTTCTCCTCGGCTGACAAGCCCGCCGGCGGCGGTTCGGCGAACTGGCGAGCTTTCGAAACTTCGTCCGGGACAGTGGCTGGCATGTTCGTGTGAATGCCAATCAGTTCTGGAGGCGTCAGCAGGGCCATCTGCTCTGTAACGGCATTTCCCCAATCGCCGCCCTGGGCCACAAATCGGCTATACCCCAGACGCTTCATCAGTACGATCCAGGCGCGTGCGATGTGGATGGGGTCCCAGCCGGTCGCGGCCGGCTTGCCGGAAAACCCATAGCCCGGCAGCGAAGGGATGACAACATCGAAGGCATCTTCCGCCTTTCCGCCGTAAGCAGTTGGATCCGTAAGTGGACCGATGATCTTCAGTTGTTCAATGATCGATCCAGGCCAACCGTGCGTAACTATCAACGGCAGCGCGTTCGCATGTTTCGAACGGACGTGAATGAAGTGAATGTCGACGCCGTCGATACTGGTGACGAATTGTGGCAAGGCGTTAAGTCTCGTCTCTACCTTTCGCCAATCGTAATCGTTTGCCCAATAGTTCGCTAGCTTCTGCATAGTCGCGAGTTGCACGCCTTGCGTCGCATCGCTGACGATTTCGCGATCGGGCCACTGAGTCGCGGCGATCCGCCGCCGAAGGTCGACGAGTTGGTTTTCCGCAACGTTGATGTGAAACGGACGGATTTCCGCTGTTGTCGTTGGCGGCGCCGCGTTGACTTCCAGAATAGTGAGTGGGCTCACGCTGGTCTCCTTCTTCATTGTTTGGGCGAAGCTCGACGTAGCGGCGAAGAGCAACCCAAATGCGGTCGCGGCTGTGATCTGTTGGTAAATGAACTTCATAATCCTTCTCCTTCGAGCTTCTTTGTTGTTCTGCTCGTGCGTGCCGAAAGCCCCGGCGCAATTGAGAGAAGGCATGCAAGGGGCCACTCCAGCGCCGATTGCAGGCAAAACACTTAACATTTGGGATCGGCGCTTGTGCGGTCGTGCCGCCTGCTGAATGTCGACATTTTCTGTAGGCGAGTCGTGGGCTCGACAGTCCAAACTTCCCAGTCGGCAGTCTAAGAGCAACCGTTCCGATCGAACTTCTCGATACGGGTTGTGTCGCGATAGCGGCACTGCGTCGAGGGTTCGGCCTGATGCACGGCCGCGGACCACGAGTTCTCAGCAGTTTAAGAATGGTCCCTTTCCTGCTTTATCCAGAAGGAATTCATTTTAGAAAGGAAATTCACCATGAACAAAATCAAAACAAAGCAGTACCAGGCGGCCTTCGGCCTGGCCTTGCTCACCTTCTCCGGCTTCGCTCAAGGCGCTTCCGGTGTCAACCTGCCGGCCGCCAAGCCGGTTACTAAGGAAGATTGCGAAATCCGGCCCTTCCACATTAGAGTTCCAGAAGCGCAGCTGTCCGATCTACGCCGGCGGATTGCCGCCACACGGTGGCCCGATAAAGAGACAGTCGCCGATCAGTCTCAAGGCGTCAAGCTCGAGCGGCTTCAAACCCTCGTGCGCTATTGGGGGACAAGCTACAACTGGCGCAACACCGAAGCAAAGTTAAACGCCCTGCCGATGTTTGTAACGAACATTGACGGACTTGATATTCAGTTCATCCATGTTCGCTCCCGTCATCCAAACGCGTTGCCGCTGCTGATTACCCATGGTTGGCCTGGTTCAGTACTGGAGATTGTGAAATCGATTGGCCCACTCACCGATCCGGCTGCTCATGGTGGAAAGGCGGAAGATGCCTTCGATGTTGTCATCCCGTCCATGCCCGGCTACGGTTTCTCAGCTAAACCAGCGGGCACGGGCTGGAATCCCGACCGCATTGCCGTCGCGTGGGCGGAGCTGATGCAGCGCCTGGGATATAAACGCTATGTGTCGCAGGGCGGCGATTGGGGTTCGGTGGTTGCCGCTGCCATGGGGAGGCAGGCGCCGCGCGGTCTACTTGGCATTCATGTGAACATGCCCGCCACTGTGCCAGCCGATTCGGCAAAAGCCCTCAGCAACGGTGATCCGGCCCCGGCAGGGTTGTCCTCGGAAGAGAACGCCGCGTTCGAATCGCTCAGTACATTCTTCAGCAAGAACGCCGGCTATGGCGCAATGATGGTGACGCGGCCGCAGACGGTTGGCTACGGACTCTCCGATTCGCCGGTTGGTTTAGCCGCCTGGATGTACGACAAGTTCGCCCAATGGACCTATAGCGGCGGCGAGCCCGAACGCTCTCTCACTAACGAGGAAATGCTCGATGACATTACGCTGTACTGGCTGACGAACAGCGCCATCTCCTCCGCGCGCCTCTATTGGGAAAACAACAACAACAACTTCAGCGCCGAAGCGCAAAGAACCTCCGAAATCTCGATCCCAGTGGCAGTCACCGTGTTCCCAGGTGAAATCTACCGTGCCCCGAAGAGTTGGACCGAGCGCGCCTATCCGCATTTAATTTATTTCAATGGAGTCGATAGGGGCGGCCACTTCGCGGCATGGGAACAGCCGGAACTTTTTGCGGCCGAGCTTCGCGCGGCGTTCCGTTCGCTGCGCTAGCTCCCAGGTGGGGCAGGCGGTTCCGCCAGGCGGTTCCGCCTGCTAGTGCAACAAACCCCGCGTCTCGTCAATCGTGATCGCTTGATTAGCGGCGATATTCTCAAGTTGCTGAACTTTCCCGCTCGGCCATTCAATGCTGATGTGAGAAATCGCGCGGTCTTGCTTCAATCCAAAAGTCAGCGCCAAATCGCTTTGCGAACAATAGCTCGATCCACTATGCACCCTCTGCCATTGTTTGCCGGAGGCGCTTTCAATGCCTACAATGGCATCTAGTCCGTCGCGGTTTGATTTCGTACCCTCCAAGCGGACACTCAGCCAGTTGTTCTTGTTGCCGCCATCGTTGCGCAACAAGTAGGCTGCGCCGCCGTTGGCCGTCACTACAATGTCGAGATCGCCATCATGATCGAAATCGGCATAGGCCGCGCCGCGTCCGACGAAGGCCCGCTTGAGGTCGGCCCCTACGTCGTTGCTTATATTCTCGAACGTGCCGTGGCCCGAATTCCTGAACAGCAGCGGTGGCTGTTTAAACTGCGTGTCTGACTGCGTGCGGTTAATATCCGGATCAATGTGGCCGTTCACCGCGAAGATATCCGCATAGCCATCCAGGTCGTAATCGAAAAAGAACGCCCCGAAAGTAAGGCTCATCAAACTCGGCGTTGCCACACCCGCCGGTGTGGCCATATCGGCAAACAGCCCCGTTCCGTCATTATGGTAAATCGCCATCATCTGCTTGCTGTAGTTGCCAACCAGCAGATGCGGTCTGCCCGAGCGGTCGTAATCGGCCGCATCGGTACCCATCGCTCCTCGCGCCACACCATCCTCACCATAAGCGAGACCGGCCTCGACCCCTTCTTCCGTGAATGTTCCGTTTTTGTTGTTCCGGTAGAGTTTGTTGGGCTGTGTATCGTTCGCGATGAACAGATCGGGCCAATGGTCGGCGTTATAGTCCAGCACCGCAATACCAAGCGACTTACTCGTTGGATTCTCCAACCCGGCTTTTTTCGTAACATCCTCGAATTTGCCCCCACCCAGATTGTGATACAGGCGCACGCTTTGGCCCTTGTACGACTCAGGCGTGCAGTAAGCCTTCGTTTTGCCGTCGACGGAACAATAAATATCGTTCTTCAAGTTCCACTGAACGTAATTCGCCACAACTAAATCGGCTTTGCCATCGCGATCATAATCGAACCAAGCTGCGCTGGTGCCAAAGTTGGCGTTGCGAATACCGCTCGCGGCCGTCACGTCGCGGAAATGGCCCCGCCCCTCGTTGTGAAATAAGTGGTCGCCCTCGAGCGCTGTGATGTAGATGTCGGGCAGGCCGTCGTTGTCATAGTCGGCTACCGCCACGCCCATACCGTACATTTCTACGTCCAAACCGCTGCCCTTGGTAATGTCGCTAAACGTACCGTTGTGGTTGTTGCGGTAGAGAGCGGGATAGTAATGTTGCCCCGAAGGTGCCCAATCCTTGCCGTTCACAAAAAGGATGTCGGCCCAACCATCGCCGTCTAAATCTACAAAAGCGCACCCTGCGCCCATCGTTTCGGGCAGCAGTTTTTTCCCCTGTGCGCCGCTATGGTGCGCAAACGAGATGCCGGCCTTCTGCGTAACGTCAACGAATTGAATGGAATTGGTCCGCGAAGCGGCGGCGCACAATAGGAGCGCGGAGGCGAAAACAAAGAGGCAATACTTCATGATTTTGGGGCGCTGAAGAAGACTAGCGTGCTGCGGTTAATGTAGCAAAGAAAGGCCGCCCGGCGGTATCAAACTTTAGTTGTAGGAATATCTCAACCTTCCGGCTAGGATTGTCATCTTCCCGCGTTTAATGTGAAAATTACGAACGGGACTCCGCAATCAAACATTGAGACAATTCACCGCAATCTTCGCCCTTAGTGTGCTCTTAACCCTTGGCTGTGCACGCAATTCCGGTCTTCCGGAGGTGGGTTCAAAACAGTATCGCGATTTCTGCTCGGCTTTTTATGTTGGATTAGCCGGCCTGGAATCCGGCGAAGATGTGCGGGCTAACCGCGAGCTGACGCGCGCTACTCAAACCGTGCCGGCGGAGCCAGTGGCCTGGGCAGACCTTGGTGTCCTACAAATCCGCCAGCAGCAGTTCGACGCCGCCTTCACCAGCGTTGAAAAAGCGCGCGCCTTAGCGCCCGGCAGCAGCCGCATCGAAGAGATCCTCGGTTTGATTGAGAGTCGGCGCGGCAAAGTCAGCGAAAGTCTCGCTCACCTTCGCAAGGCCGTTTCGCTCGACGGCAAGAACCTGAAAGCGCTCTACGCTCTGGCCGATGAAACATCCCGCCAAGCTCTGCCGGGCGGCGATGCGGAAGCTGTCCAAACGTTAGAGCGCCTGCTGAGCGTTGCGCCTTCGAACACAGCCGTGCTGCTCGAGGTGGTGCGGCTCACTGCCAAAAGTGGCGACGTCGGGCGGTTGAAGCAGACCCTCGAAACATTGACGCCGTTATCCCGCGATTGGCCCGACGCCGCTAAACAGCAGTTGGCCGCGATTCAACAGACAGCCGCGGGTGGCAATCCCCAGGCGGCGGCAGTCCAGGTACAGTTTTTGAAGAATGTTCTGGTTCGCGTGCCGGCGTACCGCCAGAGCCTCGACCATGTGCGCACGCCTGCCAACTTAGGCGCGCAGCCCATTAGCAGATTTCTCCGTCTCCCCGTGCCCAGTTCAGAGCCGGCCCCGCCTGACACCAAGCTTGCCTTCACGCCGCAAAATCTGCCGGGCGTCTCAGCCAACGGCGTTCTGTGGATTAACGCGATCTCGCTCAACGGCCAAGGCAATCCAGCCGTCGTTTGGGCCGATGCCGGCGGCATCCACATGCCGAACGGTTCCACCCTTCCTTTGCCGCGCGGCACAAACACCTTGAGCGTTCATGCCATCGCCGGAGCGGATCTGAATTACGACTTCAAAACGGATTTAATTGTCGCTACCGCCGCCGGCTTTAAAATGTACCGCCAAATCGACCCGCAACACTTCAGCGACGTTACCCCTGAAGCCAAGCTCCCGTCCGCGATTGTGAATGGCTCTTACACCGGTGCCTGGCCGTTTGATTTTGACCTTGATGGCGATCTCGACATCGTGCTCGGCACCCCGCAAGGTGAACCGCTGGTCCTTCGCAATAACGGCGACGGAACCTTCACCCCCGTTCATCCTTTTAAAGGTGTCGATGGCATGCTAGCCTTCACCGCCGCGGACATTGATGGTGATGGCGACCCTGACGTAGCACTCATAGACAAGAACGGCCGGCTCATTGCCTTCACGAATGAACGTCTCGGAGATTTCCACCCCGTTGCCGTTCCGAACGAGCTATCGGAGAAGAATCTCGCTCTAGCCGCGGCCGATGTCAACAGTGATGGCAGGCTTGACTTCGTTATTCTGCGGAGTGACTTCAGTGTGCTCCGTCTCTCTAGCAAGCAGGGTGGGGAAGGCTGGGATATCGCCGCACTCGTCAAAGCCAAGCCGATGCCCAATGCCGCGGATCAGGCCAACCTCCTGGTAGGAGATCTCGATAATAACGGAGCTCTCGACATAATTGTCGGCGACCAAGTGTTTTTGGGAGACGGAAAAAGCTATACTCCAGAAGCGTCAAGCTTGAACTCCGCTGGCCAAGCCCTAGCCGATCTGCATGGCAACGGGCGCTTAGACATCGTTGGCCTACGCGAGGGCCACGCTGCAGACTTAAGCAACCACGGCGCGCAAAACTATCACTGGCAGGTGGTTCGCACACGCGCCGCTCATGCCACCGGCGATCAGCGGATCAATTCTTTCGGCATCGGCGGCGAAATCGAACTCCGCTCGGATCTGTTCACGCAAAAGCAGATGATCGCCTCGCCCGTCTTGCATTTCGGTCTCGGCACGCACACCTCAGTTGATTTTGCCCGCATCGTTTGGCCGAACGGTTCTATGCAGGCGGAATTCGAATTGAAGCCCGATCAGGAAGTCATGGCCGAACAGCGCATCAAAGGGTCATGCCCCATGCTGTTCACTTGGAATGGTCAACGCATGCAATTCCTCAAGGACGTCGGCCCATGGGGCTCCGCGCTCGGCTTGAACGTCAACGCTCAGGGGAAGGGCGTTTATCCCACCGGTGAATGGTTCAAAATCGCTGGCAACGAACTCAAGCCGCACGATGGCTATTACGATCTCCGCATCACCGCCGAATATTGGGAGACCTATTATATGGACCACTATTCGCTGCTGATGGTTGATCATCCCGCCGATACGGAAGTCTTCGCCGATGAGCGTTTTGCCCTGCCCCCGCCGCCATCGAAAGTCGTTGCCGTTCAAAACAGCAAGCCATTCGCCCACGCCTGGGATGACCAGGGCAACGATGTCACGGACGTCGTCCGCGAACAAGACGCCAACTTTCTGGGACACTTCGACAAAGGCCAATATCAAGGCATCGCGCGTGATCATTGGGTGGAACTGGAATTGCCCGCCGATGCTCCCTCCGCGGGTCCGCTCTATCTGATCGGCGCGGGCTGGATTCACGATACGGACGCCTCCATCGTCAAAGCTTTGTCGCAGAACACCCATGTCGTTCCGCAACAAATGAGCATTGAAGTTCCCGATGCCGGCGGCCATTGGACAACCGCGCGTCAAGGACTGGGATTTCTAAAAGGCCGTCTTAAAACTGTTGTTTTGGACATCAGCGGCATTTTCCGCCCCGGCGCTCCACGCAAGCTCCGCCTCCGCACGAACTTGGAAATTTATTGGAACAAACTCTCCTGGGCCCCTGGCCTGGCGTCGGAGGAAAACATCAAGGTGCAGCCTTTAAGCCTGGCAGCGGCAGATCTGCGCTATCGCGGCTTCTCGCGCATTACCCAAGCGAACGAAACTTCGCCCGAAGTTCCCAACTACGATGTCATTCAGGAATCTGCGCTCAAGTGGCACGATCAGGAAGGCTTCGTCACACGCTATGGCGACGTTCGCGAGCTCCTCGAAAAGATTGACGACCGCTTCGTAATCACCAGCCCCGGCGACGAGCTTCGCATGAGATTCAACGCACCCCCTCCGCCCGCCGTCGGCTGGAAACGCGATTTTATTCTCATCTGTGACGGTTGGGTGAAAGACGGCGATTACAATTCCACATTCTCCAGAACTGTATCGCCCTTGCCGTACCATGGCATGACTGATTACAATACCGCTCCGGCCTCGCTCGAGTTGGAAAAGGCTTACCGTCTGCATCCCTCCGATTGGCAGATCTATCAGACGCGCTACGTCACTCCGGTCTATTTTGAAAAAGCGCTTTGGGGCAATTGATGCGGCCATCGGTAGTTCGTGTTTTCATAACGGTTCTTTTCATCGGCCTGCTGGCCGCGCCGCTGGTTTATAGGCGCATCGCCGCCCATCGCCAGGCCGCCGATGAAACGGCCAGCCAAGCGGCCACGATCGCCCAATATGGCTTCGTCATGAAGGAGTCGGCGAAAGCGTCCGGCATTGTTTTCAAACACACCGCGCCCACGCTCGATTCAAAACTCGGACACATTATGGAGCAGGTCGCGTCCATGGGCGCGGCCGTCTCAATAGTAGATTTCGACCGCGATGGCTGGGATGACATCTACGTAATTAATAGCGGCGAGGGCAAACCTAACGCGCTCTATAGAAATATGCACGACGGCACGTTCAAGGATGTCGCCAAAGAAGTGGGCCTCGCTGACTTGAACTCGCTTGAAACCGGAGTTTCCATGGGCGCAGTTTGGGGAGATTACGACAACGATGGCTTCGAAGATGTTCTCATCTATAAATGGGGCAAGCCGGAACTTTTCCACAACGACGGTGGCAAGCACTTCACTCGCGTCACTGAACAAGCCGGCCTGCCCGGCTGGGTGAATGCCAACACCGCCATTTGGTTCGATTACGACAACGACGGCAAGCTTGATCTTTTCCTGGGCGGCTACTACCCCGAAGACGTCAATCTTTGGAAGCTCAAAAACACCCGCATGATGCCCGAAAGCTTCGAGTATGCCGAGAACGGCGGCCGCAAATATCTCTTCCACAATTTAGGCAATGGCAAATTCGAGGAAGTGTCGGAGAAGATGGGTATCAAATCGCGCCGCTGGGCTCTGGCCGCTGTGGCGGCGGACTTGCGCGGCACCGGATTCCCCGATCTGTTTGTCGCCAACGATTACGGCGTCTCCGAAATGTACTTCAACGAGGGCGGAAAAAAGTTCCGCGAGGTGGGCAAAGAAACCGGCGTGGGTGCCGCGCCCAAGAGCGGCATGACTGCTTCCGTGGGCGATATCTTGAACCAAGGTCAGTACGCCATCTTCGTCTCGAATATTTCTGAGGAAGGCGTGCTCGTGCAGGGCAATAACCTTTGGATGGCGCGCGCTGGAACATCGGGCAACGTCGTCAAGTTTGAGAACATGGCCAATTCCCTTGGCGTAGAACTCGGGGGTTGGAGTTTCGGCGGTCAGTTTGGCGATCTGAACAACGACGGATTTCTGGATCTCTACACCGTCAATGGCAACGTGTCTCTTGATCCCGATCACAGCTATTGGTATGACTATTCCAAAGTGGCCGGCGGCAACCGCGCCATCATCGCCGACGCGGCGAATTGGCCTCCGCTGAAGGGCAGAAGCCTGTCCGGTTATCAACAAAAGCGCGTCTGGCTCAACGACGGTTTCGGCCAGTTCAAGGAAGTCTCGCAGGTGGTGGGCGTCACCGATCGTTTCGACGGCCGCTCCATCGCGCTAGCCGACTTATTTAACAACGGCGCGCTCGATGCGGTGGTGGCCAACCAGCGCGGCCCTCTCTTGCTTTACAAGAACGAAGTGTCGCCCGCCAACCACTGGATCGAATTTCAGCTCGCAGGGCGCGAGAGCAACCGCAGCGCGATTGGTGCGGAAGTTCGGGTATTCTGGGAAGGTCGGCAACAGTTGCAGGAAGTGTCCGGCGGCAGCGGATTTTGCTCACAAAATCAACGCCGGCTGCATTTTGGCCTTGGCAAAGCTTCGAGTATAGATAGGGTTGAAATTAAATGGCCGTCGGGCCGTACGCAAAAAATTATTTCTCCGTCGATGAATCAGATTCATAACATTCAGGAGCCTTTATGAGTTCGCAAGCTTCCGCCGTCTTCCCCGGCGCAGCCATTCAGCCGTCTTCGCCCTCTCCTTTGGCACGATTCTTCAGTGTGAACAACCGCTATCTGCCTCCCATCTGCATCACGCTGATATTGGTCGTTGGCAACCTCTCGTTTGGTTTGCTCGAAAGTTTTTCCCGCACAGCTCTCGCCATCACCACGTCCATCGCGTTTGAAATCGCCTTGGGCTTGTTAGTCTACCGGCGCATTCCCAATCTGGCAAGCGCTTATATCAGCGGCATTAGCGTCGGCATCTTGATTCGCTCGCCGCTCTTTTGGCCCTATGCATTATGCAGCGCCATTGCCATCACATCAAAGTATGCAATCCGCTGGCGCGGCCGGCATCTATGGAACCCCTCAAACTTCGCCATCAGCGCCATGCTGTTGCTTGTTCCTGGAGTAGTCGCCACGTTGAGCGTTCAATGGGGAAACACCATTTGGCCCATGCTCATTGTTTGGTTGCTCGGCGCACTCATTGTCTACCGGGTGAAAAGATTCCACATCACTGCAACCTATGTAGTATCTTTCATAGCTCTGTCCTTTGTGCGCACCGCCTTCACTGGACATTCATTTCTGGCCGAAGTCGCGCCCATCACCGGGCCGATGTATCAACTCTTTATCTTCTTCATGATCACGGATCCCAAAACAACCGTGAAGCCCCGCTGGGCGCAATGTCTGGTGGTTTTTCTCATCGCCGTAGTGGAAATGATCTTGCGGTTAGCCGAAAACATCCACGCTCCCTACTACGCTCTGGCGATTGTCGGTCCAATAGCGAACGCCATCGAGATAGCGTTGACCTCCAAACGCCAAGCGCAATCGATCGCGGCCGTCGCCCCAGCAGCTTAGGACTTTCTTCTTCCCAGTCTGGCCTGTCAGAGCTTTGCATGAACTTGTTCGGGATTTCCTGACGCAGGCGGCGTACCGGGAGCCTTCGCTGGTGGATAGCGGGCGTTGCCGGCCGTCAACTCCAATACCCCATCCACCGCAGCCGCCTGCCCATTGACACTAGCGGGTTCGAACCGCCATTTCTCCATCTCACGCAAAGCTCGATCGGCCCATTTGGGATCGGTGGTATCGATGATGGTCAGATTTCGCGGCTTCCCCTCGGAGTCCACGGTCAGGTCAATGCGCAAGCGCTGGTTTGGGTCGGAGGGAGGTGGATTTGGCGGCATCGCCCCCTTAACCAACTCCGGCCGCCCGCCGCCCGGAGGTAGCGTGAACGTCAACCTGGCCTGCTGGCCCTGGTTTTCTTTCAGCAAGAGCCGAAAATTCACCTCAATCATCGCCATCACTGCGACAGGTTTACCTTCTTTGATACCCGGGGCAAAGCGCCACGTCTTGACGCACTCGACGGCGCTCTCGTCCAATCCAAAGCCGGCCGCGCGGACGACGCGCACTTGATCGACCGTTCCGTCCGGGCGCACGACTAACTTCACAGTGACGCTGGCATTCACTCGGGCGTGGCGCGCTTCATCGCTGTACTCCGGCTCCGACTTGGATACAACATGCGGCGCCACCATTTCGGGTTTGGGCGGCGCCTGCGGCGTCCCCGCAACGCTTCCTTGAACGGTGCTACTTGCCGGAGCTTGACCCGTTGTCAACCGCGCCATCAGTAAGCCGGCAATCACGGCGTACTTGAGACTACCTAAGTTGATTCTTTCCATGCGTTCTCGTTTTCCCTCCTACCTGTCCTCACCGCTTCGGCGCGGGAGCAACGAAGTTTTCCAGCGACAAGAGTTCGCAGCCAGTTTTCAAACTCTCCAGCGGAGACGATGATCTTACTCCTATAAATGTGCCATCCCAACGGGTTGCTGGAAATCACCTCAGCGATCCGCCATGCTACCACCAGTTGTCGCAGCACGCAACAGACTGTCTTTTCCTGTGGAATCGACATCACGGTGAGAGCCTCCTTCTTAGTGCCATAAGGGAAGGCTCTTTCGCCCAGAGGCGAGTGCGAAAACGCTTTTTCCGGCTTTCACAATAAAATTCCCGTTCCTCGCGCCTACTGGCGAATTCGCCTTGAGAGTTACTAGCAACGCAACGAAAATAATCGGGCCGGGCGCGCTTCCTGCATTGCCATAACCAAGCGCCTTTTACCGCCTCCAAATGCAACGCCAAACGCGGTTCGAATCACTATGTAAGGAGGGCGACAGAGTCTCCAGGCTGGTTAAAAGGTTGATATAGTTACTGAGATGCATGCGCGAGTCCCGACGGACAACTCGAATAGCTCCCCAGCCGAGGCAGCACATGGCACTGACCTCTCCGCTACCAGCACTCACGAGGTGACACACCTCCTCCGCGCATGGCGAAGCGGAGACGAAGACGCTCTGCGCCGTCTGATCGAGGCTTCCTACCCTGAGCTGCGGAAGATCGCCCACGGCTGCCTGAGTGGCGAACGGGCCGATCATTCCATTCAGGCCACCTCTCTGGTGCACGATGCCTACCTTCGTCTGGTCGATATAAACCGCCTCGATTGGCAGGACCGCGCGCACTTTTTCGCCATGGCGGCGGGTGTGATGCGCCGCATCTTGGTAGATCGCGCGCGCTACCGAGGCTGCCCTATGCACGGCGGCAACCTCCGCCAGGTCAATTTCGATGAGGCTTTCATTGTTTCCGCGAGCTCAGAAGCTTGGCTCGTCAGGCTGGACGACTCGTTAGCGGCGCTCGCCCAATTCGATGGCCGCAAAGCGCGGGTGGTGGAAATGCGCTATTTTGCCGGATTGACAGCGAAAGAGATCGCCTCCGTCTTGGGGATTTCGGAACAAAGCGTAAATCGAGATTGGTCGCTGGCGAAGGCTTGGCTGGCGCGCGAGATGTACCGCGGGGGATCGCATGGAACCGCAGCGCTGGGCAGCGATTGAATCGCTGTATCATGCGGCTCTAGCCAAAGATGCTGGCGAACGCTCGTCGTATTTGCGGGCGGCTTGCGCCGAAGATCAGGCGTTGCGCGACGAAGTCGAGTCGCTGTTGGCCTATTCGGGACTACAGCTCTCGCATCGCGGCCTGCATCCTGAAATCACCAAGCTGTGGGAGCAAATTGCCACTGTGCCTGCCGCGGCCCGCGCGGCGGCGGTGGGAGCGGAATACCATACCGATGCCGCATTCCCAAATACCGCGCGCTTCGCCTGCCTCGACCGGCTGGGCGCGGGCACATTCGGAGTCGTCTACCGGGCGTTCGACCGGGAGCGGAGCCAAGTAGTCGCCCTGAAGAAGCTGCTGCTTTTCGATTCGGCCCGCCTGCTGCGCTTCAAGCGTGAGTTTCGATCATTGGTGGACTTGGTCCATCCCAACCTAGTGCAGCTCTATGAACTGTTTGGCGACGACCGGCAATGGTTCTTCACAATGGAACTGGTACCGGGTTTGGATTTCGTATCATACGTGCGGCCGGCCGGCATGCTGGATTGGGACCGGTTGCGTGACGCCTTGCACCAGCTCGCGATCGGAGTGCAGGCGTTGCATTCCTCGGCGCGCTTGCATCGCGATTTGAAACCGTCGAATGTGCTGGTAACAACGGAGGGACGCGTTGTTATTCTCGACTTCGGGCTGGTAAAGGAGCTTGCATCGCACCCAAGTACGGCATCGATCTCCAGCGAACAAAGTGTTGTCCTGGCAGGTTCACCCGGTTACATGGCGCCCGAGCAGGCATATGGCGGAGCCATCGGCGAGGCAGCTGATTGGTATGCAGTGGGCGTGATTCTGTATAAGTCCGTCACCGTCCAACTTCCGTTTGCCGGCAGTTGGACGGAAACCCTGGAGCGCAAACAGCGCGAGGATGCGCCTCGCCTCGGAGATCTGAATCCAGACGTGCCTGCCGACCTGGATGAAGCCTGCAGGCATTTGCTGGCACGAACTCCCGAGGTTCGATCGCAGGGAGCCGCAATGCTATTGGATACCCTTTGTAGGGCAGGTTGTCAAAGCTGCGGCGGGTTGTCAATCCGCCAGCTGGAGGCTCCGCGGAGCGAAGGCTTCGTGGGCCGCCGGCGCGAACTTCTTTTGCTCGCTGAGCGATTTGCCGCGCTCACCACTGGCCAGCGCCAAGTGGTGCTCATTGAAGGACAATCCGGCATTGGAAAAACCTCCTTGCTCTCGCATTTTCTGGCTGGCGTCAAGCGTGAGAATCCCGCCGCGACTATTTTGCGCGGCCGCTGCCGCGAGTCCGAGTCGGTTCCCTATAAGGCGCTCGATCCCATCGCCGATGAACTGGTCCGCCTCCTACAAGCACTGCCGCAATCAGTCTCCAGGGCGCTCTTGCCGAGACAGCCTGAGTTACTCCGCCGGTTATTCCCTGTCTTTGGTGAGCTGGCGATTCTTTCGGAGTTCCCGGATCGCCCCTTGTCCCATTTAGATGAACAGCAAATCCGCCGCCGCGCTTTCGAAACGTTGTGTGAGTTGCTGGGCCGGATCGCCGATCGCAGCCGGCTTGTGATCTCGATTGACGACCTGCAATGGGGCGATTTAGATAGCATTTCGTTCCTCGCGGAACTCGTGCTCGCGGCGAATGCGCCCCCTTTGCTACTCATCTTGTCGTTTCGCAGCGAGCAGGCTTCGAGCAACCCAACATTGGGCGCTTTGCGGAGTCTCGAGCAACGGGCCCAGGCTGGGGAATCGTGGCTGAACCTCCAGCTCGGAGGTCTCTCGGATGAGGAAGGGCTTGAGCTTCTGGGGCTTTTAGACAGGCACGGCCCAGCAACGAGCGAGGAACGTTCGGTAGAGATTTTGCGGGAGTCCCGCGGCAGCCCCATGCTGTTAGCCGAGTTGTTCCGCTTCACGTCGCGTGAGTCTTTCGCGGGCGGCGTCGGCCAGCCGGAGTCCGGCCGCCTGCTTTCCGATATGATCCGGCGTCGTGCCAGTAGTTTGTCCGCCACTGCCCGCGAGTTGATAGAGGCATTGTCAGTGGCCGGCGAGCCGCTCGCGAAGGCCACGCTCTTCCGCACCGTCAGAGCGACCGATGAAGACCCCGCGCGCGCCCTTGGCCTGCTAATGAACGATCACCTGGTGCGGGTCTCGGGGGGTACAGCGGGAGGAGAGCTTGAACCGTTTCACGATCAGGTTCGCGAAGCCTCTTTGTCCTGGCTATCTTCCGAGGAACTCCGAGGCTGGCACGCTCACTTAGCGGAGCTATTCGAAGCCGAGGAGGAACCAGACCCACAGAGGCTCTTGCGCCACTATCGAGGCGCAGGGAACCTGCCCTCCGCTTTCGAATCTGCTTGCGCCGCTGCCAGAGGCGCGGAGATCGCGCTCGCCTTCGACCATGCCGCTCGATTCTATGCCGAGGCGCTCGAGATAGGTCAAGGGGACGAAGCGGTTCGCGCTTCTCTGCATCGTAAGCGCGCGGAAGCCTTGGCCAAAGCGGGCCGCGGCTATGAATCGGGCCAGTGCTATTTAGCGGCCGCCCGCTGGCCGGCTCACAACGATTCGGACGAAATGCGCCGGCTGGCAGCCGAGCAATTGATGTTTAGCGGCTATCTCGACCAGGGAACTCGGATCATCGTCGAATTGTTGCATAACGCCGGCCTCTCTATGCCCACCACGCCGCTGGCCAGTGTGATTCGCATGATAGCTCTCAGAGCATCCATTCGCTTGCGGGGGCTGCGCTGGCATGAACGGGCCGAAACCGAGATCCCCAAACAGGTCTTGCGCAGGCTGGACATACTCTGGGTTGGCGCTCAAACCTTGGCCACCGGTAATCCGATTTTCGGCACCTATCTGCAGGCGCGCCACATGTTGGAAGCTCTGCGCGCGGGCGAGCCGGCGCGTTTGGCCATCTCACTTGGCATTGGATCATTTTATGAATCGGTAAAAGGCGCCCGCGAGTATGCGCGCGGGCGCGAGTTGGCCGAATTGGGAGAGACATTGGCCAAGCGGCTAAACCGGCCCTATTTGCTAGCCCGTGGACAGATCTGTTTTGCCGCTTTGGAATATAACTGCGCCTGTATCGAGAAAGGACTGAAGCACTGCCAAACTGCCATCGCCGCTCTGGCCGATTGTAACCTCGCGTCCATGGGTTGGGATCTGGGTACGATTAACGCACTCCTGACCTGGTTCCTTGGCTGGAGCGGGAGAATTCGCGAGCTGTCTGTGCGAATTCCGGTCATGCTCGACGACGCGCGTGCGCGCGGCGATGTGTACGCCGAGGTAACCATTCGCTGCATCAACACCGCTCATCTCGTGGACTTGGCGGCCGACGAGCCCGACCGGTCCATCGCGGCAACCAGCAATGCTATTCAGCAATGGCGTCAGACAGCCTACGACCTGCAGCACTTTGGCGCGACTTTTGCTCGCATGGAATGTAACCTCTATGCGGGCCGCACGCAAGAAGCGCGCGCGCTGCTACTCGCCGACTCGACCGCAATGCGGCGTTCGCTGCTGTTCCGCAAAAGTCACATTCTGCGAGCCACGCTATTTTATGCGAGAGGCCGGACCGCCTTAGCCGAATGGTTGCGCCGCCCCGAGGCAAGCGATCTGCGCGCGGAGGCGCAAAAGTACGCCGCACGGCTCGCCAAGCTGCGCTCCCCGTGGGGCGAAGCGCTGGGCTTAATGCTACGCGCCGGCTTGATAGCCGGACTCAAACGTCCGGGTCACTCCGCGCTCTTGCTTGAACGGGCCGAGCTCATCTTGCGCGAACACGGCTTCCGGCTGTTCGCCGCCGCAGCGTTGCGCAGGCGAGGTGAACTGGAGGGTCCCGCTGGAATTCATCGAATCGAGGCGGCGGACGCCTTTATGCGGTCTGAAAACATTGTTCGGCCCGATCGTATGACCGCCATGATTCTGCCCGGCTCCTGGGTCTGACCTGAGTCAAAAAACCATATTGTTGCGCAAAGTCAGAATCTCCCCCCATTTCAAAAAAAACTTCTTTGCTTGAAACGTTCATCCCGGAATGTTCACTAAGGCCAAAAGATGATACGATGCCTAAACTCGTAAATCACAAGCTCACTTACTGACAAGAAAGAAGCTTGCGATAGCCACTTAGAGCGCCTGCTGAAGGAAGAATTTTGAACTACGCAGATCTTGAAATCCGCATCCTCAAGAAAGACACCAATGGCTATCCCGTCGAGATCACTTTTGACGGCGCGCTGGAATTTCCCCGCGGTATGCCCCGGGTGCGACATCGGCGTATGCATACACGTCATTTATAAAGGGGTCCCGTACACCCCCCAACTGGACGTCATCACCACCAACTCGAGCATTCAAGTAATCTGCTGGGGCGTGCCGCCAGGTGCCGGAGTCAACAACCTCAGCTGGACTTTCTAGCCACCGTGAACGGCGCTAAACCTCCGCCGGGTTCAAGGTGCAGCCGGCACCGATGCCCTGCGGCGTCTCTCATCCAGACGGATCAAGCTGCTATGTTGGCGCATGGATCCAGTTCCACACCTATCCTTGTTCTGATCGATCCGCAAGGTATTGTTCGCCTCTACTGCCTGTACTGGCGGAGCGAATCGGCGCTCGCGGGTAAAATTCACGTTCTTATTCACTTGCTGTGAAGCCGCAATTCGAATAGAATCGAATTCAATCTCAGGGAACCTATCCTGTGGGGAAGCATATGAGCACCAGCCTACTTACCTTCAACGGCATCAATGGCGCAAGCGGCGATTACTTACTGCCTCCGCTGGCCCCGCAGGATCTCTCCGCCCTCGCACAAGGCCAATCTCTCGACCCCCAGCATCTAAGTGAACTGAAAGCGAGGTTTCAACAAGCCACTGAAGCTCACTATGGAGCGGACGAGGGCATTGACCCGAAGAATCTTGCAGAGACGGGGTGGGGCGTAATCTTCGCCTGCAATGCCGACCCCGCCATTCGCGAGGCCTTGAGCGAGTTACTGGACCACAGGAAGAAGCAGGCTACACAAAAGAAAGAAACTTACTACAAGGAGTATGTTGGCTCCGATGCTTACCGCCCGGGCGAGTCCAAGCAGGACTTCTTAAGACGTCATGGCGCTGCCCCCGGCCCCGCAAATCCGGATAATGTCCCCTATTACTTGCTGATCGTCGGCGATCCGGATGCTATTCCCTTCCGTTTTCAGTATCAGCTTGACGTCCAGTACGCTGTAGGCCGTATTTATTTCGACACCACCGCCGAATACGCGCAGTACGCCCGTAGCGTCGTGGCTGCTGAAACGTCTGCGGCTTCCCCTTTGCCGCGCCGTTTTCGTAGGCGTCAAAAGCCCCGGCGATCCCGCGACCGCTCTGAGCGCCGCCGATCTGGTCAGCCCCTTGGCGGATGCTGTTAGTAAAGATAAGCCTTCGTGGAATGTGGAAACCATTATTGGTGAAGGAGCTACCAAGTCCCGGTTTGTCAGTCTCCGGAGGCAACGACGTTCCGGCCTTGCTCTTTACCGCTAGCCATGGCATGGGCTTCCCCAATGGCAATCCGAGTCAGTTGCAAAGTCAGGGTGCGCTGCTGTGTCAAGACTGGCCAGGTCCGCAGGCATGGCACAAGGCCGTACCTTCCGATTTCTACCTCTCCGCCGCCGATATCTCTGGCGATGCCAAACTCTCAGGGTTAATTGCCATACACTTCGCTTGTTACGGCCTCGGAACGCCCCAACTCGATGACTACTCGCGCCAAGCCTCCGGCCCTCCCCAGCAAATAGCTCCCCGTGCCTTGTCGCTCGCCTGCCGCAACGTCTGCTGGCGCTCCGCAAGGGTGGAGCTTTGGCGGTCCTGGGTCACATGGACCGCGCCTTGAGCTACTCCTTCGCTTGGCCCGGCGCCGGCCCCCAAATAGAAGTCTTCAAAAGTGCCATGAAGCGAATTATGGAAGGCTTCCCGATCGGCGCGGCGACCGAGTACTTCAATCAACGCTACGCCGAACTTTCCACCGACCTCAGCAGCGAATTGGAGGACATCAAGTATGGCAAGACCCCAGACGACCTTGCCTTGTCCGGCATGTGGACCGCCAACAACGATGCCCGCAATTACGCCATTCTGGGCGATCCCGCCGTGCGCCTCTGCACAGTTTGAAAAAACGAAGCCATTTGAAGTTCGTTCCGCAAAAGCGAAAAAAAGGTATCCGTCCCCAAGTTCGTTTCGCAAAACCAAAGAAAGGGCGCCAAGGCCCTACCCAAGCTCGTTTCGCAAAAGGCTCAATTCTGTTTGTTCCGTCGCGCTTATGCGAACTCATTTTTCCTGTTCACAACTTTTCGAAATAAAGTTTTGTGAGCGATACCAATCACTTACAGCCATTTTTGTTATCGTCCCGAACGTCTGTCCCGGACAATCGAAGCAGAAACGATGTTACGCGACCGAGACTCCGCAAAATTTCTGAAAATTCTTCCGGAACAGCCTGTTCAAATCCTGCCGGATGTGCGCCCGTGTCACCGGGCGTCCATCCTCGGCAAGCAGCGCATACGTATTCGCCAGAATCGGTGCCATCGTCCGGCGCGTATTCCGCCACTTATAAATAACTTGCTCCAAAACCCGCGCGTCCGAATGCTGCGGAATAAAAGTCATGCCCAGCATCTCAATCCGTTCGCGCGTCATTTCTTCCACTATCGAAGGGTTGTTCAAAAACCACCAGCACCCGAACGGCATCAGGTTGCTGAATTTACGTGCATACACGCACAGCTCATGCTGATTCTCCCGGCTCAGCACACTAATCAAAAAACGATTTTGCGGAAATTCGTAGCAAAGATGTTCCACCGCCCGCAGGTTCGCCTTACCTACGCCATCACCCGCCAGCCGGATCGCCGGATTCACCTGCCGCCGCACGCCAATCATCAGCGAAAGCGGAATGGCAAATTCGCGGCAAGCCGGCAGTACTGCCTCGCGCAGCAATTGCCCGCGAATCGAATTTTCCGGAAACTCGAAATCGTCCGCCAGCGAAACGGCCATATAAACCGGTTTCATCGTCACGCACCAATCGGCCAAAAAACGCCTTATCTCCGCCACTGTTCCCGGCGTCAGATTTTGTTCTACCCGGTAGCCCTCGGCCGCCAGCTTCTGCCAGTGCTCCGGCCATTTCTCCAGCACCCGGTCCAGCCGCAGCACCGCATGAAACAGTTTGTGCGGGCTCGAATTATTCCAAAGGGGTGCTTCCGCCGGGTCCAGCGGATCGTTCGTCATTACAGCCTCGCTGATGCCCGCCAGGCGGAACACCTTGCCGATATGCGCTTCGAGCGTCTGCGCCGCGAAAAACTGCCGGGCTTCGCTCAGATCGGCGCTCGCGGTCGGCAGGTCGAACGCCGTCAGCACCGCGATCACCCCGCGCGTCGCTTCCGAAACCGGTGGATTTTCCACAAACAGCGTTTGCCAGATGAGATCCGCTTGTTCGCGTTTCGTCAGCGTCCCGTACTTCTCAGGCGTGATATCGTTCGAACGGAAAAGCTCAGCTTCCAGATAGTGATAGGTCACCAGCTCGTCGATGCCCCACAATCCCACCGCCCCCAGCGAAGGCTTAAAAAGGTGAGTATGAATATCTATGATCTGCGTGGCGCTGAGTTCTTCCTCCACAACGGAAAGAAGATCCTGCCTGGAGAGATTAGCTTCGAGCGTGGGAGTCATGGCTGTTTAACCGACTATATTATCGCCGCGAGTTCCAAGCGAGGTGCTACCTTTCGGGTTGTGTCTTCTTCTGAATATCTTTGCTTGCGAACTACATCGCCCATTCAAATTAATGGCGATTTATCCAAAGAAGTCTGGCAACGTGCCGCCAAGTCGCCGCGCTTCGGCGATATGGTAACCGGCGATCCCGGCTTCTTCGACACGCGCGCCGCCGCTCTTTGGGACGAGGAAAACTTATACGTGGCTTTCTGGATCGAAGAGCCCTTCGTCGAAGCCGCTCTCACCGAGCGCGACTCGCTCATCTTCAATGAGAATGACGTCGAGCTCTTTATCGACGGAGGCGATTGTTACTACGAGTTTGAGATCAATGCTCTTGGCACCGTCTACGAAGTAATGTTTGTTTGGCAGGATGCATTCCAAATTTCGGCGAAGTTCAACTCTCCCGAATTCGACATACGCGCCCGCAAGGCGCTGACTTTTGGCGGCGATTATGACCGCCAGGCAAAAACCTTCTGGCAAGGCACGCATCCGCGCGGTTTGCGCTGGGCGTTTCTCGATTGGGATTGGGTCGGCATGCGCTCGGCCGTCCGGGTAGATGGCAAAATCAACGACCGTTCATCTGTTGATCGTGGTTGGACAGTCGAGCTCGCATTCCCTTGGGCGGGCATGGGACCCCTCGCCAACGGGCGTTCCCTTCCGCCGCGCGAAGGCGATCTGTGGAAAATGTTCTTCGGGCGTTTCGAGAAATTGGTGGTCAACGGTCGCGAGGTGAATCCGCATCCGGCCTGGGTTTGGAGCAAACATGGGGTCTATGATACGCACCGCCCCGAACACTGGACGCCGGTTCGTTTCTCCTCGCTCACGGCGTAACTTTGAGCTGTATGGATTTGGAGTCTTTTTCAAAGGTCGCGGTGATCGTCGCTGTGATATCGGCTGTTACATGTTTGGCGGTAATCGGAAAGGATGCTTTCGTTGTGCCAGCGATAAATGTCACTTCGCTCGGCACCTCGATTTCGGCATTGCTGCTGCTCAATTTGATGGTCGGCCCTTGCACTTTCGACGGCAAGTAAATCGTGATCGTGCCGGTCGCGCTGCCGCCGTTTTTAAGGCTTGGCTCACTAACGCTGAGATCGACGATCAGCGGAAGGATGGTAAGCGTGTTCGTCAGTGTCTGGTCGCCGGCGCTCACCGTGATCGTGACGCTGGTTCCCACCGGCGGAGCCTTTGTCACAATCGGGAAACGCACGCCATTGCCGTTGGCCGGAATCGTTGCTTCGCCCGGCAGAGTAACTAAATCCGGATGCGAACTCTTAGCGGCAATGGGAATCGCTTTGGAAACTACGTCGCTCAAAACGAACGTCCCCGCCGCCGTTCCGCCGCCCACGATTTGGTTGGGCGTGATCCCAAACCAAGTGTCGTGATAGGTTGCTGACTTATACGGCCCAATGCCCCCGGGGAAGGGAGTGTAGAGTGGATCTCCCAAATTCAGGATCATCCACTTCAACCATCTCGTGCCGCGCACTACCGCGTCGCCCACGTTGGCCCCCTGAAACAGATAGTAGAAGATCTGATCGGGATGCACCAGCCCCTCCAGATAGGGCTCCGTCACCGACCCGCTAGTTACTGTGATCCCCTTCAGCAGTGCTCCTCCGACCCAGTTATCGCCTTTTCGAGGGTCGGTGGCCGAAGCGCTATCCAAATGGAATCCGATGGCGCCCGGAACCCAGGTGAAGGCATCGTTGTAATGCTGCAGCGAATACCATCCGGCATAGAGTGCAGCGTCGTCGCACTTCAGTTGCGAGGGCGCAGTGCCGAACTCCGTCAGTTTGTCATCCAGTGTCGTGTCGAAGCCGGCCTTATTGGCGAACACGCTGGCGCGATAGATCTCCCACTCGCCCGAGCCGTACCCCGTGTCGATGTAGCCTTGAATAGCGCCGCGGATATCAAAGTACGCCTTCCCATGAAGGCCGTGGCTTTCGGCATACAATGCTTTATCCACCAGGCCCTTGGCTATCTCGGGTGTGGCACCGTCCAGGCGCCAGACCGCGTAGATGGTCTTGGCGTGTGGCTGTTCACGGTATTTGGCGAACGGCACAAAGGGCTCGTACGCATTGCCTTGGCTCTCCGAGTTTCCGAAGTAAGGCTGATTGCCAACCTCCCGGCCTACCGCATCGGGGCCGGCATACTCGTCCCAGATATCGGCCACCATCTGGTCTACCGATTCGCGGCGCGTTCCAAGCCCGAATTGGTAGGGCGTCGCATAAGACATGACTATGTACAGTATCTTCTGTTTGCCGAGCTTCTCCAGGCAGGCTCGCACGGGCTTTTTGATCATGGGCTCGAACCAATTGCCCTCCCACATTCCTTCGTTGTAACTGTCGATCTTGCAGATATTCTCTTTTGGAATATTGCGCTTTTCCATGTAATACTTCGCGACTTTGCGCGAATTTTCGTCGGCAACATCGTAAACAAGCATCACCCGCTGATTTAGCGGCATGCCGTTAGCTGGTGCCTGCCCGCGCAGCAAGGCCGCCGAAAAAAGGCCAAGCAGAAAGAAGAAACCGCTTTTCATCTCACTCTATTGTGTCAATCGCGCCATGGCAATGCGGTACTTCTCAGCGTCCCAATTCATCAGGCGCGCCACCTGACTCGGCGGCAGGTAGACGGGTTGTGCATCCTGCGGAATTCTTTCAATCACTCGCTTGAGGCAGACCAGGAGTTCTTGAGCGGCTCGTTTCATGCCGCGCTTCACCAACACGCCACTGCCCGCGACGATCAGGAAAACCGGGTCAAACTCGTATGCCGGTCGGTAGCGTTCAACCGCAGTTTCCAAAGTGTCTCCCGCTTGCGCCAGTGCCGCTCCCGGACCAAGATACACGCACTGATCCGGAAACAACGTTCCGCCTATCGCAATCTCCCAAGATTTTGATTCCGTTGCCAAGGCGTGGACTTCTTTATCTGCCGGAATCTCCCAGTCGCTCCCTTGCGCAAAGTCATGCAGCCGTTCGAGGTCCGGCGGAGGCGCATGCCTTACCGGTCCTTCCAATCGCTGTTCCACCTCACGAAGCAATTGTTCCGCGGCCCCGCAGTTTTCCGCCGCCACTACCAATCCATGATTTTCAAGAATCAGCACGTTGGGCCGTTTGGCACTCTCGTGCTGAATGCGGATGGCCAAGGGTATGCCTGGATGAGTGTAAGGAATCCAACTCCAGTTTAGCCCCGCAAGCAGCGGCGTCACACCTGCTTCTCCTTTCGCCCGCGCCGCCCAGGCAATCGTTCGCACGGAGTGCACATGAATTACGGCCTGCTGCGGCATCACCGCGTGCACCGCGGTTTCAACGGATGGCCGCAGCGCTACACCCGTGCGCGTGAGGTATTCGGGAAACTTCTCGTCTTCGGCCGCCAACTGGCGCGCGATATCGCTCATGGGCACCGGCAGAAACATATCATCCTCCGCCGCGTGAATCAGCCATTTACCCGACGCCTTCACCCATAACGTGCCGTCCCGTTTGATGGACGTGTTGCCGCCGCCTGCCTGCACCAGATCTAAATTGGCACCGACTCGCGCCGATACTTCTATCAGCTCGTCTAATGATTCATTCGCCATGCGTGTTTCACTAAATGATAAGCCAGTACGGTAAAACAAAGAGTCATGGCGAGCGAACTACAGCTAAGAACAAAAGTCCGCGCTTGGCGCGCGCACCGGCAAGGACTGAGCGGGCATCCGCAAACGGCTTCGCCGGCGGCCGTACTCGCGCAATCGGGTTGGGCGCGCTCGGTCGGCGGCTGCGGCCCCTATGTTACGTTCTTCTCGCGCGCCCGCATCGCGCGGGAGGTGGTTGACTGCGCCGTAGCCAACCTGGAGATCCATGAGCTTCCCTGCGTGCGCGGCTGTACCTACGTTGTGCCGGCCGAAGACTTCGCCCTCGCGTTGCGGCTCGCGCAAGATTCCGGCGAGGGCGAAATGCGCGTTGCGAAAAAGCTTGGGGTTACCGCCAAGGAAATCGAGAAACTCTGCGAAGCGGTCGTGAAGGCGCTCGAAAAAGAGCCGCTAAGCCCGGATGGCATTCGCGAATCGGTTGGCAAGGCGGCGCGCAGCCTCGGACCGGAAGGCCAGAAAAACGGCCTTTCCTCTACACTCCCGGTGGCGCTTGGCCGGTTGCAGACTGCGGGCGAAATTCGCCGCATCCCCCTCAACGGACGCCTGGATCAGCAGCGTTACCAATACGCTCGCTGGCTTCCCAACCCATTTCGCGATTGTAAGCTGGAGGCAACGCGGGCGACCGTGGAACTCGCCGCTAGATTCTTCCGTTGGATCGCCCCAGCCCGTATCGCCGATTTCCAAGCTTTTGCCGGCATCGGCGTGAAGGCCGCCAAGGAGGTCGTGGAACCTCTGGGGCTTCAACCCATTTCAAAAGGCAGCGATCTCTACCTTCTTCCCTCGGACCAGGCGAGCTTCGACTCCTTTGACCCTCCGAATGAACCCTGCTACCACCTGATAACCAATCTCGATTCTTTAGTGCTTCTGCGGCGCGATGTTTCAGATCTCCTCGACCCTAAAGACGCCAAAAGTCCTCTGCTGCCCGCCAATGCGCTTTCTGTTCTTCCCAGCCCAGTCATTGTGGATCGCGGCCGAATTGTTGGGCTTTGGGAGTATGACACTCAGAGCGAATCCATCGTTTACGCGTCTTTTGTGAAGAAGGATTTACTGCTGAAACAAGCGGTAGCCGCGACGGAAGAATACATTCGCGGCCAGTTGGGAGATGCGCGCACCGTCAGCCTGGACAGTCCGAAAAGCCGTGCCCCGAGAATTGAGGCGCTACGCAAGCAAGCTAAATGAATTATGCCGAAATCACCAGGTCAAGCAAAACAGAAAGTTGATTCGCGTCTGACGCAAGTCGAGAAAATCGCGCTGGCTCTTCCCGAGGCAGCCACCAAACGCCTTGGCACTCACGCTTCGTTCTCGGTTCGCAAGAAAACGTTTGCCTACTATCTGGACAATCACCACGGCGATGGCATTGTGGCGGTCACTTGCAAAGTCGCTCCCGGCGACAATCGGCTGCTCGCTCAGTCGCAGCCGGCGCGTTTTTACCTGCCGTCCTATCTGGCTTCAAAAGGCTGGGTAGCGCTGCGCCTCGACCAAGGCGAAATCGACTGGGATGAGATCCGCGAATTGTTGCAGGATAGCTATCGGCGCATTGCTCCCGCTAAACTGGCAGCGGCTGTGGAACTCATTTGAAGCATGTCTGTCTTTGACGCTTTTTTCGAAAGCCAAGGGTTCGTTGTATTGGACGGAGGCCTCGCCACCGAGCTCGAGAACGCCGGCGAGGATCTGCGTAATCCGTTGTGGTCGGCAAAGATTCTTCTTTCCGCTCCACAGAAAATCGCCGATGTTCATTATGCTTATTTTCTGGCCGGCGCGGATGTTGCCATCACTTGCAGTTATCAAGCCACACTTCCGGGGCTGCAAGCCGCGGGATTGAGCGCGCACCAAGCCGCGGAAGTAATCCGGCTCAGCGTCGTGATGGCCAAGGAAGCGCGTGAACGTTTTTGGAGCGATCCGCAAAACCGCGTCGGCCGTTTGCGGCCGCTGGTGGCGGCGTCGATCGGTCCGTATGGTGCTTTCCTGCATGATGGCTCCGAGTATCGCGGTGATTACGGTGTGTCATTAGATCAGTTGAAGTCCTTTCATAGCGACCGCTTGGCAGTTCTCACCGAAAGCCGTGCTGATCTGCTCGCCTGTGAAACGATTCCTTCGCTCTTGGAGGCGCAAGCGCTAGTCGAATTAATCGGCGATGCTTCCGGCGTTACTGCGTGGGTCAGTTTCAGTTGCCGGGACGAGTTTCATATTTCCGATGGCAGTATGTTTTCGTCTGCCATCGCCGCTGTCTGCCAATCGCCTAACGTGATTGCGGCGGGCTTGAACTGCACCGCTCCGCGCTTGGTAAACAGCCTGCTGGACCAAGCTCGAATCGTTACAAACAAACCCTTAGTAGCCTATCCCAATAGCGGCGAAATTTACGACATCGGAACCAGCGGCTGGCAATCGGGCAGCGACGTGGAAATCATCGAGCGGGTCGCCGGTGGTTGGCGCGAGCGTGGCGCGCTACTGATCGGTGGTTGTTGCCGCACCACCCCGTCAACTATTCGCGCTATTAGAGACGTGCTGAGCGGCCCACATGCTCATGGCGGAAGCAACTGACAAGATGATCGTTCACCATGCCGGTTGCCTGCATAAAGGCATAACAAATGGTTGAACCCACAAACGTGAAGCCGCGTTTTTTCAGATCTTTGCTCATGGCGTCGGAAACTGCGGTACTCGCCGGCACTTGCTTTTGGCTCCGCCAAGCATTCTCAATCGGCTTCCCGCCGCTGAATTGCCAAAGATAAGTACTCAATGACCCGAATTCTTTAACGATGCCTAACGCCGCCCGCGCATTTTGCACGCTGCCACGGATTTTGAGTCGGTTGCGCACAATGCCCGGATTTGCCAGCAGTTTTGCAATCTTGGCCTCCCGATAACGCGCAATTTTTGCCGCGTCGAAGTTGTCAAATGCCGCTCGGTATCCAGCGCGCTTTTTCAGAATGGTAGACCAACTCAAGCCGGCTTGCGCGCCTTCCAGGATCAGGAATTCAAAAAGCCCGCGGTCGTCATAGAGCGGTACGCCCCATTCCGTATCGTGATATTCGGTGGAAAGAGGATCGGAGGTTGACCACGGGCAGCGTTCAACGTCAGTCACTCGATGTAAGTCACCACTCGCCTTCTATTAAATCGAAAGGGTAGAATAGCACAGGAATGAAAGAAGGAGAGTCGATGTCTGAACCAACTGTCGAAGAATTGAAGGCTGAGATAGAGCGAATGAAAGCTCAGAAAGTAAGAACCGGCGAGCTGTCTTTCAAGGTTAGCGAGAAGGGCGCCGTGAGTGTTTACGGCCTCGGGCGTTTTCCCGTGACGCTTTACCAGGAGCAGTGGGTACGGCTGTTGGGAGTGGCCGAAGATCTGAAAACCTTCATCCAAGAGAATTCGAGCAAGCTCAAGGTGAAAGAGTAAATAAGAGTTTTGGTGGAGGCGGCGGGAGTTGAACCCGCGTCCGAAAAAGCCCGCCATGCAAAGACTACGTGTGTTTCCGATTCTGTATCTT
>Ga0302319_10004485_pt1 | contig 28645 bp, 26 predicted proteins | sample Bog_T0_2_FD_203319 | JGI IMG/M metagenome (GOLD analysis project Ga0302319, IMG submission 203319) | Peat permafrost microbial communities from Stordalen Mire near Abisko, Sweden - Bog_T0_2 | ecosystem: Environmental > Terrestrial > Soil > Wetlands > Peat | place: Sweden: Abisko, Stordalen Mire... | reverse complement strand
AATTGTGGCTGAAAGCGGGCGCGGCCGGCCTCCTCTGTCCGAGCCTGCCGGAAACCTATGGCGGCTTCGGCGCCGACTTCCTCTTCAACGTGGTGATCATCGAGGAACTCGCGCGCGTCGGGGCCACGGGTCCCGGATTTTCCGTGCATTCCGACATGGTCGCGACTTACATCTTCACGTTCGGTACCGAGGAACAGAAGCAGCGTTGGCTGCCGCGCATGGTCACCGGCGAGGTGATCGGCGCGCTCGGACTCACCGAGCCGTCCGCGGGCAGCGACCTCAAGGGCATCCGCACCCGCGCCGTGCGCGAGGGTGATGAATACGTGATCTGCGGCCAGAAGGTCTATATTTCGAACGGCCAGCTCTGCGATCTCATCGTCCTCGCCTGCAAGACCGATCCCGACGCGGGATCCAAGGGCATGAGTTTCATCCTGGTCGAGGCCGACCGGCCCGGGTTCCGCCGCGGCCGCAACCTGAAGAAGATCGGCCTGAAGGCCCAGGATACCTCGGAGTTGTTCTTCGACGCGGTGCGCGTTCCGGCCGCGAACCTCCTGGGCCCCGAGGGCGGCGCCTTCAAGATGGCCATGTCCAAGCTCGCGGAAGAGCGCTTGTCGATCGCCGTGTCGGCAATCACCGTGGCCGAGACGGCGCTCGGTTGGACGGTCGATTACACCAAACAGCGCAGGGCATTCGGCAAGACGGTGAGCGAGTTCCAAAATACGCGCTTCAAGCTGGCGGAGCTGTACGGGGAAATCCTCGCCAAGCGCGTGTTCGTCGACCGCTGCGTCGAGGCGCTGCTCAAGAAGGAATTGAGCGCCGTCGATGCGGCGGCCGCCAAGATGCTCTGCACCGAACTGCAGTGCAAGGTCGTCGACGACTGCCTGCAGTTCTTCGGCGGCTATGGCTACATGCTCGAGTATCCGATTGCCCGGGCGTACATCGATGCCCGGATCCGGCGCATCGCCGGCGGCACTTCGGAGATCATGCGCGAAATCATCGGCAGGGAGCTGTTCAGCTGAGCTGCCGGTCGGTCAACGCGAGTGGCCGTGTGGTCAGCTCGAGCAGCCGGCGGTCACCTCGAGCGCCCGCGTCACCGGCCGTGGAAATCCGGGGTGCGCTTGTTGCGAAATGCGGCAATGGCCTCCTTCGCGTCCTCGGTGGCGGCGCAGATCGTCTGCAATTCGGCCTCCATGGTGAGCGCGTCGGTCATGCTCGATGACAGCGCCAGCCGCGCCGCGCGTTTGGTGAGTGCCATGGCGATCGGCGCGCGACCGGCCAGTTCGCCGGCCCACTTGAACGCCGCCTCGGCCAGGGACGCGTCTGCAACTGCGCGATTCGCGATGCCAAGCTCCACGCACCGGGCTGCGCCGAGCTTCTGACAGTCGACGAGCGCTTCGAAGGCGCGTGCGTAGCCGATGCGCCGCGCGAGGAACCAGGCGAGGCCGCCGTCGGGGATCAGCCCGATACCGACGAAGGGGGACATGAGGTAGGCGTTCTCAGCCATCACGAGGAGATCGCACGCGAGGGCGAGCGACATGCCGACACCGACCGCGGCGCCGTTGACCGCGGCAATCACGGGTTTATCCATGCGGCCGATGGTTTCCAACAGCGGCTGAAAATCATGCAGCAGGGTGCGTGCGGTGCGCCGCAGGCTCGTGTCGGGATTGGCCGCCGCGCTCTTCAAGTCGGCGCCGGAGCAGAACGCCTTGCCCGCGCCGGTGAGGATCACGGCGCGCAGGTCCGGGCTGCGCGCGATTTCATCGAAGGCCGACAGCAGGTTTCGACGCATGCCGTTGTCGATGGCGTTCATGGCCTCCGGCCGGTTGAGGGTCACGGTGGCGACGCGCCCTTCGGTCGTTACCTCGACATCGGATGCCATGGGGGTCCTTCGCAGTGTCCGCGCCCGTGCCAGGTCCGCGCGCGCTCCCGCCATTATAGGCCGAATGCCCGCCAGCGGACAGCGGGACGGAAAAATGGTACGCTAGGTTACTGTTAGCCCAAGGACCTGAAGGTCGATCCATGCCTGGTTCGCTCGATCGTGCCCATCGCGCGGCGGATTCCGACGCGGAATTCAAGAGCTGGTCGGTCGGCGGCCTGCTCGACACGGCGGTCCGGGAGGCGCCTGACCGTCCGGCCTTGATCCGGCCGGCGGGCGCCGACGGTTCGCCGGAGCGACGCTGGTCGTACAGGGAATTGCAGGCCGATGCCGCGCGCGCCGCGCGCGCCCTGCTCACCCGCTTCAGCGCCGGCGACCGCGTGGCCACGTGGGCGGGGGCGAGTCCCGAGATCCTCATCCTGCAACTCGGCGCCGCCCTTGCGGGCATCGTGCTCGTCACTTTGAATCCGGCCAATCGCGCCGCCGAGCTGTCCTATCTCCTGGCGCAGAGCGAGGCGCGCGGCATCGTGCTCGACCGGGTGTTTCGCAAGCTCGACAACGTCGCCGTACTCGACGGTCTGCGCGCCGCGCTGCCGCACCTGCAGCACGTCGTCTACCTCGATGAATTCGAGCAGTTTCTGGCCGGGGGCCGGCCCGGCGCCCTCGTGCCGGTGCGCGCCGACGCCGCGGCCATGATCTTGTTCACGTCCGGCACCACCGGCAAGCCCAAGGGCGTCGTGCTGCGCCACGACGGCATCGTCAACAATGCTCGCTTCAGCACCGAACGACTGGCCCTCGGAAGCGGCGCCGTCTGGCTGAACGTGCTGCCCCTCTTTCACATCGGCGGCAGCGTGACCATGACGCTCGGCTGCATTTCCAATCTCGGCACGCAGATCCTGCTCTGCGAATTCAGCGCGGCCGCCATGATCGAGGCGCTGCAGCGCTACGAAGTGAACGTGACCATGGCCGTGCCGACCATGTTTCACGCCATGTTCGACAACGAACACTTCGCCGCGGCGGATTTCTCGGCGTTGCAGTTGGTCGTCACGGGCGGCACGGCGATCGCGCCGGAATTGGTCCGGGAAGTGCGACGTCGATTCCAGGCCGAGGTCATGGTGATGTTCGGCCAGACCGAGGCGGGCGGATGCATGTGCCTCACGCGTCGCGGCGATGCCGAGGAGCGTATTACGTCGAGCGTGGGCATGCCGCTGCCGCTCGCGGAGGCCAAGGTCATTCTGCCCGAGAGCGGCGCCGTGGCCCATCTCGGTCAAGTCGGTGAGATTTGCGTGCGCAGCCCCTGCGCCATGCTGGAATATTTCCGCATGCCCGACCAGACGGCGGAAACCCTCGATCCGGACGGCTGGGTTCACACCGGCGATCTCGGCGTGATGCGGGCCGACGGCTATTTGCAGGTCACGGGCCGTCTCAAGGACATGATCATCCGCGGCGGCGAGAACATCTATCCCCGGGAGGTCGAGGACATGTTGGCGGAGCATCCGGCCGTCGCGCAATCGGCCGTCTTCGGCGTCCCGGACCCGAAATGGGGGGAACAGGTCGCCGCCGCGGTGATCTTGAAGTCAGGCGCCGCCACCGATGGCGAGACGCTGACCCGATATCTGCAGGAGCGGATCGCGCGCCACAAGGTGCCGAAGCAATGGCACTTCGTCGATTCGTTCCCGGTGAATGCCTCCGGAAAGATCCAAAAATTCGTCCTGCGCGAACGCCACCAAGTTCCGCTGTAAGATGCATTGATGGCAACCGATCCCGACTCCCTCGCCGAAACGCCGCCGCCAAGCGCCGCGGACCTCGCCGCGCGCATCGAGGACGTGTCGGTCAAACTCTCCCGCACGGCGACCTGGAGCGGCATCGAAACGCAGGCCGCGTACGGTCCGGGCGACCTCAAACATCACGACTATGCGCGCGACTCGGGCGACCCCGGACAATATCCCTATACGCGCGGCGCGTACGCCCAGATGTACCGCAGCCGGATGTGGACGCTGCGCAATATCGTCGGCTACGGCGCGCCCGAGGATACGCGGGACGGCATCGCCGGCGCGCTGAAGATGGGCACGGCCGGGATCGACGTCGTGATCGACACCCTGAGCCAGGAGGCGATCGATCCCGACCACCCGGCGTTTGGCGCCGATGCCGGCCAGGAGGGCTGCTCGCTCGCGACGGTGCGCGACCTGGAAATTCTGCTCGCGGGGATCGACGTCACGCAGACCGATGTCGCGTGGCATTCGACGATGATGATCTACCCGCTGGTGGTGGCGATGGCGCTCAAGCAGAACCGCGATTTGTCGAAGCTGCTCGGGTCGCACATGCCCGATCATCTGCAGCTGCGCCTGGCCGGCTGGAGCGAGGCGATCGTGCCGGCCGAACTCGGCTCTCGCACGACGGCGGACTGCATCGAATACAGCGTGAAGCACAGCCCGCGCTGGGCGCTCGGCTGCCCGCAAGCGTATGACCTGCGCGAGCGAGGCGTGCCGGCTTCCGGCGAGATCGCGATCGGCATGGCGATCGCCAAGCAGACCCTGCGCGATCTCGCGGCGCGCGGCCTCGGCGTCGACCAGGTGGCGCCGAGCCTCGCCTGGGTGTCGGGATCCGACATCGACTTCTTCGAGGAGGTCGCGAAGTTTCGCGCCTTGCGCCGCATCTGGGCAAGAACCATGCGGGAACAATTCGGCTCCCAGGAGCCGCGCGCCCAGCGCCTGCGGATCGCCTGTCACACCTCCGGCCGCTCGCTCGTGTATGCGCAGCCGCTCAACAATCTCGCGCGCGCCACGGTCCAGAGCCTCGCGGCGCTCCTCGGCGGGGTGCAGGCGCTCGAGACCTGTGCCTACGACGAGCCCATCTGCATTCCCACCGAAGGCGCGCGCGAACTGGCGACGCGCACCCAGCAGATTCTCGCCCACGAGGTGGGTGCGGCACGTACCGCGGATCCGCTGGGCGGCAGCTACTATGTCGAATCGCTCACCGATCGTGTCGAAGCCGACGCGCTCGCGCTCCTCGCCAAGATCGAAGGCATCGGGCTCATCAAGGCCATCGAGGACGGCACGGTCGAGGGCCTGATGGACGAGTACAACTACGGGATTCAACGCGAAATCGAGCGCGGCGAACGCATCGTGGTCGGCGTCAACAAATTTCAGCCCAAGAACGAGCCGCCGCCGCAGCGATTCAAGTTCGATCCCGCGCACATGGCCGTGCACGTGCGCCGCTTCCGGCAGTTGAAGACCGACCGCGATGCCACGCTGCTGCGGGGGAAAATCGACGCGCTGTATCGCGTGGCGCAGCGTCGCGAGAATTCGCATCCGGCGATGATCGACGCCCTGATGGCCGACGCCAGCATCGGTGAAGTCTGGGGTACGGTGCGGGTCGCCAACGGCCTCCCCTACGACCCGTTCCGCGTGCTCGACTTTCCGTTCGACATTCCGCGCCTGTGAAGGCCGTGATCATGGTCGGCGGCACACCATGAGCGCGGCCACCATCCGCTGCCTCCTCGGAATGCTCGGCACGGACGTGCACAGCAAGGGGATCCGCACGCTCGCGCAATTGCTGCGGGATCGTGGCGTCGAAGTGATCTACCTGGGCGAACACAACACCGCGGCGGGCATGGTGAACGCCCTGCTCGCGGAAGACCCAGATGTTCTGGGTTTGAGCTTCAGCACCGCCACGTATGTGCATTACACGCGCGAGCTGCTCGAGAAGATGCGCGCGGCGGGCGTCGGTGACGTGCCGTTGATGCTCGGCGGACTGATACACCGCGACGACGAGCCGGAGCTGCGTGCCATGGGCGTGCGGGGGATCTTTGGGCCCGGTTCGACGACCCTGCAGATCCTGCAATTCTTGCGGGACGTCACCGGCAAGCCGTTGCCGGTGTGAGCATGGCGGTGTCGCAGCCCGACCTCGACGCGCAAGGGCGCGATTGGGTGACGGCCGTGCGCCGTGGTGACGTGCGCCGCTGCGCCCGCCTGATCACGCGCATCGAAGCCCGCGACGAAACGGTGACGCCGATCGTGCAGGCCTTGTACCGGCAGGGCGGCCGGAGCGCCGTGATCGGCATCACCGGGCCGCCCGGTGCGGGAAAGAGCACCCTCGTCGACAAGCTGATCGCGCGTTACCGGGCACGCTCGCAGAGCGTCGCGGTGCTCGCCGTCGATCCGGCGAGTCCATTCAGCGGCGGCGCGATTCTCGGCGACCGCGTGCGCATGGCGCGCCATAACGCGGACGACGGCGTCTTCATCCGCAGCATGTCGGCGCGCGGCATGCTCGGCGGCCTCGCGCGCGCGGCGGGCGACGCCCTCTGCGTGCTCGATGCGATGGGCAAGGACGTGATCCTGCTCGAGACGGTGGGTGTCGGCCAGAGCGAGATCGACATCGTGCGCCACGCGCTCACCGTGCTGATCGTGCAGACGCCGGCCGGCGGCGACGCCGTGCAGGCGGTCAAGGCGGGTATCCTGGAAGTCGGCGACGTATTCGCCCTCAACAAGGCGGATGCTCCGGGAGCGGACCGGGCGGTGGCGGCGCTGCGCGAGGCGGTGGAGTTCCGCAACGACCCGCACGACGCGAATGCCTGGCGACCGCCGATCGTGCAAACCCAGGCGCCCGACGGCATCGGCGTCGATGCGCTGCTCGAGGCGCTGGACGGGCACCTGGCCCATTGGCGCACGCATCCCGAGGCGCTGCGCCGGCGGCGGCTGAGCCAGGCGCGCAGCGTCCTCACCGATCTGGTGCGCGACGGGCTGCACCGCCGCCACGAGCGGGGCGGCGAATCCGCCGCGCGCTTTGCGGGCATGCTCGACGACCTCGTCGACCGCCGCAGCGACCCGCACGCCGCCGCGGCACGGATCCTCACGGGCTTGACGTGACTCCACCATGGATCCGCGTCGCGACGCTCGAGGATTTTCGAGGCGGGCGCCAGCTCGCCCGCCAGGTGGGTGAGCTGCAGCTGCTCGTGGTGCGGACCGGCGGCGAGTGCCTCGTCATCGAGGACCGTTGCACTCACCTCGGCAAATCGCTGCTCGGCGGGCGCCTCATGGCGGGCCAGATCACCTGTCCGTTCCACGGCGCCTGCTTCGATCTCAAGACCGGCGCCGCGGTGTCGGGGCCGGCCGTGTCGCCGCTGCGGCTATTTCCGGTGCGCATGGATGGGGAGACGATCTACGCCGACCTCGATCCGTCCCGAGGACGCACGGAGGATTGAGTCGAGAGCAATGGGCGTCACCACCGGCGGCGCAGTTGTGCGCCCTTTCTGCGCAGCCGGATTGCCGCGTCTCGCTCTGGCGGCGTCACCGTCGGTGTGTCGGAAGGCAGGTGATGCGCCAGTTCGGCCACCTTGATCTTCGTCACCGTCGGCGCGATTTCACTGCGGCTGTTCGTCCAGCGGCCGTAGATCATTCCCGTCTTGCGGCCCGCGGTATCCAGCCAGTTCGGAACCCCGGGGTCTTGGATGGACACAACCGCGCGAAACTTGCCGTCACGGTCCAGGCGGGCGGTGAAGCCGTTCAAGCTCGATTGACGATGGACCCATTCGATCGAGCGCCAGAAATCATCCACCAGCTGGAAATTCCAGTAGCTGCAGTCCTGCGGAATTTCCGTTTCGATGATCAGCGCCTCGTCTTCTTCCAGTTCGAAGATTCCTTCGACGTATCGCTGATTTCCCAGGCCGCTGGCCCCGGAGTAATCCTTGGCTTTGACCTTGTTCACCAGTCCGCTCGTGCGCAGGTGTTTGACCCAGGGGCCGTCGAGCGACAGCCTGGCGAAGGTATCGACCCATGTGGCGATTTTTCCAAGATTCGCGTCGATCGCCTGCGCAGTGGGACGCGGCCTTGCCGCCGGAAGATCGAGTCGTTCGATGGCGAAGCGGCCGTCGACTTCCCGCAACCAGTCGTAGGATCGTTGACGCACGATGAAATAGGTGCTGCCGGATTCGAGCTTCCACCAATCCCCGTCATACCCCGATGGCCGTGTCGGACTCAATATCACGTCGACCGCACCGTCATCTGCCTGACGCAGCGTGTCGACATCGTACACGGCCTTGGACGGACCGAGCGCTCCAGTGCCGTAGGGCACCGCCGTGCCGCTGCCCACTTCAAAGTAAATGAGCCTGACCGTACCCCGGAAGCCGGATATTTTGTAAACCCCATCATCATCGATGGGAGTCAGATAGTAGGAGTCGTCGGGGTTCGGGAATCCTTGGTTGAATACCTGGTTGTACATGGGCGCGAAATCGGGATATTTCGGGTCGTTATGCAGCCTTCCCACATACGCGACCGCGATCTGCGAGAACAAGAACTCGTAGAGTTCATGGCGCCATTGCGCATCGTGAGGTCCGGGTGCGAGAGCGGCCGCCTGCTCCCCCAACGGTGCGAGCTGCCCGATATAACGACGCCATTCCTGCGACACGGCGGACACGGTTTGTGCGTCCGGCTCTGGATTCGGCATATCAGCGATCCCTCATGATGCGGGTGTGATCGGGTGCGGGTGGCGCGTCGGCGACGAGTGCTTCAGCGGTCCGAGCTGGGATACCAGCACGATGCCCGGGGGCGCCTGGATGACGTCGGGGATGCGGTTGAAGAGGCACGCAGCGCTCGCGTGCCCCGAGTCTTCGCGCTCCGTGCGAACGCGGGTCACCGGCTTGCCGCTGATGGACCAGAACATATGTTCGACCTCGCCTTCCCTGAACAGTCGCAGCTCGATTTCCGCTCTTGCCGAGACGCCTTCCTCGGTCGCGACCTCGGCGATGATCCGGGTGCCCACGCACTGACCGGCGGGGATTGCGCGCTCCAGCAGGGGACAGTCGATGGGGTCGGCGAAAATCACGGGTTCCACCGTCGTGGCGGAGCCTTGCAGAGTGTAGCCGAGCGCCGTCAACACATGCTCGGGAATGGTCTTGTAGCTCACGAGGGCGGGCAGGGAGCCGAGATTGCGGCTCGCAAACTCCTCGACCGTCAACCCCACCCCGGTAAACATCATCTGCGCCTTGCCGATGCGTGAGCAATCCGTGATGCTCGAATGGAACATCGAATGGATTTCGGTGCACGTGCCGGCGAGGAGTATCCCGCTCCAGATGCGGGACATGTCCCAGATGCCCCCGCCTGTGAACGTCACGCCCATTCTCCGCGCGAACGCATCGATCTCCGCCGCGAGCGCCGCATCGCTGCCATGCGGGAAATACGCTTCCGTGCCGTGACAGATTACATTCAGGCCGGCATTCATCAAGCGCCGGTAAGCCGGCAGGTTGTCGCGGAGGCGATTGCTGACGGTGACGACGCCGATATCTGCCGACAGTCCCTCATAGGAGCTCGTCTCGCAATCCTGCACGATGATGCCAAGATCACGATCGAGGCCTGCGAGCCGCCCCACATCCTGGCCGATCTTGGGGCCTGCCCGGTTGAAGGCGGCCACGATTGGCCAGTCTTTCTGGGTCGCAAGACGGGCGATCGCCAGGCCGAACTGACCGGTGCCATAGATCACGATTCGCGGCGGATTCCCCCGGCTGGTTCCCGCGATTCCGCTCATACCACAGCTCGCATGGTCGGATAGCGTTCGCCGCAGAGTCGTTCCGCCGTGGTCCACAGCCGCGCCGCGATTTCCCTGTCCCGCGAGCGCCGCGAGGAAGTTTGCTTTCGGGCGTCGCCATACAGCGTGAGGGTGAGCGCGCCACCGGGCCCGTAATAGTCGCCGCCGCGGACCGCGGGGTCGACCGCGGCCCGCAATGAAGGCAGGGAGCCTTTCGCCGTCGACTGCGCAATCGCGCGCTGAACGACGCGCAAAGCCGGGCTGTGTCGACTCAGATCCGAGGCGGTGACTCCCGGGTGTGCACCCGTCGAGATGGTCGCAGCGCCGGATTCGTCGAGACGCCGCTGCAATTCGTATACGAACATGAGATTGGCCAGTTTGCTCTGCGAGTAGGCGCTCCACTTCGAATAGCTGCGTTCGGCGTTGAGATTGTCGAAGTCGATGGCGCCGGTCCAGTGGGCGACGCTGCTGAGCGTCACCACGCGCGACTTGGGTGTTCGATTCAACACGGGCAGCAGCAGCAGCGTGAGCAGAAAGTGCCCGAGGAAATTGGTCCCGAACTGGGTTTCAAACCCGTCCGCAGTCCGCCCCAGCGGCGGTGTCATCACTCCCGCGTTGTTGATCAACACGTCGAGGCGCTCGTGCGTTGCGTCGAAATCCGCAGCGAACCGGCGGATCGAGGCGAGGCTGCAGAGATCGAGCAATTGGTAGGAAACCCGCGCATCCGCCTGCTGCGCCTTGATGCGTTCGACGGCCCGTCCGGCGTTTGCCGGATTCCGGCAGGCCAGTATCAGATCCGCGCCTTTGGCGGCGAGCAGCTTCGCCGTCTCGAAGCCGATGCCGGCGTTGGCACCGGTGATGACGATGGTCTTGCCTGCTTGGCTGCCGATGGTGTCCGTCGACCACGTCATCTCGCGACGAGGCATGGTTCAGATCACCCCTTCATTGAGGAAATCCAAGGCTTCGGCGTAGGCCTCGGGGGCGGCGGCGCAGCTGAGCTTCTCTTCGCCCGTGGCGGTGCGCTTGTCGCTCAGGCGCTGGATGCGCGCGTCGAGATATGGCCCGGTGCGTCCGCACGGACAACCTGGATCCCAGTTCAGCGTCACTTCATCGCCGCTGACGAAACCGCCCCAGCGGGTGTCCGGCAGCAGATCGTAAAAAGCGAAACGGCCTGTCACCGTGCCGCGGCGCGGCAGCGCTCGGGCAGTTTCCGGATCGAGCATGAACGGGATGATCCAGGGCGGGCAGTGATAATGACCGTGTTCGCACATCGCAAACTGGCCGGCCATCTCCGACATGCCATACGAGAGGACGAGATTCCGTGTGCCAAAAAAGGTCATGACCGTGTCCTGCCAGCCTTCGGGCAAAACCAACCCCTTGCCGCCGCCGCCGGAGATGATCACGGAATCGGCGGAAAACAACTCCTTGATGCCTTGCTTCAGTCCGCTTTCGGCGAGTGTAAACAGCATGTGGTTGGCGGCGAGCATGAAGATTCGCCGGCCCCTCAGCCGCTCGCCGAGGGTTTCAAAAAAACCGGCCACGTGTCCCTGCATATCGCGCTGTTGTGCTTCGAACTCGTCCCGCCGTGCAGCCAGTTCGGGGCTGATTGCGAGCTGGTCGAGTTGTCCCTTCGCCGCAGCGCTGCGGCGGCGGGCAGCGAGTACCAGCAGGTCCGCGCTCAGACGGCCGGGGTAGGCTGCATGAAAGCGTTCTTCACAGCCGGCGATGACATCGACGACCGCGTCGTTGAGCACGGTATGCGAGAGGCCGCCACTGCGAAAGAACGGATAGATGCACTCGATGTTCATCGGATACCGGGGCACGGGCGCCGCCTGGCCGAACTTCTGAAACGAGATTACCGTGAATTGCTTGATGCAGCGCTGCCATTCCGCCTTGGTCCACGGCAGGAACGACATCGTGCCGCCGGTGCCGGAGGTATGCACGATGGCCATCGGGGTTTCCCGGCTCATCGTCATCAGCCAGTCATCGATGCTCTGGCAGGCGGAGACATCGGTCCTCGATAGATCGATCGTGGTCAGCTTGTTGAGCCACGCGGTGAGTTCCTTGAAGCGATGCTTCTCCAGCAACGAGGCAGGATAGGATTTGTAGATCTCATGGCCGAACAGCAGCGGCAGCACGTCCTCGAGCTGGTCGATCGAGTGGATGCCTTGGCTATCCGCCAGCTTGTCCAGCATGGCGAGCCGTCCCCTGAATTGCGTGAAGCGCCGTTTCAGGCCCGTCAGCTGCAGAGAGTCGAGATCGGCTTGCGGATTACCCATCATCCGGGTCAGTGAATGACCAAAATAAGCGCTGGGGTCGTCCAGGAATCGATCCACGCTGAGCTCGGCCTGCATTTGGTATTGGTCCACTCCCTGCTGCTCGGGGTAAGATGGGCTTTGCGGTGACCGCCCACTCTTCTGATATTCGTCCCGTCGGGGGTGGACGATAAGGGTGCTTCCGCGCGAAGTGAAGCGGATTAATTCCGGGCTGCCGAAATTGAAAATCGGAGAATCCGATGGATGACGAGAATATACCCGTCGCCAAAAAGCCGGCCCGCGGCCGTCCCCGCGGCACCGTCAAGGCGCATGTGATCGAGCGCCTGCTCGACGTGACCGATGATCTGCTTCAGCAGCACAGCCAGTTCGATCTGACGGAACGCAGGATTGCCGCAGCCGCCGGTGTGGACGACCGGATGATCCACTATTATTTCCGCGACAAGGACGGACTGATTTTCGCCGTCATCGAGCGCTATTGCGATGCGGTTTCGGACAGCCTGGCTGCGTTGGATGCGATAGATCCGAGATCGGAGAACGTCACGCGTCAGATCTACCAGATCCTGATTCATGCGTATTACGCAAAGCCGTGGATCGCGCGGATCATGGCGTCGGAGCTGGCGCGCACGCGCTCGCCGATCAAGGTGTTGTTCACGCGGAAATATGGCCTGGAGGGACAGGCGCTCGTGCGCGTGCGGCACATTTTCGAACGCCTGATCGAGTGTGGGATCTACGCGTCCGGTGTCGATGCAGCCCAGTCGGCGCTGGCGCTGTTCTTGATGAGCCTGGCTCCCGCGCTCGTCGGCCCTTTGTTCGGCAACGTCGGCGCCGAAAGCGACTGGTTCAAGCAGGAACGGTGGCTCGATTACGTCGCCGGCCTTTTCGACCACGACCTGCGCCGACACGAGTTGCGCCGACTCGATTCCGACTCCTAGCCCTTTCGACCGATCAGCCGGTCGAGTTCGGCGAGATAGTGACGGATGCGGCTCTCGGATTCGGATAATCGCGCCCCGCGGAACGAATCGGATTCGATGCCTTTCTGCACCTCGGGAATGCGCCTCACGTCCTGTGCGAGCAGATAGCCGAACTCGGACAATTCCTTCGGCACGAATCGCGCGGGCCGCTCCTCGCCCTTCCAGCCCTTCGGACCCATGGACTCCGGACCGAACGAGTTGAGGTCGAGCACCGGTGTTTCCGCATCCGCCACCGGCAGGCACAGCGTGATGGCATTATAGAAGCTCTTGCGTGGATCGGTGGCGTGCGGCCGGAAGATCTGCAGCAGCACTGAATCGGCGAACGCATTGATGGTCATGTTCGGGAATGGGAAGTAGTTCCAGTCATCGACCACCTGGTCATCCGTGAGCTTCTCGAAGTGCGGATAACCGTGCTTCTTCCCCCATTTACGCTTGGTGTCGGTGAGCGCCTGCTTGTACTCATATCCCTTCAGGTGATTGTATTGTTCCGGATCGCCGCCATAGACCGAAACGAACATCTTGAGATACGGGTTCACCGTGTCCCGATCCTCGAAGCGGCTGGTGACGTAGCCGATCGGGATGATCATGCGGCTCACGCCGTTGGCGTACAGATCGTACTGGCACTCGAGGGTTTCGCTCACCGGGATGGCTTCGGGGTGCACGTCGTCGGCGTGGTAGAACTCGACGAACGCGTCGACCGCGGTCTTCCAGTTGGCGTCCCAGCAGAATTCCAGGTCGCGCAATACGCGGAACTTGGAGAAATCGTACGGTGCGAGATGCTGCGGAATCACATCGAGCTGCTCGAGCAAGCTCTTCGCGGGCCGGGGATCGGGATTGACGAAGATCAAACTGTTCCAGATCGAGCAGCTCACCGGCGTGAGGCCGGGTCGGTCCCGGACCACCTCGGGCCGGAAGATCAGCTCATCCCGTATGAGCTGATTGGTGCCGTCCAGCCGGTATTTCCAGCCGTGAAAATCGCACGTGAAACAGCCGCCCGCGGTGTGGCCGAAATCGTTGTGGACCAACCGGTTGCCGCGATGCGGGCAGGCGTTGTAGTAGGCCTTCACGCCCGCATCGCCGGGTGCGTCGCGCACCACGATGAACGACTCCTTGCCGAGGTTGTAGCGCAGGTAGTCGCCGACGTTCGGGATGTCCTGCGCCAGGCCCGCGAATGCCCAGACCTTCGTCCACACGTGCTGCCACTCGAGATCCATCTCTTCCTTCGAGTAGTAGCGGGCGGGGTCGGGCGGCACCGTCCCATGATCCACGTACGGAGCCTTCTCGCCCGTCGGACCCGCCCGGCCATCCGGATAGGCGACGAAACCCTGGCGGTAATCGTACATTCGTTTTGCCATGTGGAAGTTCCTCGTGGGATACGGGCCAATCAGTTCGCAAGCGTATCATATTCAAGCATGCCGACCAATCGCGGATTGCCCGGCGGGCGGCGCATGACGCATCACGCATGACTCATGACGCACGTTGAGTCCGGTACAATGGCACGGCTGATGCAAGCGGCCAGGCAATTGGAGCGTCCGCACATGGTGTCGGGATACATTCCCTCGGGTTCCGAAAAAGAGGTCTTTCAGGCGGCTTGGGCCAACCAACTGCCCGTGCTGCTGAAGGGCCCCACCGGCTGCGGGAAAACCCGGCTGGTGCAAACCATGGCGCAGGAATTCGGCCGGCCCCTGATCACGGTGGCGTGTCACGAGGATCTGACTGCGGGCGATCTGGTGGGGCGCTTTCTGCTGCGCGGCGGGGAAACCGTCTGGGAGGATGGTCCCCTGACCCGTGCCGTGCGTCAGGGCGGAATCTGTTATCTCGATGAAATCGTCGAAGCGCGCGCGGACACGACGGTCGTGATCCATCCGTTGGCGGACCATCGGCGCGAACTCAACATCGAACGCCTGGGAGAAAGCTTGACCGCACCGCCGGAGTTCATGCTGGTGCTGTCCTACAACCCAGGCTATCAAAGCGTACTGAAGGATCTGAAACCGTCCACGCGCCAGCGCATGATCGCCATTGAACTCGGCTACCCGTCCGCCGAAATCGAACAGCGCATCATCGTGCAGGAAGCGGCCTGCGATGTCGGCCTCGCGGGCCGTTTGGTGCGTCTCGGTCAAGCCATTCGCGCACTCAGGCAGGAAGGTCTTGCCGAGGGCGCGTCCACTCGCACGTTGATTTCGACGGCCCGATTGATCCGGTCCGGCATCCCGCCGGAACTCGCGGCCGACGTCGCCATGGCCGCGCCGCTCACCGACGACCCGGCGGCGGCGCGAAATTTGCGCGAAATGGCCCGCGTCTACATGGGCACCGGCTGAGCACGGGCGCGGGCGCCCATGAACCGCGGCCATCCCCTTGCGTTTCTCGCGAGTGCCATCGCGGGACGCCTGGTGGCGGTGCAGAGCTTGGAGCACAACCTGGCGCAGAACGTGGCGCAGGGCGACGAACTGGCGTACAGCGACGGGCGCATCATCTTCGTGCCGACGGCCGTCGAGGCCCAGGCTCAAGGTTGGCGCGCCATCGCCGCGCAGGCGGCCCTCATCGGCGCCGGTTCGCTCGACGCGTCGATCTTGCTGCAACTGGTGGGACGCCGCGCGGCCGCCGAGCGCTATCTCCATTGGGAGATGCTGCGCGCCAGCCGACTGCTGTCGATCCGGCTGCCGTGGCCATTCACGGCCCTCGCGGAACTGCAGGCCATGCCGCGGTCGGCGTCGGCTCCGGAGTCTCTCGAACTGGCCGCGAGCCGGGTGCCCGTGCCGCAGGCTCCGGCATATTTCGGCGCCATCCGCCCGCTGCTGGCGCTTCGCCGCGCGCTCGGCGAGCAGGGGCTGTCGGCGCTCGCGCGCAAGCAGGTCGAGGCACCGATCGCGTCCGCACCGGTGCCACAACTCGATGATGAGGATGCGGGTGAGGTCAGCGTGTTGTTGCGCTTGTTGCAAAATCCCCTGTCGGGCCGCAATCCCGTAGCGGATCTTTTGAACACCATCCTCGGCGCCGGCCTCTCCAAGCACCGGCGTGCGGGAGAGTCCGGCGGCGACGGCGGCGCGGAAATGCCCGTGGGCCGCATCGAGCGATCCTGGCGGCGGGGCATCCACGCGGTTTTGTCGAAAATGCCGCTTGCGGCTGCGGCGCTCGATGCGCCCGTTGCCGCTCCGACGCTCACGTATCCGGAGTGGGACACCCACTCGCAGACCTATCGCCGCAACTGGGTATCCGTCGAGGAGGTCGAGCCATGGCGCGCGGACGGCGCGACCCCAGCGCGCGACGCGCTTCGCCTGGCGCCGCCCACGCCCGAACTGCGCCGTCAACTCGGCGGCTTGGGGCTCGACCAGGAGTTCCACCGCCGGCAGACCGATGGCAGCGATTTGGATCTCGGGGCGCTGATCGAGTGCGCGATCGATCTGTCTGCCGGCCATTCGCCGTCGTCGGTACGCGTCTATCGCGACGCCCTGCGCACCCGGCGGGATCTTGCCGTCGCCATCGTCCTCGACATCTCCGGTTCGACCGGAGAGCAGGGCAACGGCGGCCGCACACCGTTCAAGGACCAGGTCGAACTCGCCCATCAACTCGGCATGGCACTCGATTCGCTCGGCGACACGGTGGTCATGTTCGGGTTCCATTCCTGGGGCCGCCAGCTGGTCCACGTCGTGAAAGTCAAGGCGTATGACGAGCGCTGGAGCGCATCCGTGAGCGAGCGCCTGCGGCTGCTCGAACCAGCCGGCTATACGCGCATCGGTACGGCGATTCGCCACGGCTCGCGCGTCCTGATCGAGCAGGTGCGGCTGCCGAACCGATTGCTGCTGCTCATCACGGACGGCATTGCCTACGACCAGGACTACGAACTTGCGTACGGCGCAGCCGACGCCCGCAAGGCGCTCGAGGAGGCCCGCGCCGCCGGCACCGCGTGCCTGGCGCTCTCGGTGGGCGCCGCCACGGAGACGGAAACGCTCTCCCGGGTGTTCGGCAGCACCAGCATGCTCGCCGTCGACGAGGTCCGGCAGGTCACCGGCCGCATTCGCGCCGTGTGTCGTCATGCGCTCGCAAGCGTGTCCCGCCGCCGTTTCGGCTAGGAGCAACGAAAGTGACTCGGACAGGCTCCTACACGCACGCACCGCTGAAATTGCCGGCGCAGCGCGTGGCGCAATTTTCGAAGTGTTGGCAGCCGCGCAGATGCTGCAGGGCGCGCGCCAGATGTTTCTCCACCATGCTGACGGTGACGCCCATTTCGGCGGCAACCTCCGCATAGGAGAATTCCTGGATCTTGTGCAAAACGAACGCCTGCCGGCAGCTCGAGGGGAGGCCCTCCAATGCCTGCATCACGCAGGCGAGGCGCATCACGGCGTCGACCTGATCTTCGGTGCTGCGCCGTGGACAGATGACTTCCGTGGCATCGCCGTCGAACGCGGTCGAGTTGTCGGTCATCACGGGAAACAGCCGCCGCAGCCGCTGCTCGCGCCGCACGGTATCGACCGCGAGATTCGACGCCACCGTGAAGAGAAAGGCCCGGGCGTTGCGCAAGGTCGGATGATCCGCCGGCAGCGTCATCATTCTGACGTAGGCGTCCTGGACGACATCCTCCGCCTCGCTGCGGTCGCCGAGCTTGCGCGCGACGTGCCGGTGCAGGTCGGTGAATTCCCGAGAATACAGTTCGGCAATCGAAGCCCGATCAGCCAGCATATGTTCACTCCCGCCCGCGGCCCGCGGCACCGCGGTCAAGCCGTCGTTTTATCGCGTTGGCCAGTGTTCCGGACAACGCTCTAGAATTTAGAAACTAGTTTCTAAAAACTACCGGATCCGTGTTTGAATTGCAAGCACGGGCGGATTGAGGGCGCAGCACCTGGGATACGTCATTGATACGTGCGAACAGGCGGGGGACGGCATGGGTGACCGGGGGATGGTGGTGGTGAGCGGGGCGAGCCGCGGCGTGGGCCGCGCGGCCGCTGAACAGCTGGCCGATGCCGGCTATGCCGTGTATGCCGGCACGCTCAGTGCCGCCGAGGCTGCCGCCTGGCAGGATGCCCGAGTCGCCGCGGGGCGAATCGTGCCGGTGGCGCTCGACATCACGCGCCCGGAAGACATCACCGCGCTCGTGGCGAGGCTCGAGCGCGATCCGCGGCGGCTGCCGGTGCGTGCATTGGTGAGCGTGGCCGGGCTTGCCCAGTTCGACGCCATCGAACACGTCGAGCTCAAAGTGATGCGCCGCATGTTCGAGGTCAACGTGTTCGGCGCCCTGGCGCTCACGCAGGCGCTGCTGCCGGCAATCAAGCAGAGCCAGGGCCGGCTGATATTCGTGACGTCGATGGCTGCACGCGCCTCCGCACCGCTGCTCGGCGTCTATTCGGCCACCAAGGCGGCGATCGAGTCCCTGATCGATTCGCTGCGGGTGGAGCTGCGGCCCTGGGGTGTGAGCGTGGCCATGGTCGAACCCGGCGGCATCAACACCCGCATGACCGATGAGGCGCTCGCCCACCTGCGCGGCGCAATTGAGCGCAGCACCGGCGGGGGCGAGGGCAGCGCACCCTACGTCGCCGCCTACCAATCCATCGTCGACGCCATCGTGACCGGCGTGAAGAATTACCTGCCCCCGGAGGTGGTCGCCCGGACCCTGGCGGAACTCGTGCAGGCGCCAGCCGTGCGCACGCGGTATCTGGTGGGGCGCGATGCCAAGATCATCGTCATGCTGCGCCGCCTGCTGTCGGACCGGACCATGGATGCGCTGTTTGCCCGGCAATTCCGGCTTGCCCGGAAAGCCCCCACATGACCGCCCGAAGAATGATCCGCCCCCAGGCTCGCCGTTGAGTCGAGCCACGCCCAGATTCGTCTTTCTTACATCATGCCGGAGAATGAAATGACCGAAGCCCGTGCGCCGGCAACGCTGGCCGACCCCGAGATCTACCAGTGCCCTTACAAGGTCTACGACCGGTTGCGCGCCGAGGCACCGGTGTACCTCGACCCCGTCATCGGACTCTATGTCGTCACCGGTGCGGAGGAGATGAAGCACATACTCAACAATCATCAGGACTATTCGAGCGTGCCCGATACCCGGGTCATGGCGTTCTATTCCAATGCACCGGAGATCCTGGAACTCTACGAGCGCGAAGGCGGCTGGCCGCCGATGAGCACGCTGGTGACCAGCGATCCGCCGGAACACCGCCGGTATCGGGCCTTGGTGGAGAAGGCAGTCGGTGCGGGGAGCGTGCGGGACCTGCGTGAGAACGTCGGCCGGATCGTCAACGAATTCATCGACGGCTTCGTCGATCAGGGCAGCGTCGATCTGCAATCCGCCATTTCGCTGCGCCTGCCGGTGACCGTGATCGGCGATCTGCTCGGCCTGCCGCGCGAACTGGGCGGCGTGCTGCAGAGCATGGCGGAGTCCACGACCAAGCTCGCGGACGGCACGCGCCTCACGCCGGAGGAAATTCTCGAAGGTCACCGGGCGCAGATCCGGGGGCAGAAAGTGTTCCATGAATATCTCGAACGCTACCGCAAGTCGCCGGCGGACAATCTCCTGAGCCAGCTCCTGTACGCGCGCCTCGATACGGGCGAATCGCTCTCGGAGCGGGAGATTCATTCGGTGATCCAGGCGCTGCTCGTCGGCGGCAACGATACGACGCCCGGGGCGATCGGCAATTCGATGCTGCTACTCGCGCGGGATCCGGCGCTGCAGGCGAGGCTGCGCGGCGATCCGAAGCTGATTCCCGCCTTCGCCGAGGAGTCGCTGCGCCTCGAAAGCCCGGTACAGGGACTCTACCGCCGCACCCTGCGCGAGGTCGTGCTGGGCGGCGTCACCATTCCCGAGAATGCGACTCTCACCATCCGCTACGCCGCGGCGAATCGCGACGAAAAGACGTTCGAACGACCCACTGAACTGCTTCTCGACCGCAAGGGCATCCGCAATCACTTTGCCTTCGGCGGCGGCATTCATTACTGCGTCGGCAACATACTGGCGCGCATGGAGCTGATCGTGACTGTCGAAGCGCTGCTGAACCGGCTCGACGAGATCGCGCTCGATCCCCCGGATTTCGTCGTTCGTTACGTGCCGAAACTCGTCGTGCGCAACCCGGAGGCGCTGCCCGTGACCTTCAAGAAGCGGCTCGGCGCGTGAGCGCGCGCATCGAAGAATCCGAGTCGCGCTTCGCCGGGGCGCGGGCCCGGCCCGTGCCGCTCGCCGGCACGCCCGCCTACCCCGTCAAATTGTTCGCCGTGCTCGGGCTCATCTTTGCCGCCGTCTATGCCAACACACTCTTTCAATGGGTGACGGGACCGGATTTCAAGGCCTCGCCGGTTGGCGCGGATGCCATTCCGTCGTGGGAGCTGTCGCTCATACGCTTCTCCGAGGTGTTTTGCGCCGCGCTGATCCTGGTCTTCCTCTGGCTGCTGCTGCTGAAGCCCTGGATTCGCGACAAACGCGTCTCCTGGGACGGGATGCTGATGCTGTGCCTGTTTTCGATGTGGGTGCTGGATCCCATCTGCAATTACTTCAATTTCACCTTCATGTACAACGCGTACTGGATCAATCGCGGCTCTTGGTCCTCGTATTTGCCGGGCTGGCAGTCGCCGCGCGGCAGCAATCTGCCGGAACCGTTCTTCCTGATGGGAGGCATCTATCTCTGGTGGACCACGATCAACGTGCTGGTGTTCGCGTGGATGATGCGCAAGCTGCGCACCTGGATGCCCGGCCATTCGGTGCTGGTGCACATTCCGCTTGCGTACCTCGTGATCTGCACGCTGGATTTGATGCTGGAGCTGCCGGCCTGCTTCACGGGCCTGTTTGCCTATCCGGGCGCGCCGGCCTGGGCGACGATCTGGGCCGGCACACCGCATCAGTTTCCGCTGTATGAAACGTTTTTCATGAATTTCAACTACACGTCGATCGGACTGCTGCGTTTCTACCGGGACGACAAGGGCGAGTCCTGGGCGGAACGGGGGGTGGGGCGACTGAACCTGTCCGCCGCTGCCAAGACGATGGTGCGATTCTTCGCGTTGCTCGGTTTCTGCAACCTCTCGTACTTCATCGTCTATTTCATGCCGTACAACTGGATGGCGATGCAGGCCGATACGTTTCCGAAGTATCCGTCCTATATGCGTTATGAGATCTGCGGGCACGGCACTCCCTACGCCTGTCCGAGCCGTGAAGTGCCGGTGCAGAGCCGGCATTCCCTCGCCATCGGTCCGGATGATCCACGCCTCTCACCGACCGCCCGCCAAAACTGACCGCCAGCCACATTTACAGGAATCAAAGCGATGACCCAATACGCGCGCGTACGCGCCCAGGTTTCCGACGAAGTTCCGGTCGCCGCCTCCGCCTACTGGGAGCTGCTGTGCAACTGGCCCGCGATCCTCGATTGGATGCGGGTGGAAGGCCGCCCGGTGCCGCTCGTCAAGGTCGAACTCAAACCGGGCCATCGGCTCGGTGAATTGCCCTGTACCCGCGACTGCTACTTCGACCTGTCGAAGGTGCCGCCCGGCATCACCCTGCCCGAAGTGGTCCCCGAAACGCTGCTCTACGTCGATCCGGTGGCGCGATTCCTCTACTACAACATGGAAGGCATCGGCCCGTTCGGCCTGCGCAATTACCTCGCGACCACCGAGGTGGACGACCTCGGCGCCGATCGCTGCCGGGTGACCTGCTCGGGACGCTTCGACCTGCCCGAGGGGGCGCCGGCCGATCTCGTGAAGGGTTTCATCGAGGCCGTCTATGACTCGATCGTGCACGACATCGCGGCAACCGTGGCGCGGCGGGCGGCCGCACTTCGCTGAAACGGGGCTGATTCAGGTGGGTGCGCCGTGCTGCGTGCGCAGCACGCATCGCACGAATATAGATCGCATGCGTATCAATGTTCTTTGCCGTCCTGAGTGATATAGGATGGCGGTCAAGTGACGAGGAGCAACCACTGATGCGGCCGATCGGAGATGCGCCCACCGGCGCGGTAATGCCCGGCAACAACACATACCCCGGGGCCGCCGCCGCGTGGGCCGTCGTTTTCATGCTGGCGGTCGCTTTCATTTTGTCCTTCATCGACCGCCAGGTCCTGAGTCTCCTGGTAGGCCCCATACGTGCCGCTTTTCAGATCAGCGACGTCCGGTTCAGTATGCTGCAAGGCCTCGCATTCGCCATCACTTACTCTCTGGGCGGCTTGCCGCTCGGCCTGTGGATCGATCGCGGTAATCGCAAGCGGATCATCGCGCTCGCGATCATCGTTTGGAGCGTGGCGACCGTCAGCTGTGGCCTTGTTCAGTCGTTCTGGGAACTGTTCGCGGCACGCGTCATGGTGGGCATCGGCGAGGCCGCATTGCTGCCCGCGGCTTTTTCCATGATTCCCGATCTCTTTCGACGGGACAGGATCGCGACCCCCATGGCCGTGTTCATGAGCGGCAGCACGGTGGGGGCGGGACTTGCGCTGATCTTCGGAAGCTACGCACTGTCGACCGCAGCCGCCCTGAATCACTGGAGTTTTCCAGGTTTGCGGAACGCGAACGCCTGGCAGATCACATTTTTGCTGGTGGGATCGCCAGGCTTGATCTTGGGATTGCTGATCTTGGCGCTGGTGCGCGAACCGAAGCGCCCGGCCGGCCACGAAGCCAAAGACAATGCCCGGCCGAAATATCGGCAGGTATGGGCGATCCGGCGCTTTCTGATACCCATGTTCCTCGGGTTTTCCTGCGTCACCTTGACCTTTCACGGGACGGCGGCATGGGTCGTGGAGGTGTTCAGGCGGGCGCACGGGTGGCAGCCGCAGCATTTCGGGATGGTGGGTGGTTCGATCCAGATCGTGTCGAGTTTGGCGGGCACCTTCGTGGGCGGCGTCGTGATCGATCACCTGCATAAGCGCGGTTGGTACGATGCAACAATGCGGGTGGGTATCTTCGTATTCGTGGCATTGATACCCTCGATCGCCCTGGCGATGTGGCTGCCGCATGCCGACGCCGCACTCGCGGCGCTCGGGCTGGTGTATTTCTTCTTCGGCATGATGTTGCCTGCCCCCGGCATCTCGCTTCAAGTGGCCGTTCCCCACGAGAGCCTTGGACTGACGACGGCTTTGATGATGATGATCGTCAATCTGATCGGCATGGGTTCGGGCCCGACTCTGGTCGCTCTCGCCACGAAGCATCTGTTCGGTTCGGACCTGGCGCTACCATCGGGCGTTGCCGTTGTCGCAGCGGCGGCGCTTGGCTGCGGCGCCCTGCTTTTGCTCACGGCACGCAAGGCGCTCGCGCGCATGATGAACCTGCGCGCCTCTGCAATGGATTCACCCGCCATGGTGGCCGGCGCCGCCTAGGAGCCTGTCGGCCTTAATTTCATGAGCCGCGTTGGCGGTGAAATGATCGATTGCCGACAACTTCATCCGTCAGGTCGGAATGGGCATGGGTGACGCCCTCGGGGTGACTTTCGAGCGTGTCACGGCAACGCATGACTACATCGCCACCCCGGTGGGCGTGAGCCTGTTCAGAAGCCGAGCAGTTCCTTGACGATCAGATCGGCGGCTTCCTCCGGGGTTTGACGACTCGTGTCGATGTGCATCTCGGGTGCAAGCGGGGGCTCGTATGGACTGTCGATCCCCGTGAAGTGGGCGAGCTGACCTGCACGGGCCTTCTTGTACAATCCCTTGACGTCTCGTTGTTCGGCGACCGCAAGCGGCGTGTCGATGAAAATTTCCTTGAATTCACCGGGCGCCATCATGTCCCTGACCATCTTGCGTTCGCTGCGAAATGGCGAGATGAAAGCCGTGATAACGATGATGCCCGAGTCGGCCATCAGCTTGGCGACTTCGCCGATCCGCCGGATGTTCTCGACCCGGTCGGCATCGGTGAACCCGAGATCCTTGTTGAGGCCATGGCGGACGTTGTCGCCATCCAGCAGGAAGGTATGGCGATTCATTCGGTAGAGCTTCTTGTCGACGAGATTGGCGATGGTGGATTTACCCGCTCCCGAAAGCCCGGTGAACCACAGGATTGCCGGTTGCTGGTGCTTCAGCGCCGCCCGAGCTTCCCGGCTGATCTCCAACACCTGCCAATGCACGTTCTGGCTGCGCCGGAGGGCGAAATGCAGCATCCCTGCGCCGACGGTGAGATTGCTGAGCTTGTCGATCAGTATGAAGGCCCCGAGGTCGCGATTTTCCGCATACGGCTCGAAGACGATCGGCTTGTCCGTGGTCAGATTGCCCACGCCGATCGCGTTCAGTTCCAGGCCTTTGGCCGCCAGGTGCTCCATCGTATTGACGTTGACCTGGTACTTCGGCGCTTGCACGGTCGCGCTGACCAGTTGCGTGGCGAGTTTCAGCCAATACGGGCGGCCGGGCAGCATCGGTTCCTCGGCCATCCAGATGAGCGTGGCCTCGAACTGATCCGCGACCTGAGGGGCGGCGTCGGCTGACGCCAGGACGTCGCCGCGTGAACAGTCAACTTCGTCCGCGAGGCATATCGTCACCGACTGCCCCGCGACGGCTTTCGGCAGATCTCCGCCGTGCGTCACGATGCGGCTGACGGTCGACGTCTTCGCCGAGGGCAGCACACGCACTTTGTCCCCCGGTGCGATGGTCCCCGCCGAGATCAGCCCGGAGAAACCCCGGAAGTCCAGATTGGGTCTATTGACCCATTGGACGGGCATGCGAAACGGACGCGTCTGATCGGTGGCGAGGTCGATTTCGACGGTTTCGAGATGTTCCATCAGGGTCTTGCCGCGGTACCACGGCGTATTCTCCGAGTGCGAGGCTATGTTGTCGCCCGCGAGACCGGAAATCGGTATGGCGGTGAACTCGCCGATTCCGATGCTGTCCGCGAACGCGCGATAGGCGGAAACGATTGCGTCGTACTTCGCCTCATCGAAGGCGATCAAATCCATTTTGTTGACGGCGAGAACCAGATTGCGGATTCCGATGAGGTGCGCGAGGTAGGAGTGTCGTTTCGTCTGGGTGAGGACGCCCTTGCGTGCATCGATCAGGATGACCGCCAGATCCGCTGTGGAGGCCCCAGTGACCATGTTGCGCGTGTACTGCTCGTGCCCCGGCGTATCGGCCACGATGAACTTGCGTCGATCGGTCGAGAAGAAGCGGTAAGCGACGTCGATCGTAATGCCCTGTTCGCGTTCGGCCGCAAGTCCGTCCACCAGCAAAGCGAAATCGATGTTCTGGCCCTGGGTGCCCACCCGCTTGGAATCCGCTTCCAGCGCGGCGAGCTGGTCCTCGAAGATCATCTTCGAGTCATAGAGAAGCCGGCCGATCAGCGTCGACTTTCCATCGTCCACACTGCCGCACGTGATGAAGCGCAGCAGGCTCTTGTGCTCGTGTTGTTCGAGATACGCGTGGATGTCCTCACCGATGAGCTCCTGCGCCTGGTAGCCACCCTCCTGAGCCGGACGAGCCATCAGAAATAGCCCTCTTGCTTCTTCTTTTCCATGCTGGCCGATTGATCGTGGTCGATGGCGCGCCCCTGGCGCTCCGACGTCTTGGTCAACAGCATTTCGCGGATCACCTCCGGTAGCGTGGCCGCGGTGCTCTCCACCGCGCCCGTCAGCGGGTAGCATCCGAGCGTGCGAAAGCGTATCGATCTGCTGACCGGTATCTCGCCCCGCAACGGGAAGCGCTCGTCGTCCACCATCAACAGCATGCCGTCGCGTACCACGGTGGGCCGCTGGGCCGCGAGGTACAGGGGAACGATCGGTACTCCTTCCAGATGAATGTATTGCCAGACATCCAATTCCGTCCAATTGGAAATGGGAAAGATTCGAATGCTCTCTCCGCGCGCTTTCTTCGCGTTGTAGAGGTGCCACAGCTCGGGCCGCTGCAGCTTCGGATCCCAGCGATGCGAAGCGGAACGGAAGGAGAACACGCGTTCCTTGGCCCGGCTCTTCTCCTCATCGCGGCGCGCACCGCCGAACGCTGCATCGAATCCGTGCTGATCGAGGGCCTGTTTCATTCCTTCGGTCTTCCAGATGTCCGTGTGCACGGCCGAGCCGTGATCGAATGGATTGATGTTTCGCTTCTTGGCTTCCGGATTCTGATGGACGATCAGTTCCATGCCGGATTCCTTGGCAATGCGATCCCTGAACTCGTACATCGCCCGAAACTTCCAGGTGGTGTCCACATGCAACAGGGGAAATGGCGGCAGGGCGGGATGGAACGCCTTGCGGGCGACATGCAGCATCACGGCGGAATCCTTGCCGATTGAATAGAGCATCACGGGCTTTTCGGCCTCGGCGACGACCTCGCGCATGATGAAAATCGCTTCGGCTTCCAGCCGCTGCAAATGCGTCAGCGTGTTGCGCGCGGCGCTCATCGGACCCTCGCCTTCGGGGTTGGCGTGCCCGTGCCCATGAATTGGCGCAGCGGCTTCGGGTCGAATGGTCCGGTGGCCACAAAACCCGGGTTGAAGAAGCGTTCCTTGCCGTACATGAGCGGCCGGCCGTCGATGTCGAGCACCCGGCCGCCCGCCGAGCGCAGCACCGCGTCGCCGGCGGCCGTGTCCCATTCCATCGTGGGGGCCGGCCGCGGGTAGACATCGGCTTCGCCGCTCGCCACGAGAACGAATTTCAGCGAGGATCCGATGGCAACACGCTCCTGAACACCGGCGTCCTCGAGCCACGCCTCGGTTTCAGGCGTGTTGTGCGACTTGGATGCAACGGCACAAAGACGCGCCGGCGGCTGCCGCACTTTGATCCTCCCGGCCGAACCCTGCGCCGCATGCGGCACTTGGTCGGCCCGCCATGCGCCGGGGGCATTCACGTCGCCCCAATAAATGGTCGACCGTGCCGGCGCGTAGACGACGCCCAGCGTCGGCGCGCGGTCTTCGATGAGGCCGATGTTCACCGTGAAATCGGTGCGTCTTTCGATGAATTCCTTGGTGCCGTCGAGCGGATCAACGAGGAAGAAGGTCGAGCCCACCGACGGCGTCCTTCCGGCGGCCACTTCCTCCTCGGCGACGACGGGGATGGTCGGGGCAACCTCGGCCAATCCCGCGAGAATGACCGCCTCGGCGGCCCGGTCCGCCGCGGTCACGGGCGACGAATCGCCCTTGCGTTCGACCACCTGCTCGAGGTTAAAGTGATCCCAGACCACTTCGCCACCTAGCACGGCCAGCCGAACCATCGATTCGAGCAATCGGGTGCGCGCAATCACGGTTTCAGCCGGAGATTGTCCAGGCGCGCTACGGGGTCGACGTGCCCGATTCCCGAACATTGAGCCGTGATGCATGTCATGTGCGCCCGCTTTGGTCCTGAGGGTCTGAGGAGGAATAGAACGCTAGCATACTATATTGCTTCAAGAATGTCCTCCGTCGGCTGCCTAGCGCCGCTCCTCGTTGACGCAGCGCGAACGACTTGCGCTCAAGAGCGCGACGCGGCTGTGCGCTTGCGCTTCGGATGCGGAGCGGCGCCGGTCACGGCCGCCGGGGTCGCCGCCGCGCTTCCCTTCGCGCGTTTCACGGCCTTGGGCCTCGCGCTCCGCGGCGGTTTTTCGAGGCTGCCGGGTAGCGCCTTGCGCAGCTCCGCCTCCATCATGGCGCTGAACTGCGGGCTGAAATACGGTCCAACGATGGTTGAGTTGAGCGCGATGCCATCGTAGATCGCCTTGTCATCGGGTTCCTCGTTGCGCGGGTGCGCGATGTGTTCGAAGCGCAGCCAGCTGAGCCACACCATCCAGCAACAGCGGCCCATCATCTGGGTGCTGTTCGGCTCCACCGGCCGCATGTAGCCCTGCGCGATCAGCTCGTCGAACAGATCGCGCATCGCGCCGACCACCGACTCCTGCAGGACCACGAATCGTTCGGTGAGTTCGGGTTCCTCCGGAAGCAGCTGAGTGAGCGCATTGAAGAAAAATCGGTAGCGCCAGAGGGTGCGGTAGACGTTGATCTGATGTTGCACGGCTTCGGAGGGGAGAAACGGACCGCCCGGAACCTTTGCCTCGCGCACCTCCTTCTCGAGCTGCGGAAACACCGCCATGACGATGTCGTTCTTGCTCTTGAAATGGTACGCGAGATGTCCCGGGCTGATGCCGAGATACATGGCGATTTTCAAGGCGGGAACGTTGCGAAAGCCATGCTCGTTGAAGAGCTTGAGGCTCGCTTCCAGAATCCGGTCGGCGGTACTGGGTGAGGACGTCATCGGCATGGCTTCATGTACGGATATTACATCAGACGCGCAGAGCTGCATGCTGCCATGTCGGCGAGCAGCACCCGGCGGTACACGGCGACCAAACCGAGGCACAGCGCGATCGATGCCAATCCCATGGCGTGGATGGCCCAGGCACTCCAGCCCTGGGATTGCGCGGCCATCATGGTCGGGATCCAGCCAGGTCCGCTGCCGGCCCAGAAACCGAACGGCGTGATGAACCATCCGCAACTCCAGGCGAGCGCGCCACGGCGAAACAATGGTTCGAGACGGTGCGCGAGAAACGCGACCGTCAACATCGCCGTACCGTTGCCGAACGCGATGCCGAGCGGATACAGGCCCGCGGTGAGGGGCAGGGGCTGGTGGCCGTAGTAGGCGTAGATACCCAGGCTCGTCCCCGGAATCTCGAACAGCATGTTCATCGCCACCGACGCGGCGAACCAGAACCAGAGGTTTTCGGCGCGGATCCGGCCGCGATGAAACAGCAGCCACAGGACGGCGCTGGAGAAACCGACGTTCCAGCACCATCCCCAGGGAATGAACATCGGCACGTCGCGCCCGAACAGATGAAACGCGGTCCACTGGCCGATGACCGGGTGCCAGATCAGGGCGGCGATGTCGTACAGCGGTTCGCTCATGCTCGCGATGGCCCCGCCGATGCCGAGAAACAGCGGCATGGGCTCGCCGGTGCGCCGCAGATGATTCAGACTCCAGAGGACGCCGATCACGGCCAGTGCGATGCTGAGCCAGGTCAGGGTCCGGGTCAGCGGTTCGGGCACCCGCATCGACAGCAGCGAGTCCGGTATCACGGCGGATTCCATCATGGCATTGAGACGCTCCGTGCGGGTCCGACCCTCAATCGGGTGGGGTGCGGCCGTTCGTGAAACGTCTGGATCAA